>BFBZ01000008.1_pt270 | contig 16738 bp, 14 predicted proteins | sample 1888401 | NCBI WGS metagenome assembly BFBZ01 (sample SAMD00112614, study PRJDB3348) | symbiont metagenome | host: Chara braunii | reverse complement strand
GGCATAGCGGTGCGCTTCCTCGCAGACGAACAGCATCGGCGAGACGCCGTCGCTCCACAGCCCGAAATCGAACGCCATGCGGCACAAGACCGATACCACGGAATCGACGACTTCGGCGGGGAAGCCGGCGAGCTGCATGATGGTCATCGGCTTGCCATTGGCGGGCAGGCGGAACAGATGGCTGATCACTTCGGCCATGGTGTCGCCGCCGACATTGGCGTTGTCGAACATGAAGGCGTAGCGCGGATCGTTGCGCACCGCGTCGATGCGCGAGATCAGCTTGTGGTAGATGATGCGCGAGGAGCGGTTCTCGAGCTTGCCCATGCGCTCGTCGATCAGCGAGATCAGGTCGACCAGGCGATAGGGCACCGGCGTATCGACGGTGTAGCCGACCTGCCGAGGATCGACGCGCTTCAGCCCAAGGCCGACCCGGTCGGAGTTCTGGTACTGGGTGTAGATGCCCTTCGCCATCGGAATCACTTCGGCGAGGATGTCGAGCTCGTCGGGCACGCCGGGCCGGCCGCCGAACAGCACGTCGACGATCTCCTCGAAGTTGAACAGCCAGAACGGCAGCTTCAGATTCCGCGGGTTGAGCACCTGGGCGCGCTCGCCGAAGCAGCGGCCGTACTCATTGTGCACGTCGAGCAGGAAGATGCGCAGGTTCGGCCGCGACTTCAGGATCTCGTTGAGCAGCAGCGATACGCCGGTGGATTTGCCGACGCCGGTGGAGCCGAGCACCGCGAAGTGCTTGGAAAGCATTTCCTCGATGTCGACATAGGCGATGACAGAACGATCCTGCTGCAGCGTGCCGACATTGATCTGGTCCGAGCCGCTCGGCGCATACACCGTGCGCAGCTCCTGGTTCGTGATCAGGTCGGTGCTGTCGCCGATGGTCGGATAGTGGGTGACACCGCGCTGGAACTTCGGCCGGTCACCGCCAAGGATCTCGCCGAGCAGGTCGACCGAGGCGGTCGCGATGTAGGCCTCGGACGGCGGCAGGTTCTCACACGTCACTTCGGTGATCATGGCGACGATGACCGAACTCGCACAGCGGATGCTGACGAACCGGCCGACCGTCGCTCGCATTTCCGAAAGCTGCATCTGGCCGCCGGCCAGCAGCCCGACCCGGGCCTGCGAGCCGCGCACAGAGATCACACGTCCGAAGGATGTCACAGTTCTAGCCTGGCTCGTTCCCAAAGTATAAATGTCCGGACCAATATGCCTGCCCGGGTTTGGAAAAACCGTTAAATCGCCGGGGTTCCGCATCGGCTAAATCTACACCTTTGCGGTGACGATTTGTTTCTCGCGTGGCGCGAGATTGCGCGCCGCCGCGCGCTTCAGCGGGGAAATCGTCGCTTTCCGGCACAACCACGCTCGTTTCACGATTTGGCGGTTAACGTTGCGTTCACCATCTTCGAGGAGCGCGTCGGGCGTTCCGCAAGTTTGCTGGATTCCGGTGCGATTCATCCGCGTCCTCGCATGGTATCGTGTAACCGATTGCTAACTGCGACTTGTAACGACCTTTCCATTTGTGCCGCGTAACGATGCCGCGCCCGGGGAGAGATCAGCGTGCGCATCGAACACCGCAATTCATCGTCAGGGAATGCCGACGCAGGTTCGACGAAGGGGCTGGCGTTCTGTGCCGGCCTGTTGGTGGGCAGCCTGTTCGGAAGCGCGACCGCGCAGTGGAGCGAGCGCGAAGGCCTGCTGATGGCGGCGTTCGCGATCATGGCCGTGATCGTCTTCCTGCTGCTGAAGCGGCACCAGATATCGGACGAGCGGCTCGCCGCCGAACGCCGCAATCTCATGACGGCCGTGAACAACATACCGCAGGGACTCGTGCTGTACGATGCGTCGGCGCGCATTATCATCTGCAACTCTCCTTACATCGCGATGTTCGGGTTGTCGCCGGATGTGGCGAAGCCGGGCTGCACCATGCAGCGGCTGATCGCCCACCGGCAGGAGACCGGCTCGTTCGACGGCGACGTCGACGAATTCTGCGACGCCATCATCCGCAATGTGCAGCTCGGCCGGGGGACGCGTCAGCTGACTCAGGCGCCGGGCGGACGCGCGATCGAGATCGTCAACCAGCCGCTGCCGGAGGGCGGATGGGTGGCGACGATCGAGGACATCACGGAGCGCACGCGCACCGAGAACAAGATCGCCTACATGGCGCACTATGACGCGCTCACTGATCTGCCCAACCGCGTGCTGTTCCGTCAACGCCTCGAGCAGGCGCTGGCGACGATCCGGCCGGACGAGCAACTCGCGGTCATGTATATCGACATCGACGAGTTCAAGAGCGTCAACGACGCGCTCGGCCACCAGATCGGCGACGAATTGCTCAGGGCGATCGCCGACCGCCTGCGCTCCTGCCTCGGCGAGACCGATATCGCAGCGCGGCTCGGCGGCGATGAGTTCGCCGTGATCCAGACCGCGATCCGCAATCAGACCCAGACCATGCAATTGCTGGCCGCGATCTACCAGGCGATCCGCCAGCCGATCGATTGCAGCGGGCATCTGATCAGCGCCGACGCAAGCATCGGCATCGCGGTTGCGCCCACCGACGGTCTCGACCTCGATCAGTTGCTGCGCAATGCCGACCTCGCGCTCTATGGAGCGAAGAGCGACGGCCGCCGCACCTACCGGTTCTTCGAGTCCGGCATGGACGCACGCGCCAAGGCACGGCGCAGCCTCGAGCTCGAGCTGCGCCAGGCCATCGCCGATGGCAGTTTCGAGCTGCACTATCAGCCGTTGCTCCATCTCGAGGACGGCCGGGTCAGCTGCTGCGAGGCGCTGCTGCGCTGGCGCCATCCCGAGCGCGGCACCATCTCGCCGGCGGATTTCATCCCGGTCGCCGAGGATACCGGCCTGATCAACGATCTCGGTCACTGGGTGCTCAACACTGCGTGCCGGGAAGCGGTGGGCTGGCCGGATCACATCAATGTCGCGGTCAACGTGTCTCCGGTCCAGTTCAAGAGCCAGACGCTGGCACTGAACGTCGCCGCCGCGCTGGCGGCGTCGGGGCTCGCGCCCGCGCGGCTCGAGCTCGAGATCACCGAGGCCGTGCTGATCCGCGACGACGAGGCCGCGCTCGATGTCCTGCACCAGCTGCGCGAGCTGGGTGTACGCATCGCGCTCGACGATTTCGGCACCGGCTATTCGTCGCTGAGCTATCTGCAGCGCTTCCCGTTCGACAAGATCAAGATCGATCGTGCCTTCATCAAGGATCTCGCCGGAACCGGCGCGTCGTCCACGATCGTCCAGGCCGTCGTCAACATTGCCGCCGCCAGCGACATGACCACGACTGCCGAAGGCGTCGAGACCGAGCAGCAGCGCAGCTTGCTTCGCGTCCTCGGCTGCACCGAGATGCAGGGGTATCTGTTCAGCCGGCCGGTGCCGGCCGTCGAAGTCCGCAAATTCCTGTCGTCGCATCGCGAAAAGGTGGACTCGGTCGCCTGACCGCACACCTCGGCTACCTGCCTTCGCCGTGTGATTCCGGCCACGGAAGGCCGCGCCAGCGCGGGCCATCCTCTTGATACGCAACAAGAGGGCTCGCCATGTACTATCTGGTCAACGCGCTTCTCGTTCTGGCGATCGCGTTCTTCTTTTTCCTGCCGATGACCGATCGCCGTACGGCGCGAATGAAGCTCTGCATGGTATGCGCGCTCGCGGTCGCATTGACGATGTCGGCAACCATGTCCCGGCCGCACGGTGCAGGACCGGTGATGGCCTCAAAGGGCTAGGGTGCGGATGCCGGTCCCGGCGGGTGCCGCAAATGGCCCGTATCAATAATTTGTTGACGGGACCTAATCATTTGTACACTAGTACAAATAGACATGCCGGTGCTCGCCTGAGCGCAAAGATGTCGGTCCGGTGTTGTCGTACGAGGAGACCGCCGCATGCAGCCGGAACCGATCTTCGATCTCGCGCATCTCGGGCACATGGAGCTGCTGACGCCGAAGCCGGACGAGAGCCTGAAATTCTTCGTCGACGTCATGGGCATGACCGTGAGCGGCCGAAACGGCGAGTCGGTCTATCTGCGCGGCTGGGACGATTATGAGCGCTACTCGCTGAAGCTGACTGCGTCGAACACCTCGGGCATGGAGCACATGGCGCTGCGCGCTCGCAGCCCTCAGGCGCTTGAGCGCCGCGTCGCCGCGCTGAAGGGCTCGGGCTTCGACATCGGCTGGATCGATGGCGACATGGGGCAGGGGCCCGCATTCCGCTGCCGCGATCCCGACGGCCACGTCATCGAGCTCTATTACGAGACCGAATGGTACGAGGCGCCGGCCGAGCTGAAACCCGCGTTGAAGAATCAGGCGCAGCGCTTTCCGGCGCGTGGCGTCAACGTTCGCCGGCTCGATCATCTCAACTGCCTGGCCGTCGATATCCGTGCCAATCGGCTGTTCTTCGAGACCTATCTCGGATGCCGTACCACCGAGCAGATCGTGCTCAATGACGGCACGGAAGCCGCGATGTGGATGACGATGTCGAACAAGAGCTACGACTTCGCCTACACGCGCGATCACTACGGCAAGCGCGGCCGGTTTCACCATGTCACCTACGCGCTCGACAGCCGCGAGGAGATCCTGCGGGCCGCGGATATTTTCCTCGAGCACGGCGTGCATATCGAGACCGGGCCGCACAAGCATGCGATCCAGCAGACGTTCTTCCTTTATGTCTACGAACCCGGCGGCAACCGCGTCGAGGTTGCCAATGCCGGGGCGCGCCTGATCCTTGCGCCGGACTGGAAGCCGATCGTTTGGACCGAGGAGGAGCGCAAGAAGGGACAGGCCTGGGGATTGAAGACGATCGAGTCGTTTCACACCCACGGCACGCCACCGGTGATCGGCTAAAGCGGGATGAGTTTTGGTTGAATCGGCTTGGCGCGGTCTTGGCTGACCTCTCCCCGACGGGGAGAGGTCGGATTGCGAAGCAATCCGGGTGAGGGCTCTCGCTCTCTCGATAGACCGCAACCCCTCACCCGATTTGCTGCGCAAATCGACCTCTCCCAAGGGAGAGGTGAACCTCCGACGCCGTTCCAGCTCAACCTAATCTCATCAGGCGCTAGACTCCGCCGCGATCCGGCGCCGCGGGTCGTCGCCAGGAAATGGATCGCGCGTCGATACGCCGCCGCGAACACGCCCAGGCCGTGGGGACACATCGGTGCGCGACCGATATGATCCGGTCCAAGCGGGCGGCATCGCGCAGCGCGAGAAATGAACCGGTTGGAACAGGCACAATGGTTGGCAAGACACGCAAGACGCCCGTCAAGAGTGCAAAAAAGCCGGCTGCGAAACGCGGGGCTGCGAAGCCGCGCCTGCTTGCGGGCGGCAATCCGCAGATCGCGAAGGGGTATGGTGACGCTCCCGTGCAGGCCTATATCGCGGCGATGCCGGAATGGAAACGCGACATCGGCCGCAAGCTTGATGCGCTCATCGTGCGGACCGTCCCCGGTGTGCACAAGGCGGTGAAATGGAATTCACCACTCTACGGCATCGAGGGCGAGGGCTGGTTCCTCGGCATCCATGTCTTCGCGCGCTACGTCAAAGTAGCGTTTTTTCGCGGTGCGTCGCTGCATCCTGTGCCGCCGGGCAAGTCCAAGCAGGAGCAGATGCGCTATCTCGACATTCACGAGGACGACGAACTCGATGAAGTCCAGTTCGTCGACTGGGTGAAGCAAGCCAGTCAATTGCCCGGCGAACCGATGTGAGCGGCCACGCAGGCAAGGACCGGTGAGCAACGGTCGCCACGCGGGTCGATCTCCATGGCAGCGATGTCCCGCCCTGGCAGGCAACCTCGCGGTCTCGTTCCGGCATCCGCTCGCTCGACAGATTGCCTGTCGCCGCACGCCCGGTTGATGCAGCTCTGCGTGCCCGGCCGTTGTCTCACCTCCGGCGTTTGGTGCTAGGCTGCACCAAAGCANAAGCGGCCGCTGTCCTCGATGAGCCCAACCATCGTCTCCAGGGACGGCAAGCCGGTCATGGTGCTGGGCACGCCGGGCGGCAGCCGGATCATCACCCTGTCTCTTATACACATCTAGATGTGTATAAGAGACAGGCACGATGAATCGTCATCGCGCTTTGGATTGTTGTCCTGGCATGATGTTCTCGGAAAACCACCTTGCGCTTTTCCGGATCATGCTCTGGTAACGTCAGAGGAAAACGTCGATGAGCGAACACACGACGGACAAGGGCATGCGAGAGGCGTCTCGCAGGCAATTCCTTCAGGCGGGTGCAGCACTGGCCGGCGGCTCGGCGATCGCCGGAGTTGGTGGTTCTCCCGCGCTTGCCGAACCGGGGAATAATCTTCCGCCCAACGTGCCGGAATGGATGAAAGCGCCCGGCGACCCGATGGGCAGCCAGCCCTATGGCGTGCCATCGGTTCACGAGAAGGGCGTCGTCAAGAACATCTCGAAGACGCTGCCGCAATATATCTCCGCCTCGGGCCGCACGCCGTTGCAAGAGCTCGACGGCATCATCACGCCGAACGGCCTGTTCTACGAACGCCACCACGGCGGCGTGCCGACCATCGATCCGGCCGAGCACAGGTTGATGCTGCATGGCATGGTCGATCGCCCGCTGGTGTTCACGATGGAGGATATCCGCCGCTTCCCCTCGCAGTCGCGCATCCACTTCATCGAGTGCTCCGGCAACCCTGTTTACACCAAGCCCTATGGCAAGACGGCCTCCGACCTCGTCGGTCTGGTGAGCTGCGCGGAATGGACCGGCGTGCCGCTGAAGACCGTGCTGGATGAAGTAGGCTTGCAGGCGGGCGCCAAATGGATCGTTGCCGAAGGCGCCGATGCCGCAGCACTGACGCGCTCGATTCCGATCGAGAAATGTCTCGACGACGCCATGCTGGTCTACAGCCAGAACGGCGAGCGGCTGCGTCCGCAGCAGGGCTATCCGCTGCGGCTGTTGCTGCCCGGCTTCGAGGGCAACATGAACGTGAAGTGGTTGCGCCGGCTCAAGGTCACAGCCGAGCCGGCCTATTCGCGCGAGGAGACCTCGAAATACACCGACCCGATGCCCGACGGCACCTCGCGCGAGTTCACCTTCTATATGGAGGCCAAGTCGATCATCACGCGGCCGTCCGGCGGTCAGAAGCTGACCACGCAAGGCTTTCACGAGATCACAGGGCTCGCCTGGAGCGGCCATGGCAAGATCAAGCGCGTCGAGGTCTCGATCGACGAGGGCAAGAGCTGGCAAGGGGCTGAGCTTCAGGAGCCGGTGTTGACGCGTGCGCTCACGCGCTTCCGCTTGCCCTGGCATTGGGACGGCACGCCCGCTCTGATCCAGAGCCGCGCCATCGACGAGACTGGCTACGTGCAGCCGACGCTGGCCGAATTGGTGGCGGTGCGCGGCCTCAACTCGTTCTACCACAACAACGCGATCTGGCCTTGGCGGATCGATGCAAATGGCGAGGTGAGCAATGGCCAGGCGTAAGCTCACTGCCGTGCTGTTGGTCGGCACCATCGCGGTTCTCTCGCTCGCCGCGCATGCGGAAGAGCGCTACGGCATCGGCCGGGCGGCGACAGCGGCCGAGATCGCTGGCTGGAACATCGACATCGGACGCGACGGCGCGGGGTTGCCGCCTGGCAGCGGTAGTGTCGAGCGCGGCCGCACAGTGTTCAGCGAACAATGCGTGGCGTGCCACGGCGACAGCGGGCAGGGCGGCGTCGGCGATCGCCTGGTCGGCGGGCAGGGCACGCTGGCGAGCCCAAAGCCGATCCGCACGGTCGGCAGCTACTGGCCCTATGCCTCGACGCTGTTCGACTACATCCGCCGCGCGATGCCGCAGAACGCGCCGCAGTCGCTGAGCAATGAGGATGTCTATGCGGTGTCCGCCTACATCCTCAGCCTCAACGGCATCGTGCCTGGCAACGCCGTGCTCGACGCCAAGTCGCTCGCCGCCGTCAGGATGCCGAACCGCGACGGATTTGTTTCCGATCCGCGGCCCGACGTGCAGAATCACTGACCGTCGCGCCACCGCCGGTTGGCTCGCAGCATCGTGACGCCGGGGCCCCTGTGCGCTGAAGGCTGCCGTCACCATATCGGTTGCGGGGCGGCCTAGCCGACCTTTGACATGTTTTCATTGATCGATAGGAGAGGTCGCATGTCCGGATTGAGGGCGGTTGCAGCCGCTGTGGTGCTTGCGGGGATGACCCTGTCGCCTGTCGTTGCCCAGGTTTCGGAGCCGGCGATGCTCGAGGCGCAGAACCCCGGGCGCAGCGCCTTGAACGGCGGTGCGCTGACGCCATGGGGCGAGGCCCAGGCCGCGGCACAACGCAGCGGCAATCCGGCGAATGCCTATGGGGCCATGCCGCCGGCGCCGTCGTCCTCTTGCGCACGTTATCGTTCGTTCGATGCTGCGTCCGGCACATTCCGTGGACGTGACGGGCGCCGTCATTCCTGCCCATAGGTCCTTCGCCGCGCTTGGCGGTGGATAAGCGGGCCGGCGATCGCCCGGCGCTCGAATCGCCGAGCGCTGGGCGCGCTATAGTCTGCCGATCGGATCGGGTCCCGCCGGACCCGGGCGGCGGAGGCAGATGGCGTGACGGACACCCTGGCCGGTTTCTGGGATCGAAAGCCGACTTCGGAGCTGTTGCGGGAGGCGGCGCGCGCCGACGGCGACGCCGAGGCACCGATTTTCAAGCGCTCGCTCTCGGCCCTGCAACTCGTCACCCTCGGGATCGGCGGCATCATCGGTGCCGGCATCTTCGTGCTGACGGGACACGCGGCCGCGGCGAATGCCGGCCCCGCCGTCACGCTCTCCTTCATGCTCGGCGCGATCGCCTGCGCCTTCGCCGGCCTGTGCTACGCCGAGATGGCCTCGACCGTGCCGATCTGCGGCAGCGCCTACACCTATGCTTACGCGACACTCGGCGAATTGATCGCCTGGATCATCGGCTGGGATCTGATCCTCGAATATGCGGTCGGCGCGATTCGTCAGCTTGATGCACGATTTCGGCATCGACTTGCCGCAGCAATTCACCTCGGCGCCGCTCGCCTATGACGTCGGCACCGGCGCGTGGTCGTCGACGGGCGCGGTCATCAACATTCCGGCGATGGTGATCATCGCATTCGTCACCACGCTGCTCGTGGTCGGCATTCGCGAGTCCGCACGCTTCACCAGCTTCGTCGTCGTGGTCAAGCTCATCGTCATCGCGCTGTTCCTCGCCACCGCTGCGTCCTCGGTGACGCTGGCGAACTGGGTGACGGCGAGCAATCCGGATGGCGCGCTGATCCCGCCGAATGCCGGTCCCGGCGTGTTCGGCTGGTCCGGCGTGGTCCGCGGCGCGGCGGTGGTGTTCTTTGCCTATATCGGCTTCGACGCGGTCTCGACCGCCGCGCAGGAAGCAAAGCGGCCGGAGCGCGACATGCCGATCGGCATTCTCGGCTCTCTGGTGATCTGCGCCGCGCTCTATGTCGCGGTCGGCTTCGTACTGACGGGGATCGTGCCTTATGACAGGCTGAGCGTGCCCGATCCGATCGCGGTCGGCATCGATGCTGTTGGCATCGGCTGGCTCGGTCCCTTCATCAAGCTCGGCATCCTGTTCGGGCTGACGTCGGTGATCCTGATCATGCTGCTGGCGCAGCCGCGGATTTTTCGCGCGATGGCGCATGACGGGCTGCTGCCGGGCTTTGCCGCAAGGATCCATCCGCGCTTCCGGACCCCCTATGTCTCGACCATCTGTTCCGGCAGCGTCGCCGCCATCCTGGCGGGCCTGCTGCCGATCGGGCTGGTCGGCGAACTCGTCTCGATCGGTACGCTGTTCACCGTGGTCTCGATCGGCACGCTGGTGCTGCGCCTGCGCGATCCGGAATTGCCGCGCCCGTTCAGGGCACCGGCGATCTGGCTGGTGGCGCCGGCGGCCGCTGGAACCTCGCTGTTCCTGATGTTCGGCCTGCCGCTCGACACCTGGATCAGGCTCGCGGTGTGGCTCCTGATCGGGCTTGGGATCTATGCGACCTATGGCAGACGCCACAGCCGGCTGCGGGCGAGCGGTGAGGGCGGCGCGGGCCTATAGTGCGTCCGCGTGCGGCCTGCTAGGTTTGCGCGCGGAGATCGCGCTGCAAGCCGCGACAAGCCTGCGTTTCCTGGAGAGGCTTCCATGCAAAATTCAACGATGCGCGCGCGATGGATGATCGCCGCGACCCTCTCGTTCGTCGTGGCAGCGGTTGCTCCCGGTCACGCTGCGTCGGTTGCACCCGTCGCGGCCGAGAACGGCATGGTGGTGTCCGCGCAGCATCTGGCAACCCAGGTTGGCGTCGAGGTGCTGAGGCGTGGCGGCAACGCGGTCGATGCGGCGGTTGCGGTGGGATATGCGCTCGCTGTGGCCTATCCGGCGGCCGGCAATCTCGGCGGCGGCGGGTTCATGACGATCGAATTGGCCGACGGCCGCAAGACCTTCCTGGATTTCCGCGAGACCGCGCCGAAGGGCGCCACCGCCAACATGTATCTCGACAAGGACGGCAAGGTCGTCGCGGGACTCTCGACCAAGGGGCACCTCGCTGTCGGCGTGCCGGGCTCAGTGGCCGGCATGGAATACGCGCGCGAGAAATACGGCACCATGAAGCGCGCGGACGTGATCGCTCCGGCGCTGCAACTCGCGGAGGACGGCTTTGTGCTCGATCGTGGCGACGTCCAGATGTTGGACTCGTCGATCGACGATCTCCGCGAGGATCCGGCGTCGGCCGCGATCTTCCTCAACAACGGCAAGCCGTTCGTGGTCGGCGACCGGCTGGTGCAGCACGATCTGGCCGAAACCCTGCGCGAGATCAGCAAGCGCGGCGCCGACGGCTTCTACAAGGGGTGGGTGGGAGCGGCGATCGTCGCCGCGAGCCAGTCCGGCAAGGGCCTGCTCACGCAGGAGGACCTCGACAATTACAAGGTCCGCGAGCTTGCGCCGGTCGAATGCGATTATCGCGGCTATCACGTGGTCTCGGCGCCGCCGCCGAGTTCGGGCGGCGTGGTGATCTGCGAGATGCTCAACATCCTCGAGGGCTATCCGCTCAAGGAACTCGGCTACTATTCCGCGCAGGCGGTGCACTACCAGATCGAAGCGATGCGCCACGCCTATGTCGACCGCAACAGCTATCTCGGCGATCCCGACTTCGTGAAGAATCCGCTCGAGCGGCTGCTCGACAAGAACTACGCCGCGAAAATTCGTGCCGTGATCGACCCGGCCAGGGCCGGCGTGTCCAAGGACATCAAGCCGGGCGTTCCGCCGCATGAAGGCAGCAACACCACGCATTATTCGATCGCCGACAAGGACGGCAACGCGGTGTCGGTGACCTACACGTTGAACGACTGGTTCGGCGCCAAGGTCACGGCGGCCAGGACCGGCGTGCTGCTGAACGACGAGATGGACGACTTCACGGCCAAGGTCGGCGTGCCAAACCTGTACGGCCTGGTGCAAGGTGAAGCCAATTCGATCGGTCCTGGCAAGCGGCCGCTGTCCTCGATGAGCCCAACCATCGTCTCCAGGGACGGCAAGCCGGTCATGGTGCTGGGCACGCCGGGCGGCAGCCGGATCATCACGGCCGTGCTGCTGACGATGATCAATGCCATCGACTACGGCATGAATGCGCAGGAAGCCGTCGACATGCCCCGGTTCCATCAGCAATGGCTGCCGGAAGCGACCAATGTCGAGGATTTTGCGCTGTCGCCGGACACGCGGAAAATCCTTGAGGGCATGGGCCACGCATTCGGCCCGCCGCAGCCGGCCAACCACCTCGCGGTGATCATCATCGGCGCGCCGTCGCTGGGCGGCAAGCCGATCGGCAGCAACCGCTTCTATGGCGCGAACGATCCGCGCCGCAATTCGGGGCTTGCCGCCGGCTACTGATGGTGATGGGGCGGAGCAGCGACGCGACCGAGCCCTGCAGCGGTGCGCTGCGCCTCGCGCCACTGTGGGATCAGTCCTGCGTCAGGCGACGGCGGTCGACCTGCCGTCACCGTCCTGTCCGCTGGTCAGCAGCAAGCGGCGGCGGATCGCATCCTCGACCAGGGCCAGGGACTGCTTGGCTTCGCGCGCCTCGGCTTCGGCAGCCTGGGCCCGGTATTCGACCGCATCGAGCTGCTCCTGCTGCGATTCGATCCGCCGTCGGGCCTCTTCGAGCGCCCGGGATGCGTCCCTCAGCTTGCGCTCGGTGACGGCGATGATTTCGAGCTGGGCCTGTTCGGCGGCCTCGGCGCGCGCCTCGCTGGCGCGGGCCCTGTCCTCAATGAGGCGGAACATGTCCGCCGCCTGATAGACGAGGTCCAAGGCCTCGGCGCCCGCGGCCGATGTCGGGGGTCTTGGAAATCCAAGAACGTTCTGGTCGGCCGTAAAAGGCCGTCTAAATCCGCGCAGTGCCATGGAATTCAGCCCGTCGCGAGTCAGCGTATGCCAACAACTTGCAGTAGTTATAGTTAACAAATCATTAGCACGGTGGAGCGGCGGCGGCTGTCCACCGCTTTCTGCCGCAGCGCCGCTCGAAATGGCAACCGGGTAGCGAAAGCGAGATTCGAGGCTGCGATTTGGTTTCGCAACTCGCCCGCCGCGCAAGTGCAGCGATTGGAGTTGGATACACGGCTCGATGAGACGCGCGAATCGCGGAGCGGCGCGTCGGGCATCGATGCTGCAGTCTCGGTGGTATCGCGGATTGGGTGAGAGGAGCTGATTTGGCCGCGGCTCCGAGCCGGGCTCTATGGCATAAGTTTGACGTTTGGCTTGCTTAAATTCTCCCGCGTCGAATTGCAGGTCCGGGGAGCGACCGATATACCGGACCGCCTAAGTGGCAGGCAGCCGGCTCAGAATGAGCGGCGTATTCGCCACGGAAATCTGGTCGAATGAAATTTCTGTTGCGGTTCTTCGGGTTCCTGTTCACCGCGGGAACCATCATGTTCCTGGCCGGTCTGGCCGCGGTCGCAGGGCTGTTCTGGCATTTTTCCAAGGATCTGCCCGACTACTCGCAGCTCCAGAACTACGAGCCACCGGTGATGACGCGGGTGCACGCGGCCGATGGCTCGTTGCTCGGCGAATATGCCAAGGAACGCCGGCTGTACCTGCCGATCCAGGCGGTGCCGAAACTCGTGATCAACGCGTTCCTCGCGGCCGAGGACAAGAATTTCTACGAGCACGGCGGCGTCGACTATACCGGCATGGCGCGCGCCGGCGTCGCCTACATCCAGAACTTCGGTTCCAACCGCCGTCCGCAGGGCGCCTCCACGATCACCCAGCAGGTCGCCAAGAACTTCCTTCTGACCAACGAGGTGTCGTTCTCGCGCAAGATCAAGGAAGCCCTGCTGGCGATGCGAATCGAGCGGGCCTATTCCAAGGACAAGATCCTCGAGCTGTATCTCAACGAGATCTATCTCGGCCTCGGTGCCTACGGCATCGCGGCGGCCTCGCTGGTCTATTTCGACAAGTCCGTGAACGAATTGACGGTGGCGGAGGCGGCCTATCTCGCCGCGCTGCCGAAGATGCCGGCCAGCCTGCATCCGGTGCGCAACCGTGCGCGCGCCATCGAACGGCGCAACTACGTGATCGACCGCCTGCAGGAGAACGGCTGGATCACCGCCGCCGATGCCGACAAGGCGCGCAAGGACCCGCTCGTCGTCACCAACCGCAGCAATGGCGCGCACACCTTCGCCGGCGAGTATTTCTCGGAGGAAGTCCGCCGCGACATCTTCGAGCGCTATGGCGAGAAGAAGCTCTATGAAGGCGGCTTGTCGGTGCGCACCACGCTCGATCCCAAGATCCAGGTGATGGCGCGCAAGACCATGGTGGCGGGGCTCGTGAACTATGACGAGCAGCAGGGCTATCGCGGCGCGATCCAGAAGCTCAGCCTGACCGGCGACTGGGGCGTGCCGCTCGCCGAGGTCAAGTCGCTCTCCGACATCTCGCCGTGGCGCATGGCGGTGGTGCTGGAGAGCAACGACCAGTCGGCGCGGATCGGCTTCCAGCCCGGCCGCGAACTGGGTGGCGCCATCAGCAAGCAGCGCGAAACCGGCATCGTCACGCTGGAAGGCGTGCGATGGGCGAGGGCACTGTCCGGTCCGTACAAGGGCAGGACGCCGACCTCGGTGGCGCAGGTGCTGCAGCCCGGCGACGTGATCTATGCCGACCCGCTGTTCAAGGACGGCAAGCCTATCGAAGGCCAGTACCGGCTGCGCCAGGTCCCCGAACTGTCGGGCGCGATGGTGGCGATGGATCCGCACACCGGCCGCGTGCTCGCGATGGTCGGCGGCTTCTCGTTCGACCAGAGCCAGTTCAACCGCGCGACGCAGGCCTACCGGCAACCCGGCTCGACCTTCAAGCCGATCGTCTATTCGTCGGCGCTCGACAATGGCTACACCGGATCGACCGTGATGATCGACGGACCGATCGAGATCGACCAGGGGCAGGGCAACATCTGGCGCCCCGAGAACTTCTCGACCGGCAAGTATCAGGGCCAGGTCACGCTGCGTAACGCGCTGCGGCTGTCGCTCAACACCGTGACGGTGCGGCTCGCGCAGGAGATCGGCATGCCGCTGATCGGCGAATACGCCAAGCGCTTCGGCGTCTATGACGAGCTGCCGAACTATCTCGCCTATGCGCTCGGCGCCGGCGAGACCACGGTGATGCGGATGGCGACGGCCTATTCGATGATCGCCAATGGCGGCCGCCGCGTGAAGCCGACCCTGATCGACCGCATCCAGGATCGCTACGGCCACACCATCTTCAAGCACGACCAGCGCGAATGTCGTGGCTGCGATGCGCCTGAGGGCTGGAAGAACCAGCCCGAGCCGCAATTGATCGACCACCGCGAGCAGGTGCTGGACTCGATGACGGCCTATCAGATCACCTCGCTGATGGAGGGTGTGATTCAGGCCGGTACCGGCACCGCGCTGAAGGAGGTCGGCAAGCCGCTCGCCGGCAAGACCGGCACGTCGAACGAGGCCAAGGACCTCTGGTTCGTCGGCTTCTCGCCGGATCTCGTGGTCGGCCTCTATGTCGGTTACGACAAGCCGCGTTCGCTCGGCCGCACCGCGCAGGCCGGCCGGACCGCGGCGCCGATCGCGCGCGACTTCCTGAAGCTCGCGCTGGCCGACAAGCCGGCCACCCCGTTCAAGCAGCCGGTCGGCATCCGCTTGGTGCTGGTCGATGCCAAGACCGGCCTGCGCGCCGCGGCTGGCCAGAAGGGCGTGGTGCTCGAAGCCTTCAAGCCGGGCCAGGCACCGCCGGTCTATGACAACAACATGGTCCCGGGCACCGATGTCATTGACGGCACCCAGGCCGGCATTTCGCCGGACGCGGATCGCGCCGTGATGCGGTCAGGGACGGGCGGGCTGTACTGAGCCCGTCAGGATCTGACCAACCAGTCCTGCGCGCCGCCGTCACAACGGCGGACGCGCCGCAACCTGGCAGCGACGTCATATCGTAGCTTTGATCGGACGCAGATAGCGCTGGGCTTCAGGCGAGGCCATGAACGGCACATTATCCAGCTCAGGCTTGACGGCGAGCGCGCGAACGTTCTTCGGCGACAGGCCGAAATATGTCTTGAACGCCCGCGTGAATGCGGAAGGGTGACTGAATCCGAACTCGAATGCGAGCTGTGAGATCCGTGGGCGCGGCATCAGTGGATCGGTCATGCGGCGGAACGCGTAGCGCAGCCGCCGCTCCATGATGTAGGCGCTCACCCCGCCCAGCGGCTCGAATGCGCGATAGAGCGTCGAGCGGGTCACGCCGAACTCGTCGAGGAGCGTCTTCGGCCCGAGCGACGGCTCGGCAAGGCGTCGTTCGATCGTCGCCTTCATGGCGACGAGCGAGGCGCCGCCGCCGGCATTCGCACTGACGTGCTCTCGCGACAAGGTCTCCAGGCATGCTGCAACCATCTGGATGATCGCATCCGCGATCGGGCGTGCCTCGACCTGCTTCATCGCCGGGCCGATCGCCATGCTGTCCTCCATCAAGCCAAGCAGGACGCGCGTCAGCGCTCCAGGCGCGAGCACCAAGCCATGGGCGATCTCGAGTAGCGGACACAGCGCTTCAAGCTTGTGCCGGGAGACCGCCAGGCTGATGTTCTCGACGGCAGGCGCTTCGATCACCGTCTCCTGCGAGAGGTCGATGAACGCCAGTTCGCCCTTATTGACGCGCTTTCTCGTACCGGCCGTTTTGAGGACGAAGTGGCCGCTCGTGTAGCAAACCACCAGGATCTGGTCGTTGGCTGATTGCGCGATCGTCGCGAGGCTGCGCGTGAAGCGGCAGGCGGAACTCTTGGTGCGCGATACCGTGACGTCGGGCAGGCAGAAGACCTCCGCCTCCGACCAGAACGGCGCTCGTTCGGCGGCGTTGGGAATCTCAAAGTCGAACACCGGCCGCATCATCTTGCGGTATGCGGCAACACTGCCGGCGTCGGTCTCAGGGAAATGCATCCCAAAGCAATCGATGCACGGAACGGGCTTTGCGGACAAAGGCAGCCCCCTTGGGCGAACTGGAAAGGCTATGTCATAGCCGAAGCAACGGCCGCCGATCAATGCGACGCGCCGGAGCCGAGATCGGACTTGCACCCACCGTCTGGTGCTCCGGCTGCGAACTGCCGGTCTGTCTCATTTTTTTACCTGCCAGTCCCAACACGCTTCGTCGGTGTTGAACTCCGCTGAGATCGCCGCTGAATAGTGCCGGGCTACGCTGCGCTGCCGTCAGCCACGTCGTTGCCACGGCACTCGGAATTTTTTGGAAACAGGAAGGCACTTAAATGGT
>BFBZ01000003.1_pt2 | contig 16740 bp, 11 predicted proteins | sample 1888401 | NCBI WGS metagenome assembly BFBZ01 (sample SAMD00112614, study PRJDB3348) | symbiont metagenome | host: Chara braunii | reverse complement strand
AAGGCGCTAGCCGACTCAGCTCATTCAGGGCGCACTTGTACAAAGTATCACCCGGCCGCAGCGCGTGCGCCATGCGTCCGGGACCACACGGTTACGGTCCGCTCGTAGGTCAGCGCCGCCAGGCTGGGCGGGATGGCTGCGGCTCTGCGTCGCTCACTGAGCGTGCGCCATAGGAGGTGTAATCGAAGGGGTAATGCAAAGGCATGATTGGCCACCCGACCCGCAGCTATTAGAGTCAATAGCGCAGTGCGGAAAGGGTCAGCATGACAAAACCAAAGACCGACCGAATGCTCCGGCCCGGGTCGAACCCTTTGTTGGCAGTCCATTTTCTGATGATCTGCATGCTGAATGCTCCGGGCGCTCGAGCTCAACAGCTTGCGACCGACCACGGCGTGGTCTCGCAACCGGAAACGCAGCTCGGCGAGGTCGTTGTCACGGCCAATAAGCGCGAGCAAAAATTGCAGGATGTGGGTCTTGCAGTGAGCGTCGTCAGCGGCGAGATGATGATGGCTCAACGAGTGGACGGGGTGGCGGACCTCGTCAGGCTGATTCCCGGCCTGCAGTCCGCTCCCACTCCGAACAGTACCCCTGTCTATACCTTACGAGGGGTGGGCTTCTATGAAACCTCGGTGGCTGCCTACCCCGATGTCAGCATTTACCTGGACCAGGCACCACTGCCGTTTCCGGTGATGTCCGGGTTGACGGCGTTTGACCTGCAGCGCGTGGAAGTTCTGAAGGGTCCACAAGGCACGCTCTTCGGCAACAACGCAACCGGAGGTGCGATCAATTTCGTCGCGGCGAAGCCGACGACGGACTTCCAGGTCGGGGCGGATGTGAGCTTCGGACGTTTCAACTCTACCGACTTCGTTGGTTTTGTGAGCGGACCGGTGAGCCACTCGCTGCAGGCGAGGCTGGCGATCAAGGTGGCCGAAAGCGGCGACTGGCAGTATAGCCAAACACGTAACGACACGTTGGGAGGCCGGGACCAAGCTGCATTTCGCCTGCTTTTGAACTGGCAACTTCGGGACGGGTTGAATGTCACCTTCAATGTGAACGGTTGGCGAGACAGGAGCGATCCTCAGGCGCCGCAACTCGCTCGTGCGACAACCTCGGCCGATCTGCAGGCGCCGCTTGGAACAGTGGGTCCGACTGGTGTAATCGGGCCGGATTTCCCTCTGCTGTTTGCACCTGTAGCGCCGCGCAATGCCCGCGCTGCTGATTGGAGCCTGAATAACAGACCTTCGGGTGGCGATCGTCTGACACAGATTTCGGCCAACGTCGACTATGAGATATTCCCGGGGACGCATCTGACTCTCATCTCAAATCTCATCCGGTATCGCAGACGCAATTCCACCGAGGGCGATGGTACGGCCTTGAATGACCTCGACATCACAAGCGACCGTGCTGATGCAAGGACGTTCACACAGGAGTTGCGTTTGGCGGGGACCGGGTTTGATAGCAGGCCGCTTCGATGGGTCCTGGGCGCCAACTACGAGCGCTCGATTGTGGATGAAAGCGTACGGCTGATCGTGCCGGATTCATCCTCCGGTGCAGAGCAGGGGTTCTCCGCAGATTCCTACAACTCAGACCAGCATATGTCCAACACGGCGGGGTTTGCCAATGTGGAATTCAATGCGACGAGTCGGGTAACGCTCAAGGGCGGACTGCGCTACACGCAGGCGGACCGTAGCACACTTAGCGGGACTTATCCTTATCCCGGCTACGTCGAGCCTTTCCCTGGGTCACCCGGGCTGACCAACCTGCTCAACATAGTGTGGGCCAATATCTACGCGCCAACATTCTGTCCCGGGGTGACCTATGTGCCGATCATCCCCGGCAACTCGGTGTCGATAAATCCGAGTACCTGTCGGGCCGGACCGTATAATGCCAGGCTCGATCAGAATAACCTCTCCTGGAGTGTGGGAACGGACTTCAAGGCCGTCAGCGCAGTCCTGCTGTATGCCAACATAGCCAAGGGCTATAAGGCGGGCAGCTTTCCCGAGGTCTCCGCGGCGACGACGAGTCAGTACGCGCCAGTGACACAAGAGTCAGTACTCGACTACGAGGTCGGGTTCAAGGCGCAGTGGGCATCCGGTCGCATCACTTTCAACGGCGGCGCGTTCTACTACGATTATAGGAACCTCTTATACACATCTAGATGTGTATAAGAGACAGACTACGAGGTCGGGTTCAAGGCGCAGTGGGCATCCGGTCGCATCACTTTCAACGGCGGCGCGTTCTACTACGATTATAGGAACAAGCAGCTTCGGGGCAAGACGGTCGATCCCCTGTTCGGGCTGCTGGATCGTCTGGTCAACGTTCCAAAGTCGCAGGTTCGCGGCGCCGAGGCCGAAATCAATCTGCGGCCGGTGAGCGGGCTCGATCTGCGGCTCGGCGGGACGTACGCCAAATCGGAGGTACGATCGTACGATGGCACAGTGGGCTCCACGCGCGTAAACGGACTGGCATTCCCGGTTCGGGCTTCATTCAGCGGCGTGCCACTGCCCTTCGCGCCCGCGTTGCAGGGGTCTGCCACGGTCGACTACAGCTTCCCAGTGGCTTCGTTTCGAGGCTTTGTCGGCGCCACTGTGACTGCACAATCACAAAGCTTCGGATCTCTGGGGCTGACCTCCCAGGATGTGGCCGACGCCAGAATCGAGCCGTACGCAACCCTGGATCTGCGCTCAGGCATCAAATCCTCCAACGACAGTTGGCGAGTGACGCTTTGGGGCTCCAACGTCACAGATAAATACTACTGGACTAACGCCCTGCGCGCATACGATACGGTTATACGGTACGCGGGCCAGCCCGCGCGGTATGGCATCGGCTTCTCCTGGCGCAGGTAGCAGGGGACGGTGGTCAGGCGGAGGCAGTGGCTCGGCTGATCTAGCAGCACAACAAGAATGCGAGGACCGGGTGCATGACGTCTGCCTTTGATCTTTCTGGATATGCGCTGGAACGGCTGCAAATAAACGGCGAATTTGTTCTCGAGCGTGGACGGCGGCTCGGCACAAATTCCTCCATCCTGGTCCTCCGGCCTGAGCACATGCACTCCGAGGAAGCTATCAACCAGCGTCTCGAGCACGAATACCTTTTGCGGTCCGAGCTCGATCCCGCGTGGGCGGCGTGCCCGTTGGCATTGAAACGGCACAATGGACGAAACGTTCTGGTTCTGACCGATCCCGGTGGCATGCCACTCGGGAGGATGCTGACTAAGCCGCTCGAGATTGGGCACTTTCTCAGGGTAGCAATCGGGTTGGCTGCGGCGCTCCGGTGCGTTCACGCCCGGGATCTCATTCACAGGGATATCAATCCCGCCAATGTGCTCGTAGATGAGCAATTGAAGGTCAGCCTCACCGGATTCGGACTTGCTACCCAGAATCCAGATGAACGCAAGGCCCGTTCGCCGCCACAGGTCATTCGAGGCACCTGGGCTTATATGGCCCCGGAGCAGACAGGGCGCGTCAACCGCTTTGTCGACTCCCGCAGTGACCTCTACTCCTTGGGAGTCACGTTTTACGAGATGCTAACCGGGGCGTTGCCGTTCACTGCGTCGGATCCGCTGGAGTGGATCCATTGTCACGTAGCGAGGCAGCCGCCCCCGCCTCGAACCCGCCTGAGGGATGTTCCAGAACAGCTCGAAGCCATCGTCTTGAAGTTGCTTGCCAAAACAGGTGAGGACCGATACCAGAGCGCCGGTGGCGTAGAGGACGATCTGCAGCGATGTCTGAACTCCTGGGCGGCCCGCCGGACAATCGATCCATTCGCGGTGGCTGCAAAGGAAATGTCCGAGGGGCTGCACATCCCCGAAGGCCTCTACGGACGCGATCGTCACATCACCAGCGTTCTCGCGGCCTTCGATCGGGTTGCCTCCAAGGGGCATACGGAGATTGTGTTGGTGTCGGGAACAGCCGGGGTCGGCAAGTCATCGCTCGTGAAGGAATTGGAGAAAGCTCTGGTTTCGACCCACAGCCTGTTCGCGGCCGGCAAAGCGGATCAGTACAAACTGGATATCCCGTACCCGACGATGGCTCAAGCCTTCCGCGGACTCGTTCGACGCATCCTGAGCCTGGAAAGCTCGGATCTCGACCGTTGGCGGCGACAGTTGCTCGAGGCGTTGGGGCCGAACGGCCAGCTGATGATCAACCTCATTCCAGAGCTCATGGTCATCATTGGCCAGCAGCCGCCGCCTCCGGAATTGCCGCCCCAGGAAGCCCAGAGTCGATTCCACCTGGTGTTCCGGCGGCTTCTTTCGGTGTTCGCGCAGCCCGCACATCCGCTAACTTTATTCATCGACGACCTTCAGTGGCTCGATACCGCCACGATCGATCTCATCGAACGGCTCGTGGCGGATCCGGACGTCCGACACCTTTTGCTGATCGGAGCCTACAGGGACGATGAGATCCGGCCGAACGACCGCCTCGCGCTGACTCTGCCGGCGATGCGAAATGCGAAACTCAGGCTCCTGGAGATCCAGGTTGGACCGCTCACGCGAGGTGATGTGGAGCGAATGATCGCCGACACCCTGCGCACCGATCCCGGTGCGGTCAAATCGCTGGCCCGGGTCGTCTTTCGCAAGACCAAGGGCAATCCGTTCTTTGCCATTCAGTTTCTAACCAACCTGCATGACGAACGAATGTTGTCATTTGACATCGACTCGCAGGCCTGGCGATGGGACCTGCGCCGGATCACGGGTCAAAGCATCACCGACAACGTCGCGGAGCTCCTGGCAGACAAGCTGACCCGATTGTCGGCGGACGCGTTGGCGGCGGTGAAGACTCTGGCTTGTCTGGGAAATGGCGCCCGCCTGTCGACACTCAGCCTGGTAATCGGGCGCTCCGCGCAGGAAACCTCCGCCGCCCTTGGCAAGGCCCTGCGGGCGGGTTTCCTGCTGCAGGTCGACGGCGGCTATGTATTCAGCCACGACCGCATGCAGGAGGCGGCCTACCTGCTCATTGCCGAGTCATCGCGCGCGGCGACTCACCTTCAAATCGGCCGCGCGTTGGTTCTCAAAATGACGGCCACCGATATCCAGGATCACATCTTCGAGATCGTCGAACAGTTCACCCGAGCCGCGGTACTCATCGAATCCTACGCAGAGCGCGAGCAGGTCGCTGAGTTGCATTTCCAGGCGGGGAAACGCGCCAAAACCTCCACGGCCTATGTCTCGGCCCTCAAGTACTTCAATGAGGGCCGATCGCTGCTGCAGCCGTATGATTGGCACAACCAGTATGACCTGACCTTCGGACTCGAGCTGCAGCAAGCCGAGTGCGAATTTCTGACCGGCGATCAGGCGGCGGCCGAGGAGCGCCTGTCGCAACTCGAGATACGCGCGCGAAATACGATCCACGGCGCGGCCGTCGCCCGGCTGCGGATCGCCCTCAATACACTCGGCAATCCGAGCCGGGCCGTGCAGATCGGTCTTGCGTTTCTTAGCGGCATCGGCATCGATTGGTCCGCGCACCCAGGCGAGTCCGCGCTGCACGCCGAAATCGATGCGATGACGCACCTGCTTGCCGCTCGCCCCATCGAGCAGCTGGTGGGTCTTCCCAGGATGAAGGACCCGGAGTGGCTTGCCGCGATGGATGTCTTTGCTTCCCTGATATTGCCGGCGAAGATCACCGACAACAACCTGGAAAACATCGTGATCGTGCGAATGGCCAACATCAGCCTGCAGCACGGTAATTGCGATGCATCCTGCTACGCCTACAGTCAGCTGAATGTCGTGCTCGGCCTGCGGTTCGGAAATTACCGCGACGGCATCAGATTCGGGCAACTCGGCTGTGATCTCGTTGACGAGCACGGCATGGATCGCTTCAAGGCTCGGGTCTACTGCTGCTTCAGTACCTATGGCCTGCCTTGGACCTGTCATCTTCCTGCTTGCCGCGATCTCATCAGGCGGTCCGTAACGGTCGCGGATGCCGCAGGCGATCTCGTGTTCGTGTCCGCCGCCGCCCGCGCTGTCGTGGGTAACCTGTTGATCTGCGGCGAACCTCTCATGGAAGTCCGGCATGAGGCTGAACAATATCTGACGCTGGCGCGCAAGGCGGGGTTCGATGCCGCGGCGGACGGCGCCATCAGCATGTTGTTGCTGATCTACGACCTCGAGGGGCGCGAACAGGAGGGCACCCTCCCCGAGATTGCAAATTTCGACCGGTCGAGCTTCGAACGATATCTGCAGGAGGGGGGTGGAGCCGCCTCGCTGTCGTTTGCATTCTATTGGCTCGATCGCCTGCAGGCGGCCTACGTGGCGGGAAACGGGCCGTTGGCGCTGCAGGCCGTCGCGAAGGCTGGAGGCGCCATCACCACGCATCGCTGGATGTTGGATCTGGCGGAATATCACTTCTACGGCGCGTTGGTACGGGCGGCAGCCTGCGACTTCGCGCCGCCCGAGGAGCGGTCGCATCACCTCGAACGGCTCAAAGAACACCAACGTCAGAATCAAATCTGGGCGGACAACTGTCCGGACAATTTTGGCTGTCGAGCGGCCCTGATCGCGGCCGAAGTTGCGCGCCTCGACAATCGGCCGGCCGATGCCCCGTCGCTCTATCGGCAAGCGGTGCGCCTGGCGCGTGAATATGGCTTTGTGCAGAACGAGGCACTCGCAAACGAGCTGGCTGCCCAGTTTCACGCGGCAGACGGGTCGCAGGACGCCGCTGACGCGCATTTGCAGGAGGCTTTGTCCTGTTACTCGAGATGGGGCGCCCATGCGAAGGTCCGGCAGTTGTACCAAAGGTTTCCGCACCTGATGAGTGAAGTGCCCAACCGGGCGCGAACCGCGTCGGTTACAGATCACATCCAGCATCTGGACATGGCCGCGGTCATTGAAATGTCGCAGGCGGTATCCAGTGAAGTTGTGTTCGATCGACTGGTGGAGCGACTGATGCTCACAGTGGTGGAACATGCCGGCGCGGCGAGGGGGCTGATGCTTCTACCACAGGATGGAGAAATGCGCGTGGCCGCGGAGGCGGTTGCCCGCCAAGGTAACGTTTCCGTCAATCTGCGTTATATGCAGTCGGCGGCCCGCGAGTTGCCGGAGTCGATTCTCAATTACGTCATGCGGTCCCACGAGTTTGTCATCATCGATGATGCAATGAGTGGTAATGCATATTCGGAAGACGCCTATATCGTCCAAACCAGGCCCAGGTCGATTCTTTGCATGCCCTTGCTGAAGCAGAAGAGGCTCGTCGGCATTCTGTACATTGAAAACGATCTGCTGCCGGGCGTATTCACTTCCAACAAGCTGCTCGTCCTGCAGATTCTCGGCTCGCAGGCGGCGATTTCGATTGAGAACGCGAAATTGTTCGCGGACTTGAGTGAAGCACAGGAGAAGGCGCGTCGGGCCGAAGAGCAGACCCAGCAGCTGTTTGACATGATCCCGGCGCTCGCGTGGCGAGTCACGCCGAGTGGTGTCGTGGATGCCATCAACAAACAGTGGATTGATTATACCGGCATCTCCTGGGACGAAGCCGCGCGGGGGGAATGGGTTCGCGCCTATCCGGGAGTGGATGGCCAGACTGCGCTCAATCAGTACGCGCAGATTTTTACCAAAGGGATTGCCGGCACCGTGGAGACCTGGTTGCGCCGGCACGATGGCAAGCTGCGATGGTTTCTCCACCGCGTCGTGCCTCATTACGACGCGCGAGGCGAAATCATCCATTGGCATGGCACGGCCACGGATATTGATGATCTCAAGCGCGCGGAAGCGCTGATCGTCTCGGAGAAGAATCTCCTGCAGATGAATACCGAAGTTCATACCATGAACGAGATTCTGGAGGTCCTGGTGGGCAGCGTCGAAAAGCAGATCGACGGTTCCTGCGCAGCGCTCCTGCTGTGTCAACGGACTACCCGCAGCCTCTACCATATCGCCGCCCCGAGTCTTCCGCCGAGCTTCAAAGAAAGGCTCCATCAGGTACAGTCGATACCGACTGACACAGCGTGGGCATGGGGTGCGGCCGCCGAAAGCGGACAGAACGTTCATGTCTCGGACATCGCGACCGATCGCGGCTGGGCGGGGCTCCGGGACGATGCTCTCAAGAGCGGACTGAAGATGTGCTGGTCGACGCGTGTCGTCTCGGCGGACGGGACGCCATTAGGTGTCCTGGCCGTCTATAGCCATACGGTGCGAGAGATCACCCACCGGGAAATCAGTGTCTGCGAGCAGTTCGCGCATCTCGCCAGCATCATTCTGGACAGGAAGCACGCTGAAGACGCACTCACTCGAAGCGAGGCGATGCTGGCCGAGGGCCAGCGAATCAGTCATACGGGGAGCTGGGAATGGACGCGTGCGACCGACCGGATATCGCTGTCCGCGGAATGCGCCCGGCTGATGGGATTGAGCCCTGAAGAAACCGACATCCCGTATCAATCGTTCCTGGATCGGATCCATCCGGAAGATCGGGATCGTGTCGCGGCGATGCATCGCGAGTCCGCGCATTCGCCAGGGGGATTCGACTCCGGACACCGCATTCAATTACCGGACGGGTCAGTTCGATTTGTCGAAACCCGCGGCCGTCTCATCCCGGGCGAACACGGTGACAGCACGGAATACGTCGGTACGATGGTTGATATTACCGATCGGCTCCATAGCCAGTCACAAATGCGCAAGTTGGTTTCTCTCATTGATAACAGCCGGGACTCCATCGCTTATGCGCGCCTGCCGGACGAGATCGAATACCTGAACCCCGCCTGGCGCGCCCTCTGTGGCGTGGCGCCCGATGAAGATCTCGCACGTTTCAAGCTGCAGGATTTCCGCACTCCCGAGGACTCCCGCAAATACGCCGAAGAGATCATTCCTTCGCTGTCGCGCGACGGATTTTGGGAGGGAGTTCTTTCCTTGCGCAATGCGCGGACGGGAGCCATCACGCCGGTTCAGCAGACCATATTTTATGTTACCGATGCGGTAACCGGTCAGCAGAACAGCATAGCCACCATCTGCCGCGACATAACCGAGCAGAAAAAGATGAACCAGAGGCTGCAGGAGTCCCTCAGCGAAAAGGAGTCCCTGCTGAAGGAAGTGCATCATCGTGTGAAAAATAACCTTCAGCTCATCAGCAGTATGTTGAATCTGCAGGCATCGCGCATTGCAGACCCTTCAGTGGCCGAGCTGTTCGCCGAGAGTCGTAACCGCGTGCGCTCAATGGCCCTGGTACACGAAAATCTGTATCGCGCCGGAAATTTCTCCAAAATATCCATGGAGGATCATATCCAGATGCTGAGCGGCAGTCTGATTCGTGCCTACGGCATGGGTAATCCAAACGTGGAGCTAGAGACGAATGTCGAAGACATCCTGCTGGGTCTCGAGACGGCGATTTCGGTGGGATTGATCGTCAATGAGCTCACATCCAATGCATTGAAACACGCCTTCCCGGATGGCCGCTCTGGGACCGTCGGCGTCAGGTTGGCGCGCGGCGGACCGGATGGATACATATTGACAGTGACAGATGACGGCGTGGGCCTGCCCAGCGTGGTCGATCCGGACGATTCGCCATCGATGGGTCTGCAGTTGGTTCGGGACCTCGCCGAGCAGTTGCATGGCGTCGTCGCCGTGAGTCGCGGGCGAGGAACCACCTTTACCGTCTCATTCCATTCGTAGGGTCAAACCGGAAATTCACAATGACTCCCGCACGCATACTTATCGTCGAGGATGATCGTGTGGTTGCGCGCGACATTCAGCAGCAGTTGCGGCGTATTGGGCATCAGGTCCTGGGGGTGGCCGTTCGGGGCGATGAAGCTGTGTCCATCGCGGTGCAGACGCGGCCGGATCTGGTTCTGATGGACATCAGGATGGAGGGCGACATTGACGGAGTGGAGGCCGCAAATCGGATACGCGCGCAGTGTCAAAGTCCCGTGGTGTTCCTGACGGCTTATTCGGATGACGAAACAGTTCGCCGAGCCAGCCATGCGGAGCCATTTGGCTATCTGCTGAAGCCGTTTGAAGACTCGCAGTTGCGCACAGTCATTGAAGTGGCGCTCTATAAGCACGCCGTTGAGCAAAAGCTTCGTGACAGCGAGCGGCGTTATGCGACCACGCTGTCCAGCATCGGGGACGCCGTCATCGCGACCGACCGGAAGGCGGGCGTTACGTTCTTGAATCCGGTGGCGCAATCGCTTACGGGCTGGTCTCAGGAGGAGGCGTTCGGACGGCCGGTTTCGGAGATTTTCCGCATTGTAAATGAGGAAACGCACGAACAGGTGGAAGATCCCGCGGCCAAGGCGCTGCGATTGGGGGCTACGGTGGAACTTGCCAATCACACCGTGTTGATCGCGAGGAACGGTCGCGAGATTCCCATCGACAACAGTGGCGCCCCGATCATTGACGATCGTGGCGAGACAACCGGTGCAGTCCTCGTCTTTCGCGATATGACTCGAAGGTATCGGCTCGACGAAGAGTTGCGCGAAGCGCAACTGGCGCTTGCGCGGGTGGGGCGGCTGACGGCGATGGGTGAGCTGACGGCTTCGATTGCCCACGAAGTGAATCAGCCGCTGGCGGCGATCGTCGCCCATGCCGCTACTTGTCTGCAATGGCTTTCAAATGACCCACTCGACATCGAACAAGCGCGGCAGGCCGCGCAACGTATAGTCCAGGATGGTCATCACGCCGGCGCTGTGATCGCGAGTATCCGTGCACTGGCGCGTAAGGCACCCCTGGCGATGTGTGAATTGGATCTCAGCAGCGCGATACTCGAAATGCTGAGGCTTCTGCGCGTGCAGATGCGGCGTGATGGAATAGCGGCCGAAACCAATCTCGCACCCGATGCACGACATGCCTTGGGTGACCGCGTGCAGATCCAGCAGGTCATCCTCAATCTGATCATGAACGGGATGGAGGCGATTCGAGTAAAAGAGCGTCCGCCGAAGACCTTGAGAATAGGTACTCAAAGGGAACAGTCGGGCTTTATCCTCGTTACGGTGGCTGACACTGGAGTGGGATTGACGCCGATGAGCCGTGAGAGAATTTTCGACGCATTCTTCACCACGAAAGCAGACGGGATCGGGCTGGGCTTGTCAATATGCCGCTCGATCGCGGAGGCACATGGAGGACGTTTGTGGGTATCGGAAAATTCTCCTGAAGGCTGCCTCTTCAACTTCACCCTTCAATCTTTCATTTGAGCCGGTGTATGACCGGCATTGGAGTGGGCGAGCACGGAAATCAGATCTGTGCCGCTCCACCGTCTACAAACAGCTCGATCCCGTTTACATAGCTGCTGTCGTCCGATACGAGGAACAGAACCGCCTTCGCGATCTCCTCCACAGTGCCGGACCGGCCCATGGGAATTGAAGCCACCTGACTTTCGATAAAATCGCGTACTTGTTCCTTGGTCAGCCCCAGCGTGTCGTAGCCCGGAGTCGGGGTGACACCCGGGCTGATGGCGTTCACGCGAATGTTTCGTCCCTTCAGGTCGACGATCCAGCTGCGCGCGAAGGAGCGCAGCGCAGCTTTTGTCGCGGCATAGACGCTGAATGACGGATATCCCATGATCGAAACCATCGAGGAGCTCAGTACGATTGCAGCACCTGCCGGCATCAGGGGCAAGCCCTTCTGCACGGTGAACACAGTCCCCTTGACGTTGACGCCGAAGGTCTTGTCGAAATGCGCTTCTGTGATGTCACCCAGTGCGACTATTTCTCCAACACCCGCATTGGCAAAAAGAATGTCCAGACGACCCGTGCGCTCTTTGATCCGCTCGAAGAGGTTGTCCAGATCACCCAGCTTGGCAATGTCGCCCACCACTGCTTCCGCGTGATCGCCAAGCGCGCGTGCCGCGTTTTCCAGCTCGAGCCGGCGCCGTCCGGTGATGAATACAAAGGCGCCTTCCGCGATGAAAAGCTCGGCCGTTGCAAGGCCGATCCCACTGCTGCCACCTGTGACCAACGCGATTTTGCCGCTGAGTTTTCCCATGCTGGAAGCATCCTATGCCCGTTGAGTAGGCTCGCTCGTTGACTGGCGTGCGCGACGCTTCGAGGGTGGCGGTCGGCTATTCAACGATCCGAGTGCCGGAATGCTAAATTCTCACCAACATGCCTGCAATAACGTGTTCGCATGAGCGCCCGGCACGATCATCGTTTGAGTGCCGTTGCATCCCGGGTGGCGAGGGCGGCTGTCCATCGTTGGCAACTCCGGTCGAGGTTGGAGTTAAATAGTGGAAAGCCATGAGTGCGTTGCGCTGCGACTTCGAGTCAAAATAAATGCTTGGGGGATCAACGTGGGTCGGTTGCCCAGAAGAGCGGCATTGACGATCGACTGCGGGTCACGGGTCCTGGTGGTGAGCACTGTTGGAAAGGACGATCGCAGAGGCTCATGCGGGCGTGCTGTCGGCGCATGAAGCCGGCAGGATGGGAGGATCAGGGTTGAGCAAGTTTCTGGTGGCTATCGTCGAGGACGACCCGCGCGTCTCGGAGTCGCTCGGCGGCCTGCTCGAGGCGGCTGGTTACGCGGTGCTCATCTATTCATCTGCAGAGGAGCTCCTCTCTGGCGGCAGATTGCCGCAGATCGATTGCATGGTTTCCGACATCGGTCTGCCGACGATGAGCGGCGTAGATCTAATGCGGGAAGTGCTCGCCCAGCGGGCAGACCTCCCAGTCATTCTGGTGACCGGGCGCCACGATGCTGCCTATCTCGCTGAAATGGTGAAGGCCGGCGCACGCCATGCCTTCGTGAAGCCAGTCGACACCGTGGCGCTCCTCAACGCAATTGCTACTCTCGTGTAGTCTGGAGCACGAGCTTTGCCCGACACGTGACTGCGGCACGACCTTTGGGTCGCGGCTCACCCGGTTGAATGAAAGGAGGCTCTACCTCGAATATCCGATGACTGGGCCGGGCGAATTCCGAGCGCTTCAGTCATCCTCACGAGCTCCGGCAGCGAGCCTGCCGCCATCTTCTTCATGATCTGACTGCGATGGATCTGTAACGTTATCTCGGCAATGTGAAGAATTGCTGCAGACTCCTTGTTTAAAAAGCCCGCGACGACCAGCGGCAGCACTTCACGCTCCCGTCGACTCAACAGCGCCAGACGAGCCTCGAGGCGGGCCAGGCCCGCCCGCCGCTCGCGCTGGCTTTGATCGAGCTCGAAGGCTGTGCGCACCGCGGCAATCAGCGCCTGCGGATCCAGCGGTTTGGTGAGGAACTCGATCGCACCGGATTTCATGGCGCGCACCGTGGAGGGAATGTCGCCCCTCCCGCTGATGAAGATGATCGGCGGGACCGGGCCGCTTCCAAGTTGCGCCTGCAGCTCGAGACCGCTCATCCGGGGCAGCTGTAAATCCAGAACGAGGCAAGCTGCGTCGTCATGGCGGCTGCCGGCGAGATAACCGGCAGCCGAATCGAAGCTGACGACCGGGATCGAAAATGACTGAAGCAAGGCCGTGATGGCCGCGCGCACGCGCGGGTCGTCATCTACCAGATACACCGTCCCGTTTGCCTGAGTCATGCGCAGCCAGCTCCGTGAACTGGTACAAAATTCCCACTGATCCGGGGCGCACGGTGGCGCCTGTCATCCGCCGCCGGTCTCGGCAGCTCCACCCACTACGTCCTGATTCGATGGTACGGTTAAAAGGCGCGCCTGTCAGTCACGCAAACGTATTATCGCGCGGCAACCCGATAGAGTGGCGCTGTCGCTTGCAACTGGGCGTTTGGCGCAAGTTTACTCCGCCGCAGCATCGTCGATCAGGGATAGCAGGGCGTCGGGGTGAGACATCATGACGACATGAGACGCCCCAGGGACTTGCACCGCTTTCCTCGCGCCGGCGCGTTTGGCCATGAAGGCGTGAACCGCGGGCGGTATATTCTTATCCTGGCTTCCATAGAGGAACCAGGAAGGAATGGTCCTCCATGCTGCTTTGTCAGCCGCTTCATCGAACGCGGCTGCAACGATGGGGCGCTGTGTTGCCGCCAGCAATTTGGCTTCACCGGCCGGAAGGTCGGCACAAAATTGGGAGTGGTACTTCTGCTGGAGAATGTACAGATCCTCTTTCCCGTCGGCCAGCACCTGCGGCGGCGCAAGCGTCGGTCCGAGAGTGCTGCCCGGGAACTTGGACACGAGAGCAGACGCTGTCTCGCCGACGTCAGGTGCCAGTCCCGACACGTACACCAGCGCCTTGACATTCTTCACACCGGCCGCCGCTTCCGTGATGATGGTGCCGCCGTAAGAGTGTCCGACGAGTATCACCGGGCCCTTGATGGAGGCGAGCAGGCTCGCAACATAACTCGAGTCGCTCTTGACGCCGCGTAGCGGATTGGCGACCGCAATCACTCTATAGCCCTTGGGCAACAGTTTGGTGATCACCGGGTTCCAGCTGGAAGATCCCGCGAACGCACCGTGGACGAGGACGACCGTGGGCTTTTGCGGACTGGATTGTTCCGCCTTCACCAACGGGTGGGTGGTCGCAAGCACGAGCATCAGGAGTGTCCGGAGGATGAGCGTCCTGAAACTTCGGATCGAAACGTTGCCGGCGGCAATGCCCGTGCGTGTGAATGAAGGGGCTCTCGCGGCGTGGGGCGGGAGAGTATGACTTCCAAATCGTGTCGTCAGGTCAATCATGGGTTTCCTTCAGGTGCGGCGGGAGATGCCGCATGAGAGACTGAGGCCGGCCGATTGATCCAAGCAATCATCGTTTCATTTGAATCCACGCAGCCATTCCCGCTCAACCGCCTCATATAAAGACATGGAGGACGCGGTCGCTGAAATGTTGGTAGCCTGCATCGGGTATTGAACGACTTGGAGGAAATCGTGGCCGCGATATCAGACACGCGTACATCGGGAACACCCGTCGAAGCATTCCGCGAACCATCCGGGCTCTTTGTATGCCCGGACGTCGAGCCGGCCTGCGTCCCGCAGCGACTCGCCTGGGAGGCACTCCGGACTCACTCGACATTCAGTGGAAGGCTGCCGGGCGCCGAGTTAGAGGTCGCGCTCGGCCCGTGGCGGGGGGGATTGGCGCCGAGGCAGGTGCGACGCGTTTCGCGTTACATCGAACAACATCTGAGCGAGCGAATTCGGTGCGAACACCTGGCTGCGCTCGTGCATTTGAGCCTGTCCCATTTTATGCGGGCGTTTCGTCAGAGTTTCGGTTTTCCCCCGCATGCGTATCTGATGAAGCGGCGCCTGGAATGCGCCCAGGGTCGGATGCGGTCTTCGTATTCGTCGCTGGGCGAAATCGCCTTGGAGTGTGGGTTCACGGATCAAGCGCACCTTTCCAGGCTTTTCCGGAGATTCACTGGGGAGAGCCCGGCGGCCTGGCGACGGGCCCGTCTCGGTCCCTCGGCTGCAATTCGCGTAATGCCTGTTCGACGCCTGACTGCACTCAATCAGGTGCCAACCGTTTTGGCGATTCACACGACCTGATGTTCGCGCGCGTCAATTGATTTTGAATGTGTCGGACTGCGCTGCCGAGGAGTTAGTTGTGTCTCATATATCCACGCCTTTCGGATTCAGCTCCACGGCTCGGGAAGTGCTCGAGGGTGTTGAATTAAAGGGTAAACATGCAATTGTGACCGGCGGGGCCTCGGGTATCGGAATTGAGACGGCCCGTGGGCTTGCAGGCGCCGGTGCCGCGGTTACACTCGCGGTTCGACGCCCGGAAGCAGCCGCAGCGGTAGCGGCGCAATTACGACAATCGACGGGCAATTCAGCAATCGACGTCCGGTTGCTCGATCTGGCGGATCTGCGATCGGTGCGGACATTTGCCGATGCGTGGACCGGGCCGCTTCACATTCTTGTCAACAACGCCGGCATCATGGCCGTCCCGGAACGCAGAGTGACTCCGCAGGGATTTGAGGAGCAGTTCGCCACGAATTACCTGGGGCATTTTGCATTGACCTTGTGGCTGCACACGGCGTTGAAGAAAGCGGAGGGCGCGCGAGTTGTGTCCGTGAGCTCGAGCGGACATCTGTTCTCACCGGTCGTCTTTGACGATCTGCATTTCAATTTCGTCCCATACACTCCGTTCGGCGCGTACGGTCAGTCAAAGTCGGCGAACGCGCTGCTGGCGGTAGCCATTACCCGGCGGTGGATGGCAGACGATATCCGCTCGAACGCGCTCAACCCCGGCGCGATTGCTACAGGTCTTCAGAAATTTACCGGTGGCCTGAAAACGCCGGTTGAGCGCCGCAAAACTCCCGAGCAGGGAGCGTCGACTTCGGTTCTGCTCGCCGCTTCACCGTTGCTGGAAGGCGTTGGTGGACGATACTTCGAGGATTGTAACGAGGCGCCGGTCGTTTCGCGAAGGCCGACTGATTTCAGCGGCGGCGTCGCACCTTACGCAATTGATCCCGAGAACGCAGAGCGTCTTTGGAAGGTTTCCCTTCAATTGTTAGCGTGAGTCCGAGCAATGCGGGTCTGTCCCGGCCGCCGCCGCACGAACGTGAGGCAGCGGCGTACCATTTGCGAGGGCGACTGGAGAAGGAGCCCTCGGAGTGGCGTGCGTGGCGGACTCTGAGGTCGTAGCCACGGCCAAACGACGACGACTTCCGGCGAGTTAGAAGCGGCGCATTACTTGATCGTGTCCTCGTCGAGCCGGAGCGTCAGTTGCTGCGTTGAAGTGACAAGCATCCAGGCGGGCTCCCGAGTATGAGCGCACGCGCCGCTGGCGAGGTAACGGGTGAAAACCCAAACTACAGCACATCGACTCACGATCATGTCGTCCGTCGAAAGCGTCTTACCGGGTACTGGTCTAGACTCGGTGGATGAAGAAGGATAAAGGAGCGCCCCCGGACGACGACGGCCCAATGCACCTGGTGAC
>BFBZ01001346.1_pt1 | contig 16741 bp, 14 predicted proteins | sample 1888401 | NCBI WGS metagenome assembly BFBZ01 (sample SAMD00112614, study PRJDB3348) | symbiont metagenome | host: Chara braunii | reverse complement strand
TCGTTGACGGTGAACCACTTGATGCCCATCAGGTTCGCGATCTCCTTGATCGTGAAGCCCTTGCTCAGATAGGTCAGCACTTCGCTCTCGCGCGGCGTCAGGCGCTCCCATTCGGGCGGCGGGTCCAGTGCGACGCTGCGGCTGCTGCTGAAGGGCGCCTGCGAGGACGACAGCGAGCCGAAGCCGGAGTTCAGCGGCATGGAGCCGCTGTCGCCGGACGCGGGCCGGAAGTGCGACAGCAGGCGGCGCGCGATGGCCGGCGACAGCGGCGGCTGGCCGCGCACGATGCGCTGCAATTCCTCCACCAGCACCTCGAAGCGGTCTTCCTTCAGCAGATAGCCGTCGGCGCCGCACTGCAGCGCCGGGAAGAGGTGGTCGTCGTCGGAGTAGAGCGTCGTGACGATCTTGATGGCCGTGGAGCCGGCGAGTTCGGTCAGGAACTCCATGCCGTTGCCGTCCGGCAGCTCCAGGTCGACGAGGACGAGCTTGAAGCCGCCGTCGGGCGCGCTGCCGCCGGTCTTGGCCACCTGGCGGCGCGCGTTCTCGAGATCGCCGACCTCGGTGATCTCCATCGCATCGCTGAAGCTCTCTCGCACCACGCGGCACAGGAAGCTGCGGGCGACAGGGTTGTCTTCGATGATGAGGACTTTGACGGTCATGGCGCGGGTACGGCGGCTGTCGATTCGACCGCCGAATGTAGCGCACCAGCCCTGCGCAAACGCCGCGCGACCGCGGGGGGGCGCGCCCCCGTTTCAGGCTTCACGGATTGGTAAGAACCAACTTGCCGATGACCTCGCGGGCTGCCATGCGGGCGAAGGCCGCGGGCAGTTCCTCCATCGGCAGCACGCGGTCCAGCACGGGCTTGATCTTGCCGGCGGCATACCAGGCGGCCAGTTCGCCCAGCATGCTGGCGTTGCGGCCGGGTTCGCGCTTCGCGAACTCACCCCAGAACACGCCGACCAGGGACGCGCCCTTGAGCAGGGCCAGGTTCAGCGGCAGCGCCGGGATGGCGCCCTGGGCGAAGCCGACGACGAGGTAGCGGCCGCGCCAGGCGATGGAGCGGAAGGCGGCCTCGGCCAGATCGCCGCCAACCGGGTCGTAGATGACGTCGGGGCCCTTGCCCTCGGTCAGGGCTTTCAGCTCGTCGCGCAGGTTCTGGGTCGCGTAGTTGATGGTCGCGTCGGCGCCCAGGGCCTGGCAGGCCTGGCATTTGGCGTCGCTGCCGGCGGCGGCGATGACGCGCGCGCCGGCGGCCTTGGCGATCTGGATGGCCGCCGTGCCGACGCCGCCGGCCGCGCCGAGGATGAGCACGGTCTCGCCGGCCTGCAGCGCCGCGCGGTCCATCAGCGCGTGGTGGCTGGTGGCATAGGTGCAGATGAAGGCGGCGGCGTCTTCGTAGGCGAAGCCCTCGGGCAGGGGCATGGCCAGCTGGGCCGGGATGCAGACCTCGGTCGCGAAGCCGCCCAGGCCGCCGAAGGCCGCGACGCGCTGACCAACCGCAAAGCCCTTGACGCCTTCGCCCACCTCCGTGACGACGCCCGAGAACTCCGTGCCCGGCACGAAGGGCAGGGGCGGCTTCATCTGGTACTTGTTCTGCACGATGAGCAGGTCGGGGAAGTTCAGGCTCGCGGCGCGAATGGCCACGCGCAGCTGGCCGGCGGGCAGGGCCGGCGCCGGCAGTTGGCGCCATTGCAGCGCCTCGACGCCCACCGGGTTTTCGCAGAGCCAAGCCTTCATCGTCATCTCCTGTTTGCGTGGACCGCGCATGATAGGAATCAAGGGGCTTACACCCGGTCCCGCAGGTGACGCCCTCCCTACAATTGGCCGCCATGCGCATCCTGATTTCCAACGACGACGGCTACCTCGCGCCGGGCCTGGCGGCTCTCGTGAAAGCCTGTGAAGGCCTGGGCGAGATCGACGTCATCGCCCCCGAGCAGAACGCCAGCGGCACGTCCAACTCGCTGACGCTGAACCGCCCGCTCAATGTCCATCGCGCCGCCAACGGCTTCCGCTACGTCAGCGGCACGCCGTCCGACGGCGTTCACCTCGCGCTGAGCGGCCTGCTGGGCTACCGGCCCGACCTGGTGCTCTCGGGCATCAACAACGGCGCCAACATGGGCGACGACACGCTCTACTCCGGCACCGTCGCCGCGGCCACCGAGGGCTATCTGTTCGGCATCCCGTCCATCGCCTTCTCGCAGGCCGAGAAGGGCTGGGGCGAGCTGGAGGCGGCGGCCCGCACGGCGCGCAGCGTCGTCGAGCAGGTCATTGCCGGTGGCCTGGGCCAGGGCTTTCTGCTGAACGTCAACATCCCCAACCGGGCCGATGCCGACAAGCTGCCGCGCAAGATCACGCGGCTGGGCCGTCGCCACTCCGCCGAAGCCATCATCGAGCAGGTCAGCCCGCGCGGCGAGATCATCTACTGGATCGGCCCGGCCGGCGACGCCAGGGATGCCGGCGCGGGCACGGACTTCCACGCGACGGCCAACGGCCAGGTCTCGATCACGCCGCTGCAGGTGGACCTGACCGAGCATGCGTCCCTGGGCTCCTGGGCGCAGCGCCTGGGCCTCTGAATGTCCACACCCAAGCGCTTTCCGGCCAGCCTGAGGTCGGCCGCCACGCCGCAGCGCGAGCTGCTGATGCCGCAGCGCCATCTGCGCCAGGCCACGGCCGACGCGGCGCGGCTGGCCCGACCCAGCGGTACGGGCCTGGACAGCGGCGCCGTGCGCGAGCGCATGGTCAGCCGGCTGCGTGCCGAGGGCAGGTTCGACGAGCGCGTGCTGGCCGCGATGGCCGCCGTGCCGCGCCACGAGTTCGTCGACAGCGCGCTCGCGGCCCAGGCCTATGAAGACACGGCCCTGCCCATCGGCCACGGCCAGACCATCTCCAAGCCCTCCGTCGTCGGCCACATGCTGGGCCTGCTGTTTGCCGGTGCGGGCGCCCGGCAGCGCGGCTCGCTCGGCCGCGTGCTGGAGATCGGCACCGGCTGCGGCTACCAGGCTGCGGTCATCGCGCTGCTGGCCCGCCAGGTCACGTCCATCGAGCGCCTGCAGGGCCTGCACGACAAGGCCAAGGCCAATCTGCAGCGCATCGCGCTGCCCAGATCGCATCCGGTGCCGCGCCTGGTCTGGGGCGACGGGCGCATCGGCCACTCGGCCAGCGGCCCCTTCGACAGCATCGTCGCGGCGGCCGGCGGCGAGGACATCCCGCGGGCCTGGATGGACCAGTTGGCACCGGGCGGGCGCCTCGTCGCGCCGACGGCGGCGGGCGGCCGCGGCCAGGTGCTGGTCGTGCTCGATCACGTCGTCGAGGCCGGCGTCAGCCGCTGGGTCCGCAGCGAGCACGAGGCCGTGCTCTTCGTCCCCCTAAAATCCGGCGTTGTCTGACGGGGCCGTCGGCGTATCGCGCCACACAATCGGGTCGGCCTCCAACGTGCCGTAGCCACACGATGCCCTCAAGCCTGCGTTTCCTTCTCGCCCTCTCCACCTCGCTGCTGCTCAGCGCCTGCGGCACGTCGCTGCACCGCGCGCCCGTCGAGGACCGCAACCCGCAGCAGCCCAGGCCGGCCGCCGAGGCGGCGTCCTCCGCGGCCTCGGCGCCCGAGGCCAAGCTGCCGCCGGGCGCCGAAAACGCCGGCAAGCCCGGCTACTACACCGTCAAGCCCGGCGACGCGCTGATCCGCATCGCGCTGGACAACGGCCAGAGCTGGCGCGACGTGGCCAAGTGGAACAGCCTCGAGAACCCGAACCGCATCGAGGTCGGCCAGGTGCTGCGCGTCGTGCCGCCCGGCGTCGACGCCGCCGCCGTGACGGCCAGGCCCATCGCCTCGGCGCCCAAGGTCGAGGCCCGCCCGCTGGATGCCAAGCCGCCGGTGGCCGTGGCCAGCGTGCCTCCGGCCGCGGCTTCCGCGGCGCCTGCGGCACCGGCCGCGGAAGAGGACGGCCTCGCCTGGGGCTGGCCGGTCGCGCAGCCGGTCAGCGCCGGCTTCGACGAGCAGCGCAACAAGGGGCTGGACTTCTCCGGCAAGCCGGGCGACCCGGTGCTGGCCGTGGCCGACGGCCGCGTGGTTTACGCCGGTTCGGGCTTGCGCGGCTACGGCAACTTGGTCATCATCAAGCACAACAACACCTACCTGACGGCGTATGCCCACAACCGGGCAATGCTGGTCGAGCAGGACCAAGTCGTACGCAAGGGTCAGAGGATTGCCGAGATGGGTTCCACCGAGAGCGACACCGTCAAGCTGCACTTCGAAGTGCGCAAGCTCGGCAAGCCGGTCGATCCGGCCAGGCTGCTGCCGCCGCGCTGAGCGGGCGGTCAGCACACCCTCCGCACCGGGCCAGCGAACACGCCATGAAACGCGCTGCGCCCAAACTCAACGGTCATCATGACGGCGCCGAGCCCGGCGTCGTGCTGTCGGCGCTGAACGGCGCTGCCGATGCGGGCAGCGGCCCGGCCGAATCGCCCGAGGACGATGCCCAGGTGCTGCGCGGTGCCGGCGACGACGTCGAGGTCGGCAATGCCTTGCAGGCCTATCTGCGCGACATCCGGCGCACGCCGCTGCTGACGCCCCAGCAGGAGTTCGACACCGCCCAGGCCGCGCGTGCCGGCGACTTCCATGCTCGCCAGGCCATGATCGAGCACAACCTGAGGCTCGTCGTCAGCATCGCGAAGAACTACCTCGGCCGCGGCCTGCCGATGAGCGACCTCATCGAGGAGGGCAACCTCGGCCTGATGCACGCGATCAGCAAGTTCGAGCCCGAGCGGGGCTTCCGCTTCTCGACCTATTCGAGCTGGTGGATACGCCAGAGCATCGAGCGTGCGTTGATGCACCAGGCCCGCCTCGTGCGGCTGCCGGTGCATATCGTGCGCGAGCTCAACCAGGTGCTGAAGGCCCGCCGCGCGCTGGAGGCGCTGCAGAGCGCCCAGGGCGCCGAGAGTCGCGTGCGCGCCGAGGACGTGGCCCAGGCCCTGGGCCGGCCGGTCGACGAGGTGGCCGAGCTGCTGGCCTATGCCGAGCTGCCGAGTTCCCTCGATTCGCCGGTGGACCGCAGCGGCGAGGGCGGCGAATCCATGCTCGACCTGGTCGCCGACGACCAGGCCATCGACCCGATGGGCCTGCGCCTGTCGCATGAGGTCGAGGAGCTGCTGCGGCACGGCCTCGCCAGTCTGAACGATCGCGAGCGAGAGGTGCTGTCGGGGCGCTATGGCCTGTCCGACCGCGAGCCCGAGACGCTGGACGTGCTGGCCATCCGCCTCAAGCTCACGCGCGAGCGCATCCGCCAGATCCAGATCGAGGCGCTGGCCAAGCTGAAGCGCAACATGATGCGCCACGGGGTGGACCGGGACTCGATCTTCTGAGGCTGGAAAGCGGTGTCGGGATAATCCGGCTCCATGAATCAGATGACGGATTGGCTCAAGGTCGAAAGCATCGAACTTGAGGCGCAGGGCGTGGCGCACAACGCCGAGGGCAAGGTGGTCTTCATCGACGGCGCCTTGCCCGGCGAAGTGGTGAAGGCGCAGATCTCGCGCCGCAAGAACAACTGGGAGCAGGGCCAGCTCACCGAGATCAGGAAGGAAAGCCCGCTGCGCGTCGCGCCGGGCTGCCCGCATTTCGGCCTGCATGCCGGCGCCTGCGGCGGCTGCAAGATGCAGCATCTGCATGCCGGGGCCCAGGTGGCGGTCAAGCAGCGGGTCGTCGAGGACCAGCTCTGGCATCTGGGCAAGGTCAGGCCCGAGGTGCTGCTGCGGCCCATCGAGGGGCCGACCTGGGGCTACCGCTATCGCGCTCGCTTCTCGGTGCGCTATGTGGCCAAGAAGGGCGTCGTGCTGATCGGCTTCCACGAGCGCAAGAGCCGCTACGTGGCCGACATGCAGGTCTGCAAGGTCGTGCCCAAGGTCGTCAGCGACCTGCTGATGCCGCTGCGCGAGCTGATCGCCGGCATGGCCGAGCGCGACCGCCTGCCGCAGATCGAGCTGGCCATGGGCGACGAGGTCATCGCGCTGGTGCTGCGCCACCTGAACCCGTTGCCGGATGGCGACGTCGCGATGCTGCGCGAGTTCGCCGCCAGGCATGGTGTGCAGTGGTGGCTGCAGCCCAAGGGGCCGGACACGGTGCGCCTGCTGGACGAGGGCGGCCCGCAGTTGGCCTACCGCCTGCCCGAGTTCGGCGTGACCATGCCCTTCAAGCCGACCGACTTCACGCAGGTGAACCCGCACATCAACGCGGCGCTGGTGGGCCGCGCGCTGCGCCTGCTGGCCGTGCAGCGCGGCGACCGCGTCATCGACTGGTTCTGCGGCCTGGGCAATTTCACGCTGCCGCTGGCGACGCAGGCGCGCGAGGTGCTGGGCATCGAGGGCAGCGAGACGCTGGTGCAGCGCTCGCGCGAGAACGCGGCGGCCAACGGGCTGGCGCACAAGACGGGCTTCGTCGCGCGCAACCTGTTCGAGATGACGCCCGCGCTGTTGGCGGCCGATGGCATTGCCGACCGCTGGCTGATCGACCCGCCGCGCGAAGGCGCGTTCGCCCTGGCCAAGGCCGTGGCCGACATCGCCCAGGAGCCGTCGCTGGCGCCGGGCTGGACGCCGCCCAAGCGCATCGTCTACGTCAGCTGCAACCCGGCGACGCTGGCTCGCGACGCGGGCCTGCTCGTCAACGTGGCCGGCTATCGCTGCACGGCGGCCAGCGCGGTCAACATGTTCCCGCACACGGCCCACGTCGAGAGCGTTGCGGTCTTTGACCTTGTATGAAAAAGGGCCCCTCGGGGCTAGGGATTTGATTAATGTGTTGATGCCGAGCAGTAAGGTATCCGCGGTGAACTTCCAACCCACTTCGACCCGTCGGACGCTGCCTGTCGAGCCTATCGACGCGGCGGGGCGCGAGTTGCGCAATCGCATGCTCGACGAGATGGCCATATGTTTCCTGAACAGCGGGCCAAGGAACTGGCGGCTACGGAAGCCGCAATGGCGAAGCTTGGCAAGCAGTGGGTGAAAGTTCGATAACCCCGGCCGCTTCCCTTCGAAGGCCTGACGCGATGCCATATCGCGTCAGGCACTGGCGCCGGTCAAAGGCGTCTAAACAAGGATTCGGCCGATAGCGTAGGGAGTTAGGGATGGGCGAAACACTCGGGACTTTGTTTGGGCTGGTACTGGCTGCAGGAGTAGCTGTCACCGGGCATTTTTTGGCGAAGGCGCTGCGCAGCCGGAACCCCGAGACCTTCGCGGGCGAACGCAATTGGCAGTCCTGGCAAAGCAAGGTGTATCTGGGGATTGGGGCCGTTGGATGGGTCGCCGTCGTGGCCCTTGGGCTCCATGGCGTCTTGAAGCTGTTCATGCCGGCCTGGGGAGACGCACGCCTGACCATTTCCATCTTGGGCGCACTCGCCACGCTACCCCTGGCAGAACACTTAGAAAAGCTGCCGCGTCTATGCAAGGACTATGCGGTTTTGTCGGGAACCGTTGCTTGGCTTGAAGAGAACCTGAGCCGAGGGCCAACACCGACCGACGCTGAGTTGGAGCGCATCCTGGAGCAATCTCGGGACACGTCAAAGCCTCTCGTGGAGCGACACGCACTGGTCTACAAGCATCAAATGATGCTTACGCTGAAGATTCGGGATGCTCGAGTGGAAGCTGCTGTCATTGCACGGCAGGAAAACGCTCGCGCGTTGGAAGCCGCCGATGCAGAACGCGCCCGTGCTGCGGTGTTGAAGGCGGAGCAAGAGGCTGCCAGGCAAGCTGCGCAGATTGAGAAACGTCAGCGTGCCGAGGCTCTCGTGGCACAGCGCGTTCAGCCGGAATCACTTATTGAGTCCGTTGACCAGGTCCAGCTGAGCGGTGCTGTAGGCCAGGACAAGGTCATGAGCTTATGGAACGAGTTCAAGGCGTCGATAGTTGGTGCCGTGCCGTCCGGCCCGGACAAGTCGCAGGCAGCCGCAGCGCAACTTCCCTCGCTGCTGACCAAGTTGGCAGGGGTGGCTCTACCCTCGACCGTGAACCCTTATATCGCTTACCAAGGCACGCCTCGGGATGGCTATTGCGACGCGGTAGCCGTGGAAGCATCTGGTGGGGTGCCGCTGTACCAGCGCTTGCAGTTTGAGCACTCCACCTCTGGGCTGGTGAATGCCTTGTTTTTTGCAGCCGTGCTGCCTCAGAAGTGGTCCTGGGGCCACGGCTGCTATGACCGTGACGCCGAACTTATTCTGAGCGCAGACCGCTTGGTCGCAGTGGTTCAGGACGCCGGCAAGAGGGAGCCGACCGATGATGCGACTTGGCCACCTGCGGGCCTTCGCATCAAGCGCCTTGATGACGGATTTGAGGTCGGCTGCTTGGCCAGCCGTCCCGGGCGCGGGCTCTACGACCTCTCAGTGCCCGTTCGCAACGGACATGCGGGCCCGCTTGAAGTCCGTAAGCTGTTCGTCTGGGGTCAGGGCGTCTTCTACTGAAGGCAACATGCGCGTGTTGTCTGGAGCCTAAAAAGCAAGACACGGCCTGGGAAGGCTGCTGGAAAAATCTCCAGAAGGAAAACGCCCTCTGGAACCAAAGTTCTCAGAGAGCGAATCAGGCGCCAGGGCCAAGGGCGTCAACACGTCAATCGAATCCCCAGCCCCTCGGGGCGCTCTGTCTTGCCGGCCATATCGGGCTTATTCGCGATCGCCGCCAAAAATCCCGAGCAACGACAGCAGGCTCTGGAACACGTTGTAGACATCCAGATAGATGGCCAGCGTGGCGCTGATGTAGTTGGTCTCGCCGCCGTCGACGACGCGCTTGATGTCGTAGAGCATGAAGGCCGAGAAGATGGCCAGGGACATCACCAGCATCGTCAGCATCAGTGTGGACGACTGCAGGAAGATGTTGGCAATGCCCGCGACCATCAGGATCACGGCGCCGACGACGAGGAATTTGCCCATCGAGGACAGGTCGCGCTTGATGACGGTGGCCAGGCTGGCCATCGTGAAGAAGACCGCCGCCGTGCCGCCGAAGGCCGTCATGACCAGCGACGTGCCGTTCTTGAAGCCCAGCACGAAGCCGATCAGGCGCGACAGCATCAGGCCCATGAAGAAGGTGAAGCCGAGCAGGGCGGCGACGCCGGCGGCGCTCTCCTTGGTGCGCTCGATGACGAACATCAGGCCGAAGGCTCCGACGAAGAAGACCAGGGCGCTCAGGCCCGGGCTCATCGTGCGGAACAGGCCGGTGGCGACGCCGATCCAGGCGCCCAGCACCGTGGGGACGAGGGACAGGGCCAGCAGCCAGTAGGTGTTGCGCAGCACGCGCTGACGGTCGGCAGCAAGGCCCACGTTGGCGTAGCCGTATGGGGTTTGCAGGCTGTCGTTCATGACGATCCTCCGAAGGACGAATGGGAAACCGGGCCGATTCTAGGCCGGCGCCAGGCGGCTACATTGGGGTCTGGATCCCTCAAATCAAGACCATGAAACAGCAAGCCCAACTCGAACTCGAAGACGTCAAACGCATCGCCGCTGCCGCCGAGGCGCATGCGCGCCAGCAGGGCTGGGCCGTCAGCATCGCCATCGTCGACGCCGGCGGCCATCTGCTGTGGCTGCAGCGCCTGGACGGCGCCGCGCCCATCTCGGCCCAGATCGCGCCGGCCAAGGCGCACACGGCCGCGCTCGGCCGCCGCGAGAGCAAGAGCTACGAGGACATGATCAACCAGGGCCGCGTGTCCTTCCTCAGCGCGCCCGGCCTGCAGGGGCTGCTGGAAGGCGGCGTGCCCATCCTCGTCGACGGCCAGTGCGTGGGCGCCATCGGCGTCAGCGGTGTCAAGTCCAGCGAGGACGTGGAGATCGGTCGCGCCGGCATCGCGGCACTTTGACGCGTCACGAAGCGGTCACGAAGTCTCCGTACTAACCCCAGTCGGCTATACTCGATGGGTTTACCTGAACCCATCTCGACCCCTGTCGCTATCCGGCGCAAACCCCTCAGTTTCTTGAGCTGATCCGTCCTCGGACGGGGTTGACGCCTGCCACGCGCGCCATTTGCGGAGACCCCTGTGCTGACCGACCTGCTCCATCCCCCTCAAGCAATCCTGGCTCTGGCGGATGGGACGGTGTTCCGAGGCCAGTCCATCGGCGCAACGGGCCAGACGGTCGGCGAAGTGGTGTTCAACACCGCGCTGACCGGCTACCAGGAAATCCTGACCGACCCGAGCTACTGCCGCCAGATCGTCACGCTGACCTATCCGCACATCGGCAGCTACGGCATCAGCGAGGAAGACGTCGAATCGTCCAAGGTCTTCGCGGCCGGCCTCGTCATCAAGGATCTGCCGATCCGTGCATCCAACTTCCGTTCCGGCAGGACGCTGGACGCCTATCTGCGCGAGCAGGGCACGGTGGCCATCGCCGGCCTGGACACGCGCCGCCTGACGCGCGTGCTGCGCACCCACGGCGCGCAGAACGGCTGCATCCTGGCGCTGCCCGCGGGCGAGGCGCTGACGCAGGCCCACATCGATGCTGCGCTTGCCGCCGCCAAGGCCGCGCCGTCCATGGCTGGCCTGGACCTGGCCAAGGTCGTCAGCCGCAGCGAGCGTGAGGTCTGGACCGAGACCGAATGGAAGCTGGGCAGCGGCTTCGGCACGCAGGCGGCGCCTAAGTTCCACGTCGTCGCCTACGACTTCGGCGTGAAGAGCAACATCCTGCGCATGCTGGCCTCGCGTGGCTGCAAGGTCACCATCGTGCCCGCGCAGACGCCCGCCAGCGCCGTGTTCGACCTGGAGCCGGACGGCGTCTTCCTGTCCAACGGCCCTGGCGACCCGGAACCCTGCGACTACGCGATCAAGGCCACGGCCCAACTGATCGAGTCCGGCATTCCCGTGTTCGGCATCTGCCTGGGCCACCAGATCCTGGCGCTGGCTAGCGGAGCGAAGACCTTCAAGATGAAGTTCGGCCACCACGGTGCCAACCATCCGGTCAAGGACCTGGACAGCGGCCGCGTCGGCATCACCAGCCAGAACCACGGCTTCGCGGTCGACCCCGACACGCTGCCCGCCCATCTGCGCGCGACCCATGTGAGCCTGTTCGACGGCACGCTGCAGGGCATCGCCCGCACCGACAAGCCGGCCTTCAGCTTCCAGGGCCACCCGGAAGCCAGCCCCGGCCCGCACGACATCGCCTATCTGTTCGACCGTTTCGTTTCGATGATGAGCAAGGCCTGAAGGAGGCACTCATGTTCGGCATCACCGACCTCGGCACCTTCGTCGCGGCAGCCATCTTCATCATCCTGCTGCCCGGCCCCAATTCGCTGTACGTGCTGTCCGTCGCGGCGCAGCGTGGCGTGCGCGCCGGCTACACGGCGGCCTGCGGCGTGTTCGTCGGCGACACGGTGCTGATGACGGCGGCGGCCGCCGGTGGTGCGTCGCTGCTGATGGCCAGCCCGCAGATCTTCTTCGTCGTGAAGATGGTGGGCGCGGTCTACCTCGGTTGGATCGGCATCCAGCTGCTGCGCGGTGCGCTGGGCGCCTGGCGCGGCGATGTCAAGTCCGAAGCGCCCCGCGCCGTGGATGCGAACCAGCCCTTCCGCAAGGCCCTGGTCGTCAGCCTGCTGAACCCCAAGGCCATCGCCTTCCTGTTGTCCTTCTTCATCCAGTTCGTCGACCCGGCCTATCCGCGTCCGGCGCTGACCTTCCTGATCCTGGGTTCCATCATCCAGGGCTTTAGCTTCCTCTACCTCTCGACGCTGATCTTTGCCGGTGCCCGCCTCGCGGCGGCCTTCCGTGCGCGGCGTCGACTGTCTGGCGCGGCCAACGCCAGCGTCGGTGCACTTTTCGTTGGGTTCGGGGCCAAGCTGGCCACGGCCACGCTCTAAGCAGACTCGCAAGCCATGCCAAAACGTACAGACCTCAAGAGCATCCTCATCATCGGCGCCGGCCCGATCATCATCGGTCAGGCCTGCGAGTTCGACTACTCCGGCGCCCAGGCCTGCAAGGCGCTGCGCGAGGAGGGCTACAAGGTCGTCCTGGTCAACAGCAACCCGGCGACCATCATGACGGACCCGGACACGGCGGACGTCACCTACATCGAGCCCATCACCTGGCAGGTGGTGGAGAAGATCATCGCCAAGGAGCGCCCGGACGCGGTGCTGCCGACCATGGGCGGCCAGACCGCGCTGAACTGCGCGCTGGACCTGCACAAGCATGGCGTGCTGGCCAGGTACGGCGTCGAGATGATCGGCGCCAACGAGGTCGCCATCGAGAAGGCCGAGGACCGCCTGAAGTTCAAGGACGCGATGACCAAGATCGGCCTGGACTCGGCCAAGTCCGGCATCGCGCACACGCTGGAAGAGGCCTGGACCGTGCAGAAGCGCATCCACGCCGAGATCGGCGGCGCCGGCTTCCCGATGGTCATCCGCCCCAGCTTCACGCTCGGCGGCACCGGCGGCGGCATCGCCTACAACCCGGAAGAGTTCGAGACCATCTGCAAGCGCGGCCTCGACCTCTCGCCCACCAACGAGCTGCTCATCGAAGAGAGCCTGATCGGCTGGAAGGAATACGAGATGGAAGTCGTCCGCGACAAGGCGGACAACTGCATCATCGTCTGCTCCATCGAGAACCTTGACCCGATGGGCATCCATACGGGTGACTCCATCACCGTGGCACCGAGCCAGACGCTGTCGGACAAGGAATACCAGCTGCTGCGCAACGCGTCGCTCGCGGTGCTGCGCGAGATCGGCGTGGACACCGGCGGCTCCAACGTGCAGTTCTCGATCAACCCGGCCAACGGCCGCATGATCGTCATCGAGATGAACCCGCGCGTGTCGCGCTCGTCCGCGCTGGCGTCCAAGGCCACGGGCTTTCCCATCGCCAAGGTCGCGGCCAAGCTGGCCGTCGGCTACACGCTGGACGAGCTGAAGAACGACATCACCGGCGGCGCCACGCCGGCGAGCTTCGAGCCCAGCATCGACTACGTCGTCACCAAGATCCCGCGCTTCGCCTTCGAAAAGTTCCCGATGGCCGACTCGCGCCTGACGACGCAGATGAAGTCCGTCGGCGAGGTGATGGCCATGGGCCGCACCTTCCAGGAGAGCTTCCAGAAGGCGCTGCGCGGCCTGGAGACCGGTATCGACGGCCTGACCGAGCGCTCGACCGACCGCGAGGAGATCGTGCAGGAGATCGGCGAGGCCGGCCCGGAGCGCATCCTGTTCCTGGCCGACGCCTTCCGCATCGGCATGACGCTGGACGAGATCCATGACGAGACCGCCGTGGACCCGTGGTTCCTCGCGCAGATCGAGCAGTTGATCCAGATCGAAGCCGACCTGAAGGGCCGCGCGATTGAATCGATCACCGAGGCCGAGCTGCGCCTGCTGAAGACCAAGGGCTTCTCGGACAAGCGCCTGGCCAAGCTGCTGGGCACCCACCAGCACGCCGTGCGCGAGCGCCGCCATGCGCTGAACGTGCGCCCGGTCTACAAGCGCGTGGACACCTGCGCGGCCGAGTTCTCGACGCAGACCGCGTACATGTACTCGACCTACGAAGGCGAGGGCGCCGAGTGCGAGGCCGCGCCGACGGACAAGAAGAAGATCATGGTGCTGGGCGGCGGCCCGAACCGCATCGGCCAGGGCATCGAGTTCGACTACTGCTGCGTGCATGCCGCCCTCGCGATGCGCGAGGACGGGTTTGAAACGCTGATGGTCAACTGCAACCCCGAGACCGTCTCGACCGACTACGACACCAGCGACCGCCTCTATTTCGAGCCCGTCACGCTGGAAGACGTGCTCGAGATCGTCGACAAGGAAAAGCCGGCCGGCGTCATCGTGCAGTACGGCGGCCAGACGCCGCTCAAGCTCGCGCTCGACCTGGAGCGCGCCGGCGTGCCCATCATCGGCACGACGCCCGACAGCATCGACATCGCCGAGGACCGCGAGCGCTTCCAGAAGCTGTTGCACGAGCTGGGCCTGAAGCAGCCGCCCAACCGCACGGCGCGCACCGAGGAGCAGGCCGTCACGCTGGCCAACGAGATCGGCTACCCGCTGGTCGTTCGCCCGAGCTATGTGCTGGGTGGCCGCGCGATGGAGATCGTGCACGGCGACAAGGATCTCGAGCGCTATATGCGCGAGGCCGTGCGCGTGTCCGAGAAGTCGCCCGTGCTGCTGGACCACTTCCTGCAGGATGCCGTCGAGGTCGACGTGGACTGCATCAGTGACGGCGTCGACACGATGATCGGCGGCATCATGGAGCACATCGAGGCGGCCGGCATCCACTCCGGCGACTCGGCCTGCTCGCTGCCGCCCTACACGCTGGCCGCCGACGTGCAGGACGAACTGCGCCGCCAGACGGCCGCGATGGCCAAGGCGCTGAAGGTCGTCGGCCTGATGAATGTGCAGTTCGCCATCCAGGGCGATGTGACCCAGGGTCTGGCGCACTGCACGATCTATGTGCTGGAGGTGAACCCGCGCGCCTCGCGCACGGTGCCTTACGTCTCCAAGGCCACCGGCCAGCAGCTCGCCAAGATCGCCGCCCGCTGCATGGCCGGCGTGAAGCTCAAGGACCAGCGTGACCGCAACGGCCGCGTGCCGCGCGAGGTCGTGCCGCCCTATTACAGCGTCAAGGAAGCCGTCTTCCCGTTCAACAAGTTCCCGGGCGTGGACCCCATCCTCAGCCCCGAGATGCGTTCGACCGGCGAGGTGATGGGCGCGGCGAAGACCTTCGGCGAAGCGATGCTGAAGAGCCAGATCGGCGCCGGCTCGCGCCTGCCGCGCCAGGGCAATGTGCTAATCACGGTCAAGAACAACGACAAGGACCGCGCGGTCGCCATCGCCAAGGACCTGCATGCGCTGGGCTTCGGCATCGTCGCGACCAGGGGCACGGCCGCCGCCATCGGCGAGGCCGGCGTGCCGGTCAAGCTGATCAACAAGATCAAGGACGGCCGCCCGCACATCGTCGATGCGCTCAAGGGCGGCGACATCCAGCTCGTCTTCACGACGGTGGACGAGACCCGCACAGCCATCGCCGACAGCCGCTACATTCGCCAGGCGGCCCTGGCCAACCGCGTGACCTACTACACGACGATGGCCGGCTGCGAAGCCGCCGTCGAAGGCATGAAGCACCAGGACGGCCTGCTCGTGCAATCCCTGCAGGAACTGCACGCCGAGCTGGTGTAACGGCCCACCCCGTACCGGCTGCGCCGCCCCCCTCAAGGGGGCACTGCCAGTGGCCCGGCAAAGCCGGTTCCACGGCAGTCGCTTGGTAAGTCAGGGTTTCTGCGATCAGCTCGTTGTCATGATCGACGCCCCGGCTGCCTTAAAATGCCGACCATCGATTCCGCCGCCGCAGCCTGATGAACAGGCCGCAGCGGCGGAACTCTTTTTGCCATCGAGTTTTGACATGACGACCATTCCCCTGACCAAGCGCGGCGCCGAGTCGCTGAAGGCCGAGCTGCACCGCCTCAAGACCGTCGAGCGTCACGCCGTCGTCCAGGCGATCGCCGAGGCGCGCGCCCAGGGCGACCTGAGCGAAAACGCCGAGTACGACGCGGCCAAGGACAAGCAGGGCTTCATCGAAGGCCGCATCCTCGAGATCGAAGGCAAGCTGGCGGCGGCGCAGATCATCGACCCCGCGTCGCTGGACGCCGGCGGCCGCGTGGTCTTCGGCGCGACGGTGGACCTCGAGGACGAGGACAGCGGCAAGGCCGTGACCTACCAGATCACCGGCGACGACGAGGCCGACATCAAGCTGGGCCGCATCTCCGTCAGCTCGCCCATCGCCCGCGCGCTGATCGGCAAGGAAGCCGGCGACGTGGCCGAGGTGCAAGCCCCGGGCGGCGTGCGCCGCTACGAGATCGTTGAAGTGCGTTACGAGTGATGCTCGCTCGGCTCCAAGCCCTGCTGGCCGCCCTTTGGGGCGGCTTTTTGCTGTGTGTGGCCTTCGCTGCGGCGCCGAGCGCCTTCGCGGTGCTGGAGCGGGTTCAGGCAGGTGCCTTTGTCGCGCGCGTGTTCGCGGTCGAGGCGCAGGTCAGCCTCGCGCTGGGCCTGGTGTTGATGATGATAGAGCGCCGCATCGCGCGGGATGCGGTCGAGGCGGGCGGCGCCAGTGAGCAGTTCTCGGCTCGCCTGCTGCTGCCTGCCGTGGCGCTGTTCTGCACCGTCGCCGGCTACTACGGCCTGCAGCCCATGATGGCGGATGCGAAGGCCGGCCACGGCATCGCGTCATTCGCGGCGCTGCACGGCGTGTCGCTGGGCTTCTTTGGTGTCAAGGGCCTGGCCGTGCTGGCCCTGGCCTGGATCAGTCCGCGAAGGTCTTCTTGACGCTGGTGGTCTTGCTGCGCTTCTTGATGCGCTTGATCTCTCCGCCCTGGGTCACGCGCTCATTGCCCATGACCTTGACCTTGTTGATCTGCGGGCGGCCGTTGCCGCTCTTGGAGAACTTGACGATCTTGACGACGCGCGGGCCGGGCATGACGCCCTCACGTTCGGCCTTGGGCTTCTCGGGGATAGGGCGCCACAGCACCAGCAACTTGCCGATGTGCTGGATGGGCGCGGCGTTCAACTCGTCGCAGAGCTGCACGAACATCGCCTCGCGCGCCTCACGGTCGTCGCCCTGAACCCGCACCTTGATCAGGCCATGGGCGTTCAGCGCGGCGTCGGTTTCCTTGACGACGGCAGGCGTCAGGCCCTCGCCACCGACCATCACGACGGGGTCGAGATGGTGGGCATCGGCGCGCTTTTCCCGGCGCTGGGTGGGGGTCAGGTTGATTTGAGGCATCCCCGTATTATCCCGTAGGCATGAAAACTCAAACCAAAA
>BFBZ01001345.1_pt1 | contig 16743 bp, 12 predicted proteins | sample 1888401 | NCBI WGS metagenome assembly BFBZ01 (sample SAMD00112614, study PRJDB3348) | symbiont metagenome | host: Chara braunii | reverse complement strand
CTTTATCCGCAATTTCTGATGAAATGCGTAGCGCTGTCGATCTTCGCCGTGGCCTTCAATTTCTTCACAGGCAATTTGGGGCTGTTATCGATCGGTCACGCGGCGTTTTTCGGCATGGGCGCTTATGCGGCGGGCTATGCGACCAAGGCCTGGAATTTCACGCCGGAGTTTGCGCTGATTCTCAGCATGCTGGTCGGCGCAACGCTCGGCATTCTGATGGGCGGAATGGCTATCCGTCGCCAAGGCATCTATTTTGCGATGATCACGCTCGCCCTTGCGCAGATGGTTTACTTCGTCTGCGTGCAAGCGCCGTTCACCGGCGCAGAAGACGGCCTACAACGAATTCCACGGCGACCGCTGTTCGGGATAGTCGAGCTTTCAAACGATCTTTCCATGTACGCGTTTTCCCTGGCCGTTCTTGTTGTTGCGGTCTGGGGACTCCAGAAAATTATGGAAGGACCATTTGGACAGGTACTCTTTGCGATACGTGACAACGAACCGCGTGCTGTTTCGCTCGGATACGAGGTGCAACAGTACAAGCTGTCAGCATTTGCAATTTCAGCAGCGGTCGCCGGCCTCGCTGGTGGAATGAAAGCACTCACGCTCGGTTTTGCCGGATTGCCCGATGCGCACTGGACTCAGTCCGGCAACGTAATCTTGATGTGTCTGCTCGGCGGTCTCGGCACTCCGCTCGGCCCCGTCATTGGCGCGATTTTCGTCGTCGGACTCGAAAGTCGACTTGCTGGCCTCGGAACGATTCAACTTGGGCGAATCGCTTTGGACCTTTCGACAAAAGTGCCAATCATCATCGGCTTCATATTCATGATCTGCGTCTTGCTGTTCCGGCGCGGAATCGTCGGCGAGATCAAAGCCAGTCTCGATACGGCTAAGGCGAAATCGAAAACGTCGCCGGGAGGGCAGTAGTTTGGCAGACGTCGAAATCTCGGTAAAAGATCGAATTGCGGTTGTTACTCTGAATCGGCCGCAGCAACGCAACGCCATAACGCTTGCGATGTGGCAAGCTGTTGCAGCGATCTTCAATGACCTCGGTCGGGACAATGATTGCAGAGCGATTATTTTGACAGGTGCCGAAGGCAATTTCAGTGTCGGTGCTGACGTCGCAGAGTTTGGCCAGGTTCGTTCAAATAAAGATCAAAGTAATGCGTATGAAGTAGCGGTCGACGCGTCCTCCAATGCTATTGCCGGCGTTGGCAAACCAGTTCTGGCGGTGCTCGAAGGGTACTGTTTGGGGGGTGGCTGTCATCTCGCGATGGCCTGCGATTTTCGTTACGCGCATTCCAGCGCTTCGATCGGTATTCCAGCTGCGAAGCTCTCGATCGTGTATGGCGTGCGAAGCACACAGCGTCTGCTTGCGCTGGTTGGTGTCGGCCATGCGAAGCGAATGCTTTATTCGGGTCAACGCTACAGCGCACCTGACGCTCCCAGCGGATTGATCGATCAAATTTCATCGGATCCCTTGGCTGCGGCGAACTCGTTTGCGCGAGAACTCGCGCAATTAGCGCCGCTGTCGATTTCGGGTGCGAAGTCGATATTGAACGGATTGTCGATGGGAGAGGGGGCGCTGAATCTAAAGGCGGCCGATGCGCTTATCGATTTTGCTTCCGACAGCAATGACTATGAAGAAGGTCGCAAGGCATTCGCCGAGAAGCGCGCCCCCAACTTTAGTGGAACTTAGTGAGCGAGAATTAAGATGAAGATGCATGTGCTCTCGGGTGGCCGGTGTCGAATGCGGCGAAGCATTTACATTCCGGATGCAGACAAGAGCGAGATGATCGATCTGCCAATTTTATCGATGCTGCTGCGCCATCCTCGGGGCAATGTGCTGTTCGACACGGGGTGTCACCCGTCTGTTGCCAGCAAGCCTGAGGAGCGCTGGGGCGGATTGGCAAAGTTCATGACGCCTGTAATGGGACCAGACGACAACGTCATCAGCGGTCTGAAGGCGGTCGGTCTTGGTCCCAACGATATCGATGTTGTCGTCTGCTCTCATCTCCACACGGATCATTGCGGCTGCAACGAGTTTTTCAAGAAAGCGACCATCATCGTAAATTCGAAAGAGCTCGCGGCTGCAAAAGCGTCAGAAAACACAATGAGTGGCTATGTTGCGGCGGATTGGGAAAATTCGCTGGTCATGAAGACGATTGACGGACAGGAAGACATCTTTGGGGACGGACGCATCACGCTCGTACCACTTCCTGGCCACACGGTCGGGACGATGGGCGCGCTTGTCAGACTCGATCGCAGCGGAGAGTTTCTCCTTGCCTCCGACGCGGTGAGTCTCCGGGTGAACCTTGACCAAAACACAGTTCCTAAAAACACAAAAGACGCTGAACTGTTTCTCAGATCGTTCGCCGAAATACGACGGTTTGAGGCGAAGGGAGCGACCATCATTTGTGGCCATGATGACGCGCAGTGGCAAAGCCTTCGAAAGGGCGCTGACGCTTACGACTGACACCGCAAAACACCAAGCTGAAAAGAACAATCGAGGACTGAAAATGGATATGAATCTTAAGGGCAGAGTGGCGTTGGTAACCGGCGCAGGTCGAGACGTCGGACGCGAGATCGCACTGTCGCTCGCGGCGGAAGGGGCTGCCGTTGCGGTGAATTACAACGGCTCAAAAGACAGAGCTGCGGCAGTGGTCGCAGAAATCGAGAAGGCTGGTGGTAAGGCGAAAGCCTATAAGGCCGACGTCGCCAATTTTGATGAAGTCAATGCGATGGTTGCCCAGGTCGTAAAAGATCTCGGCGGCCTTAACATTGTCGTCAACAATGCCGGCATCGCGCTTCGAAACAGATTTGTCGAAACGACACCCGACGAGTGGAAGAAGCAAATCGATATCTGCCTTTACGGTGCAATCCATATTACAAAGGCCGCTGCTCCGCATCTCGAGAAAGGCGGCGACGGACGCATCATCGCGCTTGTCGGAGATTCATCGCGCGTTGGCGAATCCGGCTTGGCAATCGTCGCCGCAGCGCGCGGAGGCGTCATTGCATTGGTCAAGTCGCTTGCGCGTGAGATGGGCCGATTTGGCGTCACCGCTAATACCATTTCGCTTGGGTTGGTCGAAACCCCGCATGATTTGGCGTGGGTGAACGCAAACCGTGAGAAATTGACCAAGCTCTACCCGCTTCGTCGGCTGGGATTCCCGTCAGACATCGCGCCTCTCGTGACTCTGATTGCATCGAAGCATGGCGGCTGGATTACCGGCCAGACGATCAGTGTCAGCGGCGGATTCAGTATGGTGTGATGATCTTACAAGGACAACGACGATGCTGCAGACGAAATTGATTGCTTCAATCCCGGATCTCCTCAACCGCCATGCGAGTGAGCGCGGGTCAAAGATTGCGTATCGTGACGCATCGACCTCGGTCATCTATTCTGACCTCGCCAAGCGAACGGCCAATATGGCGGGCCACCTTGCTGACAATGGCGTTGCTGCAGGCGATACCGTGGCGATATTCCTCCCTAACTCTGTCGCTTGGATTGAGTCATGCTTTTCGATCAACCGCGCGTCGGCCGTCGGTGTTCCGATCAGCTATGATGCGACCGAATCCGAAGTTCTCTATCGACTACAGGACGCCGGATGTTCCGCAATCATCACCACTAGCGACCGAGCACCGCTTATCGCGAAGTTGAAGAAGGATGCTCCGGCTCTGAAGCTAACCATCCTCACCGGCGAGGCCAAAGATACTCTCAGTTTTGATCGTTTGGTCTCAACACCAGGAAAGTCTGCGCCGCGCGATCCGTCCGATATTTCCAATCCCGCCTTCATTATTTACACTTCGGGAACGACCGGCCGGGCAAAGGGCGTGCTCCTTTCGGTGCATAGCATGCTTTGGATTACGGCATCCTGTTGGGGGCCGATCAGCGGGCTTTCAGAAAAAGACGTCGTTCTGTCGCCGCTGCCGCTGTTTCATTCCTACGCGCTGAATTTGTCGGTGCTGAGTATTCTTGCGACCGGCGCGACAGAATTCATCATGGAGAAATTCTCAATCTCCGATGCCGTCAAGATGTTGAAGAGCGGGGAGTACACAATCTTTCCGGGCGTCCCGACCATGTTTCATTATTTTCTCGAGGCGACTAAGGATGATCCGGGACTGAAACTGCCAAATCTGAGACTGAGCATTTCGGCCGGCGCAATCATGCCGGCGACGCTCAATCGTCAGTTCGAATCGCGATTTGGTGTCAAGCTGCTTGATGGATACGGGATCACCGAAACCTCGACGATGGTGACGATGAATTGGCCGGTCGGCGAGCGCGTGATGGGATCGTGCGGATTGCCGATCCCAGGCCTTGCCGTAAGAATCATTTCCCCGGCGACGGGCGACGACGTCAATTTTGGTGAAGAGGGCGAATTGATCGTCCGTGGCCCAAACCTGATGAGCGGTTATCACAACAAGCCGCAAGAGACAGCTAGTGCACTGCGCAAAGGCTGGTACCACACCGGAGACCTTGCGCGAAGCGACGCCAACGGCTTCCTGACCATCACCGGCCGTCTCAAAGAATTGATCATTCGCGGCGGACAAAACATCGCGCCTGCAGAAATTGAGGAGGCGGTCAATCTGCTATGGGATGTGGTGGACAATGCCGTCGTCGGCATTCCGCACGAACATCTTGGAGAAGTGCCGGCGCTCTTTGTTGTGAAACGAGAAGGGTCTTCGCTGTCCGACAAGGACGTGCTGGATCATTGTCGAGAACGGTTGTCCTCTTACAAGGTGCCGCTCTCCGTCCATTTCGTGAAAGAAATTCCGCGCACAGGATCGGGGAAAATTCTCCGCTTCAAGCTGCGCGAAATTCTTATCCCGCCTGCAAAAGCTTCCTGATCGCTTAATTTTTCGAGGTGGGGTCTTTCGTTCCAGCAAGCGCACGGGCGCGTTCTTTCTTTTCTTCGACCTTCATGCTGCGCGCGATCTGAATCCGCTGGGCCTGCGGCGATCCCGCACCGTGCAGGCTCTCGGTGAGATATCCGACGGCATTGCGACCGATCGTCATGTTCTCGATCAGTCTCAGAATGCGCATGCGGTCGACAGTGTCGATATCGCTGCGACCCTTTAAAAACTTACGGACCAGTGGACCTATTTCGTTGTTCTGCAGATCGCGTTCCGAGGGCATGGTCACGACGAGTCCACCTGCAATATCCTGCGCCAATCGCGAGATCTCGAAGGGAAAGCGCGTCACATTGTGTTTGGCGACATTTGAAAGCATTTCGTCGTTGAGATAGGCGCCAGACTCCATCGGCTTGGAGCGATATGCGCCCGCCATGCAGCTCGAATAGATCGTCTCGTTAAGATGCGTCATCTCGACGAGTTTGTCCTTGATATGCGAGATCGTTTCGACGCCGTTGTGGGAGGCAGCTTCTGCTGCTGCTCCGATCAGAACGTCGCCAAGGCCGGTTTTGCAGACATAGGACGAGCGATGGTAGGTCGTGAAGCGTTCGACCAATGAGGACGCGAATGCCCATTCGCCATCCATGAAGACGTGATCGTGCGGGATAAATACATCGTCGAATACGATCAAGGCTTCCTGGCCTGCAAATTGCGCGTTTCCAGCATCCAGCTTCCCGCCGTCGAGAATGCGTGTGTCATTGGTTTGGCGGCCCACGACATAGGTAATGCCTGGCGCATCGACACGAATCGCGCCGACGATAGACCAGTCCCGATCCTTTTCAGTCATTCGCATGGTCGGCATCAGAATGAGCCAGTGCGAGTTGATTGCGCCAGTCTGGTGAAGCTTTGCCCCTGACACGTAGATGCCGTCGTCATCACGGCGCGTAACATGAAGAAACAGATCGGGGTCAGCCTGTTCGTGCGGAGCTTTCGAACGATCACCTTTCGGGTCGGTCATCGCGCCGCCAATCACGATGTTTGCGGTCTGCGCGCGTTTGAGAAAGGCCAAGAACCTCTTGTGATATTGCGTGCCGTTTTTGGCGTCGATGTCGAACGTCACGGAGTGGCACGCGCTGATCGCATCCATGCCGACGCAACGTTGAAAGCAGGTTCCTGTCCTGCGTCCCAATTCACGTTGCATCTCGTGTTTGTTGACGAGATCATCTGATCGAATTGGGACATGTAGGAATCGGTTAGTCTGGCAACCGGCAATATCACTTTTCACAGAGGCGAGGTTTGGTTGCTCTGTCGCGAGGCGATATGTTTCCGCCATCGCATTTATGGATGGATATATGACGGGATTGTCCACTGGTTCAAGCACACGCTCTCCCATGAAATAGACGTTCATGGTTCGGCCTTTTAGCGAAGCAATATAGTCATCGGCTGTTGCGATCGGGCGTTGGAAATCGTGCCATAGTTGATCGACGTTTTTCATGCGGATCCTCTCTGCCGCATTACTTGCATAACTAGACTGAGAAAGCCACAGCAAAATTGTCAGCGCCGACTTGGCGTCCTGTAAGCGAAGCCGTAAGTGTTTGTAATATAATAAAAAAAGTAGTTCGCTTCTCAGCGAGCTTCACTAAGAGCAGATCAGACAGATCGGTAAAATTCGGACGATTCAACCAAGATTATATTCCTATAGAGGGTTTCTTTGAGTTGCGAATTGAGATCCAGCGCGATAGCGGATATTGATTTCCACAATGAAGTGCTTGAGCTCAAAGCGAGTGAATATTCCCTGTTCACTTTAGGAATTTTCCCTGTTCAACAAACGGATCGTTCGAGGCTGCTGCTGGAAAATCGGGGCGACTTTGGTATCAAAGGGTAACCAAAGGGCCGGTTCGCTGAAAAATTCCCTGTTAGCAGGGAAATGAATGTAGAGACCGGTTATATATCCACTGGCCTCCCAGCCAATCAGTGCGACAATCAGAGAATATTCGTCGCATGACGTCAAAAGGCCGCGAACCGCAGGCTTTTTCGACATCGCATAGTCTCTGCGCCGGAGCGAATCCAACTATTCGCGCGAAAATTTCCGAAAGTCTCTGTTCGGCTTTTGAGTAATTCCCGTTTTCGGGAGGTTAGTCGCGGAGACTGGAGAATAATCCACGGGGCGGTGACTTCGCTCAACGCTGTGCAAAGACTTAACAGCTTCTCCGTCAAACAATTCTACCAGGCGCTCTATCGCCCCGATCTCGTCAAGGAGAAGCTGGCGGGCGATCCAAAAGGACTCGTAAAAGAGGCTGCTGCGGGACTTGACCTGCAAGAGGCGCTCGCGGCCTTTGTGTACGCACAGGTGAACGCGTTCAGTAAGCAAGCATTCTCGAAACGCCCAGAGCCGCAAATAAAACTCGCAACCGGCTATCCGCTCGTCGCACGAACTAAGGTTCTTGAAGATGAGAATGTTCAAATTGCCAGCGCCGAGGGCAGAACGGTCGAACTCGTCAACGATAGCAGCATTGTCGTAAAGCCGAATTTGGGAGCGGCTGTTGTCCGGGGATTGACATCGAAGACCAAAGTCGAGGTCTTGAAAGAGGAAAATGGTTGGTCGTTGACTGCGAAAAATGGAGTGCCTATCGGGTACGTTTCGAGCAGCGACCTTGCATCGCCGGAGCAAGAATAACTTGGCCGACTAATCTGTATTTCCGAATTCGGCGACTGATAAAGTTTGCCGAGAAATGGAGTCAGTCAGCAACTCGCGCACAGAGGCAGTATTGTTTGCAGGCGCATTACTGCTGTAGGCGTCCATATGAAACGGCTTTTTGAAATAGTGTGTTCATCGCCTGGGATATGCCCTGCGTAGGGCTGACCTCGAAATAGAACCCCGGCGATGCGCAGCTTTTCATATCCTGCGCGATAAGACTGTTCACTGAAGGAGCGTATGGACCAGCGTTAAACGGCGCAATCCATGTATTGTACCAATTGTTTGTCGGCAGGGCGAGATAGGTGGTGTAAAGGACGGCGATCTGAATTCCGCGGTTTTTCATCGCCGTGCAGTTTGCAAGCGTCAGAGGCTCCTGACAGCGCCCGCCCGTCGTCGGCTGACTGCACGATGACGGATAGTAGGCGTCGGCTACGCCGTCGGAAACGTAAAAAAGCCATTTCTGCGGAGATGTCGATGTCCCGGGCCCGGGCGTCGGAATGGAGGAATTTATTGCTGTAAAAATGCCGTCAAAATCGGTGCACTGGTCGCTATTGTAGTTCTGATACGGCGTCGTCATAAGGTCGATGCCGCTCGCCGCAGTGTTAACGCTGGACATATTTGAGTTCAGCGGGGAAATCGTGGTCAAGTCGACCGAACTGCATGACGAGCCGAACGTGTAGACCGCCATCCTGAATTGGTTGCTGACCGTTTCCGTTTGGGATGCGGTCGTGGTCAATTGCTGAACAGCTTGCCGCACCACGTCGATACGCATTGTTACGCCGAGACTTTTGGCCAGATTGTAATAGCTGTTCGAGTTGGAAAGATCGTGGCACGCAAATGCACATTGGTCCGGTGTATTGTTCACCATCGTGTTTATGTCCGAGGCCGTTGCGCCCACGCCCATCGATGGCGAGTTATCAAGCAGGAGATAGAAATCGGAATAGATCGGAAGGCCGACGGTTGCCGAAGAGGTGTCCGATACCGAAAGGGTAGGGAAGCCGATAATATTGAGAAAGTTTGTCTTCACCACGCTCGAGAAGCTCGACGTCGCAGTGCGGCCGTTCGCGCCATCCACGACGTTCAAATTTATCGTGGCTGTGAGGTGTTCAAAGTTTAACACGCCGTTAAAGTAAGCGATTGCATCGCTCTTGGCTTGGCTTGCGCTGACTGCCTGTTCGGATTTGCTGACGGCCAAGAGAACGGCGGAGTCCTGTGCCGCTTCAAGTTGTGTCCGAACCTTGTTGGCGATGGAATAATCGACCGCAGCGCCTACCACGCCCAAAATGGGCACGGCAGTGATTGCAAAAATGACTGCAATATTGCCCTTCTTGTCGGCGACAAATTCTCTGAAGGTCGCGGAAAGGTACTTGAGCATTGCAGCCGCTCTCGCGTTAATACTGATAGCGGGAGCATTTTAGCTGCAAAGCTGACGGGAACCTGACTGGCGCTCATTTCGTTACGCCGAACGAAATCGTGTTGAAGTTTCTATTAAGCGCCGAAGCGCGGCAACGCGAAAAGGCTCGCCGATCGCTCAAGAAGCGAAAAACGCCGGGGCGCGTATTGAGCGACCTACAATCTGTCCTGTTCGTCGTTGCCGATGCAGCGTCTCCAATCCGAACTGCCGCAATCGCGAGGCCATCCGCCGCCGAGCGCCATGAAAAGCGCGACTGTATCCGCCAGTCGATTTGCCTGCGCCTGCACACGGTTGATGGCGGCAGTCAGCAATGTTTGTTGAGCGTTCAGCACCGCAAGCTGATTGACTTGCCCGGCCTTGAGTTGCTGCTCGACAATATCGAGGCTGGTTTTCGCCGCATCTTCCGCCTTGATTGCCGCGCGTATCGCCGCCGCATCGAATTGTAGTGCACGAAGCGCGTCGGCGACGTTCTGAAGCGCAACGATGACCGTACTTCGGTATTGAGATTTGGCCTGATCGAGCGCGGCCTCTGCCGCCTTTTGCTTGTGATAGAGCGTAAGCCCATCGAAGATCGGTTGGGTTGCGGTTGCGGCCACGGTGTAGAAATTGGTCCCTGGCATAAAAGATTCCGCCAGCTTGTAGGCGCTCGATCCGCCGTTTGCAGCCACTGTGATATTCGGAAGCCTTGCGGCGACCGCAACGCCCACGAGTGCGCTTGCCGCATGCAGATTGGCGGCAGCGGCCTGAATATCAGGACGCCGCTCGACCAGTTGTGCCGGCAAAACAATCGGGATGTTCCGCGGCAATTTGAACTGTGACAGCTCGAATTTCTGCGAAACTTCGTCCGCGGAATTGCGGCCTGCGAGAGCGGTCAGCAAATCGCGCTGTTGCGCAAGTTGCTTCTGAAGCGGTGGCAGCGATTGTTCGACCACTGCCAGTGCGGCTTCCTGAGCGACGACATCGGCGCGTGCAATCTGTCCCAAATTGTATTGTCGCCGCAGGATCTCGAGCAGATTGCGTTCGATGGTGATGATCCGCCGGGTTGCATCGATCTGACCCCGCAACGACGCCTCTTGAATTGCCGCCGCCGCGATATTGCTCGTCAATGTCAGGTGTGCTGCTTGGAGTTGAAAGAACTGCTGCTCGGCCACAGCGTCCAGATTCTCCACCGCTCTGAAGTTTCCTCCCCAAACGTCGGGAACGAAGCTGACCGTGAGGGAATGCGTGTAAAGAGAATAGCCAATCTGGGATGTGGGCGGCAATGACGTGTTGTTCGAGAGAAGCTGGCTGGAAGGCGACGTGCTCGCTGCGACTTGCGGCAGAAACAAACCCCGTTGAGCAAGGGCGTTAAATTGCGCAACGCGTATTGCGGCATCTGCCGCGTCCAGTGTCGGACTGTTGGCGACCGATTCTTTGATGAGAGAGTCCAGCGCGGGAGACTGGAATCCGTTCCACCATTCGGGCGCGACCGTCGAATCGTGCGGCAGATTCTGCAAACGGAGCGGGCGGCCGAGAGTGTCGTCACGAAGATAAGACTGAGTATCGGGCGGCTCCGGTTTTATGTAGTTCGGCCCCACAGCGCAACCGGCCAAGACCATGCCGATCGTGATGAGCAGGCTCGCTTTTGTAAACGATAGCCGATCAAATCGGACAGCGCCTGCAACCGAAGGCAGCCTCACTGAAATCGCAGGATCGGTCGCGCGGCGCGTCATGATGCGTCGCTCCCGCGAGGCGCGGTAACGTCAGGTGCTACATCCGGCGGCTGTGCCGGTCGATTAAGAAAAATCTCGCGAAGCGCGGGTGCGACCACCAAAAGCAGAACTGGCCCGATAAACATTCCCCCAACGACGACCGTTGCGAGCGGACGCTGAACCTGACTTCCAATGCCGTGAGAGAGTGCGGACGGCAACAACCCTACACCGGCGGAAAGTGCAGTCATCAGGAGAGGGCGCATCCGCTGTTCCGCGCCCCGGAAGACCGCTTCGCCGGTTGGCATGCCCGAAGCGTGAAGTTCGCGGAAATAAGTAATGTTGAGAATGCCGTCCATGACGGCGACGCCGAACAGCGAAATGAATCCGATTGCAGCAGACACGCTGAAATCGAGGCCCGCGATAAACAAGGCAATTATGCCGCCGCCGATCGCAAACGGAATGCCTGCCAGCGCGAGCAAGCTGTCGCGAAGCGAATTGAACAGCCCATAGAGAAGGACAAGAATCATCAACAAAGTGAGAGGAACGACAACAAGCAACCGGCGCTTTGCATCCTGAAGATTCTCAAATTCGCCGGACCAAAGCATCGTGTAGCCTGTCGGCAATTTAACGTGCTTGGCAATTCTTTGCTGGGCTTCTGCGACGGTGCTGCCCAGGTCGCGGTCTCGAACACTGAATTTCACGGGGATGTAACGTTGGCTTCGCTCGCGATAGATAAACGAAGCGCCAGTGTCGATCGAGATACTGGCGAGCTCGCTGAGCGGCACATAGGCATTCGTTCCGTTGGGCGTTTGATAGCCAACTCTCACATTCCGGATTGCGTCTATGTCCTCGCGCGAACCCGGGTCGAGACGGACCGCAAGGGCAAATTGGCGGTCGCCTTCGAGTACCGTGGAAACGTTCGTGCCGCCGAGCGCAGCCTGGACCACTGTATTTACGTCGCCGGAATTCAACCCGTATCGTGCTGCTCGCTCGCGATCTACTTTGATGTTCAGATTGGGTTGCCCGACAAGATGGAAGATGCCGAGATCCGTTACGCCGCGGACCCCGCTCATCTCGGCCTTGATTTGCTCGGCTATTTTTTCGAGCGTCTCGAGCTGCGGGCCGACGATTTTGACGGAATTCGCTCCTTTCACGCCGGACAATGCTTCTTCGATATTGTCCTGAATGTATTGCGAGAAATTGAAGTTGATGCCGGGCAATTCGTCGTCGAATTCCTTTTGAATCCGTCGAGTCAGTTCCTGCTTCGTCAAGCCAGGCGTCCATTCGCCAAGCGGCTTTAGCGGCGCGAATAATTCGACGTTTGAGAACGGCGATGCATCGCTTCCGTTGTCAGGGCGTCCGTGCTGTGAAACCACCGTGATGACTTCGGGGTGCCGAAGCAGAATCTCGCGCATCTTGCGGGCGGCGTCCGTCCCCGCGTTGAGGGAAATGGTCGGGGGCATCGACGCGCGGATCCAGAAATTGCCTTCCTCAAGGGCCGGCAAAAATTCACTGCCGAGACGCGTTGCCAACAAAGCGCCAAACAGCAGAAAGCCGGCGGCGATGTAAACAGCCTTGCGCGTGTTCGCGAGGGCCCATTTGAGAAGCGGCGTATAAGACCCACGCAGCTTTTGAACGATCTTCGTTTCTGTTTCTTCCACCCGCTCCGGTAGAATGAGCGAGGCGAGAACCGGCGTTACAGTGAAGGTCGCAAGAAGCGCGCCCGCCAACGCGTATCCATATGTTCGCGCCATCGGTCCGAAAATCTGTCCCTCGACGCCCTGCATCGTAAAGAGCGGGATGAACGCCGTTACCGTAATCGCCGCTGTGAAGAAAATAGCCCGGTCAACTTGTAGGGAGCTGACGAGAATTAACTTCAGGCGGGTGGTCCAGTAAGCGTTGCCGCCCGTGTCCGATGAATTGCTGGCCGGATCCGGCCCCCAGAAGCCGTCCGCAATTTTCTTGAGGAGCGCATCTTTATCGCGCTCGCCAGCCTGAAGATTCCGGAAAATGTTTTCCATCAGGATGACGGCGGAGTCGACGATGATCCCAAAGTCGACGGCGCCGAGCGAAAGGAGATTTGCATCTTCTCCCCGCAACACCAGGATGATAATTGCGAAGAACAGAGCGAACGGAATATTGGCGCTTACAATAATTGCGCTCCGAAGGTCGCCTAGAAAAATCCATTGAATGAAAAAGACAAGCAGGCACCCGAAAAACAGGTTGTGAAACACCGTATGCGTTGTGATGTCGACCAGCGAGCTGCGGTCATAGTATGGAACGACTTTCACGCCGGGAGGCAATGTCCCGTTTGAATTGATCCTTTGGACTTCGGCTTCCACGCGCGGAATAATTTCATTTGTGTGCTGTGTGCGACCCATCACGACGATGGCGGTCGCTACATCGTCCTCCTTGTCGTGACCTGCGATGCCCAGCCGCGGCACATATCCGACCGAAACTTTCGCGATATTTTTTATTTGGATCGGCAATCCGCCGGATTGCGTCAGAACGATATTTTCGATGTCTTCGACGCGATAGCCTTTTGTCACATCGTCCGCGCCGCCGCTGTCGATCAGGCCGATACCCCTGATGTTGACGGATTGCTGTCCGACCGTGATCTCTCGGCCGCCAACATTGATATTGGAGTTTCCGATCGCGGCGATCAGTTGCGGAACGGTAATGTTGTAGGCTTCCAGCTTGCGATTGTCCGCTTCGACATTGAATTGCTTTGTCGTGCCGCCCCAACTGTTGATCTGAACGACACCGGGGATCGTCATCAGCCGCCGTGCGACAACGTAATCCTGCAAAGTCCGCAGATTGGTCAGGCCGAAATTGGGCGGACCGACGAGTTGATAGCGGTAGATTTCGCCGACCAGACTCGATTGCTGAATTGTAGGGACGAGATTGCCGGGCAGGCTGACGTTTTGCTGAAGGCTGATCGATGCCTGCGTCAGAGCGAAGAAGTAATCCACGCCATATGCAAAAGTAACGCGAACGAACGAAAGGCCGTAAAAGGACGTCGACCGGATATTGACGACGCCAGGGGTCGGATAAAGACCGACCTCCATTGGTATCGTGTAGTATTTCTCCATTTCCTCCGCGGAAAGGCCCGCTGCTTGCGCCGTAATTTCGAGGATGACTGGAGCCGGATTTGGATAGGCCTCCACATTCAACTTTGTGAACGCGAAGATGCCGCCAACGCAGAAGACGGCTAGCGCAAGTAGAATGATAGCCCGGCGGCTAAGACCGAAGACAACAATTGATTTAAGCACATCGAAATTCCACGAAGGGGCTAGCCGTCACTATTGATTTGCATCTTGTTGCTCAGAAAAATCCCGCCATCGCTTACGACAAGCTCATTGGGCGAAAGGCCGGACAGGATCTGAGCAAAGCCGGCCTGATTTGAAATGCCGACGGTCACAATCCTTCGCTGGAAATTTTGCCGGTCCGCAGTGACCCAAACGGTGAGCGTGCCGTCGCCTTCTCGGACAACCGCGTTCGCCGAGACGGCGGTCGATGTTACGGGAGAGCCGATGCGCGTTAGAAAGCTGGCGAACATCCCGGCACGGAGTAAGTGCTCGGGATCGGATATCTCCGAGCGGACAAGTAACCGGTGCGTTACGGGATCGATCGTGGATCCCACCGTGGTGACACTGCCGCGAAAGCTCTTGTCTGGATATGCCGGCACCTGGACTTCGAGCGGCTGGCCGACCTGATAGAGGATCGCATCGGTTTCAATAATATTGGCGATCATCCACATGGTCGATAGATCGGCCACGCTGAACGGAGCTGGTGAGTTACCCGGCTGCGTCAGAAAGCCGCTCGCCGCATTGCGCGCGATGATCCGCCCTGCGATCGGACTGGCGACGCGGAGCGTGGAATCGATTTTCCGATCTTGAAGGATCGTTGCGATATCATCATCCGACTTGCCGAACATGCGAACGGCGTCTTTTGCAGCTCTGAAATTGCCCTCTGCGGTTTGCTGATCCGACATCGCTTGATCGACGTCCTTTTGCGCGCTGCCGCCCGCTTTGAGAAGCTGGCTCAATCGCGCAAGATTTCGCGATTGAAGCTGCATTTGCCCTGCGCTGGAGAGCAGATTCGATTCGGCTTGCAGCAAATCGGGGCTATCGATGGTGAAAAGGACGTCGCCCTGCTTCACCTCGTCGCCAACGTTAAAGCGGGCATCGATGATTTTGCCCGGATATTGCGAGAAGACCTGGACGAGCTTGTTCTGGTTGAAATCGATCGTGCCGACAGAGCTCTTGATGGTCTGGAAATCGCGAAGCTGAGCTGGATCAATTTTGACGGCGTCCAGCTGTTTCCCGGTCAAACCGACGGCTGCCGATTGCCGGTCTACGGATACAATGCGGTCTTGAGAATACTTTCGCGGTGCGGCATCTGCCGGTTGTTGTACGAAAAATTTTGCCGAGAGCAGACATGCGCTGACCAGCAATATCTGGACGGTCGATGCTATCTTTGGCCGGTCGATCGTTCTGAAATAATTCATGATCTCAATCGCTGTCGATGCGATGTATTGGGTTTATGAAACTTCCATTGCGTGCGTCGGCGTCGTTGCACGGTGTCTTGAGCTAGCAAGTCAATCTGACGTGGACCTGACGCGGATACGGGCCTGGTCGTTATCTTTCATTCCGCTTGAAATCGGCACGAAAGACGGCTTTACCAATCGAGCTGGCATGGCTGCCAATGTGCTTCCGTAAGAGCGGCTCTGGAGCTTTGTGGCGATTTCTCAATTTCAGAGGACGTTGAAAAAATGCAGTCTGCGTCGTTCGTATCCTGATTCAGAATGACGATATCCCAGGCGATTTGTTCGATTGGTATTTTCGTGCGAAGTGAATTAACGGCGCGTTGGGCGTGCCATCGCGATGGAAGCGCGGATCTGGAAATTTTGAGAGCGATGAGCGGCGTCAACCGATTTTGGCGAATAACGGACTTCAGAACGTCATGCAGCATGATATGCCGCCGGAGTGATTTTCGAGGCTTAGAATGATTCTCCGCCATCATCCTGACGCTATCCTGACAATGCCGATTCACGGGGTATAGCTTTGGTTAAAGTCTGCCATGCGAGTGCTATTGGTTGAGGACAATGCCGAACTCGCCAGTCTGGTCAATTCGGGACTTGCGAAGTTTGGATTTTCGATCGACGTCGTGGCGAACGTGGCCGACGCGCGTTTAGCCTTGTCGGGCTTTCTCTATTCGGCCCTGATACTTGACATCGGCCTTCCCGACGAAAGCGGTTTCAGTTTACTGAAGTCGCTTCGCGATGTTGGGGACGCCATTCCCGTGATACTCTTGACGGCGAGAGGCGCAGTTGAAGATCGGGTCCAGGGCTTGCAGTCGGGTGCCGATGATTATCTTGTAAAGCCCTTCGCAATCGAAGAACTGGCTGCGCGCTTGCGCGCACTTCTGCGCCGACCGGGACAGCTACTGGGGCAATCGCTTTCGTTTAAGAACATCGTCTTCGATACCGAAGCGCGCCAGGTTTTCATCAACGGTGTCCCGGAAATTCTTTCCTCTCGAGAAGCAAGTGTTCTCGAGTTGCTGCTTCGCAGGCAAGGCCGGGTTGTGTCCAAAAAGGCGTTTGAGGATCAGCTTTTTGGGTTGTCGAAAGAAGGGTCGCCGAACGCAGTTGAGGTTTACCTTTCCCGTTTGCGTAAACAGCTCCTGGAACGAGGGGCCGACGTGCAAATTATGACGGTGAGAGGTGTCGGCTACATGATCTCCGAAAAGAAATGACATGTTCCAATTGAAATCGCTGCTTTCCAGAGTTGTCGTTTTCCATGTGATTGCGATCGCGCTGATTGCGCTTCTTATGTCAACGACACTTGTATGGCTGCTCAGTAAGGAGACTCGAAATTTTCACCAGCACTCCATGGTTTCTCTTGCGAAATCGGTGGGCGATCATTTGACGCAGTCTGCTGATGGAGCAGTTCATATTTCTTTGCCCGAGTCGCTGACCGCGCAGTTCTCTGAAAGGTACGGCAGATATTTTTATGCGGTTTTCAAGTCCGATGGCTCCTTCATCGGATCGTCGTCCAAATCGAGCATCACAACTTTCGTCAACCCGCAAA
>BFBZ01001336.1_pt1 | contig 16750 bp, 16 predicted proteins | sample 1888401 | NCBI WGS metagenome assembly BFBZ01 (sample SAMD00112614, study PRJDB3348) | symbiont metagenome | host: Chara braunii | reverse complement strand
CGCCTGCAGCGCTATGCTTTGATCATGGCTGATGAACTGCGGCAGGATGGCGAAATAGATCATCATGCCCTTGGGATTGAGAATGGCCGTCAGGAAGCCACGTCGGAGGCTGTCGGATGCGTTCAACGATGCCGGCACGAACTTGCCGGCCTTCATCGAGGAGCCGATCAAGCGGGCTGCTAGGTAGGCGAGATAACCGATGCCGAGCCAGCGCAACAGCATGAACAGGGCAGGAGAGGCGGCGACGATGGCTGCCACGCCGAGGGCCGCGAGTGAGGAATGGATGACATAGCCAAGGCAGACCCCGGCTGTTGAGCGTAGCCCGGCGGCCGCGCCTCCGGACATTGTCTGCGATGCCACGAACAGCATATCCGGCCCCGGCGTGCAGATGAGGGGCAGGACGGTGGCGGCAAAGAGAAGAAGACTGGTGTTTTCCATGAATGGAAGCCTAGCTCTTTGCGAGCGCAATCGGCTTGCTTAGATGCTAGTTTTGGGCAAATAATTAGCATTAGAATTCAAAATAGGCGTTCTATTGGTGGAGGATGCCAATGCGGCTCGATGAGATCGACAAGCGCATCTTGCGCGTGCTGCAGCGCGACGGACGCATTCAGAATATCGAACTGGCCAAGGAGGTCGGCCTGTCTCCATCGCCATGCCTGCGGCGCGTGAAGCTCCTTGAGGATGCCGGCATCATCGATCGCTATGTAGCAGTGCTCAATCCGGTCAAGGCGGGTCTGCCGCTGTCGCTGTTCGCCCGTGTCTGGCTTACCGCCCAGGATGCCGAGACGATCGATCACTTCATCGCGGCCATGAAGAAACTGCCGCAGGTGATGGAGTGCTACATCATGCTTGGCGAAAGCGATGCGCTGCTGCGTGTCGCCGTGTCCGACCTCGATGACTACCGGCAGTTCCAGTCGACGCATCTGACGAAGATCAACGGCATCCAGAACGTCAAGACTGATGTGCCGAGTGAGGTCGTCAAGCAGAGCTATGCGCTGCCCTTACGCTGAAGCGCGCAGCGCCACTGCCAACTCTGTTGTGGTGCGGAGCGGGCATGAAAAAACCGCCGGCTGGGATGCAGCCGGCGGTTTTTTCGTGGATAAAGATGTCAGTCTCAGTGCAGGATCTGGCTGAGGAAGAGCTTGGTGCGCTCATGCTGCGGATTGTCGAAGAATTCCTTCGGGGAATTCTGTTCGACGATCTGGCCCTGGTCCATGAAGATGACGCGGTTGGCGACCTGGCGGGCAAAGCCCATTTCGTGGGTCACGCACAGCATCGTCATGCCTTCTTCGGCAAGACCCACCATGGTGTCGAGCACTTCCTTGATCATTTCCGGATCGAGCGCCGAGGTCGGCTCGTCGAACAGCATGATCTTCGGGTTCATGCACAGAGAGCGCGCGATCGCCACGCGCTGCTGCTGGCCGCCTGAGAGCTGGCCTGGATACTTCTTGGCCTGCTCCGGGATCTTGACGCGGGTGAGGAAGTGCATGGCGATTTCTTCCGCCTGCTTCTTCGGCATCTTGCGCACCCAGATCGGCGCCAGCGTGCAGTTTTCCAGAATGGTCAGATGCGGGAAGAGGTTGAAGTGCTGGAACACCATGCCGACTTCGCGGCGCACTTCATCGATCTTCTTCAGATCGTTGGTGAGTTCCACGCCGTCGACGATGATTTGGCCCTTCTGGTGCTCCTCCAGGCGGTTGATGCAGCGAATCATCGTCGATTTGCCCGAGCCGGATGGGCCGGCAATGACGATGCGCTCGCCGCGCATGACCTTGAGATTGATGTCGCGCAGCACGTGAAAATCGCCGTACCACTTGTTGAGGTTGATCATGTCAACCGCGACTTCCGTCTCGGAGATGGTGAGTTTTTTCGGTTGGGCGTCAGCCATATTGTTATTTCCCTCAATTCTTATCGTTTGTGGCCGGTGTCGAGATGGCGTTCCATGAAACCTGAATAACGCGACATGCCGAAGCAGAACAACCAAAAAACAAAACCGGCGAAAATGAGACCGGTAACGGGTGTGACGGCGCTTGCCCAGTTCGCGTCAGAAAAATTCTGACGGACGATGCCAAGCAAGTCGAACATGCCGACGATAGCCACCAGCGACGTATCCTTGAACATGCTGATATAGGAGTTGACGATGCTCGGGATGACCAGCTTGATGGCCTGCGGCAGCACGATCAACCGCATTTTCTGCCAGTAGCCAAGGCCGAGCGAGTCGGCGCCTTCGAACTGCCCTTTCGGCACGGCCTGAAGACCGCCGCGGAAGACTTCGGCCATATAGGCCGAGGTGAAGATCGCAACCCCGACTACGGCACGCAACAGCTTATCCACCGTCCAGCCCTGTGGCATGAACAGCGGCAGCATGTAGCTGGCCATGAACAGCACCGTGATCAACGGCACGCCGCGGATGACTTCGATGAAGATCACGCACAACATGCGAAGGACGGGCAACTTCGAGCGGCGTCCGAGCGCAAGTACGATACCGAATGGAAAGGACACCGCGATCGCCACGAAGGAAATCACCAGCGTCACCAACAGGCCGCCCCATCTTTCCGTTTCCACGACTTCGAGCCCAAATCCACCGTGAAGCAGGAAAAACGACACAACTGGCAGCGCAACGAATGCCAGGAGCAGGTTCAACCCCTTCCTGGGAGCCGACGGTATCATCAGCGGTACAAAGGTGATGACCGTGAGAATGAGCACCAGTACAGGTCGCCAACGTTCGTCCGGTGGAAAGAGGCCGAACATGAAGATGACAAACTTCGAGCGGACGAAAGCCCAGCACGCGCCGCTCCAGCCGTCGGGCTGGGTACCGCCCTGAACGGTCGTGGCGCAGAATGTGCGATCGGTTCCGCTCCAGGCCGCTTTTACGAACAGCCAGTCGACCAGCTGCGGGATCGCCCAGACGAGAAACAGGATGGCAAGAACCGTCAGAACGATGTCCTTCGGCGTGGCAAAGAGGTTCTTCCTCATCCAGTGCCATGCGCCTCTTTCGCCGGGCGGTGCAGGCTGCTGCATCAAAAGGGTCTTGCTGACAAAGCCTTGATTTTGATCCGACATCTTATCTCTCCACCAAAGCCATCTTGGCATTGAACCAGTTCATGAACAGCGATGTCACGATGCTCAAGGCGAGATAGATGATCATCCATATGATGACGACTTCGACGGCGCGGCCGGACTGATTGAGGATCACGCCGCCGACGGCAACGAGATCGGCGTAGCCGATGGCGATAGCGAGCGAGGAGTTCTTGATCAGGTTGAGATACTGGCTCGTCAACGGTGGAATGATGATGCGCATTGCCTGCGGAATAACGACAAGCCTGGTTATGGCAGAAGCGCGAAGTCCGAGCGCGCCTGCCGCCTCCGATTGACCCTTTGCCACACCGCGAATACCGGCCCTGACGATTTCGGCGATATAGGTGGCGGTGTAAAGCGACAAGGCGAGAAGAAGCGCCAGGAACTCCGGCCCTACGACGAGCCCGCCCGTCAGATTAAATTTGCCGGCAACCGGATAGTCGAAGGAGAGCGGTCGGCCAACCACAAGGAAGGTCAATAGCGGCAGTCCGATCAATATCCCGATTGCCGCCCAGATCGTGTGGAACTGCTGGCCGGTCGCCGCCTGGCGCTTATGGGCCCAGCGGGCCACGAAAAACACCACGGCAATTGCGACGAGGAAGGCAACGCCAACGGCCCACATACCCTCGCCGAAAATCGGGCTGGGGAAGGCCAGGCCGCGATTGCTCAGATAGCTAGAGAAGGGCAGATGCACGGCATCTCGGGCCTGGGGCAGAAGCACCAGAACCCCGCTGTACCAGAAGAAGATGACGAGCAGAGGCGGGATGTTGCGGAAAATCTCGACATAGGTCTGAGACAGTTTCGCGATCAGCCAGTTGCCTGAAAGTCTGCCGATGCCGATGATGAAGCCGACGATCGTTGCGCAGATGATGCCGACCACCGAAATGAGAAGCGTGTTGAGCAGACCGACAAGAAGCGCTTGGGTATTGGTGGAATCGCTGGAATAGGGAATCAGTGCCTGTCCGAGATTGAAGCCGGAGCGGCCTTCGAGAAAGCTGAAACCGAAAGAACGGTTCAAATCGCTGAGATTGCGGGCGGTATTGTGGATCAGGAACCAACCGAGAGCCACGAGAATGATAATGGTAACGGCCTGATAAAAAACACCTCTAACTTGCGGGTTGTTTATCGCCGATACGGATGATCGCTCGCCTTCAGGCGAATTTGTAGTAATTGCCATACAGAAATTTTCCCCAATGTGCCTGTTTCAGGCTTGTTTTCTTGAGGGGAGAAAGGCGGATGCCGCCTTTCTCTATAAGTTTGTGCCGTTTGCGGCTTAGCGGACCGGCGGTGCGTACTGGATGCCGCCCTTGTTCCACAGAGCGTTGATGCCGCGAGCGATCTTCAGCGGGCTGCCTGCACCGATGTTACGGTCGAAGACTTCGCCGTAATTGCCGACGCCCTTGATGACGTTGTAGGCCCAGTCGTTGGTCAGGCCGAGGTCTGTGCCGATGGTGGAACCCTGTTCAGCGCCGAGGAAACGCTTGATATCCGGGTTTGCCGAAGCCTTCATCTCGTCGACGTTCTTCTGCGTGATGCCGAATTCCTCGGCGTTCACAAGCGCATAAGCCGTCCAGCTGACAATGTTGAACCACTGGTCGTCGCCCTGGCGAACGGCCGGGCCGAGCGGCTCCTTGGAGATGATCTCGGGCAGAACGACGTTGTCGTCTGGGTTCTTCAGCGTCAGGCGCAGAGCGTAGAGACCGGACTGGTCGGTGGTGTAGACGTCGCAGCGGCCGGAGTCATAGGCCGTGTTGACTTCTTCTAGCTTGTCGAAGACCACCGGGTTGTACTGAAGGTTGTTGGTCTTGAAGTAGTCTGCAAGGTTCAGTTCGGTCGTTGTGCCGGACTGGACGCAGACGGCGGCGCCGGAGAGCTCGAGAGCCGACTTGACGTTCAGTTCCTTGCGAACCATGAAGCCCTGGCCGTCATAATAGGTGACGGGGCGGAACTTGAGGCCAAGCGCGGTGTCGCGGTTGATGGTCCAGGTCGTGTTGCGGGAAAGCACATCGATTTCGCCCGACTGCAGGGCCGTGAAACGGTCCTTGGCGCTGAGGGGTGTGTACTTTACCTTGGTCGCATCACCGAAGACGGCCGAAGCGACAGCTTTGCAGAAGTCGACGTCGAAACCGGCCCAGTTACCGGAAGCGTCTGGCTGTGCGAAGCCAAGAAGGCCCGTATTCACGCCGCATTGGACGAAGCCCTTGGCCTTGACGTCGCTCAGCGTCGAAGCCGACGCGCCGGAGACGGTGCAAGCCAATGCTGCGGCTCCGAGAAATGCGGAGAGAGCAAACTTTTTCATCTTTCCCTACCTTTGTGTATTGTTTTATATTTAAAATTTATCGCGCCCGATGCGGGTTCTTGGGAGAACCACGTTCCCTCACTCTTCTGGCGCGAGTGGTCCTATCACAGTCGTAAATGGATTGGCGGTCAAGAGATCCGCCCCATTATTGCGGTTTTATTCGGCGTTTTCGCCTTGTGCGGTCGAAAAATGGGCATTTGGCATCAAAATAAGCACTGTTTTGCCAAAAAACTGCACGAAAATGGGGTTTATCGCGCTGTTTTGTTATTTTAGCCTTCTAATAATATGGCGGGTCGATAGGGTTGGGGTTGACCCAACTGGACTTGGTCGCCACAAATCCAGCATCCTACAGCGCCAAGGGCATATCCGGACATGAAAGACAAAGACACATTCCTGCAAAACGCCGGCATCAACACGCGTTTATCCCACATCGGCAATTCGCCATTCGACTTCCATGGCTTCGTCAATCCGCCCGTCGTGCATGCGTCCACGGTGCTGTTTCCCAATGCGCGGACCATGGAGACGCACGACCAGAAATATACCTATGGCACGCGCGGTACGCCGACGACGGATGCGCTGTGTGAGGCGATGGATGCACTGGAAGGATCGGCCGGAACGATCATCGTTCCCTCTGGCCTTGCCGCGGTCACGGTGCCGTTTCTGGCTTATTTGTCCGCTGGCGATCACGCCCTGATCGTTGATTCGGTCTACGGCCCCACACGCTTCTTCTGCGATACGATGCTGAAGCGCCTCGGTATTGAGATCGACTACTACGATCCGCTGATCGGGGCCGGGATCGAGCAATTGATCAAGCCGAACACCAAACTGGTTCATACCGAGGCGCCGGGTTCCAATACCTTCGAAATGCAGGATATCCCGGCGATTTCGGCGGCAGCGCACCGGCATGGCTGCGTCGTGACCATGGACAATACCTGGGCGACGCCGCTCTATTTCAAGCCGCTCGACCATGGTGTCGACGTCTCGATCCATGCGGTGACGAAATATCCGGCCGGCCATTCCGATATTGTGATGGGAACCGTTTCCGCCAATGAGGCGCACTGGAAGCAGCTGCTGGACGCTCATGGCCAACTCGGCATCTGCGGCGCCCCGGATGACGCCTATCAGGTGCTGCGCGGCTTGCGCACCATGGGCGTACGGCTGGAGCGTCACCAGGAAAGCGCGCTGGCGATCGCGCAATGGCTGGAGGGCAGGGAAGACGTTGCGCGGGTGCTGCATCCTGCGCTGCCGAGCTTCCCAAGCCACGAGATCTGGAAGCGTGACTTCAAGGGTGCGAGCGGCATCTTCTCTTTCGTCCTGGCTGTCGACAGTCCCGAGAAATTCAAGGTCAAGGCGCACGCTTTCCTTGATGCGCTGAAGTTTTTTGGCCTTGGCTATTCCTGGGGTGGCTTCGAAAGCCTCGCCTTGCATGTCAACCTCAACGACCGCCGCGTCACCAAGGCTCCGACGGAAGGACCGGTGCTTCGCCTGCAGATCGGTCTGGAAGATGTTGCCGACCTCAAGGCGGATATCGAAAAGGGCTTTGCCGCAGCCAAGGAAGCTTGATCAGCCGGTGGCGCGATAGCCGTAGATCCAGTCCATGTCCGCCGCAAGACTTTGCGGCGGGCGGAGTGAGAGAACAAGATCACGCGCCATGCGGATCGGGCCACGAGCATGATAAGCGAATTGATTGAAGGCGGCGCGCTGGCGCAGGCGGGCAATGCGCGGCGCGCGATGCTTCTCATAGAGATCGAAGGCTTCCCGCAGCGGGCGCGTTGCCAGCATGCCGGCCAGCTCGAAAGCATCCTCGATGGCCATGGCCGCACCCTGCGCGGCAAAGGGCATCATCGCGTGCGCCGCGTCGCCGATCAGGATCGTGTCACTGCCATTATGCCAGCGCCCCACACTCATTTCATAAAGCGGCCAGAAGCTCGCTTGCTCCTGAGCTTCCAGCAATCGCAGGATTGCGTCGTTCCAGCCGGAGAAGCCGCGAAGCATATTGTCTCTCTGTGCTTTGCTGCCGGTCGCATTCCAGTCCTGGCTGCTACTGCTGCCTGAAACGATGGCGACGATGTTGAAGGCCGCATTTTCCCGGATGGGATAGCAAACGAGATGGCTTAAGGGGCCGAGAAATGCCGTGACGCTGGTCCTGTTGAGGATGGCCGGCGCCGACGCCTCGGCAACCGTGAAACGCCAGGCGATATTGCCGGAAAAGAGCGGTGAGGGCGCGTCGGGCACGAGGGCACGCGTCTTTGACCAGACACCGTCAGCCCCGATGACGAGATCAAACTCTCCGCCAGCGATCCCATCCGGCATCTGTCGGTCTTTCACATCGATACGTTGACCGAGATGCAGCGTGCAGAGCGCATTGGCTGCCACCGCATCGAGAAGTGCTTTCTGCAGCGTGGCGCGATGCGCGGTACCGTAAGGAGATCCCCAGCGCTGTTTGGCAAAGTTCCCGCAAGGCACCGAAGCGACCTGCCGCAATGAAGAACCGGATACCAGCCGCACTTCTTCCGGCTCCAGCCAGACAGGCAGAAGAGCATCGAGCACGCCGAGCGTATCGAGGATGCGGGAAGCATTCGGAGAAATCTGCAGGCCGGCGCCGACTTCGGTCAGCGCTTCGGCCTGTTCGAAAATATGAGAACGGATGCCGTGCCTCGCCAGCGCCAGCGCCGCCGTCAATCCGGCAATTCCGGCGCCGATGATTGCGGCTGATTTGACCGGCATCAGGCTATGTCCGATCGGAATCTATCGGCTCAAGCAGCCTTGAAATGGAAAACGCTGCCCGGCGGGATGGTCTGGTCGGCCTTCAGGGACGCATTGTAGCGATACAGCGTCGAGCAGTAGGAGCAGACCTTCTCGTTCTCGTCGCCCATATCGATGAAGATATGCGGATGGTCGTAGGGAACCGAGGCGCCGGTGCACATGAATTCCTTCACGCCGATCTCGATAACGCGGTGTCCGCCGTCGTTCTGGAAATGGGGAATATTGTGACCGGCCATGATGATCTCCAAATGCGTCTTGCCTTGAGCGGCATGAATGTTGCGCCAGACTTGGTAGCCCCTCTTTATAATCCTTCTTATCGATTGTGTAGTGCGAAAGTCCGGCTCGACGCAGAGATTTTTGCCCATGCGGGGTTCACCTGATATCACCGATAAAATATGGTCCGGCGCCAACAAGACCCCAGTTTGCGAAGACATTGCCATGAATTTGAACGTTCCTGCCTTTTCTCATTTTGTCAGAGACGGCGTGAAGCTAGCCTATTTCGACGAGGGTGATCCGAACGGCACGCCTGTCCTACTGATTCACGGCTTTGCCTCGACGGCCGTTGCCAATTGGGTCAATCCGGGTTGGCTGAAGGTGCTGGGCGAGGCGGGTTACCGCGTGATTGCCATCGACAATCGCGGTCACGGCACGAGCGACAAGCCGTATGATTCCGACGTCTATCATCCCTGGATCATGGCAGAGGACGCGGTTGCGCTTCTGGATCACCTGGGCATCCCCGAAGCGCATGTCATGGGCTATTCGATGGGCGCGCGCGTTTCGACCTTCATGGCGATCGCGCATCCCGATCGCGTCCGCTCATTGGTTCTCGGCGGCCTTGGCATCGGCATGGTCGAGGGCGTCGGTGATTGGGATCCGATCGCGGACGCTCTGCTTGCGCCGTCGCTCGACGATGTCACGCATCAGCGCGGCCGCATGTTCCGCGCCTTCGCCGAACAGACAAAGAGCGATCGGCAGGCGTTGGCCGCCTGCATCCAGGGCTCGCGTGATCTGGCCACAAAAGAAGATGTCGCAAAGATCGAAGCGTCGACCTTGATTGCTGTCGGCACCAAGGACGATATCGCCGGTTCGGCGCAGGAGCTTGCCGACCTGATGCAGCATGCAGAGGTCGTCGACATTCCCAATCGCGATCATATGCTCGCCGTCGGCGACAAGGTGTTCAAGTCAGCGGTGCTGGACTTCTACAAGCGTCTGGAAAGCCGATAGATCAAGTCACTTGCCGGTGAATTTCGGTTTCCGGCGTGCGGCAAAGGCGGCGCGCCCTTCGGCATAGTCGGCGCTGTCAAAGGTCTCGGCGCCGATGACTTCCGCCTCGCGCAGCAGATCACCGTCCTGTTCGATGACGGCGCGGATCGCGAGTTTGGAGGCATGCAGCGCGATCGGCGCGTTGGCGGCGATCGCATGGGCGAGGGCGGATACCTCACCGTCGAAAGCGCTGGCCTCTATTTCTTCCAGCAGAAATCCGGCCGCGACCATCTTCTCGCTCGACATCGGCGCGCCGGTAAACAGCGCAACCTTTGCCATCTGCGATCCGAGCGCGTTGACGATGTCCTGCACGGCATCGGCGGGGTAGGCGATGCCGAGACGTACGGCGGGGACGCAGAAGCGCGCGCCTTGCTCAGCGATGCGCAAATCGCAAGCGGCCGCCAGCCCGAAGCCGCCGCCATAACAGATGCCGCGGATTGCGGCGATCGTCGGCACGCGGCAATGGCGGATTGCAGTAAAGGCTTCGCTGTTTGATGCCTCATAAACGACGGCTGTCTCGGCATCCTTACGCAGGCGGTCGAATTCACGGATGTCGGCGCCGGCGGAAAAATCGGTGCCCACGCCGCGAAGAACGAGGACATGCGCATGTGCCTCATCGGTCAGAAAACGCACGGCCTGGGGAATTGCGCGCCACATGGCGGCGGTTACCGCATTCTTCCTATCGGGATTTTTGATCGTGATCGTGCCTATGGCATCGCTGCTCGTTACGCTAAGGAGACCGCCGGCAAAATCACGTTCGAAATTCATGCGCGCTCGACCCATTTGTCTTGTGTGGCATTTATTCTATATAATGCACGCCAGACAGAAAATCGGGAGGCCGCCAATGGTCGCAGTAACGGACATTCGCCCCTTGGAGGGCCTAGGCACGGTCAAGGTCGTGGATCCCATCTGGGATAGCATGCGCGAGGAAGCTCGCACCGCCGCCGAGCGGGACCCGCTTCTGGCAGCCTTTCTCTATTCGACGATCATCAATCATCGTTCGCTGGAAGAATGCGTCATCTATCGCATCTGCGAGCGTCTCGATCATCCGGACATGCAGGCCATCCTGCTGCGGCAGACATTCGAAGAAATGCTGGCCGATTGGCCGGAATGGGGTTCGATCCTGCGCGTCGACATCCAGGCCATCTATGATCGCGATCCCGCCTGCCTGCGTTTCCTCGAAGCGGTTCTCTACTTCAAGGGTTTTCATGCCCTGCAGACGCACCGCCTCGCTCACTGGCTGTACAATCGCGGCCGGCGTGATTTCGCGCTTTATCTACAAAGCCGCTCCTCGAGCATCTTCCAGACCGATATCAATCCGGCGGCGCGCATCGGCAAAGGCATTTTCCTCGATCACGCGACCGGCCTCGTTGTCGGCGAAACGGCTGTTATCGGCGACAACGTCTCGATCCTGCATGGCGTCACCCTTGGCGGCACCGGCAAGGAAGGCAGCGACCGTCATCCGAAGATCGCTCATGGCGTCTTGATCGGCGCCGGCGCCAAGATCCTCGGCAATATCCAGATCGGCCACTGCTCGCGTATCGCCGCCGGCTCGGTGGTTCTCAAGGAAGTGCCGCCGAAGACGACTGTTGCCGGTGTTCCGGCCAAGGTCGTCGGTGAAGCCGGCTGTTCCGAACCCTCGCGTTCCATGGATCAATTGCTCGCCGAACGCATGGTCGTGGACCAGATCATGGGTGCTGGAATCTAAGGAAGGTCCAGCCTGATTTCCGAGATCGAGCGGCGTCGCCAAAGGTGTATTGGCGCCGTTCCGGTCTTTACACTGCCGCTTTTCCTATGCAAGAAGCGGCCAACCAGAGATCCTCACGGAGATGCATTGTGAAGCCTGACGAAATCAAGAAACTCGACGCCTATTTCAAGCGCACGCTTAACCCCCAGATCGTGGTGAAGGCCCGGCCGCGCAAGAATGATTCGGCAGAAGTTTATCTTGGGGAAGAATTCCTCGGCGTCGTCTATATCGACGATGAAGATGGCGATCGTTCCTACAATTTCTCGATGGCTATCCTGGACGTCGATCTCTAGGCCTTTTCGGCGATCCATATCGCAATCGAATTTTCGAGCCGCATTTCTTCGAAATGCGGCTCTTTTCTATGGCCGCTGCCGGAATTGCCATGATCGTCCAGGCAGAATTCCAACTGAGCCGGCTGCCACCCGGCTATGATTTTCGCGAAGAGCGGCAATATTTTTCCCAAAGCCTCCGGTTGCAGGGTGAATGATATATATTAGGAAAATCAGAATGATGCAGTGCAACCAGTGCCGTTGACATCGACCTGTTACCGGAAATGCAACCTTGAGAGGATATTGCGACGCACAAGACTACTTGACTAATGGTGCATCGCATTTAACTTTGAGGCTGTAAACCGGCCGTCGGCTGGCCAACAAAAGGGACGGAGACGCATGTTCAATTTTGAAGAAGCCAATAAAAAGGGCAAGGAAGCTGTAGACACGGCGCTGAAGAGCTATTCCGATGTCAACAAGGGTTTCCAGGCGATTGCCGCCGAAACTGCCGAATATTCCAAGAAGTCTTTCCAGGACGGCGTTGCACATTTTGAAACGCTCGCTGGCGTCAAGAGCTTTGAAGCCGCCTTCGAACTGCAGAGCAGCTTTGTGAAGTCCGCCTACGAAAACTTTGTTGCTGAAGCCACCAAGCTCGGCGAAATGTATGCCGATCTCGCCAAGACCGCCTACAAGCCCTACGAAGCGCCCATCGCTGCTGCGACGAAGGCTGCTGGCAAGGCAACCGTGACGGCCCCCGCCGCTTAAGAATCGCCCAAAGCGATAAAATTTGGAAAGACCGGCTGCGCGATGCGTGGCCGGTCTTTTGCGTTTTCATAAACTTGGGCCAGCCCGGGCATATGCAGCGACTTTTTTGGCCAGAGCCCGTTTTGTCAGCGAATTGTGATTGCAGTGTCCAGTAAGGGGCTTAAAATCGCGCCAATATGAACTACCTTAGGGGTTCGGACATTCGGCCCGACCGAGTCAATAAACCAACCCACTTGCCAAGTCGGAATGCGATAGCTTCTGCCGGATGATTTGAGGAAAGAACGAAATGATCGCTGAGCCGATCCGGATGCAAAACAATGGCGAAAGGAATGGGGAAAACGCAAACCGCGGGACCTCGGTGATTACACGCACCAAGCCCAAGACCAAAAAGCCCAACCTCTACCGCGTGCTGCTTCTGAATGACGACTATACGCCCATGGATTTCGTGATCCACATCCTGGAGCGTTTCTTTCAAAAGGATCTTGAGAGTGCCACTCGCATCATGCTTCATGTCCACAACCAAGGCGTGGGCGAATGCGGGATATATACATATGAAGTAGCCGAAACGAAGGTGAGCCAGGTGATGGATTTTGCCCGGCAGCACCAGCATCCGCTGCAATGTGTTATGGAAAAGAAGTGAGGATCTGAACGTGCCAACATTTTCGCCTAGTCTTGAGAAGGCGCTGCACCAGGCACTGACTTACGCGAACGAGCGGCATCACGAGTATGCCACGCTGGAACATCTGCTTTTGGCGTTGGTTGACGACGCCGACGCCGCAGCTGTCATGGGCGCGTGCAATGTTGATCTCGACGCGCTCCGTAAGACTCTGACTGAATACGTCGATAATGAACTTTCTAACCTGATTACGGGCTATGATGAGGACTCGAAGCCGACTTCCGGCTTCCAGCGCGTCATCCAGCGTGCCGTGATCCATGTCCAGTCGTCCGGTCGCGAAGAAGTGACGGGCGCCAACGTTCTCGTCGCGATTTTTGCGGAACGGGAAAGCCATGCTGCATTCTTCCTGCAGGAGCAGGAAATGACCCGCTACGACGCGGTAAACTACATATCTCACGGCATCGGCAAGCGTCCGGGCTCCTCCCAGGCCCGCGCGCCGCGTGGCGCCGAGGAAAGCGAATCCGAAAGCAAGCCGACCTCCCGCGGCGAGCAGGAGGAAGGCAATGGCAAGAAGCAGCAGGATGCGCTGAAGGCCTATTGCGTCAACCTCAACGAGAAGGCCAAGAACGGCAAGATCGATCCGCTGATCGGTCGCCATTCGGAAGTCAGCCGTACCATCCAGGTGCTGTGCCGCCGCTCGAAGAACAATCCGCTCTATGTCGGCGACCCGGGCGTGGGCAAGACGGCGATTGCCGAAGGCCTTGCCAAGCGCATCGTCGAAGGCAAAGTTCCGGAAGCTCTGGCCGATGCGACGATCTTTTCGCTCGATATGGGCACGCTGCTCGCCGGCACCCGTTATCGCGGCGATTTCGAAGAACGCCTGAAGCAGGTCGTCAAGGAGCTCGAGGAATATCCGGGCGCCGTGCTGTTCATCGATGAAATCCACACCGTCATCGGCGCTGGCGCCACCTCAGGCGGTGCGATGGATGCATCGAACCTGCTGAAGCCGGCTCTCTCCTCGGGTGCGATCCGTTGCATCGGTTCGACCACCTACAAGGAATACCGTCAGTTCTTCGAGAAGGACCGGGCACTTGTCCGCCGCTTCCAGAAGATCGACGTCAACGAGCCGAGCATCGAGGATGCCATCGAAATCATGAAGGGCCTGAAGCCCTATTTCGAAGAGTATCATCACCTGCGCTACTCGAACGACGCCATCAAGTCGGCTGTCGAGCTGTCGGCGCGCTACATTTCCGACCGCAAGCTGCCGGACAAGGCGATCGACGTCATCGATGAAACGGGTGCTGCGCAAATGCTGCTGCCGCCGTCCAAGCGTCGCAAGCTGATCACCGAGAAGGAGATTGAGGTCACGATCGCCACCATGGCCCGTATTCCCCCGAAGACGGTGTCCAAGGATGACGAGATGGTTCTCGCCAACCTCGAACAGGAGCTGCGTTCGGTCGTCTATGGCCAGGACACGGCGATCGAGGCTCTGTCGACGGCGATCAAGCTGGCTCGTGCTGGCCTGCGCGAACCGAACAAGCCGATCGGCTGCTACATCTTCTCCGGCCCCACGGGCGTCGGTAAGACTGAGGTCGCCAAGCAGCTTGCTTCGTCGCTGGGCGTCGAACTGCTGCGCTTCGACATGTCGGAATATATGGAGCGTCACACGGTTTCCCGTCTGCTCGGCGCACCTCCCGGCTATGTCGGCTTCGATCAGGGCGGCCTGCTGACCGATGGTGTCGACCAGCATCCGCATAGCGTGGTGCTGCTCGACGAAATCGAGAAGGCGCATCCGGATATCTTCAATATCCTGCTGCAGGTCATGGACCATGGTTCGCTGACCGACCACAACGGCAAGAAGATCGACTTCCGCAACGTCATCCTGATCATGACGACCAATGCGGGCGCATCGGAAATGGCCAAGGCCGCTATCGGCTTCGGCTCCGCCAAGCGTACCGGCGAGGATGAAGAGGCTCTTAACCGGCTCTTCACCCCGGAATTCCGCAACCGTCTGGATGCGACCATTCCGTTCGCGCCGCTGCCGACCGTCGTTATCCACAAGGTCGTGCAGAAGTTCATCATGCAGCTGGAGGCTCAGCTTTCCGAAAGGAATGTGACCTTTGATCTGCACGAGGACGCGATCGCCTGGCTGTCTGAAAAGGGCTACGACGAAAAGATGGGCGCCCGTCCACTGGCGCGTGTCATTCAGGAAAACATCAAGAAGCCGCTGGCGAACGAAATCCTCTTCGGCAAGTTGAAGAAGGGTGGCGTCGTAACGGTCACGGTCGGCAAGAAGGAAGACGGCACCACGGGCATCGTGCTCGAATCCGTCTCCGAGACCGCGCCGATCCGGCCGAAGCCGGAAGCTGAAGTCGGCGATGTGCCGGTCGAGGCGGAGCACGATGATGGTGACACCACGGTCAAGGCCAGAAGCCGTGTCGGCAAGGCCGGTGCAGCCGCGGATGCCCGTCGCTCGGCCAAGGCCGCTGCGGCCAGCGACAACGTGGAGCCGGAAGGCAAGTCGTCCCGCAAGGGTGGCACGGTGCCGAAGGTTCCGCGCAAGTAACCGGCGAGTGATCGCTTGAAAACAGAAAGGCTGCATTGGCAACAATGCAGCCTTTTCATTTTATTAGGCGTGATATCTAATGCAAGAGATGAAGAGGTTTCTCCGCCTCCCGCTCAGCGCAAGGCCTCGATGATCTTTTTGGCGTTGTCTGCCAGAACGTCGCCATCTTCCATCTTGCCCGAATGCGGCTTCAGCGCCACGCCTTCGTGACGCGGGATGACGTGGAAGTGGAGGTGGAACACGGTCTGGCCCGCGGCCGGCTCGTTGAACTGGGCGATATAGACGCCATCGGCGTCAAAGGCTTCCTGGACGGCGACGGCGACTTTCTGGACCACGGTGATCGCGTGCTGAAGCGCTGCCGGATCGGCGTCGAGCATGTTGCGCGACGGAGATTTCGGCAAAACCAGCGTATGGCCCGGCGATTGCGGCATGACGTCCATGAAGGCGACCGTGTGCTCATCCTCGTAGACACGATAGGAAGGGATCTCGCCTTTCAGGATCTTCGCGAAGATATTGTTGCTGTCGTAGGCCGCGTTGGTCATCCAGGGTCTCCTCGTCTTCCGTTTGTGATTGTCGTGGACGGCTAGATATCCTGCCGTTCGCCTTTGCGGAAGGGGCTGTGTTCGCTCAGAACTTCGCTCATCTCTTCCACCTGCTCCCGTTCATGCTGCAGATAGTCGGCGACCGCACGGCGCAGGCCTTGATGGCCGATATAATGCGCCGAATGCGTGATGACGGGAAGGTAACCGCGCGCAAGCTTGTGCTCGCCCTGTGCGCCTGCCTCTACGCGCTTCAATCCCTTGCTCAGCGCAAAATCGATCGCCTGATGATAGCAGACCTCGAAATGCAGAAAGGGATGATCCTCGATGCAGCCCCAATGCCGGCCGTAAAGCGTTTCTCCACCGATGAAGTTGATGGCGCCGGCAATGTAGCGGCCCTCGCGTTTCGCCATGACCAGCAGGACATCATCAGCCATGCGCTCGCCGATCAGCGAGTAGAACTTCCGGGTTAGATAGGGCCGGCCCCATTTGCGGCTGCCCGTATCCATGTAGAAGGCGAAGAACTGGTCCCAGATACCTTCGGTGAGGTCGCTGCCTGTGAGCCAGTCGATGGTGATTCCGTGCTCCAGCGCGGCGCGGCGCTCTTTCTTCAACGCCTTGCGCTTGCGGGAGGCCAGCGTTTCGAGGAAGGCATCGTGATCCGCGTAACCTTCATTGATGAAATGGAACTGCTGATCGGTACGATGCAGGTAGCCATCCGTTTCGAAGACGGAAACCTCGTCTTGCGGCAGAAAAGTGATATGCGCCGAGGAAACGCCGAGCTGTCGGGTCACTTCCTTCAGGCTCTCGGCAAGCGCCGGCTGGATCGCCTCCCGATCCTG
>BFBZ01000025.1_pt277 | contig 16750 bp, 17 predicted proteins | sample 1888401 | NCBI WGS metagenome assembly BFBZ01 (sample SAMD00112614, study PRJDB3348) | symbiont metagenome | host: Chara braunii | reverse complement strand
CAGCGCATCGACCGCGAGGGTCGCCAATGTCTTGGCGGGGTCGCCGATGCTCGACGCCGCTTTGGCCGTATCCTGGAGCGCGTTTTCGACCATGTGGTGGACCATCTTTTGGGATCGTGGTTTAGGCAATCCCTTGGGGACTGCCCTGAATTTCGACCATTCAGGGACAAATGCAGTTTTTGTCGACAAAAACTTGCCGACGCATAAAATATCGACTAATGAACCAACGTCAAGCTGGGAAGAGGTCTGGTGCATGCGATTAGTGTCATTTCTGAAGAACGGCCTCTGGTGGCCGGCCGTGCAACGCGACGACCGGATCGTCGAGATCAATGGAACCGCCTCCGCCTCGCCGCACGACATCCTCAAAGCGGTGCTCGAGGGCCAGCCCTTCAACGAAGGCGCCGCGCATGACATCGCCAAAGTCACACTGGGACTGCCAATCCCCCACCCCGGCAAGATCGTCTGTCTCGGCCTGAACTACGTCGATCACGCCAAGGAAGGCGGCAATCCGATTCCGGATTATCCCGCGGTGTTCCTGCGCGCGACCAGTTCATTGATCGCGCACGACCAGCCGCTGTTGCGCCCCGCGTGCTCGGACAAATTCGATTACGAAGCCGAGCTCGCGGTCGTGATCGGCAAGACCGCGCGCCACGTCACCGAGGCCAGCGCGCTGTCGCATGTGTTCGGCTACGCCTGCTTCAATGACGGCTCGATCCGCGATTACCAGCGCAAGTCGACGCAGTGGACCATCGGCAAGAATTTCGACGGCACCGGCGCGTTCGGCCCCTGCGTCGTCTCCGCCGACGAACTGCCCGCCGGCGCCGCCGGCCTGCGCATCACCTGCCGCTACAATGGCGCGACCATGCAGGACGGCAACACCAGCGACATGATCTTTTCGATCGCCCGCACCATCGCCATCCTGTCGGAAGCCATGACGCTCGAGCCCGGCGACGTCATCATCACCGGCACCCCGGCGGGCGTGGGTTACGCGCGAAAACCTCCGGTGTTCCTGCGCGCCGGCGATGTCAGCGAGGTCGAGATCGAAGGCATCGGCACGCTGCGCAATCCGGTGGTCGACGCCTGAGCGTCACCGCCCTCCAATCAACACAATATCAGGGAGACGGCCGTGGCCTCATCCGAACCCACCATCAAGCGGCTCAACAACACGTTTCGCTGGCCGAACGGCGCCCGTGTCGGCATCATCTTCAACATCGCCTATGAAGGCTGGTCCGAGGGACAGACCCCTGGCATCGGCCCAATGGGAAATCCCCTGAAGCCCGGCTTCTTCGATTCCAATGCCGCATCGTGGGGACTCTACGGGCCAACCCGCGGCATCTGGCGCGCGCTGGAGATCGCCGGCCGCCACAACATCAAGACCAGCGTGATGACCAACGGCGTGCTGGCCGAGAAATGGCCGAAGACCGTGCGCGCCATTCATGACGGCGGCCACGAGATCATTGCCCACTCCTACGGCATGGACGTGATCCCGATCTATCTCGACGAGGCCGGCCAGCGCGAAAATATCCGCCGCACCACCGGATTGATCGCCGATCTGACCGGCACGACACCGACCGGGTGGATCAGCCCGCGCGGCACCGGCAGCCCGATTCATCCTCGCCTGCTGGCTGAAGCTGGCTATCATCATCACGGCGACTGCAACGACGACGACCTGCCCTACCTTGAGACTCACGGCACGCGCGACATCATGGCGATCGCGCTGACCATGGACATCAACGACCTGCCAAGCGCGATCCGTTACGGCAACAACGCCCGCGCCATGCTTGAGCAGTTCGAGGATGCGATGGCGGCGGCGCTGACCCGAGAAACCAAACCGATCTTCTTCGACGTGACCATCCACACCCATGTCTACGGCCGGCCCACCGGCGCCTGGGTGTTCGACGAGATCATGAAGCAGGTCAACGCCGCGCCGGACGTCTGGGTCGGGACGCGTGAAGAGGCAACCGCGCATGCGCGCGCCGCGTTGGGAATGGACCATCCCGCTCCGGACTAGCAAGACGCGACACGACAATAAGCCGCCAAGGCAAAAAACATGGGAGGACGAGATGAACGAAAGCCACGGCGGCTATCGCGGGCCGACGGCTGCGACGTCGGATAACGCCACGGACGAGTTGCTGACCGCGCTCGACACCGCGCCTTTGACGCCGCGGTACTGGATGTCGATCGCACTTCTGGTGCTGCATGAGATGTTCGATTACTTCGACTTTTTCGTCGTCGGATATCTCGTCGCTATTCTCGCACCACAGTGGCACCTCACCTACGGTCAATCGACCATGATGCTGCTTGGTGCAGGAGTCGGTGCAATCTTCGGCGCCCTGATCCTGGGAAAGCTCGCAGATATTGTCGGGCGCAAGCCGGTGGTGGTCGGCGGAGCCATCCTGATTGCCATCAGCGCCGGCAGCATTGCATTCATTCCCAACGACTCATGGATCCTGTTCGCGCTGCTGCGCATCGTTGTCGGCGCCGGCCTGGGCGGCGCCATTTCGGCGCAAACGGCGCTCATTGTCGAACTCACGCCCACCAGGCTGCGCACCTTTATCGGAAGCGTGACTGTCGCGCCGGTATCCCTGGGAATTCTGCTGGCCGCGCTGCTGTCCTCGCAGCTTCTCGCGCTGATCGGCTGGCGTGGCCTTGCAGCGATCGGCTTCTTTCCGGTGCTGATCGGGATTTTGCTGATCTTCATCCTGCCGGAATCACCACGCTGGCTGCTGTCGCGCGGCCGCTTCGACGACGCGCGCAAGGCTGCGGCGCTGCAAATGGGCGTATCGGCGGACAAGCTGCCACTGCCCGCCAGGAGACGCGAAGCGCCCCGTCCCGCGCCGTTGAGCGCGCTGTTGAGCAATCCCCGCGCATTCTGGCTGATCGTTCTGACCTGGCTGGGGATGAGCGCGACGACCTACGGTTATCAGTTGTGGGGACCGACCATCCTCGCGATGACGCTGAATATTCCCGTGAAGGACGTCGCGATCTATTTCACCGCGGTCGGCGTGGCGGGCTTCGCTGGCCGTTTCCTCTTCTCCGCGCTGCCGCTGTGGCTGGGACGCAGGCATTCCGGCGAGGTCATGGGATGGGGCGCCGCGATCTTCATTCTCGCGGCCGGCCTGCTCCATCGGGACATGATCTCCGGCTTCTCCGCATTCATCGTTTTCCTGACGGCCGCGGCCATCTTCGTCAACGGTGGCTTCGCCAACATGGCGCCGTTTGCGGCCGAGAGCTACCCGGTGGAGCTTGCGGGCCGCGCCGTCGGCCTCGCGCAAGCGGTCAACGGAGTCGGCAAGATCATCGGCCCCCTGGTGCTCGGCCTGATTGCCGGCGTCGGCAATGTCGTCGAACCGAAGGCGACTGAATCCGCCGTCGTGCCAGCGTTCATCTTTCTCAGCTGCTGTTCCCTGATGGCGGCCCTCGCCTATCGCTGTCTGCCGATCGAAACACACGGCAAGCGCCTGGTTCTGAACGATCAGACAAACGAAGACCAACCCGTGGCCGCACGGCCTGCGGAGCTGACGATCGCAAAGTAAGACAAGCAAGAACGACACATGCAGAGGATCAATCCCATGGGCAGCGAACCGCTCGATATGCAGTTTGACAAAGATGTTCTCGTCGAGATGGACGATGGACTATTCCTGCGCGCCAACGTGTTCCGGCCGAAGCGCGCAGGCCGCTATCCCGTCATCCTGGCGCAGGGTGTTTACGGAAAGGACGCGCATTTCGAAGACGCATTCCCCGTGCAATGGGGCAAGCTGCTCGCCATCTACCCGGAACTCTGCAGCAATGGCTCAACCGGACAATACTTGCGCTGGGAAACGGTCGACCCCGAACGCTGGGTCCCTCATGGATACGTCGTGATCCAGATCGATGCCCGCGGCACCGGAAAATCGCCGGGCTATCTCGACCCCAGATCGCCGCGCGAAATCCAGGATTACTATCGCTCGATTGAATGGGCCGGGCAGCAACCATGGTCGAACGGCAAGGTCGGGCTGATCGGCATTTCCTACTATGCCTTTACGCAATGGGCCGTCGCCGCGATGCAGCCGCCGCATTTGGCAGCCATTGTGCCCTGGGAAGGCTTCGTCGATTACTACCGGGACAGCAGCCACCATGGCGGCATTTTCGCCAACTCGTTCACCTCCGCATGGTGGCCGCGCCAGGTGCTGGTCAACCAGCACGGCAACGGTGACACCACCTACTTCGATCGCGACACAAAACAGCCGAGCACCGGACCGGCGCTGAGCAAACCGATGCTCGACGGCAACCGGACGGACTATCCGGCCGACCTCTTGCGGCATTCGCTCGACGACGCCTGGTACCGCGAACGCACACCCGACCTCAGCCGGATCTCCGTTCCGGTTCTGTCGGCGGGAAATTGGGGTGGCCCGGGCGTCCATATGCGCGGCAACATCGAAGGCTTCATGGGCATCGCATCGAAGGACAAGTGGCTTTCGATGCATGTCGGAACGCACTGGGACAGCTTCTACCTTCCCGAATATGTCGCCATTCAGAGGCGATTCTTCGATCATTTTCTGAAGGGCGACGACAACGGCTGGCGGAACGAACCGCGCGTGCAGCTCGCCATCCGCGGCCCGAAGGACGCGCCGTTCCGGATGGAAAACGAATTTCCGCTGGCGCGAACGCAATGGACGAAATTCTTCCTCGACACGGGCCCGTCGTCCATCGGGACCGAGAGGCCGGCCGATGCCAGGACCGCCACCTATGATGCGACGGGCGACGGAATCACGTTCAAGACCGCCCCGTTCGAGCGGGACACCGAATTCACCGGCTTCGTCACGGCGCATCTGTTCGTATCGTCATCGACCACGGACATGGATATCTTTGCGATCTTGCGCATCTTCGACCCCGAGGGCCGCGAGGTCATCTTCGTCGGAGCACATGAACCAACACCGGTGACGCGTGGCTGGCTGCGGGCCTCGCATCGCAAACTGGACCCGGAACGCACGCTGCCTTACCGCGTCTTCCACGCCCACGACGAGATCCAGAAGCTGACGCCGCAGCAGATCTACGAACTCGATGTCGAAATCTGGCCCACCTGCATGGTGTTCCCGAAGGGCTATCACATGGCCCTGACCTTGATGGGCAGGGATTTCGAGTTTCCGAACACCCCGGGCCGGCTGCTGCACAACCATCCGCTGGACCGCACCAGGGACGAATTCGGCGGCTCCAACAGCGTGCTAACGGGTGGTCAGCATGCGTCCTATCTGCTGATGCCGTTGATTCCGAGAAAAGATTAGACGTCGGATGGGCGGCGCGGCCGTATAACGCGCCGTCTCTATCGCAGCCAGGACTCATTCCGCCGTTCCGAACGATCGACAAGCCACCGTCTGGTAGGCCCCGTGGGTCGCGGCTGCCACTTCACTGCTCTTCTGAGAAGGTTCAAGTCAGGCCGGGAATCTGTCACCGAACATCGGCAGACCGCTGCGCGATTGCTCCCGCGTGGCCTCGTCCTGGATGACGTCCCAGTGCTCCGCGAGCACTCCATCCTCCAACCGAACGATGTCGGCGACGACCCACGCCGCCGATAGGCCGTGGCCGCTGAAGCGCCCGTGGAGAATGACGAAATTGCCGGTCGTCGCCGCGATGTGGTTCTCGTAACGCAGTGTCGCGGGTAAACTCTTGACCAGGTCAAAGAGCCCGTCTCGGCCGGGCGCGATGTGAGCGCTGTGCTGGATGTAATGCGTAGACCAGAAGCGTTCCGCGGATGCGTAGTCGCGCCTATTGAAAAGCATGTCGAACGCATCCAGAGCGATCTGGACGCGGCGGTCCTCACTGGGCGTGATCATGGCCGCGCTTCCTTGGTTTACTTCCGGACCAGCGGGATCTGCAGGTTGGTGGGGCGGTTCTGCTCCGTGTCAAAACCGCGGCCGTCGATATTGCGGGCTCCCCAGAACAGCAGATCGCCCCTGAGATAGACGAGGTCGTACTCCATAAAATTCGTTCCCTCCTTGAGAGCGAAGGGAGCGAAGCTCTTTCCGAAGATGCTCTGGGACGCTTTGAGCGCCCAAGGAGCATATCCCACTGAGGCGACCTTGTTGAGGATATCGACAAAGCCCTGCGCGAGAGGTGTGACCTCGTAGCTCTCATCAGCAATAAAATCGACCTTTTGCGCGCCGGGAGCGATCGGATGCGGACCTTGCCACAGCATGTGCCCGCTGATCTTGATCCGCGCCAGCGGCACGGCGCCGTAGGGGTCGGCCGAGTTGGCGATCTCCAATTCGAACCGATCGGACGGCAGATATTTGAAAGTGCGCTTGAGGTAGAACGGCTTGAGCGAACCGTCCGGGTCCTTGCTTGCACTTGGCCGCACTTCGGGAGCGATGCTCTCCCAGTCTCCGAGTAACGCTTGCTTGATTTTCGAGACGTCGGCTTCCATGTCGGTTGCTTTCGGTTGATTGCTGGGGGACTGCGCTACGGCTCCGCCGAATCCCGCCATCACCAGCAGCAATACCAGTGACGCTCTCAGGCCGTTGCACATGCGCACGCTCCAGCGGGGGCAACGCGCGGGCCTTCGTGCCGAGCCGAGCGGATCGCGGCCACGATACGCCCTGCCCGGCAGGCAGACCCCGCACACAGTGCCTTTTGCTATATAAGTCGCTGGTCGGCTCGGAAAAGACTTTGTAAGCTGGCCCCATGCCTATCAGGCATGGGGAAAAATGATGGAGCTTCGGCATCTTCGTTACTTCATTGCCGTGGCCGATGCCGGCAGCCTGACGGTCGCCGCCGAGCAGAAGCTGCACACCTCCCAGCCGTCTCTCAGCCGGCAAATCCGAGATCTCGAACAGGAAGTCGGCGTGCAATTAATGAATCGCAGCGCCCATGGTGTCGAGCTGACGCCGGCCGGCAAGGCGTTTCTCGACCATGCACGCATGGCGCTTCACCAGGCGGAAGCGGCAAAGGAAGCAGCGCTGCGCGCGGCGCAACCGGCAAAACCGACATTCACGCTCGGTTTTCTATCGGGAGCTGAAATCGACTTGTTGCCCGAGGTGGACCGCGTGCTGCGCGACGCGTTTCCCGGCATCGACATCCGCCTGTCGAGTGATTACTCCCCGGTTTTGGCAAAGGCCTTGATGAGACGCAAGCTCGATGCAGCCTTCATCCGGCCGGAAGATAACATGGGAGAATTGGCCAGCAGGCGGGTGCGGACCGATCCGCTCATCTTCGTGTTGCCAAGTGACCATCGCCTGGCCTCGCAAACGGCCATCGCACTGGAAGAGATCGTCAACGAAACCTTCTATCTTCCGTCCAGATCAGCGCCCGCGGTTCGCCGTATCGTTCTGGAGTATTTCAACCGCATCGGCATCGATCTCAAGCAGGAATACGAAGTGCATAATGTCGTCCATGCGATATCGATGATCACATCGACGCGCGGGATCATGCTGTTGCCGGCGTACACAAAACGGTATCTTCCGGAAACGATCACCACCCGGCCGGTGAAGGGAGAAGCGCCGACACTGGAGCTGGTGATCGCCTACCACAAGGCGAACACCTCCCCGATATTGAAGCTGCTGCTCTCCAAGGTCGGCAAGTTGGCCGGGGCGCCATCCTAGATAACAGAGCCAGGAAGCGATCCTCCAGCCCTACTCCGCCGTCCAGCCGCCGTCGATCACCAGCGACGATCCCGTCATCAGCGATGAGGCGTCGCTGGCGAGGAAGACGATAGCGCCCATCAGGTCCTCGACGCGGCCGAGCCGCCCCAGCTTGATCTTCGCCACCACGCTTGCCTTGAATGCCTCGTCCTGAAGAAATGGTCGCGTCATCGGAGTTTCGATGAACGTGGGACACAGGGTGTTGACCCGGATGCCGTGCGGCGCGAGGTCGAGCGCCATGGCCTTGGAGAATCCCTCCATCGCCCACTTCGACGCACAATACAGCGAGCGGTTCGGACCGCCGACATGCCCCATCTGCGACGACATGTTGATGATCGAGCCGCGCACGCCCGCCGCCATCATCCGGCGGCAGATCGACTGCGCCGCGAAATAGGCCGCGCGGACGTTGAGGTTCATCACCACGTCGAAATCCTCGACCGAGACATCGGTCACCGGATTGGGCCGGTTGGTGCCGGCATTGTTGACGAAGGCATGGTACGGCTCGCGTGCATCGATGGCAGCGCGAAACGCCGCAACATCGGTGACGTCGAGCGCCAGGGTATCCGCCGCAAGGCCTTTCTCGCGCAATGCCGCGGCAGCCGCGTCGATCTCACTCGCGGTACGGGCACACAGCGTAACATGGGCACCCGATTCCGCGAGCGCGCAGGCGGCGGCAAGACCGATGCCGCGGCCCGCTCCGGTGACAAGGGCGCGGCGGCCATCCAGCCGCAGCGATGGCGTCTGTGGTAGCGCTTGCGTACTCATTCCGCGGCACTCGCATAAGGCACGTTGCGACCGCCATAGCGGCGCACACGCACATTGGCCTGTTCGGCATGGCCGGCAAAGCCTTCCAGCATGCACAGACGCGAGCAGTACTCACCGATCATGGCTGAAGCTTCATCAGTCAACACCCGCTGGTAGGTGACGGTCTTGAGGAACTTGCCGACCCACAGCCCCCCGGTGTAGCGCGCCGCCTTCTTAGTCGGCAGGGTGTGATTGGTGCCGATCACCTTGTCGCCATAGGCGACATTGGTGCGCGGCCCCAGAAACAGCGCGCCGTAGTTGGTCATGTGGGTGAGGAAGTAGTCCGGGTCGCGCGTCATCACCTGGACGTGCTCGGAGGCGATCCGATCGGCCTCGCGCGCCATCTCCTCCTCGGAGTCGCAGACGATCACCTCGCCGTAGTCTTCCCACGCCTTGGCCGCAATGGCGGCGGTCGGCAAAATCTTCAGCAGACGCTCGATCTCGGCCATGGTGGCACGCGCGAGCTTTTCCGAATTGGTCAGCAGGATCGCCGGCGAATTCGGCCCGTGCTCCGCTTGTCCCAGCAGGTCGGTGGCGCACATTTCGCCATCCACGGTATCATCCGCAATCACCAGCGTCTCCGTCGGCCCGGCGAACAGGTCGATGCCGACCCGGCCGAACAGCTGCCGCTTGGCTTCGGCCACAAACGCATTGCCGGGGCCGACCAGCATATCGACCGGCGCGATCGACGGCGTCCCCAGCGCCATCGCCCCCACCGCCTGGATGCCGCCGAGACAATAGATCTCGTCAGCGCCCGCCAGATGCTGCGCGGCGACAATCGCCGGCGCCGCCTTGCCCTGGAACGGCGGGGCGCAGGTGACGATCCGCTGCACGCCCGCGACCTTCGCCGTGATCACCGACATGTGTGCCGATGCCAGCAGCGGATACTTGCCGCCGGGCACATAACAACCGACCGAATTGACCGGGATGTTCTTGTGGCCAAGCACAACGCCCGGCAGCGTCTCCACTTCGACATCCTTCATGGAGTCGCGCTGGTGCTGGGCGAAGTTGCGCACCTGCTCCTGCGCGAACTTGATGTCGTCGATGTTGCGCTGCGACAGCTCGCCGAGACACGCCTTGATCTCCGCATCGGTCAGCCGGTAATCCCTGCGGTCCCACTGGTCGAACTTGATCGACAGATCGCGCACCGCGGCATCGCCGCGCTGCTCGATATCGGCCAGAATTCCCTCGACGGTGGCGCGAACCTTGGAATCGTCCTCGGCGCGCTGGGCGGCATCGCGACTCTGCTTGAGATATTTCGCCATCACTGGTCTCCGCGATTACTTGATCGCCTGAGGATTGATCGGCGAGCCGGCCGCACCCGGCAGGTGCAGCGGCGGCGCCGTGAAGAAGAACTCATATACCTTGTCCTGCGCGCAATCCTCGGCCAGTTCCTTCAGGTAGAAGATTTCTCCCATCGAGATTCCGATAGCCGGAATCACGACCCAATGCCACGGCTGATTGGCCTCGTCGGTTTCGTTCGGGCGGACTTCGCAACCCCAGGTGTCGGTGCAGATCGCCGCGATGTCTTTTTCGCGAATCCAGTAGCAGGTCTCGAAGGCAACGCCGGGGGCATTGCCGCCGCCGTAGCCTGTCCAATCCTTCTTCGCCAGGCAGCGCTCCTGGTGGCCGGTGCGGACGATGACGAAATCGCCCTTGCGGATCTCGACCCCCTGCTGTTTCGCGCAAGCATCGAGATCTGCATTGGTGATGGCATAACCATCGTCCAGCGAGTCGACGCCCTTGAACCGCGCGACGTCGAGCAACACGCCACGACCGGCCATCTTGTTGCGGACATGCTCGATGCCGAGCTTCTTGGCGCCGCGCGCATCGACCAGCCTGGCGTCAAAGCCATTGTACATCTTGTCATCGAGGAAGATGTGGCAGAGCGCATCCCACTGGGTGGACGCCTGGCAAGGCATGTTGATGGCGTCGTCGGCATAGCGCAGGTACGGCGACGGGTTGTCCTGGTTCCCGGCCGCCGCATCGGTGCCGGTCGCCAGCATGGTGTGGATCGGATTCCAGCGGCCGCCGAACAGTCCGGACTGGATCGGCTCCTTCAGCGACAATCCTAGTGCGAACACCTTGCCTTTCCTGATCAGCTTGCCGGCATTGATGACATCCTCCGGCGTCACATTGTTGAGAGTGCCGATCTGGTCGTCCTTGCCCCAGCGGCCCCAGTTCGAGAGCGTCTTGGCAGCTTCGTAGATGGCAGCACGGTTCACTTTCATGGAGATCTTTCCTTCATCAATTTATCGATTGATCAATTAAACGGCGCAACGAACGCAGGTCCGTCCACCGGATTCATACGGAACAGTAGCGCTCCTTGATGTCGTCGTCTGCCAGCAGCGCCTTTGCGGTCGCCTGATGCACCACCGCGCCCTGGTCGAGCACGTAGGCGCGATCGGCGATATCCAGCGCCAGCTCGACATTCTGCTCCACTAGCAGGATGGTCGTGCCCTGCGTCTTCATCTTGCGGAACAGCTCGAACATCTCGTCCACCAGCACCGGCATGATCCCTTCCGATGGCTCATCCAGCATGATGAGATCGGGGCTCGCGATCATGGCGCGGGCGATCGCCAGCATCTGCTGTTCGCCGCCGGACATTGTCACCGCTTCCTGGTCCAGCCGCTCGGCAAGGCGTGGGAAGATCTCGGCGATGCCGGCGATCAGCTCGGTCTCCTTCTTCTTGTTCGGCGACGCGACCAGGCCAAGCCGCAGGTTTTCCCGCACCGACAGGCCCTGCACGATGCGGCGTTCCTCCGGCACATAGGCAAGCCCCAGCGCAAAGCGCACATGGGCGGGCTCTCCCAGAATTTCCTGCCCCTTGAACGCCACGGAGCCGCGCCGCTTGTCGAGCAGGCCCATGATCGATTTGAGGGTCGTGGTCTTGCCGGCGCCATTGCGCCCGATCAGGCAGACGATCTCGCCCTTGTTCACCTCGAGGCCGATGTCCTGCAGCACATGGCTCGCGCCATACCAGGCATTGAGTTTTTCGACCTGCAACATGGCCTGCGACATCGCCTCAGTGCTCCCGCTGGCCGAGATAGACACGCTTGACCTGATCGTTCTGCCGCACGTCCGCCGGCGTTCCCTGCGCCAGCAGTTCGCCGTGATGCAGCACCAGCACGCGGTCGCTGATCCCCATCACCAGCTTCATCTTGTGCTCCACCAGGATCACCGTGCGTTCGCTGGACAGCTTGACGATCAGGTCCATCATCACCCGGGTTTCTTCCGGGCTCATGCCCGCGGTCGGCTCGTCGAGCAGCAACAGGCGCGGATCGCTGGCCAGCGCCATGCCGATTTCCAGCGCCCGCTGCTCGCCATGGGCCAGTTCTCGGGCCAGCCGCTCGCGCCGGTCCCACAGCCCGACCAGCGCGAGCAGCGAATCCGCCCGTTCGGCCAGGCCCGGCAGTCTGGCGCGCGGTCGCCAGATGTCGTAGCGCGACACGAATGCCTGCAACCCAACCCGCACGTTCTCCCGCGTCGTCAGTTGCGGGAAGATGTTGGTGATCTGGAACGATTTGGCGATGCCCATGTGGGCGAACTTATGCTGCGCGATGTTGGTGACGTCGCGCCCCTCGAACTCGATCCTGCCGCCCGACGGCTGGAATGCCCCCGACAGCAGATTGAAATAGGTGCTCTTGCCTGCGCCGTTGGGGCCGATGATCGAGGTGATGGCGCCGCGGGAAAATTCTGCGGAGATGTTGTTCAGGGCCCTGAACTTGCCGAACACCTTGCTGACGCCGCTGGTGCGCAGGATGATGTCGGATGTGGAAGCTGCCGTCGCCGTCATGACTTGATCCGCTTGAGAATCGTACCCCAGATCCCGGCCGGGAAAAACAGCACGCAGATCACGAACACCGCGCCGACGATCAACTGCCAATGCACGGTCCACAGCGACACCAGGTTTTCCAGCAGCAGGAAGACGCCGGCGCCGACGAATGGACCGAAGAAGGTGCCCATGCCGCCCAGGAGCGACATCATCACCACCATGCCGGAGGTCTCGTAGTACAGGGTCTCGATCGGCACGATCGACAGATGCAGTGCAGCCAGGGCGCCGGCGAGGCCGCAGAAGCCGCCGGACAGGATAAAGGTCAGGAGGCGGGTCGCGGTGACGTTGTAGCCGGACGCGCGCGCCCTCGCCTCGTTCTCGCGCACCGCCTCGATCACCGCACCGAATGGCGACGCCAGGATCCGGGACAGCACGAAGAACGCCGCAATCACGAACGCCGCGACCACATAGTAGCGCGTCAACGGATTGATGAAGTCGAACTTCAGCCCGAAGATGTCGATGATGCGGACATTGATACCGCGCAGGCCGTTCTCGCCACCGGTCCAGTCCACGGCTTGATAGAACAGGTAATAAACGCATTGCGCCAGCGCCATGGTCACCATGGCGAAGTAGATACCGCGGGTGCGGATGGCGAGACCGCCGATCAGCGCAGCCATGGCAAGGCCGCCCAGGAGCCCGATGGCGATCGCCGCATACCACGGCAAGCCGAAATGCACGATGGCAATGCCGCAGAAATAAGCCCCGGAGCCGAACAGCGCCGCATGCCCGAATGACAGTAGCCCGAGATAGCCGAACAGCAGGTTGAAGCCGAGCGCATAGAGGCCGTAGATCAGAATATTCACCGCAAGCGCCGTGAACGGCATCACCAGCGGGAACAGCAGCACAAAAATGCTCGCAAGGATCGCCCGGTGGCGCCGGGCGAACTCGAACCAGCCCGCCGGTTCGACGCGGGGTTGAGCGAGGGTCTGGGAGAGATCGTTCATCAGGTCCTCAGCTCATCAATCCGGCGCGGCCGAAGAAGCCTTGCGGACGGATCAAAAGCACAATGGCCATCAAGGCGAAGATCGACACCTTGGCCATTTCGGGCGCGAACAGCGAGGTCATGCTGACCACGACACCGACCAGCAGGCCCGCGATCACCGCCCCGCCGATCGACCCCATGCCGCCGACCACCGTCACCACGAATGCTTCCGCAAGGATGGTGGCGCCCATTTCCGGAATCACGCCCTGCAACGGGGCCGCCAGCAACCCGGCAAGGCCGGCGATCGCCGTTCCGATCCCGAACACGACCAACCACACGCGCGAGACGTCGACGCCCAGCACGCGAACGATCTGCGGATCGCGCGCGCCCGCGCGGATGATCAGACCGAAGCTGGTCCGCTCGAGAAACAGCCACAGCGCGAGCAGGACGACCACCGCGGCGGCGATCACGAACAGACGATAGAGCGGAAAATATCCCACACCAATGTCGACGGCGCCCTGCAGCAGTTCGGGCGTGTCGAACGGATAACCGCTGGTGCCAAACGCAATGCGGATCACCTCCACCATGATGTAGCTGAGGCCGAATGTCAGCAGCAACGGATAGTCGATGCCGCGGCCGTAGAGCGGGCGCACTAGGAAGCGCTCCACGATCATGCCGACCGTGCCGACGATGACGGGAACGGCGACGATGCACAGCCAGAAATTGCCGCCCAACGACAGCAGGAACAGTCCGACATAGGCGCCGACCATGTAGAAGGCACCGTGCGCAAAATTCACCACCGTCAGCATGCCGAAAATCAGCGACAGGCCGATGGCGAACAGCACGTAGATCGCGCCGAGCGCGAGCCCGGTGAACAGCTGCAGCGCGATCAGATCGAAGCTCAAACCAGCCATCTCACCATCTCAAATCAAGCATTTTCGAACCAAGTATCGGGAGAACTTCGGACAGGTGCNGCCGTCCCAAAGCATGGCCATCAACCCAACCAGCGCTGCGATCTGCATCAGATCCAGTCGGCTATTTCTCTTATGAGGGCGTCACGGCGCCCGGTCATCTATACGGGCGGCGGGGTCATCAATTCGGGCCCCGAGGCCTCCGAGCTTCTGCGAGAGCTGGTGAAGCTGACCGGCTTCCCGATCACATCCACACTGATGGGACTGGGGGCTTATCCAGCCTCGGGCCCCAATTGGCTGAAGATGGTCGGGCTGCACGGCTCCTACGAGGCGAATATGGCGATGCATGATTGCGATCTAATGATTTGCATCGGTGCGCGCTTCGATGACCGCGTCACCTCCCGTATCGATAAATTTTCTCCGTATTCAAAAAAGATCCATATCGACATCGACCCTTCTTCAATCAACAGGAACGTTCAAGTCGATATTGGAATTCAGGGGGACGTGAGCGACATCTTGTCGAAGATGATCCGCCTTTGGCACAAAATGCCAGAGGCCCCGAATATCGAACGATTGAGCAAGTGGTGGAAGCGTATCGGCAACTGGCGAGAGAAAAGATCCTTCTCTTACAGGATGAGCCACGATGTCATCATGCCGCAATATGCGCTTGAGCGCTTGCATGAACTGACAAAGCATCTGGATCCGTTCATTACCACGGAAGTCGGCCAACATCAGATGTGGGCGGCCCAGTACTATGGTTTCGAAAGGCCGAACCGCTGGATGACGTCGGGCGGATTCGGCACGATGGGATACGGTCTTCCCGCGGCGCTTGGTGTGCAAATCGCCCATCCCGAACGCTTGGTCATCGACATAGCGGGGGACGCTTCAGTCTTGATGACGATCAAGGAAATGTCGGCCGCGGTGCAATACAACGCCCCGATCAAGATTTTCATCCTGAATAACGAGCATTTGGGGATGGTGCGCCAGTCGCAGCAAATCCTTCACGGCAACCGCCTGGCGCATTCCTACTCGGAAGCTCTCCCCGATTTCGTCAAGCTCGCGGAGGCCTTCGGAGCTGTCGGACTCCGCTGTGAAAAACCGGCTGAGCTTGATGGCGCCATTCTGGAGATGATCAACATCAATCGTCCGGTGCTGCTCGACTGCCGCGTTGCCAAGCTCGCAAATTGCTTCCCAATGATCCGTGCGGGACGCTCGCATAGTGACATGCTGCTGCCCGACGACGTCCATGAGCGGACCTTTTCAGGCACAGTCGATCCATCAAGCCATGGGCTGATTTGAGAATTGGACTGGTTTTGAGAATGCGACCTCCAAGGCTTGTCGCTCACGATCGAGCAATCCTGCACGACGAAGGATATTCTGCCACCGCGGGCATCGGTCTCCCGCGGAGGTTCGCGAGGGACTTACTCCGCCGTCCAACCGCCGTCGATCACTAGCGACGATCCCGTCATCAGCGATGACGCGTCGCTGGCGAGGAACACGATCGCGCCCATCAGGTCCTCGACACTGCCGAGCCGCCCCAGCTTGATCTTCGACAGCACGCTCGCCTTGAATGCCTCGTCCTGAAGAAATGGCCGCGTCATCGGGGTTTCGATGAACGTGGGACACAGGGTGTTGACCCGGATGCCGTGCGGCGCGAGATCGAGCGCCATGGCTTTGGAGAATCCCTCCATCGCCCATTTCGACGCGCAATAGAGTGAGCGGTTCGGGCCGCCAACATGGCCCATCTGCGACGACATGTTGATGATCGAGCCACGCACGCCCGCTGCCATCATTCGGCGGCAGACCGACTGCGCGGCGAAATAGGCGGCGCGAACGTTGAGGTTCATCACCACGTCGAAATCCTCGACCGAGACATCGGTCACCGGATTGGGCCGGTTGGTGCCGGCGTTGTTGACAAAGGCATGATAGGGCTCGCGCGCGTCGATGGCGGCCCGAAAGGCTGCAACATCGGTGACGTCGAGCGCCAGGGTATCAGCTACAAGGCCCTTGTCGCGCAATCCCGCGGCAGCCGCATCGATCTCGCTAAAGGTGCGGGCACACAGCGTGACATGAGCGCCGGCCTCGGCAAGCGCGCAGGCGGCGGCAAGACCGATGCCGCGGCCCGCTCCGGTCACAAGGGCGCGGCGGCCGTCCAGCCGCAGCGATGGTGTCTGTGGCAGCGCTTGCGTGCTCATTCCGCAGCACTCGCATAGGGCACGTTGCGGCCGCCATAGCGGCGCACGCGCACATTGGCCTGCTCGGCGTGGCCGGCAAAGCCTTCCAGCATGCACAGACGCGAACAGTATTCGCCGATCATGGCGGAGGCCTCGTCGGTCAACACGCGCTGGTAGGTGACGGTCTTGAGGAACTTGCCGACCCACAGGCCGCCGGTGTAACGCGCCGCCTTCTTGGTCGGCAGGGTGTGATTGGTGCCGATCACCTTGTCGCCATAGGCGACATTGGTGCGCGGCCCCAGAAACAGTGCACCGTAATTGGTCATGTGGGTGAGGAAGTAATCCGGGTCGCGGGTCATCACCTGGACGTGCTCGGAGGCGATCCGGTCGGCCTCGCGCACCATTTCCTCCTCGGAGTCGCAGACAATCACCTCGCCATAGTCCTCCCAGGCCTTGGCCGCAATCGCCGCCGTCGGCAGGATCTTCAG
>BFBZ01001340.1_pt1 | contig 16761 bp, 16 predicted proteins | sample 1888401 | NCBI WGS metagenome assembly BFBZ01 (sample SAMD00112614, study PRJDB3348) | symbiont metagenome | host: Chara braunii | reverse complement strand
TATGTGGAAGGATACCAGCTGCATCCGCGCGGATCGGTGTTCCGGCTCGATCTCGTCTCGCTCGGCGCAGGCGCGCCCAGGCGCAGCTGAGACGGGATCCGAGCGGTGTCATTCGCCTGGCTGCTGCGGCGGCTGCTCCTGATGGTCTATACGGTCGTCGTCGTCAGTGTGCTGGTGTTTGCCATCACACAGGCGCTGCCGGCTGATGCCGCGCAGACGCTGCTTGGCGAGAACGCTTCGCCGGAGGCGCTGGCCGCAATTCGCAGCCGGCTCGGGCTCGACGACCCGGTCTGGCTGCAATTCTCGCATTGGGTCGCGCACGCGGCCATCGGCAATTTCGGTGTCTCCATGCGCACCGGCCTGCCGGTTGCGCCGGAGATGCTGACGGCGCTGTCGCGCTCGCTGCTGCTGGCAGCGGGCGCACTCGTCGTCACCCTCCTGATCGCGGTCCCGCTCGGAATCTTCGCGGCGCTCCGCAAGGGGCGGCCGGCGGATACGGCCACCAGCGTGGTCGCCTATCTCGGGGTCTCCCTGCCGGAGTTCGTCACCGCAACCGTGCTCGCGCTGCTGCTGACCGACATTCTGCCATGGCTGCCGGCGACCGGCTACGTGTCGCCGCTGGAGGATGCCGGGCCGGCGCTGCGCCATCTGATCCTTCCGGTCCTGACCGTCTCGGTCATTCTCGTCGCGCATGTGATGCGCATGATGCGTTCGGAGACGCTGGACGTGCTGCAGTCCGACTACGTCCGCGCGGCGCGGCTGAAAGGCCTGCCCGAGCGGACGGTGCTGGTGCGGCACGTGATGCGCAACGCGCTGCTGCCGGTCATCACCATCGTCGCGCTCGACGTCGGCTATCTCCTGGGCGGCATCATCGTCATCGAGGAGATTTTCGCCATTCCCGGCATCGGCCGGGCATTGATGATCGCCATCACCACCCGCGATCTGCCGTCGATCCAGGCCGGCGCGATGATCATGGCGGTCACCTATGCGATCACCAACACGCTGGCGGATGTCGTCTACGCGCTGCTCGACAGGCGGATCAGCTATGACTGAGCTGCTCGGCAGGATGATCCGCAAGCCGCAGGGGGCGATCAGCGTGATGCTGCTCGTTGCCCTCGCCATCGTCTGCATCCTCGGCCCGTGGCTCGCGCCCTATGGGGCGGAGAAGATGGATTTTCTCGGCCGTTTCCGCCCGCCGGGATGGCAGAACTGGCTGGGCGCCGATCAGTTCGGCCGCGACGTGCTGAGCCGGCTGCTGTCCGGCGCGCGCGCCACCGTTCCGATGGCGCTCGCGGCGACGCTCGCCGGCAGCGCGATGGGCGCCGTGGTCGGCGTCGCATCGGCCTATCTCGGCGGCAAGGCCGACGAATTCATCATGCGCACCAACGATGCTGTGATGGCCGTTCCTGGCCTCCTCATGGCGCTGCTGCTGGTCAGCACGCTCGGCAATGGGGCAGTCAACGCGGTGATCGCGATTGCCTTTGCGTTTGCGCCGGGCATGGCGCGGGTCACGCGCTCCGTGGCGCTTGCTGTGCGCAGTCAGGACTACGTCAAGGCCGCCATCGCGCGCGGCGAAGCGGCATCGCAGATCATTTTCCGCGAGATGCTTCCGAACGTGATGGGCCCAATCATCATCGAGGCCACCATCCGGGTGTCATTTGCGGTGATGCTGTTCGCGACGCTCAGCTTCCTCGGCCTGGGTGCACAGCCGCCGGCATCGGAATGGGGCCTGATGGTGGCCGATGCGCGCCAATACATGCACCGGGCGCCATGGATCCTGATCGCGCCCTCGGCCGCGATCGCGCTGTCGGCGATCGCCTTCAATCTCGTCGGCGATGCCCTGCGCGACGCGCTGAATCCGCGGGACGATCGATGAAGCCGGCGCTCGCCATCACTGCTTACGGACTGGATTACGTCACCCCGGCGGGCGCTGTGGAGGTGCTGCGTGACGTGTCGCTCGAGATCGCGCCCGGCGAGGTGCTCGGCCTCGTCGGCGAATCCGGCTCCGGTAAGAGCTCGCTGGCTTGGGCGTTGATGCGGCATCTGCCGGCCAATGCCCGCGAGGTCTCGGGCTCCCTGTGTCTGGGTGACCTCGACCTGCGGTCCCTCAGCCTGAAGCGACTGACCGCGGTCCGTGGCCGCCGCATCGGCATGGTGTTCCAGGATCCGTCGACCGCGCTCAATCCGACATTGACCATCGGCCGCCAGATCACCGAGGCGCTGATGCGTCATCGCGATCTGAATGCGCGGGCCGCCAGGAACCTCGCGATCGAATTGCTCGGCCATGTCGAGCTGCGCGACCCCGTGGCGGTGCTGCGGCGCTATCCGCACGAGATCTCCGGCGGCGAGAAGCAGCGGGTAGTCATCGCGACGGCCTTCGGGTGCCGGCCCGATGTCATCCTGTTCGATGAGCCTACGACGGCGCTCGACGTCATCACCGGTGCCCGCATCATCGAGCTGTTTGCGCGGTTGCGTGCGGAGACGGGCGTCGCTGCGCTCTACATCTCGCACGATCTCGCGATGATGACCCGGGTCGCCGATCGTGTCGCGGTGATCCGGCACGGCCGCATCGTCGAGCAGGTGCCCGCGTCTGACATCTTCAGGACGCCGCAGCACGCCTACACCAAGGCTCTCATCGCCGCCGTGCCGCGTCCGGAGCGGCGGCTCGTGAACGATCAGCCGGGCGCGGCCCTGGTGCTGGACGCACGCGGCATCGAAGTCCATTACGGCAGGGGCGGGCTGTTCCGTGCGGCTCCGCCACCGGCGACCAGGGCCGTCGATGTCCGCGTCCGTGCCGGCGAAATCGTCGGCCTCGTCGGTGAATCCGGCTCGGGGAAGTCATCCGTCGCTCGCGCCCTCACCGGGCTTGCCCGCTTCGACGGCACGATCAGCTTCGACGGCCGAACGTTGCGCAGGGCCGGTGACATGAACCGTGCCTATCGGCGCGATGTCCAGATCGTGTTCCAGCACCCGGATTCCTCGCTCAATCCGCGCCACCGGATCGGTGAGATCCTGTCGCGCCCCTTGAAGCTCTATGGCGGCGACGTCGCCGCCGTGCCGCGCCTGCTCGAACAGGTCCGGCTGCCGGCGTCGTATGCCATGCGCTGGCCGCACCAGCTCTCGGGTGGCGAGAAGCAGCGCGTCGCGATCGCGCGTGCTTTTGCGGCGCGGCCGCGCCTGGTGATCTGCGACGAGATCACGGCGCCGCTCGACGTCTCGGTCCAGGCCCAGATCATCGAGCTGCTGCTGGCTTTGCGCGCCGAGACGGGTGCGGCCTATCTCTTCATCACCCACGATCTCAACCTGATCAGGCAGATCGCGCACCGCATCGTCGTGATGCGCCACGGCCGGCTGGTCGACAGCCGTGCCGTCGATGCCTTCGGCGCAGACGACGTTCACCCTTACACCCGCGAGCTGATGGCGGCCTCGCCAGCGCCCGTTGGCTGACCGCAAGGATTGCCCCCATGGATCGCAACGACCTGCTCGCCCGCATCGACATTCCAGCTTCGCTCGCGCTGCTGTCGCGCATGGTTCAGCACAAGAGCTATTCGAAGACCGAGGGCGAGAAGCAGCTCGCGACCTTCATGGCTGAACAGATGAGCGCGATCGGCCTGGATGCCGCCGTCGCCCCGTTCGGGGCCGAGGGCCGTGTCAACGCGGTCGGCCGCTGGCACGGCACCGGCGGCGGCAAGAGCCTGCTCTTCAACGGCCATGTCGATACAAATCCGGTGACCGAGGGCTGGACCCTCGATCCCTGGGCGGGGAAGGTGGACGACGACTTCGTCTACGGAATCGGCGTGTCAAACATGAAGGCCGGCGACGCCGCCTATTTCTGCGCGGTCAAGACGCTGATCGAGGCCGGCGTCAGGCTGAGGGGTGATGTCGTTCTGACCTATGTGGTCGGCGAGCTGCAAGGCGGAGTCGGCACCTATTCGTTGCTGGAGCAGGGGCTGCGCGCGGACTATTTCATCAATTCCGAGCCAACCGACCTCAAGGCGATGACGATGCATGCCGCGGCATTCATGTTCATCATCGAGCTCGTCGGCAACACGCGGCATCTGTCGAAGCGCGAGGAGGCGGTGGACGCCATCACCGCCGCCTGCGATCTCATTCCGCGCCTCAATGCGATGCGGTTCTCCGGCGCGCGTTCGCCGGCACATGAGGCCATCAACCGCGTTCATGTCGGCGTCGTGCACGGCGCGCTCGGTCGTGAGTTGCACGAATGGCGAACGCCGCAGGTCGCGGATTTCGTCCGCATCAAGGGCTCCGGTCGTTACGCTCCTGGGCAGACCGAGCAGGGCGCGCTCGCGGACATGCGGCGCGAGCTCGATGCGCTGGAGGGGCGTTTTCCCGGCCTGAAGGCCCATCTGATGTCGGAGGACCGCGCCGGCGTGCCGACCATGCCGCCGTTCGAGGTCGCGCCGGACAGCCCGATCGTCCGTGCCGTCAACAATGCCTATCGTGTCGTGCGCGGCGCCGCCCAGCCGACAGGCCCGGTGGCGCCGAGCTGCTTCTATGGCACCGATGCCGGCCATCTCTATACGTATGGTGGCATGGAGGGCATCGTCTGCGGGCCGGGCGGCCGCTACAACACGATGCCGGACGAGCGCGTCGACATTCCCGACTATCTCGACATGATCCGCATCTACATGCTGGCTATTCTCGATATCTGCGGTTGAACCCGCGCTCAGGCGGCGGCTGCCTGTTGCTGGAATTGCTCGAACGCCGCAATCGCATCGGCGGCATACATCAACGACGGTCCGCCGCCCATGTAGATCGCCATGCCGAGCGTCTCCTCGACCTCCTGCCGGCTTGCACCGAGACGGACGAGCGCCTCCGCGTGAAAGCCGATGCAGCCGTCGCACCGAACGGCAACCCCGATCGCCAGCGCGATCAGCTCCTTGGTCTTCTTGTCGAGCGCGCCATCAGCGGCGGCGGCCCTCGCCAGTGCAGAGAAGCCCTGCATGACGTCCGGAATGTCCTTGCGCAGCGTCTTCAGGTTACCCGAGATGTCCTTGCAGATCTCGCTGTACAGTTTGGTCATGATAGCTCCTACGACATCTTCGTGGTGGGTTTGCCGGGCTCGCGCAGTGCGATGTAGATCGCGGGGATCACGAGTACGGTGAGCAGGGTGGAGGAGGCCAGACCGAACAGCAGCGAGATCGCCAGCCCCTGGAAGATCGGGTCGAGCAGGATCGTCGCAGCACCGATCATCGCCGCGAGCGCCGTCAGCAGGATCGGCTTGAAGCGCACGGCGCCGGCCTCCAACACGACGTCGCGCAGGGTCTTGCCCTCGCCGCCGCTGTGCCGGATGAAATCGACCAGCAGGATTGAGTTGCGGACGATGATGCCGGCCAGCGCAATGAAGCCGATCATCGACGTCGCCGTGAACGGCGCGCCCAGCAACCAGTGGCCGAGCAGGATGCCTATCAGGGTCAGCGGGATCGGCGTCAGGATCACCAGCGGCAGCCGGAAGCTCTTGAACTGCGCCACGACCAGAACGTAGATGCCGAGGATGGCCGCGCCGAATGCGGCGCCCATGTCGCGGAAGGTCACGTAGGTGATCTCCCATTCGCCATCCCACAGCAGCGTCGGACGGGACTCGTCCTTGGGCTGGCCGTGGAAGCCGATCACCGGCTTCGGCAGCTTGCCCCAGTCATGGGCGTCGATCCGGTCGGCGACCGCGAGCATGCCGTAGAGCGGGGCCTCGAAGCGGCCGGCGAGTTCTGCCATCACCATGTCGGCAAAGCGGCCGTCGCGGCGGAAGATCATCGGCGACCCCTCTTCCATGGTGGCCTTCACGACCTGGCCGAGTTCGACGACGGTCTTGCTGCCGGGCACCGTGTTGGCGGGCACCGGCGTCGATGCCAGGGCCTGGCTCCAGCTCTTGTCGTGCTTCGGCAGACGCACGGCGATCTCGATCGGATTGCGGTCTTCGCCGCGATGCGAGTAGCCGACCGAGACGCCGCCGAACAGCGTCTGGATCGTGTCGTAGACGTCGCGCTGCTCGACACCGAAGAATTCGAGACTGTCCTGGTCGATCGACAGTCGCAGCCGCGGCCGGCGCTGACCGATGGAATCGTCGATGTCGACGATGAAGGGAACGTCGGCGAAGACCTTCTTGAGTTCGGTGGTGACGGCGCGCCGGGTCGCCGCGTCCGGACCGTAGATCTCCGCCAGCAGGGTGGCGAGTACCGGAGGCCCGGGCGGCACTTCGACCACCTTGATGCTGGTGCCGGCCGGCACAGGGATGCTCTTCAGCCGCTGGCGCAGTTCGAGCGCGATGTCGTGGCTCGCGCGCTTGCGGTCGCCGCGCGCGGCGAGATTGACCTGGAGCTCGCCGAGCTCGGGCCGCTCCCGCAGATAGTAGTGCCTCACGAGACCGTTGAAGTTGAACGGCGCCGCCGTGCCGGCATAGCTCTGCACGGTCGTGATCTCCGGCAGCCCATGCGCGATGTCGGCGGCCGCGAACAGCGTGCGCTCGGTATCCTCCAGGCTCGCGCCTTCGGGCAGATCGACCATCACCGCGATCTCCGACTTGTTGTCGAACGGCAATAGCTTGACGGTGACGGACTTGGTGGCGAACAGCGTCATCGACAGCAAGGTGGCGATGCCGACGCCGAGCAGGAAGATCCAGGCGGAGCGCTTGCTGGCGACGATCGGGCGCGCGACGCTGCGGTAGATGCGTCCGAGACGGCCCTCGCCATGCGCGTCGTGAGAGTCCGCCGAGGCGCTGGTCGACCTCGGCGCCAGCCGCAGCATCAGCCACGGCGCCACCACCATGGCGACGAAGAACGAGAACAGCATCGCCGCCGAGGCGTTGGCCGGGATCGGCGCCATGTAGGGGCCCATCAGTCCCGACACGAACAGCATCGGCAGCAGGGCGGCGACCACGGTCAAGGTCGCGACAACGGTGGGGTTGCCGACTTCGGCGACCGCCTCGATGGTGGCCTGCAGGCGCGGCCGGCCGTCATGCATGCCCCAATGGCGCGCGATATTCTCGACCACGACGATGGCGTCGTCGACCAGGATGCCGATCGAGAAGATCAGGGCAAACAGGCTGACCCGGTTGATCGTGTAGCCCATCAGATTGGCGGCGAACATCGTCAGCAGGATCGTGGTCGGAATCACCACGAAGGTGACGAGGGCTTCGCGCCAGCCAATGGCGACCGCAATCAGCACGACGATCGAGATCGTGGCGAGGCCGAGATGGAACAGCAGCTCGTTGGCCTTCTCGTTGGCGGTCTCGCCGTAGTCGCGCGTCACCGTGACTGCGACGTCGCTCGGAATGAGACTGGCCTTCAGCCCTTCGAGGCGCTGCGCGATGTCGTGAGACACCACCACGGCATTGGCGCCGGCGCGCTTGGCGAGCGCGAGGCTCACCGCCGGCACCCGGTGCCAGTCGCCCTTGTCGGTGCGGGCGTCATCCCAGACGCGATGCTCTGCGAGGTTGGGGCCGATGACGACGGTGGCGACGTCGCGCACATAGACGGGACGGCCGTCGCGCGTCGAGATCAGCAGCAGGCCGATGTCCGGGATGCCCGTGAGCGTCTGGCCCGCGGCGACGTTGCGCACGACACCGCCGTCGCGAACGTCTCCGGCCAGGAACGAGCGGTTCGCGTCCTTCACCTTGGCGACGAGCTGCTGCAGGGTGACGCCGAACAGCGACAGCTTTTCCGGATCGGGCTCGACCCGGATCTGCTGGGCGCCGCCGCCGGAGATATAGGTCAGGCCGATATTGTCGACCTTGGTCAGCTCCGCACGCAGCTTGTCGGCGAGCTCGTAGAGGTCCTTGTCCGACCAGCGCCCGGCGGCCTCCGGCCTCGGCGACAGCGTCAGCACGGTGACGGCGACGTCGTTGATGCCGCGGCCGACGATCAGCGGCTCGGGAATGCCGACGGGGATGCGGTCGAGGTTGGCGCGTAGCTTCTCGTGGACGCGCAGGATCGCGTCCTCGAACTTGGTCCCCACCAGGAACCGCGCGGTGACCATGACACGGTCGTCCTCGGTCTGGCTGTAGACGTGTTCGACGCCATCGATCGCCTTGACGATGGTCTCCAGCGGCTTGGTCACGAGCTCGACGCCGTCAGGCGCACGCAGGCCGTCGGCGTTGACGCGGATGTCGACCATCGGCACGCTGATCTGCGGCTCTTCCTCGCGCGGGATCACGACGACGGCGATGAGGCCGACCACGAGCGCCGCGAGCAGGAACAGCGGCGTCAGCGGCGAGGCGATGGTCGCCTGGGTAAGCTTGCCTGAGAGTCCGAGTTTCACGGCTGCACCAACTGGTCGCCGGCGCGCAGGCCGGACAGGATTTCGAGTCCATCGGGAAGATCGGCGCTCGGCAGAGCGCGGCCGCGCTGCACCGGAACGCTCACCTTCTGCGTCCCTTGCTGCAACTGGACATAATCGATGCCGAACCGTGTTGTGACGTAGCGCTGCGGGATCACGTAGGCATCGCGTTGGCCGCCGGAAATCCAGACCCGGAGCCGGTCGCCGACGAAATACTGGCCGAGACCGGAGACGATCGCGTCGGCCACGACACGGCCTTCCTCGATCTGCGGATAGACCAGGTCGATCACCCCCCATTTGTCGGCGCTGTCGCCGAACTCGGCACCGTCGACCCGGACCTTGTCGCCGGCCTTGAGAAAGAGAGCGTGGCGCTCGGGCACCCGCAGTCGCAGCTTGAAGTTCTGCTGCGCCACCGTGACCACGGGATCGCCGGGCAGAACCACAGATCCGACGGCAACCAGCTTCTTCAACACGCGGCCGTCATCGGGAGCCAGCACCTGGCCCTCAGTCATCTGCTGGTTGACCACGGCACGCTCGGCGGTCTTGGCCCGCAGCCCGTTCTCGGCGACGTTCAGCGCCGTGCGCGTCTCGTCGAGCTTGATGCGGGGCAGGGTGCCGCGCTCGACGAGGCCCTCGGTGCGGGTGAAGTCGATCTGCGCCTGGTTCGCTTGCGCCTGCAGCGCCTCGATCTGGGCGTCGAGCGATTTGATCTGCAGGGCCAGTTTGTCGTCGCCGATCAAGGCGATGGGCTGGCCGCGCCTGACCGGGTCGCCTTCGCGCACCGAAAGCTGCACGATGGTGCCGCCGATGCGGCCGCGGGCAGGGACCACGCTGATGCTCTCCACCGTCGCGAACACCGCCTTCTCGTCGGCGACCTGCCGCGGCGCCACCGTCAGCGTCTCCGCAAGGGCCGGCGCTGCCTGCCACGCCATCGCGGCGATCAAGCTCAGGACCGATAATCTGCGCATCAGCCTATTCCTGTCTGGTTTGATTCGATTTGTGGGGTTCGGGCGAGCCGTCCGCAGTCGGCTGCAGACATCTCACCTGGATGGGGGTTCCCGTTTGATATCGGTCAAGATGCCGGTCCGGCATCCTCATAGTCTCGGTGGCGGTCTCGGCCCGCAGTACACCTGATAGAGCGTCTTGAGGACCTCGCGGGCCGGATCGCTTGTGATCGAATAGTAGATCGTCTGCCCCTCGCGCCTGGCGGTCACCAGGCCGTCCTTGCGCAGGAGCGCCAGGTGCTGCGACACGGTCGAATCGCGCAGGCCGAGAAACTCGGCGAGTTCTCCGACCGACCGCTCGTCGTCGACCAGCTGGCAGATGATCAGGAGGCGATGGCGGTTCGACAGCGCCTTCAGCAGGTCGCTGGCCTGGTCCGCCGCCGCTTCCATGATGTCAGCGTTAATTTTCATAGTTGCGTATATACAGATATTCGAATATATAGTCAAGGCCGGCGGCGGCGCCGCGGTGACATGAAGCAAGAATGAATCAAGTGCGGATGGAGGATCCCAATGGCGGAAATCGTGGTGATCGGGGCGGGGCTGAGCGGCTCGCTGATGGCTTATGAAATGTTGCCGCAACTGAGGAAGGAGGATCGCGTGACCGTCGTCTCGCAGGGCTCCTCCTATCATTTCGTGCCATCCAACCCCTGGGTGGCCGTGGGCTGGCGCAAGCGCGACGAGATCGAGATCGATCTGGTCGACGTCATGCAGCGCAAGGGCATCCGGTTGCTGACGCAGGGCGCCAAGCGCGTGCATCCGGCCGAGAACCAGGTCGAGCTGACGGACGGCGGCATGGTGGCATACGATTATCTCGTCGTCGCCACCGGTCCCGAACTCGCCTTCGACGAAATCCCGGGGCTTGGACCCGATGGGCATACGCAATCCGTGTGCCACGTCGACCACGCCGCTCATGCCAAGGCGGCCTTTGACAGGCTCGCCGAGAAACCCGGGCCGGTGATCGTCGGTGCGGTACAGGGCGCCTCATGCTTCGGCCCCGCTTACGAATTCCTGTTCATCCTGGAAACCGAGCTGCGCCGGCGCAAGATGCGCGATCAGGTGCCGATGACCTTCGTGACCTCCGAGCCGTATATCGGCCATCTCGGCCTCGACGGCGTCGGCGACACCAAGGGTCTGCTGGAAAGCGAGATGCGCGAAAAGCACATCAAGTGGATCACCAGCGCGCGCGTCACCAAGGTCGAGGACGGCCGCATGTTCGTGGAGGAGGTCGCCGACGACGGCACCGTCCGCAAGACGCACGAGCTACCGTTTGCCTATTCGATGATGCTGCCCGCCTTTCGCGGCGTGGGAGCCGTCCGCGGCATCGACAAGCTCACCAATCCCCGCGGCTTCGTCGTCGTGGACAAGCATCAGCGTAATCCGACCTTCCCCAACGTGTTTGCCATCGGCGTCTGCGTTGCGATCCCGCCGATCGGGCCGACTCCGGTGCCGGTCGGCGTGCCCAAGACCGGCTTCATGATCGAATCGATGGTGACGGCGACGGCCTTGAACATCGGGGCGCTGCTGCGCGGCCAGGAGCCAAAAGCCGAGCCGACCTGGAACGCGATCTGTCTTGCCGATTTCGGTGATTCCGGCGTCGCCTTTCTGGCCCAGCCGCAGATCCCGCCGCGCAACGTCAACTGGTCGTCGAAGGGAGAGTGGGTGCATTACGCCAAGGTCGCCTTCGAGAAGTACTTCCTGCGCAAGATGAGGCGCGGGACGCCCGAGCCGTTCTACGAAAAGTTCCTGCTCGACCGGCTCAACATCGCCAAGATCAAGGAAGTCAGGACCGGCACATGAGCAACGGTTTGCAGATCGTGTGCGGCCATTGCGGGCAGATCAACCGTCTGCCCGCGGACCGGGCGCCGACGCAGGGGAAATGCGGCAAGTGTCATACGCCGCTGTTCAGCGGCCATCCGATCGAGGTCGACCAGGCCGCGTTCGAACGCCATGTCGCGCACAGCAGTCTGCCGCTGCTCGTCGACGTCTGGGCGCCATGGTGCGGCCCGTGCCGCGCGATGGCGCCGATGTTCGCGCGCGCTGCGCAAGAGCTGGAGCCGCGTGTGCAGCTTCTGAAGCTGAACTCGGACGAGGCGCCGGAGGTGTCGGCGCGGTTCGGCATCTCCGGAATTCCGACCATGCTGCTGCTGCAGCAGGGGCGGGAGCTGGCGCGAATCTCGGGTGCGATGGACTCGCAACGAATCGTCGCCTGGACACTGTCCGGCCTGCGGCAGTAGCCGTACGGCCGGGCCGGCACTTGCTTGATTACGCTCAAATGCAACCATGAAGGATTATGTCATGAACGTCGACAAAGCAGTTCTCACCTTCGCGGGCGTCGTCGTCCTGCTCAGCCTGACGCTGGGCTGGTACGTCAGTCCCTACTGGTTCTTGCTGGCGGCCTTTGCGGGCGTGAACATGATCCAGGCCTCGTTCACGGGCTTCTGCCCGGCGGCGATCGTCTTCAAGAAGCTGGGGCTCAAAAGCGGCAACGCGTTCTCCTGAATCGGTCGGAAGGACGGCAAGATGAAGCGGGGATATCATGGCTGACTCGGACGAAACCTATATCGTCGGGCCGCTCTACAAGGCGCGCGACAAGGTCTATCCGGCGGCCGTGCATGGTCGCTTTCGGCGCATCAAGTGGACGATCCTGTGCATCACGCTCGGCATCTACTACCTGCTGCCCTTCGTCCGCTGGGATCGCGGACCCGGCATGCCGAACCAGGCGGTGCTGGTCGACTTCCCGCATCGCCGGTTCTACTTCTTCTTCATCGAGCTGTGGCCGCAGGAGGTCTACTACTTCACCGGCCTGCTCATCATTGCGGCGGTCGCCCTGTTCCTGATGAACGCGGTCGCCGGCCGGCTGTGGTGCGGCTATCTCTGTCCGCAGACGGTGTGGACCGACCTGTTCTACGCGGTCGAGCGCTGGGCCGAGGGCGACCGACGTGAGCGCATGCTCAGCGACAAGCGCGGCTGGACCTTCACCCACATCCGCCAGGCCGCGCTCAAGCATTTCCTCTGGATCATGATCGGCTGGTGGACCGGTGGCGCCTGGGTGCTGTATTTCGACGATGCGCCGACCCTGGTGAAGGACCTCGCCACCTTCCAGGCGCCGTTCACCGCCTATCTCTGGATCGGCATCCTGACGGCGACGACCTATGTGTTCGCCGGCCACGCCCGCGAGCAGGTCTGCATCTACATGTGCCCGTGGCCGCGCATCCAGGCGGCGCTGACCGACGAGTGGGCGCTCAACGTCACCTACAAGGGCGACCGCGGCGAGCCGCGCATGTCGGTCAAGAAGGCGGAAGCGGCACGGCTGCAGGGCGCACCCGCCGGGGATTGCATCGACTGCCATCAATGCGTCAACGTCTGCCCGACCGGCGTCGACATCCGCCACGGCATCCAGCTCGGCTGCATCCAGTGCAGCCTGTGCATCGATGCCTGCGACAGCGTGATGACCCAGATCGGCCGTCCGACCGGCCTCATCGGTTACGACACCGACATCAACGTCCAGCGCCGCAAGGAAGGCAAGCCCGAGATCTACCGGATCATCCGACCGCGCACGATCATCTATGCGACCTTCATCGCGATCGTCGGCGGGATCATGCTGTACTCGCTGGTGACGCGCGGCACGATGGGCATCAATGTGCTGCATGAGCGTAACCCGCTGTTCGTGCAGTTGTCGGATGGCGGCGTCCGCAACGACTACACGGTTCGTCTGCTCAACAAGCGCGGGCCGCGCGACTTCGTGCTGGACGTCGTGGGGCTTCCGAACGCCAAGGTGACGGTGGCCGGCGAGACGCGCGAGCAGGACGGTCGTATGGTGATCGACGTCGGCCAGGATCAGACCCGCGAGATCCGCATGTCGATCGAGGCCAAGGGGGCCGACCTTCCCTCCGCGCCGGTGGACATCGAGATCAAGATCACGGATCCGGCGACCGGGACGTCGGTCAGCAAGCGCGATCACTTCGTTCCGGGGACACGATAGAGCAGCGTCGTTCGATCGCCGACTGTAAGGCGTCGGCGACATTCTGTCGGCTCATCGGGATTGATCGAGGGAGGAGCGGTCGCTCCTCCCTCGATTGCCGAGTCCGGTTGTTCCAAATCAATGCCGGCTCGAAGCCGCAGGCAGAGCATTCTCGCGTCAAGGGATCGGAAGCTTTCCTACTGACGGAGAAAGACAGATGTTCAAGGTCGCAATTCTCATCTGGGTCATGCTGGGCACCGTGCTTGCAGGCAGCGCGGTGACGGCATTGTTGACGGTGCAGGGGCTGGTTGCGAGTCCAATGAAGGACCTGCCGTTGGCGGCGCTGGTCGGATTCGTCGTCGCGATGCCGCTGTCCTATCTCGTCGCCGCGAAGATCAAGGGCGGGCGCGGCCGGACGGCGTGACGGTCATCGACGACGGGCCGGATCATCGTGCTGGTCCGGCCTGATCGTCGCGCAGGAGCCGAGGGAGCGCCAGTCTGGCGCCGTCCATGAAGAGGTCGATCGCATCACGCACGGTTTGCTCGAGATCTGATGGAACCGGTGTCTCGTAGATGAACTTTCGGATCGCGAGATAGAAGATGCGTCCGTGCAGTCCCCAGAACATCTCCGTCTCGCGGCTGCCGAGAGGGCAGGTAGCGGCGTCTGGCAGCTGCAGTTCATGCCGCAGCTCGATCGCGGCAGGCTCGATGATCTCGTGCCGGACGAGGTCGAGATAGCGGCCGGTGATGCCGAACGACTTCATGCCGGAGAACACGAAGATCCGCACCCAGTTGTATTCGAACACGCGTGCCACGTAGTCGAGATAGAAGCCGGTCAGTCGCGCCTTGAGTGGAAGGCTGCGATCGCGGATCAGCGGGCCCCAGTCCTGCGACCAGCGGCTGAGATAGACCTCCTGATAGACGCGCTCGATCAGGGCTTCCTTGCTGGGGAAGTGCCGGTAGATCACCGAATGCGCGATGCCCATGCGCTTGGCGAGCTCCCGCGTCTGGCCTTCGAAGCCGCGCTCGGCGAAAAAGCGGATCGCTTCATCCACGATCACGCGCTCGCGGTCGGCGGCGCGCATGTTGCGGCGCCTCGCCTGAGGACGGTTCTCGGACCTGCGCGGGCGTCCATCAACTCGGCCTGTTGTCTCAGCGCTCGCTGTCTTCGGGGTCCTAGCCATGGTCTCTATCGATTGCGGCGACAGCCTGCTTGATAGCCGAAAGCTGATTTGTGACCAATCGTTCGTTTCTGGTTGACCGCGGTGCCGCTGCGTGCAACTCTTTTGAGACCAGATGGTCACAAATTTGGGAATCCGGGCTGGCGAGCCCTGGCGGTGAGGAAACGGATGAAAGCGAGGGCTTTCAACTATTTTCGTGCACACACGATCGGCGAGGCGCTCGAAGCTCATGCGGGCGCGGGCGACGATGTGCGCTTCATTGCTGGGGGGCAGAGCCTGGTTCCGGCGCTGGCGTTGCGTCTTCAGGCCCCGCGAATTCTGATCGATATCAACCACATTGCAGAGCTGCGCGGCATCACGCGGGACGGCGAATGGTTGCGGATCGGCGCCTTGACCCGGCACTGCGAGATGCTGACCGATCCGCTGATCGCTGAGTTTGCGCCGCTGTTGCGCGCCGCAGCCCCGTTCGTTGCGCATCCTGCCATCCGCAATCGCGGGACCTTTGGCGGCAGTGTCGCGCTGGCCGACCCAGCCTCCGAGTTTCCGGCGATGGTGCTGGCGCTCGACGCCGAGATTGAGATTGCCGGCGCGTCCGGCCGGCGCCGCGTCAAAGCCGATGACTTCTTCACCGATCTTTTCGAGACGGCGATCGCGCCCGGCGAGATCCTCGTCGCGGTTCATGTTCCTCTCTTCAGAGCCGGCCAGCGCGTTGCGTTCGATGAGCTGGCCCGCCGGCGCGGCGACTATGCACTGGTCGGTTGCGGCCTGCTCGCGACCTGCCAGGGCGATCTGATCGAGCGCATCCGCATTGCATTCTTTTCGGTCGGCAACGTCCCGACCCGTGCGAGGCATGCGGAGACAGCGCTCACCGGCAACCGGATCGATGCTGCACGGATTGCGGCGGCGCAGGCTGCGCTCGACGCCGATCTCTCGCCCGCTGACAGCGACGATGTTCCGGCGGCGATGCGTCTGCATCTGGCGCGCGTTCTGCTCGGCCGGCTGCTGGGACGGATCGGAGAAGCCGCATGAGGGCGCCGGTCGACATCGAGACCGAGGAGCAGGTCCGCATTCGCCTCATCGTCAACGGCCGCAAGGTGGCGTGTGACGTCGCGCCTCGCGACACGCTGGTGGATTGTCTTCGCCAGCAGCTCGAGCTGACCGGCACGCATGCCGGTTGTGAAATGGGCGCCTGCGGCGCCTGCCTGGTTCAGCTCGACGGCGCTGCTGTGCATGGCTGCCTGATGTTTGCCGTGCAGGCCGATGGCGCGCGGATCGATACGATCGAGGGGCTCTCGGAGCGCGGCGTGATCGCCGACCTGCAAGCCGAGTTTCATCGGCGCAATGCGCTGCAATGCGGGTTCTGCACGCCGGGTATGCTGATCACCGCTCATGAGCTGCTGACCCGTGTGGCACGGCCGAGTCGCGAGACCATTCGCGACGCGCTCTCGGGCAATTTCTGCCGCTGCACCGGATATGAAGCGATCGTCGACGCCATCGCCGCGGTCGCCGCGGCACGGGCAGCAACGGCATCGCAGGGCGCGGAGGGCTCGTCGCGATGAGCCCGCCGCTGACCTCGCTGGACCGTCCGAATTCCTATATCGGCCGCTCCGTGCCGCGACCGAATGCGAAGCGACTGCTCGCCGGACGCGGGCGCTATGTGACCGACATTCGGCTGCCGCGCATGCTGTATGCCGCCTTCCTGCGCACCCCGTATGCTCATGCACGGATCACCGGCATCGAGGTCGATGCGGCGCGGGCGCTTGCGGGCGTGCATCTGGTTGCGACCGGCGCTGATCTGGCGAAGATCTGCACGCCGTGGACCGGGACGCTCGATCATTTCAAGGGCATGACGTCCGAGCCGCAGCTGCCGCTGCCATTGGATCGCGTCGTCTGGGCCGGACAGGCCGTGATTGCCGTGGTCGCCGAGAGCAGGGCGATTGCGGAGGATGCGCTGGAGCTGATCTCGGTCGACTACGAGGAGCTGCCGGCGGTGGTCGATCTCGACGCCGCGCGTCGGCCGGGGATGCCGCTGGTCAATCCGGTTGCGGCGTCCAACATCTGTTTCCGTACGCAGCTCGACAGCGGCGGCGTCGATGAGGCCTTCGCGTCGGCCGCGCATGTGATCGAGGAAGAATTCAGCTTCGGCCGTCATACCCCGGTCACGCTCGAGCCGCGGGCCATCGTCGCGGACTATGATCCCGAGAGCGGCGCGCTGACGGTGCACCACGCCACGCAGACGCCCTACCAGTTCCAGGATCTGTACGCTCGCCACTACGGCATCCCGGAAGCCAGCGTGCGCGTGATCGCGCCCGATATCGGCGGG
>BFBZ01001344.1_pt1 | contig 16767 bp, 14 predicted proteins | sample 1888401 | NCBI WGS metagenome assembly BFBZ01 (sample SAMD00112614, study PRJDB3348) | symbiont metagenome | host: Chara braunii | reverse complement strand
GGAGTTGCCGATGCTCGGCACGGGTTGCTCGTTCAACAGAACCGCCACTGCCGCCGCCGCGATCTTTTGAATTGGTTGCTTCACTGTCGTCAGGCGCGGGATTGTCATGCTGGAGAGCGGGATGCCGTCGAACCCGACGATGGAAAGGGCTGCGGGTATCGGGATTCCTAGGTCATAGGCCGCCCTCATGCAGCCAATTGCCTGCTGGTCGGAGCTTGCGAATATGGCGGTCGGGCGCTCATTGCGTGCTCGCGCGAGAAGATAGTTTCCGGCGGATCGGCCGCTCTCATAGTCGAACGCGGCCTCGGCAACCAGCGTCGATCCGATCTTCTGCACGGCTCCGCCGGCATGTTCCATCGCTTCCAGATAGCCCTTGAGGCGATCATTGGCTGGGACTGAGTGTTTGGGGCCGGAAATGAAGCCGATGCGGCAGTGGCCGAGCTTGAGAAGATATTCGACGCCAAGGCGCACTCCATTGCTATGATCGGAGGCGATGCCTGAATATCCCGGCATGAGGCGGTCGACGACGACGATCGGCAGCCCCTTTGGCAGTTTCAGCGTATGAAAATCGTTGCTGGGAACGAGGATGATGCCATCCACCTTTCGGCTGGTCAGCTGCCTGATACGGTCGGCTTCCTTGGCCGCGTGGTCGAAAGACGTCATGACGATGATGTTGTAGCCGTGATCAGCGGCGGCTTGCTCGGCAGACTGGACAAGTTCCGAAAAGAAGGGATTGGTCAGATCCGGAATGACGATGCCGATGAGGCGGCTGACCTTGCTGCGCATACTTCTTGCGGACGGATCTGGCATATAGCCGAGTTCATTGATGATGCCGCTGACCCGCGTCCTCAATTCCTGGGTGACGGAGGGGTGGTCATTCAAGACCCTCGAAACAGTCCCGGTAGAAACGCCTGCGAGCCTGGCAACGTCTCGAATTCCGACCTTTGGCATAACAGAAACATAAGTCCTTTTTCTTCGCCGTCAGCCGCCCCAAAGGCGCGTGATTCAGGCTTTCAGCTAGTGGTCTCTATCGTCTTAGTCGAAGCGGCGCATCTTAAATCTGGCCGCATAGATCGTGAGGCATGGAACCGGTTCATCATGCATTCTGACGCAAGCGCTGCAAATTGCAATCCATGCTGGATTTTGCGCCGTTTCTGGCGCCTTGACAATCTCGGGGAGCGTTGCTACCCAATAGACGTGGAAACGGTTCATTGTCGCTGACAACTCAGGTGGAGCTGAGCTCAGAACCGTTCGGGAGGAGAAAAATGTCCAATTCCAAAAAGCATGAATCCGTTTTGATCAACGCACCGCGCCGTGCCGCGCTGAAGATTGGTCTTGCAGGTACGCTGGCACTTGCGCTGTCCTGCGGTGTCTCGCCCGCCTTCGCGGCCGGCAAGCCCAAGGTCGGCCTGATCATGAAGTCCTTGTCCAACGAGTTCTTCAAGCAGATGAAGGCTGGTGCCGACAAATATGCGGCTGAAAACAAGGACAAGTTCGACTTTAAAGCCGTTGGCATGAAGGACGAACGTGACTTTGCTTCGCAGGTCGATGCCGTCGAAAACTTCGTGACGCAGAAATACGACATCATCGTCGTGGCGCCTGCAGACTCGAAGGCTATGGCCACGCCGCTCGCAAAGGCGGTGAAGGCCGGCGTCAAGGTCATCAACATCGACGTGCCGCTCGATGCCGATGCCAAGAAGGCAGCCGGCATCGATCTCGCTTTCTTCGGGCCTGACAACACTGAGGGCGCAAAGCTTTCGGGCGATGCACTTGCCAAGGATCTGGGTCCGGGCGCCAAGGTCGTGATCCTGGAAGGCAATCCTGAGGCCGACAACGCCAAGGAGCGCAAGGTAGGCTTCATGGACTCCATCAAGAACGGCAAGCTTGAGCTTCTCGATAGCAAGACCGCGCACTGGGAGACGGAAGAAGCCAACACCGTCATGACGAATTTCCTGACCAAGTATAAGGATATTCAGGGCGTCATGGCTGCAAACGACTCCATGGCTCTTGGTGTGGTCAAGGCTCTCGATGCGTCCGGCCAAAGCGGCAAGATCAAGGTCGTCGGCTTCGATAATATTCCGTCCGTCAAGCCCTTGATCAAGGACGGCAAGATGCTGGCCACTGTCGAGCAGTATGGCGCGGAAATGGCGGCCATGGGCATCAAGTACGGGCTTCGCGAATATGCCGGCGAAAAGTTCACCGGCTGGGTCAAGACGGACGTCACGCTCATCACCGCCAAGGATATCAAGTAATCCGAGCCCTTGGCTTTTTAGCTAAAGAAAACGCCGGCTCCTTGGCCGGCGTTGACCGCTAAGCGATGATTTTCCCATGGAGATGCCCGCCAAAACTCGTTTTGGCTCGTGTCGGCGTCACCAGTGGGTGGATGGCCATTTTCTATTTCAATAGACCATGCATGAGGTGGACGTGTCAGACGCGGCAGATGACTACATCCTGAAGCTGGAAGGGATCGGCAAGCGCTTCCCGGGTGTCGTTGCGCTCAGGGATGTCTCAATAAACATTGGCCGCGGCAAGGGGCATGTTCTTCTGGGTGAAAACGGTGCGGGCAAGTCCACCCTTATCAACCTGCTCGGCGGCGTCTTCAAGCCTGATGATGGTCAAATCCTGTTCGACGGTGCGCGCTATGATCCGGCGTCTCCACTGGAAGCGTTCAAGGCGGGCATCCGCGTCATCCATCAGGAGTTGCATCCTCTTTCCAATCTCAGCGTTGCCGAAAATCTCCTGTTTGAGCATCTGCCGCGCCGATATGGTCTGGTAAACTACAAGCAGATGAACGCCAGGGCGGCGGAACTCCTGGCCGAGGTCGGCCTCGACGTGGCGCCGACGACCTTGGCGAGCCGCTTGAGCGTCGCGCAGCTGCAGCTGCTCGAGATCGCCAAGGCGCTCTGCTACGAAAGCAAGCTATTGGTTCTCGACGAACCGACGGCGACGCTCACCTCCAAAGAGGTTGATCGCCTGTTTGAAATTCTCAAGCGTTTGAAGGCGCGGGGCGTCACCACGCTTTACATCTCCCATAGGCTCGAAGAGATATTCGAGGTGGGTGACGACGTCACCATCCTGCGCGACGGCCAACATGTGATCACGCGGCCGCTGGCAGGACTGGGTATTCCGCAAATCGTTGAGCTGATGGTCGGGCGCGCGCTCTCCGATCACCATGCTTTTCGTGGCGACAGCACCGTCTCAGGCGAGGCGCTCGGCGTCTCCGGCTTGAAGGTGACGCGAAGCAGCCCGGAACTCTCATTTTCCGTCGCCAAGGGCGAAATCGTTGGTATTGCCGGTCTCGTGGGTAGCGGTCGAACGGAGGCTGTTCGTGCCATATTCGGCGCCGACGTGAAGGCCGCCGGCGAAATTCGCATAAATGGCGAGCCGGTCGACATCAATTCACCGAAGGATGCCGTTGCAGCGGGGCTGTGCCTGGCAACCGAAGACCGCAAGACGCAGGGCTTGATGCTTGACATGAGCTGCGCCGAAAACACCACGATCACCGATCTCGGCAAGGTCTCCAGCAGGGGCTTGATGAGCCGAAAGATCGAGGACGAGCAGTCGCAACGCCTCGTGCGAGAGCTGCATATAAAGACACCGTCCGTCCATCAGGTGGTCCGGACATTTTCCGGCGGCAATCAGCAGAAGGTGGTCATCGCCAAATGGCTGTTCCGCGGCCCGAAGGTGCTGATCTTCGATGAGCCGACCCGCGGGATCGACGTGGGGGCTAAGGCCGAGATCTACGATCTTCTGTGGAAGTTTGCCGCTGAAGGAAAGGGTGTTCTGGTCGTTTCCTCCGACCTTCCCGAACTCATCAGCATTTGCCATCGCATCATCGTTTTCTCGGATGGCAAGATCGCCGGAGAAATAGCCCGGGACCAATTCGAAGAGAGCAGGATCCTCTCACTCGCCTATAAGGAGTACAGTCGTGTCCGGCAGCATTGAACAAAAGACCGAGGCGAAAGAGAGCAGCGTCTGGGACAAGCTCATCCGGATTTCGATGAAAGAAGCGGGCGTTGCCATCGCGCTTGTTCTGATCCTGATCTTCTTCTCGGCAACCGCGCCCTATTTCGCGACGCCGGAGAACTTTCTGAAGATCTTCGTGCAGATTGCCATCAACACCGTGCTTGCCTCGGGCATGACCTTCGTCATTCTCGTCGGCGGCATCGATCTATCGGTCGGCTCGCTGCTGGCCCTTTGCACCGTCATCGGGGCGACGATCATGGTTGATCCGCGATTCACGCCCTGGCAGGCGATCGTGCTGGCGTCGCTCGCCTCGATGGGCACGGGCGCGGTCCTTGGTGCGGTCAACGGATGGGTGTGCGAAAAGTGGAAGCTTCCGTCCTTCATCGTCACGCTCGGCATGCTGAATGTCGCAAGCGGCCTGGCGCGCGTTGTCAGCGATAACTCCACCATCACCGGCCTGCCGCAGCCTTTCGTCGATTTCGGCAACCTGATCTTCTGGGACATACTCCCATCGATCTTCCTGATTGCGATGGTCGTTGTCCTCATCGGCTGGTTCGTGCTGCGCTACACGGTGTTCGGCCGCTTCGTCTTCGCCGTCGGCACCAATGAGGAGGCAGTCCGGCTGTCGGGGCATGAGCCAAAGAAGATCAAAATTGCAGTCTTCACAATCTCCGGGCTGACGGCGGGCATTGCTGCAATGGTCTATCTGCTGCGCCTCAATGTCGGTAGTCCGGTCGCCGGCATCGGCTATGAGCTGAATGCCATCGCTGCGGTCATCATCGGCGGCACCAGCCTTTCGGGCGGCAAGGGCTCGATCATCGGAACGCTGGTGGGCGCGTGCATTCTGCAGGTGCTGTCTACAGGCCTGCAGCTCCTGGGCGCCGACGATAACATCAAGCCGATCGTCATCGGTGCCGTCATCGTGCTGGCCGTCATTCTCGACAGCTACCGAGGCCGCCTGATGCGGATACTGGAAACGCGGTGATTTGCAGCTGAATTTCAGCGGCTTCCAACAAGGCGCGAGGTAGACCTCGCGCCTTTGCCGTTCCAGGATGAGTATTCTGCGATATTTCAGAAAATCGAAATATTTCCGAGGCTTCACTTGCAACGTGGCCCCGGGGCGAGAGTGTGTTTCTGCAAGGTCGGAACCGTTGTATCCGCAAAAATATAATGATAGCGATTGGCACCGTTTCAGGAGAATTCCATGCGCCGCCGCCATCTGTCCTTCATTGCGAAAATTGCTATTCTTTTCGCCAGCTTGCTGTTTTCCGCGTCCGCCTGGGCCGACCGTGTCGTCACTGATCAGATCGGGCGACAGGTGCATATTCCAGATGCCGTGAACCGCGTCGTGATCCTGCAGCACCAGACGCTCAATATCGCCGTTCAGCTTGATGCGATGGACAAGGTGGTCGGCGTTCTCGACGAGTGGAAGAAGCAGCTCGGCGCCAACTATGTTCGGCTAGCGCCGCAACTGCCGAATTTGCCGATGCCGGGCGGGCTGACCAAGGTGAATATCGAAGAGCTGTTGAAGCTGAAGCCGGACGTCGTCTTCGTCACCAATTATGCGCCGGCTGATATGGTCAAGCAGATCGAGGATTCAGGCCTTGCCGTCGTCGCGATCTCGCTTCTGGACGTGCCGCCGGAAGAGGCGACGAAACTCAATCCCTCCGTCAAGGACGAGCCAGCCGCGATCGATGCCGGCTTTGCGACGGGCGTGCGGCTGATTGCTGACGTTCTCGGTCGCAAAGACAAGGGCGAGGAGATGATTGCGGTCACCAAGAAGACCCGCAAACTGGTTGCCGATCGCCTTGCCGATATTCCTCAGGACAAGCGCGTTCCCGTCTATATGGCCAATCCTGACCTCACTACCTACGGCCGTGGCAAATATACCGGGCTGATGATGGAGCGTGCCGGCGCCCGCAATGTTGCCAGTTCGATTACCGGCTTCAAACAGGTGACAATGGAGGACGTGCTGAAGTGGGATCCCGCCGTCATCTTCGTTCAGGAGCGCTATCCCGCTGTCGTGGATGATATCAAGAAGGCTGCATCCTGGCAGACCATCGATGCCGTCAAGAACGGCCGCATTTACCTGATGCCGGAATATGCCAAGGCCTGGGGTTATCCGATGCCGGAGGCCATGGCGCTCGGCGAACTGTGGATGGCGAAAGAGCTCTATCCCGAGCGCTTCAAGGACATCGACATGCAGAAGGAAGCCGACGCCTACTACAAGGAATTTTACCGCACCGACTATCGCGCGGCGCAATGAGCACCGACGCCCTTCAGCGGCGGACACCGCGGGTGATCATTGCCGTATTGGCGATCCTCGTGGTGCTGGCTGCAGTCGTTTCCCTCGGCATCGGTCGTTATGACATTCCGTTTGTGCGGGTCGTGCAGATTCTTTGGGCGCCGATTTCCGCACCGGCGGTGCCGGTCACGCCGACGGAGGCCAATGTCGTCTTCACGGTGCGAATGCCGCGCATCCTGCTGGCTCTCCTTACCGGAGCGGGTCTCGCGCTGTCGGGGGCGACACTGCAAGGCGTGTTTCGCAATCCACTGGTCGGGCCGCAGGTGGTGGGTGTTTCCTCCGGGGCCGCTTTCGGCGGCACGCTTGCCATTCTTCTGAGCTTTTCGCGCTATGGCCTGCTGGCCTCGGCCTTTGCGTTCGGGCTCTCTGCTCTCATTGTCGTCTATGCGCTGAACGGCATCGTTGCGCGCCGCAACATCCTGGCGCTGGTACTTGCCGGTGTCGTGGTCAGCGGTTTCTTCGGGGCACTCGTCAGCCTTGTCCAATATCTCGCCGACACCGAGGATAAGCTGCCCGCCATGGTTTTCTGGCTGCTCGGCAGCTTTGCGACGGCCAACTGGGAGAAGTTCTCGCTGGTTATCGTGCCGGTCATGATCTGCGGCATGCTGCTGCTGGGCCTGCGCTGGCGCATCAATCTCCTGTCGATCGGTGACGAGGACGCGCGTGCGCTCGGCGTCAATGTCGAGCCGCTGCGCTGGCTGACTTTAATATTGGTATCCTGCATCGTCGCGGCGCAGGTTGCGGTCAGCGGTATCATCGGATGGGTCGGCCTCGTCGTGCCGCATATGGCGCGCATGCTGGTTGGTCCCGATCACCGCGTGATGATGCCGGCCTCGTTGCTGATCGGCGCGCTCTACCTGCTGATCATCGATACGGTCGCGCGCACCGTCACCGGCACCGAAATCCCGCTCGGAATCCTCACGGCATTGATCGGCACGCCCGTCTTCGCGCTTGTGCTGAAACAGACCCAGAGAGGCGCGCGTGGCTTCTGATCCGGTCAAGCTGCATATGACGAAGGCCAGCCAGTCCTATGACGGCGAGCGCTGGCAGTTCCGCGATCTCGACTTTGATCTCTGCGCCGGCGAGATCGTTGCGATCCTCGGGCCGAATGGTCGAGGCAAATCGACGTTGCTGCGCGTGTTGGCGGGTTTGCAGAAGCCGACCTCAGGTGCAATCCAGTTGAACGAACGCACGGGGTTCGTGTCGCAGGAGTTTTCCGGCTCCTTTCCCTATTCGGTACTCGACGTTGTGCTGATGGGCCGTGCCCGCCACATCGGACTGTTCCAGACGCCGCGCAAGATTGATGTCGAGAAGGCGATGGATGCGCTCGCTGCCACCGGCATGGCCGATTATGCGCCACGCAACATCGATGCTCTTTCCGGCGGCGAGCGTCAGCTCGTGCTGATTGCCCGGGCGCTGGCCGGCGAGAATGAAGTGCTGCTGCTAGACGAGCCGGCCTCGGCGCTTGACCTCAAGAACCAGGATGTGGTGCTTTCATTGCTCGGAACGCTGGCCGATAGCCAGGGATTGGCGATTGCCTTCACCACGCATCAGCCGAACCATGCCGTGGCTGTGGCCGACACGGTGCTGCTGATGCTCGACCAGGCCAGGGCAGTGTTCGGTGCGACCGACGATGTGATGACCGAGGCCAATCTCGAAGCGCTTTATGGCATTCCGGTCCGGTCGGCGGCGCTTGGTACTGGTGAACTTATGGAGACCGCCTTCGTGCCGTTGTTCCGGCAAAGGGATAGAAAGGGAAATCGTTCGTGAGCAATGCAGTTGAGGTCCTGTCCGCCGGCAGCATGCGGCATGCTTTCCCGCCGATCATCACCGCTTTCGCGTACGAAACCGGCATTGCGATGTCGCTCACCCTCGGGCCGGCAGGGTTGCTGCGGGAGAGCATTGAGACAGGTACACACTTCGATCTCTTCATTTCCGCCAACATGGCGCATCCGCGGCGCCTTGCTGCCATGGGCCTTGCGGAGGATGCCGTATCTTTTGCCCGAAATCGGCTTTGCGTGCTTGCTCGCGCCGATCTTGGCCTGAACACGGAAAACTTTCTTGCCGTTCTGTCCGACCCTGCCGTGAGGATCGGCACATCAACGCCGGCTGACGATCCCGGCGGCGACTATGCTTTCGAGGTGTTTGATCTTATCGAAGCGCGCCACCCTGCGAGAGGCGAGGCGATAAAATCCCGGGCACGTCCATTGGTCGGCGGCCGCAACTCTCCACCGACGCCGCCGGGCAAGGGTGCTGGCTATCTGATCACCGACGGTGAGGTGGATCTGATGATGAGCTACTCTTCGAACGCACGCCTGCTGGCGGCCGATCCGGCTTTCGCTGTCGTCGATATCCCCGACGCGTTTCAACCGCGTATCGAATATGGCGTCGTTGTTCGCCGGGGCGCAGATGTCGAAACGAGGCTTCTGCAGGATTTTCTGCTGTCGGCCGAGGGGCAGAGAATTCTGAGCGAGGCGGGCTTTTCTCCAATCGGCTAATCTATCCTCAAAGATCAGCCGATTGGAGGGGTACTGGCACCTGCGTAGGCCTCGGCCTCGCTGTGCAGCCACTCGCAGAAGAGAACCGATTTCCTGTTACGGCGGGCACGGCGCAGCGCCACATACTCGTGGCCGCTTTCGAGAAAGCCATAGGGCGCCGTTAGACGGCCGAAGCGAATATCGTCGCTGACATAGGGCCAAGGCGCCACGCAGACGCCAAGCCCGGCGCTGGCGGCTTCGAGCATGAAATAGAAATGCTCGTATTCGACACGCGGACCGGTGGCGACCGTTCTGCCAGAGCGGGCAAGCCAGTCTCCCCATGCGCGCAACCGCGTGCGGGTGTGGAGTTGCGGCAGACCGTCGAACTCCGGCGTGGCTTCAGCAAGCAGCGCTGGCGAAAGCACTGCCCCTGTCTGCTCGGGAAACAGCGAAATCACATCGGCGCCATCTGGCCACGGCGCAGTGCCGACGCGGATCGCGACATCGAAACCGTCGCGGCTGAAGTCGACTGGCTTTGATGAGGCAGAGAGGCGAACTTCTATATTCGGGTATTGTGCTTGGAAACGATAGAGGCGTGGAATGAGCCAGCGCATCGTGAAGGTGCCGGGGCAGGATACGTCAAGCTGACCATCTTCGGTATCGGCCACTGAGCGCACCGACATGTCCATCTGATCGAATGCCGCCGTCAGTCCCGAAAGCAGGGTCGCACCGCCCTCCGTGAGCCGCAACCTGTTCTTCGGCCCTTCGAACAGCGGAATGCCAAGCACGTCTTCCAGATGCTGTATCTGGCGGCTGATCGCGCTGTGCGTCACGCTCAGTTCCTCGGCGGCAAGTGTCATGCGGCCAAGCCGGCCGGCGGCCTCGAAGGCGCGCAAGGCATTCAAAGAGGGAATACGTCTAGCCATGTGCATTTTCCGAACATTGACTGTTCGATCATATCGATTTTCTTTCGTCAAAATAGCGTGTTTCTTGCGGTCGAAACGAACGGACAATGCGATTGCCGAACAATGGCGTGATGATGCGGCGAGTATTTTCATGCACGGCGAAGCTTTGCCCACAATGAGCAACGGAGATATGGAATGAACAGCAGACATCAGGATGGCAGCGCCGGCGACGCGAATTACGGTGTGATCGGAACGGGCTACACCCGCTACCGCCAGCCCGATCCTCATATCGCAGAATTCATCCGCCAGGCGCTCGGCGATGCGGCGACGGTCTTGAACGTCGGTGCGGGTGCTGGCTCCTATGAACCGGTTGATCGCGAGGTCACAGCCGTCGAGCCGTCGGCTTCGATGCGGGCGCAGCGACCGGCGCATCTGCCTGTCGCGATCGATGGTACGGCGGAAAGCCTGCCATTCCCTGATCAGGCATTTGACGCCGCCATGGCGACCTTTACGGTCCATCAATGGTCGAGTCTCGAACGCGGGCTCAGCGAAATGCGCCGTGTCACACGCGGACCCGTGCTCATTCTGAGCTGCGACCCGGATCTGCTTGAGCGCTCCTGGCTGCATGCCTATGCACCTGAGATGATCGCCGTCGAAGCACGCCGCTATCCGTCGATGGCGGCCATCGTTAAGGAGCTGGGCGGCAATGCCGAGGTCAAGGCTGTGCCGATCCCATTGAACTGCGTCGATGGTTTTGGCGAGGCCTATTACGGTCGGCCCGAGCGGATGCTCGACCACGGCGCGCGGCTGGCCAATTCGGCCTGGAGTTTTGTCGATCCATCGGTCGGCGAGCGTTTCGCCGCGGAGCTGGGCCGCGATCTGGCGGATGGAAGCTGGGACCGCCGCTATGGCGAGCTTCGCACGCAGCCCTTCTTCGAAGGGTCGCTGCGGCTCATCATCGCAAGACCATAAGGTGCGCGATGAAGAATGAATTGCGCTTGCTGACATCATTGGCGGGACCGTTTCCCGCCTTCGATGTCGATCTTACCCCTGACGAGCCGCGCGAGCTGTTTTCCGACTGGCTTCGGGACGCCATCGCGGCCGGCATCCGGGAACCGCATGCGATGGTGCTTTCCACCGTCGATGAAAGTGGCGTGTCGGATGCGCGTGTTCTCATTTTGAAGAACCTCGATCATCGCGGTTGGCATTTCGCAACGACGGGCAACGGGCCAAAGGGGCGGCAGATCGCCCAGAACCCCACAGTGGCCTTGACCTTTTATTGGCCGGTGCTTGGGCGGCAGGTTCGTCTGCGCGGGATGGCTTTGCAAGCCGAGGTCCACGAGCGCGATGCCGATTTTCGCGCCCGTGCGCCAGGCGCCAAAGCCGTGGCTATGGTCGGCAGGCAGAGCGAGGTCATGGGATCCCGACAAGAATTGCACGATGCGCTCGCCCTCCAGTCTCGCCGATTGCAGGAAGAGCCCGACCTTGTTTCACCGAGCTGGGCGCTCTTCATCGTCATGCCGCATGACGTCGAGTTCTGGCAGGGCGACAGCGAACGCCGCCATCATCGTTTGCGCTATAAGCGCGAAAAGGCCGGCTGGATCAAGGAGCAGCTCTGGCCCTGACAAGCGGGCTTGCCTGATGGGGGAAGACACACTAGCGTAATATTCAGTGAAATATAACGCTAGTGCGGATATGTCAGTTCTGCTCAACCATAAACAGCCGCTTCCGCTCGCACTTCCGAATGCTACCAAGCGATTGGACCAGCAACTGGTACCGGATCAGGCTGTGGCGGCAAAGAGCCAGCGACTGAAGACCTGGGATCTGGCACCGATGTTCCATTGCTCGATCGTTGGGACCTGTCTGACGACCTCAGAGCTGCGGCAAGCCCTTGCCAAGGTCGGAGATATCGATGCCAAAGTGGCGACCGACCATGCCTTGCACAGCCGCGGTGTCAGGGCCGCCGGCCAACGCGATATCAGCGGCAAGCTGCTGAACAAGGCGCTTGATCGCCGCCACGAACGCATTCTCAAGCAGTTCTCCAAGCTCTCGACGTCAGTCGAGATCAAGGCGCAATGGAACAAGGCCGTCGATGAAGGAGACATATCGGGGGCATATTGGGCCGTCCTGAGCCATCCGGCGAGCGAACGCGCACTTGTCAATGAGGTCTTCGGCGAGGTGCATATGCTCTCGCATCTGGTCGGCAGCTCCAGCCGGCTCGATCTGGCGCGCCTTCGCAAACTGCAACTGGATATCGAAGCCAGGGATGAAAAGATCGCTCGCCAGGAGACTCGGCTTCAGACGGCAGCCACGGATCATGCGCTTTTGCAGAAGCGCGTCGATGAGCTGGAAGTAAGCCTGTTGAGGAAACAGGCGGTGACCGGCGAGCCCGCACCGATGGGCGCAGATCAGCGGCAGGAGGCAAGATTGCTGCAAAGGCTGCAGGCTGCCGATCAGCGCGCAGATGAATATGATGAACGTCTTGCCGCACTGGAAGCAAAGCTTGCCAAGGCTGACGGGCGTGCGGTCGCGCTCGCCGAGGAGAACAAAGCGCTGCGGCGTGAACTGGATCTGCTCGAATCTGTCGTGACCATGCCCGATGCATCCGGCGCTATCCATTCGAACGAGCCTCAAGCGCTTCTTTATGTCGGTGGCCGTCCCAACCTGTTCGACCGGTTGCGAAAGCTGGCCGAGAGCCGGAACATCGATCTTGTGCTTCACGATGGCGGCGTTGAGGACAATCTCTCGCTGCTGCCGGCGATGGTCGGTCGGGTCTCATGGGCGATTTTCCCGGTCGACTGTATCAGTCATTCGGCCGCCGACATGGTCAAGCGCCTTTGCCGCGAAAATGAGAAACCTTATCTGCCGCTGCGATCCGCAAGTCTGGCCAGTTTTGCAGCCGCGATTGCACAGCCGCTGGCTGTGGCGGAATAGCGGCTGATCACGTTTCGGTGTTTTCACTGGCATGTGTGTAACAAGATAGCGTTGTATCTCGTAGTTCATAACGACAGGACGTATGCGGTGCCGAAGAACAGCGGCTGGACGTTCTGCGCGTTGGCGGCCTATCCGCCCAGGGAGAAGAGTGCGATGCTGAACAGACGATTGTTACTTCTAACCGTTGCTCTTGGTGCCGTTGGTTGGCGATTGGGTATTGGCGGCACGGCAGCCAAGGCTGCCACGAGTTTCGCTGTTACCCATAGCGATGCGGAGTGGCACAAGATGCTGACATCAGACCAATATGCCGTGCTTAGGGAGGAGGGGACCGAACTTCCGTACACCAGCGAACTGCTGAATGAGCATAGGAAGGGCAATTTTGCCTGTCTTGGCTGCGAGCAGGACGCGTTCTCGTCAAACACCAAATTCGAAAGCGGTACGGGTTGGCCGAGCTTCTGGGCGCCGATCGATGGCGCTCTGGAATCGTCGCGCGACACGTCCTTCGGCATGGTGCGCACCGAGGTGCATTGCAGTCGTTGCGGTAGCCATCTCGGCCATGTCTTTGACGACGGGCCGAAACCGACCGGCCTGCGCTACTGCATGAATGGTGTTGCCATGAAATTCCATCCGGCTTCGGCCTGAAGATCAGAGACTGACCAATGATCCTGTTTATCCTAGCCTATCTCGGTGGCGTTCTGACCATTGTCAGCCCCTGCATCCTGCCGGTCCTACCGTTCGTGTTTGCGCGGGCCGGCCAGCCCTTTCTGCGTAGCACGCTGCCGATGCTGATCGGCATGGCGGCGACCTTCGCCGCCGTCGCGACACTGGCTGCGCTCGGCGGTGGCTGGGCGGTCGAAGCCAATGAATATGGGCGTTATGCGGCGCTGGTATTGCTGGCGATCTTTGGTGTCATCCTCCTGTTTCCATCGCTTTCAGATTATCTGACACGGCCGCTGGTATCTCTCGGCGCACGCCTGTCGCAGTCGGCGGATCGTTCGAGCCGCAGCGGTGGCTCGGCGATCGCAGCCTCGCTGCTGCTCGGTGTTGCCACAGGGCTGCTATGGGCGCCGTGTGCGGGTCCGGTGCTCGGCCTTATCCTGACGGGTGCCGCCTTGCAGGGAGCAAGCGTCGGCACGACATTGTTGCTGCTGGCTTATGCGCTGGGTGCTGCTACCTCGCTTGCGCTTGCGCTCATCATCGGCGGCCGCGTCTATCAGGTCATGAAGCGCTCGCTCGGCGTTGGTGAGTGGCTGCGCCGTGGCGTTGGTGTCGCCGTGCTGCTCGCCGTCGTTGCGATTGCTTTGGGACTTGATACGGGTCTGTTGACGCAGGCTTCACTCGCCAGCACCGCTTCGCTGGAGCAGGGCCTGGTCGATCGCTTCCATCCGTTGAATCAAGACAAGCTTTCGTCCGTAGTCATGAAGAACGATGGCGGCGCGATGATGAGCGCCACCAATACCATGATGATGAGCGCCAAGCCCGATGCAGCAGCCGGGGCAGGAGGCTCCATGGCGATGGCGATGACGGCGAAGCCTGCCGTGGAGCAATTGCCTGTCGAACGTGCGGCTCCGTCGCTCGATGGCGCCGTGCAATGGCTCAACTCGGAGCCGCTGACCGCAGCCGGGTTGAAGGGTAAGGTCGTTCTGGTCGACTTCTGGACCTACTCCTGCATCAATTGCCTGCGTGCTATCCCTTACGTCGAAGCCTGGGCGCAGAAATATAAGGATCAGGGCCTCGTCGTCATCGGCGTCCACGCACCCGAATTCGCCTTCGAGAAGAATGTCGACAACGTCAAGAAGGCCATTGCGGATATCGGCATCACCTATCCTGTCGCCATCGACAACAATTATGCGATCTGGCGTGCCTTCGACAATGAGTACTGGCCGGCGCATTACTTCATCGATGCCAAGGGCCAGGTGCGCCACCACCACTTCGGCGAAGGTGATTACGATCAGTCCGAACGTGTCATCCAGCAACTGCTCGCCGAGGCCGGAAAGACCAATGTTTCCAGCGATATCGTCGCCGTAAAGGCGACGGGGGCGGAGGCTGCTGCCTCAAGCGAGGCCGATGTCCAATCACCGGAAACCTATGTCGGCTATCTGCGGTCGCAGAACTTCGTGGACGATGCCGGCACGGTGAATGACGCGGCCCATGACTACGTCGCGGCAACGCCTAAACTCAACGAATGGGGTCTTGCCGGCAATTGGACCGTCGGCGGGCAGCAGGCAACCTCAAACGGCGCGAATACCAGCCTGTATTATCATTTCCACGCCCGCGACCTGCATCTGGTGCTTGGACCGGCGGCCGATGGAAAGCCCATCCGCTTCCAGATTACCGTCGACGGCAAGCCGCCCGGGGATAATCACGGTGTGGACACGGATGCGAATGGCAATGGTGTGGTGACGGGACAGAGGCTTTACCAGCTCGTCCGCACAAACGGTGCGGTCGCGGATCATACGTTCGAGATCAAGTTCCTCGATCCCGGCGCTCAGGCCTTCGCCTTTACCTTCGGCTGACGGCGATCGTCAGCGTCTCGCACGCCGCTCATCAGAAGCTGGGCGGCGTGCAGGCGCTGATGACCTCACATGGCACCGGCCCAACGCAGCGAAAGCGATGCGGCCGGCGGCTTTCGAAATAATAGGCGTCGCCCGGCCCGAGGATGCGCCGTTCATCATCGACGGTCACTTCGAGGCGGCCTGACAGAACGATGCCGCCTTCTTCGCCCTCATGCACCAGCGGCACTTTGCCCGTATCGGCACCCGGCTGGTAGCACTCCTTCAGGATCTGCAGGCTGCGGCCGAAGAGGTTCTCGCCGATCTGGCGGTAGGAAATCGGACCCTTGCCGATCTCCACCAATTCCTCGGCGGCATAGAAGGCTTTCTTCGGCGTGTCCGGCTCAAACGCAAAGAACTCGGCAAGGCCGATCGGGATGCCGTCGAGAATGCGCTTCAGCGCCCCGACCGAAGGGTTGGAGGAGTTGGACTCGATCAACGAAATCGTCGAATTGGTCACCCCCGCGCGCTTGGCAAGCTCACGCTGCGAAAGATTGTGCGCCAAGCGCAGATGACGCAGGCGATTGCCAATATCGACGGACATCATGGCCTCGGGTTTCAGGTGTTCGGAATATCGAAAACTTTACATCGCAATCCAATAATATCAATGCGTTAAATTCGCATAGAAAAGGACTTGTTCGACAGACGAAAATCACTGATGTCAATGGTAGCGTAATGGAGGCAACCATGGACAAGATCACCCATCCCAATACCCCGGTTCTCGACAATTTCTGGATGCCGTTTACGGCCAATCGCCAGTTCAAGGCGGCGCCGCGACTGCTGGCTGCGGCCGACGGCATGTATTACACCGATGTTGACGGCAACAAGGTGCTGGATGGCACGGCTGGTCTCTGGTGCGTGAATGCCGGCCACGGTCGCAAGAAGATCGCCCAGGCGGTCGAGCGCCAGCTGGCGACGATGGATTTCGCCCCGACCTTCCAGATGGGGCACCCGATCGCCTTCGATTTTGCCGCAAAGCTTGCAGCGCACGCACCGGGCGGCCCCGAGGCAGGGCTCGATCGTGTATTCTTCACCGGCTCCGGTTCGGAATCCGTCGACACGGCGCTCAAGATCGCCATCGCCTATCAGCGTGCCATCGGGCAGGGCACCCGCACCCGCATTATCGGCCGTGAAAAGGGCTATCATGGCGTCGGCTTCGGCGGCATTTCCGTCGGCGGCCTCGTCAACAATCGCCGCGTCTTCCCGCAAATCCCGGCCGACCATATGCGCCACACGCTCGATGTCGAACGCAATGCCTTCAGCAAGGGGCTGCCGGCTCATGGCATCGAGCTTGCGGAAGATCTGGAGCGGCTGGTTGCGTTGCATGGCGCCGAGACGATCGCAGCCGTCATCGTAGAGCCGATGTCCGGTTCCGCTGGCGTTATTCTGCCGCCGAAGGGCTATCTCGATCGGCTGCGGGCGATCGCCGATAAACACGGCATCCTGCTGATCTTCGATGAGGTGATCACCGGCTTCGGCCGTCTCGGCACGCCGTTCGCGACCGAGTATTTCGGCGTCATCCCTGATCTCGTCACGACCGCCAAGGGCATCACCAACGGCACCATCCCGATGGGTGCGGTCTTCTCCAGCCGCAAGGTCTATGATGGCCTGATGAACGGCCCGGAAAA
>BFBZ01000005.1_pt708 | contig 16768 bp, 14 predicted proteins | sample 1888401 | NCBI WGS metagenome assembly BFBZ01 (sample SAMD00112614, study PRJDB3348) | symbiont metagenome | host: Chara braunii | reverse complement strand
GGGCTGGTGCCGGTGAAATCGACGGTGGCCTCGCGCTTCGCCTTGTCGACGGTGATCCTGACCTTGATGACCGACCCCTGGTCGATCTCATAGCTGAATTCGCCATCCGCCAGCCGGTCCAGCACGCGCCGCACGCTCTCCTCGGCGTTGTCCTGCACATGGCCCATATAGGCGTTGACCACGTCCATTCCGAAATGGCCGATCATCTTCTTCAGCTCGGCGACGCCCTTCTCGTTGGCCGCGATCTGCGCTTTCAGATCGTTGATGTTCTGCACCGCATTGCGTACCGGATACCTGGCTTGCGTCAGCAGCGTCTCCAGCTCCCGCTCGCGGAATGTCCCGCGATCGACCAGCTTGAAGTTGTCGATATAGACGCCCTCTTCCTCGATGTTGGTCGCGACCGGCGACATCGACCCCGGCGCGATACCGCCGACATCGGCATGATGTCCGCGGCTAGCGATCCAGAAAATGATCCGGCTCTCGGTCTCGTCGAACACCGGGGTGCAGACGGTGATGTCGGGCAGATGCGTCCCGCCATTGTAGGGCGCGTTGATCGCATAGACGTCGCCGGGCCGGATATCCGCATTCTGGGTCAGGATCGTCTCGACCGATTTGTCCATCGACCCGAGATGCACGGGCATGTGGGGCGCATTGGCCACCAGCGCACCGGTGGCGTCGAAAATCGCGCAGGAGAAGTCGAGCCGTTCCTTGATATTGACCGAGTAGGCGGTGTTCTGCAGCGTCACGCCCATCTGCTCGGCGATCGACATGAACAGGTTGTTGAAGATCTCCAGCATCACCGGATCCGCAGCCGTGCCCACCGCGGCGCGTGCCGGCATCGCCTTGACCCGGGCCAGCACCAGGTGATCGCGCCCGGTCAACCGCGCCTCCCAGCCCTCCTCCACCACGATGGTCTGGTTCGGCTCGATGATGATCGCCGGCCCGGGCATCCGGTGCCCGGCAGCAATGGTTTCGCGCTGATAGATATTGGCCTCATGCCAGCGACCGTTGCTGAAGAAGCGCGCCGTGCGCACGCTCCGCGGGCTTCCCGTCGCCGCAGCCTCGGCTTCCGGCTCGCTGAACGTCGCAGCGCCACCGACGGCCTCGACGCTTACCGCCTCGACCACCAACGGCTTGGAGCCGTCGACAAAGCCAAATCGCGCGCGATGGGCGATCAGGAAATTGTCGCGCAGCTCCTTGCGATGGTCGGCCGCAATCTGGCCGCCGCGACTGGTGAAGGCGGGGATTTCCAGCGTGGTGTCGGTTCCGGCGTAACGAATGTGCGCGCCGACGTTCACGGTAATGGCCCCGCGCCGGACGCCCTGCCCGGTAAGCTCCGACGTGCACAGGTCTCCGAGGTCCCTACCGATTGCAGCCAGCGGATCGCAGGCCGCTTCCAGCGGCACGTCGAGGGCCTGCACGCGGACGGCGCGAATGTCTGCGAGCCCCATGCCATAGGCCGACAGCAGGCCGGACATCGGGTGGATCAGCACTTTTGTCATGCCGAGCGCATCGGCCACCAGACAGGCGTGCTGGCCACCGGCCCCGCCGAAGCAGTTCAGCGCATACGCGGTGATGTCGTAACCGCGCTGCACGGAGATCTTCTTGATCGCCTCCGCCATGTTGGCGACGGCGATCTGGATGAAGCCGTCGGCGACCTGCTCGGGTGTCTGGCGGCCGCCGACCTGCGCCGCCAGCGCGGTGAACCTGTCGCGGACGACATCTGCATCGAGCGGCTGGGTCTGATCCGGACCGAAGATCGCCGGAAAGAAATCCGGCATCAGCTTTCCGGTCATGACATTGGCGTCGGTCACCGCCAGCGGACCGCCGCGGCGATAGCAGGCCGGCCCCGGATTGGCGCCCGCGGATTCCGGCCCGACGCGGAAGCGCGCGCCATCGAACTGCAGCAGCGATCCCCCGCCTGCCGCCACGGTGTGGATCAGCATCATCGGGGCGCGCATGCGCACGCCGGCGACCTCGGTCTCGAAGGCGCGCTCATATTCGCCGTCGAAATGGGCGACGTCGGTCGAAGTGCCGCCCATGTCGAAGCCGATGACGCGGCGAAAGCCGGCGGCGTCCCCCGTTTTGGCAAAGCCGACCACGCCGCCGGCGGGGCCGGAGAGAATGGCGTCGCGGCCCTGGAACAGGTCGGCGGCGGTGAGACCGCCTGATGACATCATGAACATCAGCCGGATGCCGGTGCGCTTGATATCCAGTTCCTCGGATACCTGAGCCACGTAGCGACGCAGGATCGGCGAGAGATAGGCATCCACGACCGTGGTGTCGCCCCGGCCGACCAGCTTGATCAGCGGCGACACTTCGTGGCTGGCCGACACCTGGGTAAAGCCGATACGGAGAGCGGCCGCGGCCAACGCCTTTTCATGAGCCGGGAAGCGGTAGCCATGGATGAGCGCGATGGCGATGGCGCGGATGCCAGCGGCATAGGCCGCTTTCATCTCCTCGACCGCCTTCGGCAGATCGATCGTCCGCTCCACGGTGCCGTTCGCCAGCACCCGCTCGTCGACCTCGACGACACGCTCGTAAAGCTGGTCGGGCTTGATGATGTTGCGGGCAAAGATATGCCGGCGATCCTGATAACCGAGCTCCAGTACATCGCGAAAGCCGCGCGTGGTCACGAAAATCGTGCGATCGCCCTTGCGCTCCAGCAGCGCGTTGGTCGCAACCGTGGTTCCCATCCTGACCTCGTCGATCAGGCCGGCGGGGATGGGCTCGTGCGCGTCGAGCCCGAGATGGGCCCGGATGCCCGCCACGGCCGCATCGCGGTATGCACCGGGATTCTCCGACAGCATCTTGCGCGCGTGCAACCCGCCCTGCGGGTCGCGACCGATCACATCGGTGAACGTGCCGCCGCGGTCGATCCAGAAATTCCAGCGTGACATCTTGTGTCTCCATCATCAAGTTCGGACAACAGCAAGCCGTTCGCACGCAGACCCCTGCATGACGCCGGCATAGCTTTCACGTTTCATCAGTCTCGTTCGAACGACGGATCTATCCGCTACATGCCGAGATAGATCCGTCTCACCTCCGGGTTGTCGCGGATTTCTGCCGCCGGGCCGCTCATGACGATGCGACCGGTCTGCAGCACATAGGCGCGATCGGATATTTCCAGGCTCTCGGACAGGCGCTGCTCGACCAGCAGCACCGTGACGCCGGTGTCGCGGATCTTCTGCACCGCCGCAAAAATCTCATCGACCAGCTTCGGCATGATGCCCTGCGACGGCTCATCCAGCATCAGCAGCCGTGGCCGCGTCATCAAGGCGCGCGATATCGCGAGCATCTGCTGCTCGCCGCCCGACAGCGTGCCGGCGCGTTGCGCCAGCCGCTCCTCGAGCCGCGGAAACAGTTTGAACACAAAGTCGAGCGGCGCCTCGCGATCGGCCTTGCCGCGAAACAGGTAGCTGCCGAGCCGCAGATTGTCGGCGACGCTCAGGCGCGGAAACAGTCGCTTGTTCTCCGGCACGTAGGCAAGGCCGCGCGCAGTGATCTGGTGCGCCGGGATGCTGTCGATCCGCTCGCCACTGAAACTCACCGTGCCGGACTTGGTTTTTTCCAAGCCGGCGATCGACTTCAGGAGCGTCGACTTGCCCGCACCATTGGCGCCCGCCACGGTCACGATCTCGTTGGCGTCGACCGCGATCGAGATGTCGGAGATGGCGACCAGCCCGCGATAGGCCGTGGTAATGTTGGAGACATCAAGCAGCACGATGGCGATCTCCAAGATAAGCGGCGATGACGCCTTCGTCCTTCACGACATCCCTGGGCGAGCCTTCCGCCAGCACCCGCCCGAGATTGAGCACCACCGCACGGTCCACCAGCGGCATCACCACCTCCATGACATGCTCGACCATCACCACCGTGATGCCGCTGTCACGGATCTTGCGCACGAGGTCGGCGCCGGCGCGCGATTCGCTGGGCGTCAGCCCGGTGAGGACCTCATCCAGCAACAACAGTTTCGGTTCGGTGGCGAGCGCCCGGGCCACTTCCAGCCGCCGCTTCTGCGGCGGGGTGAGATCGCCGGCCGAGACATTGGCCTGCGCTGTCAGCCCGACGTAATCGAGCACTTCAAGCGCTTTCACCCGTGCCTGCGACGCACGGGGATGGCGGACGAAGGCACCGACAATGACGTTCTCGACCACCGACATGGAATCAAACGAGCGCGGCACCTGATAGGTGCGTGCGATGCCGAGGATGCAGCGGTCTGCGGCGGGAAGCGCCGTCACGTCGCGGTCCTCGAAGCTGATCGACCCCGACGACGGCGGAAACGCCCCGGCGATCAGGTTGAACAGGGTCGACTTGCCGGCGCCGTTGGGGCCGATCAGCCCGAGAATCTCGCCGCGCCGGATCGTCATATCGATCGATTCATTGGCGACCAGTCCGCCGAAGCGGCGGGTGACGCGGCTGCAGGAGACCAGCGGCGCGGATGGAGGGGTCAGTGCCTCGCTCATGACGTGGCCCTCCGCCGGCCGATACCATCAAAGATGCTGAGGATGCCCTCCGGCCGGGTCAGCGACACCACCATCACCAGCGCGCCATAGAGTGCAAGATCGAGGCCCGAGCCGGTGCCGCCCATGTAGGAGCGGGTGTATTCCGACAGCGGGATCAGGATCAGCGCGCCGACCAGCGGCCCCCAGAGCGAGCCGATGCCACCGAGCACCGCCGGCAGTGCCATCAGCAGCGAGAAGCGGAACTGCATCACGCTTTCCGGATCGATATAGGAGACAAACGCCGCGTAGAAGCCGCCGCCGATGGCCGTGAAGAAGGCCGACACGCCGGCGGCCGCCATCTTGGAGTGGAACACGGTGACGCCAAGGCTTTCGGCAGCTTCCGGATTGTCCTTTACCGCGCGCCACCAGTAGCCCCAGCGCGACTCCACGATGGCAAAGGTCACCAGCCACACCACCGCGAACAGGCCCAGCACGAAATAGAAGTACGGCGCCTTGTCGCGGGCAAACTGCAAGGTCCACCAGCTGTCGCGGCCGAACGGCCACTGGATGCCCAGCGCTGCGCCGGCATAATCCCAATTGTGCACCAGCAGCAGCCCGATCTCCGCGATCACGATGGTGGCGATCGAGAAGTAGTGCCCCTTCAGGCGGAAGCAGGGATAGCCGAGCGCCAGTGCCACCAGTGCCGCGAGCACGCCACCGCCGGCCAGCCCGACCCAGGGCACGATGCCGAACTTGACGAACAGGATGCTGGTCACATAGGCGCCGATCCCGAAATACAGCGCATGCCCCAGCGAGACCTGGCCGCAATAGCCGCCGAGGATGTTCCAGCTCTGCGACAGCGCCGCGAACATCAGAGTCAGGATCAGCACATTCATGGTGTAGACGTCGGAAATCAGACGGGGCACGAACGCCAGCGCCGCGAATATGATCAGCGCAGTGATCAGTTGCCAGCGCCGGGCGCTGAGATGACCCGCGATGGGCGAATGCGCAATGACGTCGCTCATCACAGCCTCCCGAACAGGCCGCTCGGCCTGATGAACAGCACGCCGAGATACAGCGCATAGATGCCGACCGACTTGAGCGCCGGCGGCAGGATCAGCGTGGTCAGCGCCTCGACCAGCCCGACCACGACGCCGGCGACCAGCGCGCCGAAGATGCTGCCGAAGCCCCCGAGCGCGACCGTGACATAGGCGATCAGCCCGAAGGTGCTGCCGACATTGGGATGAATGTAATAGAAGATCGCCAGCACCGCGCCGGCGAGCCCGACCAGCGCGGCGCCGAGCCCCCATCCGAGCGCGAATACACGGTTGCGGTCGATACCGACCAGCGCCACCGCACCCTGATCCTCACGGGTCGCTTCCAGCGCCTTGCCGAAATCGGTCCGGGTGATCAGCAGGAACAGGCCACCGAAGGTCGCCAGCGAGATCAGCCCGCCATAGATCTGCGGCCACGGCAAAAAGACCCCGCCGAGATTGAGCGTCTTGCCGCCGAGCCAGCTATGCGAAATGCTCCTGAAGTCCGGGGTGAAGAAGTATTGCGCCAGGCCCTGGATCAGGATCGCGAGGCCAAAGGTGGCGAAGATCTGCACCATGCCCTGGTTGGTCTTGGCCCGCATCGCATAGCGCACTACGCCGGCATAGGCCGACATGCCGACCACGAACATGATGGCGACCACCAGCGGCATCATGATGATCGGATCGAGAGTTGTAGCGAACACCAGACCGAAGGTGGCGTACATCGCCAGCATCAGGAACTCGCCATGGGCGAAGTTGACCACGTCCATCAGCCCGAAGATCAGCGACAGACCCACCGCGATCAGGGCGTAGATCAGCCCCATCAGCAGGCCGCTCGCCAGCACCTGTAGAAAAGCCTGCATGCTCATCGTTGAATTATCCGGGGACGCGTTTCAGCGAAAAAACTCAGAAAAATGGATGCAAAAAAGGGAGGCGCCGCATCGATCGACGCCTCCCGTCCCGGAGGATTCATGCATTCATCGGCCAGAGCGGCTCGGCAACGGCAACGGACGAAGGAAAGATCGTGACGAACTTGCCGCCGATGTACTGGATCAACACCGGATCGGCATCGGCGTTCTGCCCATCAGGTCCGAACTTGACCCGCTTCCACGGCATGATGGTGCGCTCCCCCGGAATATCGGTCGCCGCCAGCGCCTCGCGGAGTTTCTCGCCATCGGTCGATTTGGCCCGGTCGAGCGCATCCGCCAGCACCAGCAGCCCCGTCAATTCGCGCGCCGTGTTGTCGTTGAGGTCGCGGTCGGCCTTCGCCTTGAACAGCTCATTGACCTTGAGAATCGCGGGCCGCTTCTGCGCCATGTCGAGCGAGAAGCTGGCGCGCGAAATCAAGCCGATCGACTTGTCCGCCACCGCGTCGAAATAGGCGCGATCGGCAAAGCCCGCGGACTGGGCCACGATGTTCTTCGGCTTGTAACCGAGTTCGTCCATCGTCTTCATCAACAGGATTGCATCGGTCGTGTAACTCGACGGCAGCAGCACGTCCGGGTTGGCCGACTTGAGCTGCTGCACTTCCGCGGTCAGTGACGGCGAATTGGCCTTGTATTTGATGTCGGCGACGATCTTGTAGCCGCGCTCGGCGGCAAGCTTGCGCTGCACGTTGGACGAGTCGGTGCCGAAGATGGTGTCTTCGAAGAACAGCGCGAGCGTGTCGGCCTTCTTGCCGGCTTTTCTCTGCGCGTCGAGGAAGTCGAACATCGCCGCAGAGAACATGTCATCGTGCGCACCCGGGCGGAAGAAGAATTTGAGGCCGCGGGTGTGCAGGCTCGGCGAAGACGAATCGCAGCAGACGAAGGGCACGCCGTAACGCTCGCAGGCAACACTTGCGGTTGCCGAGACCGAGGAGTGAAATGCGCCCATCACCGCGACGACCTTTTCCTGGGTGATGAGACGTTCGGTTTCCGCGCGCCCCTTTTGCGGATCAGCCTGGTGGTCGGCGAAAATCAGCTTGATCTTGGCGTTGCCGAGCCCGGCGATGCCCGCATTTTTAGCGCCGGGCAAATCGATATCGTGGGAATTGTTGATGATGTCGGCCGCCGTCTCCACCGCCCGACGCGCATCGACGCCGACCTGCGCATTGGCGCCCGACAGCGGAAAGATGACGCCGACGGCCACCTCTCCTCCGGCCTGAGCAAAGGCGTGCGTCCCGAGCAGGGACAGGGCGGCACCGGACAGCAACACTTCGCGACGATTCATCGAGGCAACTCCTGGTGATTGACGACGTAACAATTCTCTGGCGCGTTCTTGCGATGCGAACCGGCCCCACTTCGCTGGCAAGCGCGGTGGGCGCCTTCGCCGGCAGCTTCACTGGATGGCGAATTCGGTGTTGCGCCGGTCGGTGATGAGCATGGCTCCCGGCGCGTGGGTGATGGCGAACTCCGGACGCGATTCCAGAATGACGGACTGCGGAGTCACGCCGCACGCCCAAAAAACCGGCACTTCATCAGGCTGAATGCTCACGGCATCGCCATAGTCCGGCTTCGCAATATCGGCGATGCCGATATCAGCCGGATTGCTGAGATGCACCGGCGCGCCGTGCACCGAGGGAAATCGCGTCGTGATTTGAATCGCACGAATCGCATCGGCCGGCTTGAACGGGCGCATCGACACCACCATCGGGCCAGCGAAGGGCCCGGCCGACACGCACGGAATGTTGGTGCGATACATCGGCACCGTACAATCCTGCTCGATGTGGCGAATGCCGAGACCGTCGGCCATCAAAGCCCCCTCGAATGACTGCGAACATCCGATCACGAAAGCGACGAGGTCCTTGCGCCAGTGCGCCATGATGTCGGTCGGCTCCTCGACCAGCTTGCCGTCGCGCCAGACGCGATAGCGCGGCAGATCGGTGCGAATGTCGAGATCGATCCCGAGTGACGGGATCCGCGGGTCGCCGACCTCCGAGATTCCGATAATCGGGCAGGGTTTGGGGTTGAACTGGCAAAACCGGTGAAAGGACGCTGCCAGTTTTTCGGGCAAGATCGCGAGATTACCCTGCACGTATCCATTGGCGATGTTGGCCGTCGAACCGATGATCTGGCCGGCGCGACAGGCAAAGCGCGCTTCCTGGCTGGCCTGCGGTGTGTCGTTGAATTCGTGCGGCTGGCTGATCGGCATTCTCGCGTCCATTTCCATTCTGCTTGGTCCCTGGCTTTTCCGGCTCTGACTTTTCGGTCCCCGACCGTTGCAAGAACCTTTCGCGAGAACCTTCGCGAGGCTGTTTGCAAGGATCATTCCGCAAGGATCGTTCCGGAAGGATCGCTCCTCTCGACAAGGGAACATTATGACACGATAATGTCTAATCGTCTTTTTGGATCAATATTGATAAATTCAGCTTATCGAGCATTTTCCGAGTTTGAAGCATGGTGGATTTCAAAAACATCGAGACATTCGTCTGGGTGGTGACGCTGGGCAGTTTTCGCGGCGCAGCACACAAGCTCAACACCACGCAGCCGGCGATCTCGCAGCGCATCGCCCAGCTCGAGGATGAGATGGGGGTCAAGCTGCTGCAGCGGGACAACCGCACGGTGCTGCCGACACCGAGCGGACGGCAGATGATGCTCTATGCCGAAAAGCTGATCGGGCTGCGCTCGGAAATGCTGGCCGCGGTGCGCGACCGCGCCGCAATGCGCGGGGTGCTGCGGCTCGGTGTGTCAGAGACCATCGTTCACACCTGGCTGTCGCGCCTGATCAAGGACGTCAACACCGCCTATCCGAACCTGTCGCTGGAGATCGAGGTCGACATCACCCCGAACCTGCGCGCCCGCCTGCTGGCGCAGGAAATCGACCTCGCGTTTCTGCTTGGGCCGCTGACCGCGCCGACGGTGCGCAACCGCGTGCTGTGCGAGTATCCGAATGGCTTCCTGGCGAGCCCGGCGCTGAAGCTCGGGCGCAAGACCATGACGGCCCATGATCTCGCACAATTTCCGATCATCACGTTTCCGCGCCGGACCCAGCCTTATGAGCTGATCCGGTCGCTATTCAACCGCTCCGACCTGCCCTCGGTCCGGCTGCACGCCAGCGCGTCGCTGGCGACCGTGATCCATATGGCGATCGAGGGCCTGGGTATCGCGGTCATTCCCACCGCCATTGTCGAGAATGAAATCGCCGACGGCCGGCTGCAGTTGCTGAAGACCGACATCTCGATCCCTTCCCTGACGTTCTCGGCAAGCTGGCTGGCCTCGCCCGACGCGCTGGCCGTCGAACTGGTCGCGCAGATCGCGGTCGATCTCGCACAAAGACAGAAGCAGGCCCCTGCCAGCTAAGCCTCCACCAGCTACAAGGTATCGGCTTGGCTGCCCCCAGCGTTACGGCTTGCTTCCACCGGGCGAGTCGTCGAGCACTCTGAACGCATCCTCGAGCTGCGCTGAGATCGGCACATTGAGCCGTTCGCCGGTCGGCAGTCGGCCGACGAACCATTTCTTGTAGAGCGGAAACAGATCCTGGTTGGTGGCGAGCTTGCGCATCGTCCGCTCAACCACCGCGGCGAGCTGCGGCTCGCCCTTGCGGAACATGATGCCATAGGGATCGTAGGACAGATAATCGCTGGTGACGCGGAACTGGTCCTGCGACTTGTGGTGGGCGATCAGCCCGTAGAGCAGGATGTCATCGCTCGCGAACGCATCCGCCTTCTGGTCCAGCAGGGCCTGGTACGGCTGCTCGCGATCGCCGACCACCATGAACTTGAGGCCCAGCGCATATTTCGTATCCACGAAATGCATGGCCTGCTCATTGGTGGTGCCCTTCAGCACCACCACGGTCCTGCCTGCGAGGTCCTTGGCCTCTTTGATCGGAGATGCCTTGGGCACCATCAGCTTGGTGCCGGAGACGTAGATCATCGGCGAGAAGGCGACCACCTTGCCGCGCTCGGCATTCGCCGTGGTGGAGCCGCATTCGAGATCGATGCGGTTCTCGACGACAGGCGCGATCCGGTTGTCGACGGTCACCTTGACATAATCGATCTTGAGATCCGTCTCGTCGACCTCGGTCCCGATCTCGTCCACGATGGCCTCGCAGATTTCGAGGCTGTAGCCGATCGGACGGCCGGCATGGTCGAGGAACGAGAACGGCAGCGAATCGTCGCGGTAGCCGAGCCGCACGGTTTTGGTCTTCTTGATGTTGGCGAGGGTGGGGCTCAACGCCCCCTCCACGGTCTGGGCGCCGGCCACCGCCGACATCGCAAGCTGGGCGGCCAGCAGGCCGGCCAGCAAACTCGCCGCTCGACGCGTGCTCTTGACGGATTCGCGCATTGGTCACTCCCCCCAACGAGACCGCTTACGCGGGAACCGGCTCTCCCGGGATCTGGTCGGGCGGCACCACGTCATCGGGACGCAGTTCGTGTTCAGGCGCCAGTTCGCCCTCCCACTTGGCAACGACGGACGTAGCCAGCGAATTGCCGATCACGTTGGTCGCGCTGCGGCCCATGTCGAGGAAGGTGTCGATGCCCATGATCATCAGCAGCCCCGCTTCGGGGATGTTGAACTGGCTGAGGGTCGATGCGATCACCACCAGCGAGGCCCGCGGCACGCCGGCCACGCCCTTCGAGGTGATCATCAGCGTCGCCAGCATGGCGAACTGCTGCCCCAGCGACATGTCGATATGATACGATTGCGCGATGAAAATACTGGCGAACGTACAGTACATCATCGTGCCGTCGAGATTGAACGAATAGCCCAGCGGCAGCACGAAGCTGGAAATCCGCGACGAGGCGCCGAACTTGTTCAATCCCTCAAGCGTTTTCGGATAGGCCGCCTCGGAACTCGCGGTCGAAAACGCGATCAACAGAGGCTCGCGGATCAACCGCAGCAGATGGCCATAACGCGGCCCGATCACCACGAAGCCGACGACGACGAGAATGCCCCAGAGGATGGCGAGCGACAGATAGAAGCCGCCCATGAAGACGATCAGTTTCCACAGCACGCCGAGGCCGTTTTTCGCAACCGTCGCGGCAACCGCCGCGAACACCGCAAGCGGCGCAAACAGCATCACGTAGCTCGTCACCTTCAGCATGATGTGGCCGAGATCATCGATCAGCGCCAGCATCGGCTTGGAGCGTTCCGGCATGGCGCCCATGGCGACCGAGAAGAACACCGCGAAGATCACGATCTGCAGGATCTCGTTCTGCGCCATCGCATCCGCGATCGATGTGGGAATGAGATGAGTCAGGAACTTCTCGAGTGAGAACGCCGACACCGGAAGACCGGTCGATTGGGTCGCGGCCGGCAGCGTGCCCGGGAAATTGGCCCCCGGCTGCAGCAGATTGACCATCACCAGGCCGAGCAGCAGGGAGACGAACGACGCGCTGATGAACCAGCCCATCGTCTTGGCAAAGATCCGTCCGAGCTTGGAGCCGCTGCCCATATGGGCGATGCCACCGACAAGCGTCGCAAACACCAGGGGAGCGATGATCATCTTGATCAGGCGGAGAAACAGCATCGCGATCAGATTGATGCTCGCGGCGAGTTCAGAACGAGTGTCCGGAAAATACTGGTAGATCGCGGTGCCGACGACGATGCCGAGCACCATGGCAATGAGAATGTAGCGAGTAAACTTACTGGACATAGCCAAGCACTCCCCAATCCCGACGGTGCTTGAGTATGACGAAAATTTTACACAGGGCAACCGAGTTGAAGGCGAGTCCCCCGGTGCTGTTGCATGTGCGCACCACGACGAACCGGCAGACGCAATCAGGTTCCGCGAAGCCGGCGCCGCGTTTCACCGGCGCCTTGTTTGATGCTTCAGTTCGGAATCATGCGCTAGGCAGAGGCCTGCCGGGTGCTGTTGCGCAGTTCGTTGGCGACGCGCTTGACCTTGTTTCGCAGTGCGCCAAGCCCGGCCAGGTCGAGGCCGCTGGCGCACATCATGGCGGCCGGAATCTCTCGCGCCTTGTGACGGAAAGCATCGCCCTTCTCCGTCAGGGCGATGCGAACGACGCGCTCGTCGTCGGTGTCGCGTCGACGCGTGATCCAGCCGTTCGCCTCCATCCGTTTGAGCAGCGGCGTCAGGGTTCCGCTGTCGAGAAACAGCGGCTCGCCGAGTTGCTTGACGGTTTGCCGGTCACGCTCCCACAATTCCAGCAGCACCAGATATTGCGGATAGGTCAACCCTTGCGGCTCGAGGAAGGGCTTGTAGGCCTGGGCGAAGGTGTGGGCTGCGGCATAGATCGCGAAACAGAGCTGATTTTCCAGCAGCTGTTCGGGCGGGCTGGCCGTGGCAACGGCAGGATTTTTGTTCTTCTTCAATGGCTTCGCTCCATCAGCAGACGCCGTCACCCGTCCGGCGCCAGCATCGATTCGATGCAAGCTATTCAATAGCACACAACTCACTTGACAATACATAGCCAACAATTCAATAGTGCACAATGCAATGACCGATCGTCCTTGACGCGATAGGATCTTGCCGCGCCCCGCTCAACGTCTCAGGAGGAAATCACCATGTCTCTGCAGAAAGTGGTCTACCAGGCTCATGCCCAGGCAACCGGCGGCCGCGATGGCCGCGCGGTCTCGTCCGACAATGTTCTCGATGTGAAGCTCGCGACCCCGCGCGAAATGGGCGGCGCCGGCGGCGTTGGCACCAATCCCGAGCAGCTGTTCGCCGCCGGCTATTCCGCATGCTTTCTCGGCGCTCTGAAGTTCGTCGCCGGTCGCGAAAAGGTTGCGCTGCCGGACACCACGACGGTCGACGGCACGGTCGGCTTCGGCCCGATCCCGAACGGCTTCGGCATCGAAGCCGAGTTGAAGGTGACGATCCCCGGCCTGCCGCACGACCAGGCCGAGGCGCTGGTCCACAAGGCTCATCAAGTGTGCCCGTACTCCAACGCCACCCGCAACAACATCGACGTGCGCCTCGTCGTTGCCTGACGGTTGAAGGCTGCTGACCGACGATTGCGGCGGTGCGCCTCGCGCGCTCCGCCGCTTTGTCATTCCACCGTACGACGAACGGTTTCCACTTCGCTGGAAAATGAATTAGCGTCGACCTGAAAACACACCAGCGGTGGCGTTCAATCCACCACGCAAAAGGCCGGAGGAGACTACCCATGACGGACGGCACCAATCGCCAGATCCTGCTCGTCGAAAAGCCGGCGGGAAAACTCGGACCTGAGCATTTCAGATTATCGGAAGCGGCCATTCCCGAGCCCAAGGACGGCGAAGTGCTGCTGCGGGTGCGCTATATCTCGCTCGACGCCGCCAACCGCGCCTGGATGCATGGCGCCACCTACCGCTCGGCCATCGAGCCCAACACCGTGATGGCGGGCGGCGGCATCGCCGAGGTCGTCACCTCCAATGCACCGGGCTTCAATCCGGGCGATATCGTCTTCGGCGACACCGGCTGGCAGGATTATGCCACCGTTCGCGGCAAGCACCTGACCAAGATGCCGAACATCGAACCGATGACGTATCTGTTGAGCGTTTACGGCATTGCGGGACTGACGGCCTACTTTGGCCTGCTCAATGTCGGGCGTCCAAAGGAAGGCGAGACCGTGGTGGTGTCTGCCGCGGCCGGATCGGTCGGATCGATCGTCGGACAGATCGCCAAGCTCAAGGGGTGTCACGTGGTCGGCATCGCGGGCGGCGCCGACAAATGCCAGTGGTTGACGTCGGAGCTCGGTTTCGACGCGGCGGTCGACTACAAGGCGGGTCCGGTGTTCAAGCAGCTGAAAGCTGCGGCGCCGAAAGGCATCGACGTCTATTTCGACAATGTCGGCGGCGATATCCTGGAAGCCTGCATCGCCCAGATGAACCTGTTCGGCCGTATCGCCTGCTGCGGCGCGATCTCGCAATATGACGGCACGCCATCGGCGCATGGCCCCCGCGGGGTGCCCGGTACGATCGTGGTGAAGCGGCTCACCATGCAGGGCTTCATCGTGATGGATTTCGACGAGCAACGCAGCCAGGCGTTGGCTGATCTGCAGTCCTGGGTCGCCGATGGCAAGCTGAAGGTCCAGGAGGACATCATCAACGGCCTCGAAAATACGCCGCGGGCCCTGATCGGGCTGCTGGCCGGCGAGAATCGCGGCAAGCGCATGGTCAAACTGTAGGGCTTCGCCGAGCTGCGAGCTCTCCCTGCCACCCGGCAGATCGCGCGACCGACCGCGCGGTCTGCAAGTGTCTTGCGTTCATCATGCTGTCCCGGACGACAGCATTGGCTACGCGGCCCCATCCATGACGACGGTCATTCCCCTCTCTGTCATCATCATCCGACATCCCCGCCGCGGATTCTGAACGCCCTCCGAGCACGAGCGGACATTCAGATCGCTTGAAAACGCTATAGCAATTTGCAACGCCCGGCGGCAGACTGTCCATCAGCAGGCCACTGTCTTCCGGCCGCCAGCCGTTTTCATCCGGGGGAAGCGATGACCACAACTCATGCCGGCGCATCCCGCAGCGGAAGCGGCCTCCCCCTGACTGCGACCATCGGCGCGCTGGGGATCGTCTACGGCGATATCGGCACCAGTCCGCTCTATGCCCTGAAGGAGGCCGCCAAAGCCGCAGCGCACGGCGGACCCTTGACCTCCGATGCCGTGCTCGGTGTGGTGTCGCTGATTCTCTGGGCGCTGATCACCATCATCTCCGTGAAGTATGCCATGCTGATCATGCGCGCGGATAACCGCGGCGAAGGCGGCATCGTGGCATTGCTGGCATTGTTGTCGGCGCGGAACGCAAAACCGGGGACCTGGCGCGCGCAGCTGCTGGTGGTCGGATTGATCGGAGCCGCGCTGCTTTACGGCGACGGTGCCATCACCCCCGCAATCTCCGTGCTGAGCGCGATCGAGGGACTGAAGGTCGACGCCCCCTCGCTGGCCCCCGCCGTCGTACCATTGACCGTCGTGATCCTGATCGCGCTGTTCTGGGTGCAAAACAAGGGAGCCGGCTTCATCGGCGGCATCTTCGGCCCGGTGATGCTCGCGTGGTTCCTGGTGCTCGCACTGCTCGGCATTTACGGCATTGCACATGCCCCGGGTGTTCTGGTGGCGCTCAGCCCGTTCTACGCCATCAACTTCCTGCTGCATGAAAACTTTCACATCAGCTTCGCCATCCTCGGTGCGGCGTTTCTCGCCGTCACCGGCGGCGAAGCGATGTATGCCGACATGGGCCATTTCGGCCGCGTCCCGATCCGGCTGGCGTGGTTCGCTGTCGCGCTGCCCGGGCTGGTCCTGAACTATTTCGGCCAGGCCGCCTATCTCATCGCCGATCCCACCGCCATCGAAAACCCGTTCTATCAACTGGTCCCCGACTGGGCGCACTATCCGATGGTGGCGTTCGCAACAGTGGCGACCGTGATCGCCTCACAGGCGATCATCTCCGGTGCGTTCTCGCTGACCCAGCAATCGATCCAGCTCGGCTTTTTGCCGCGCATGCAGATCCAGCACACCGCAAGTCATGAGATCGGACAGATCTATGTGCCGCTGGTGAACTGGCTGCTTGCAGCGGCAACGCTCGGTGCCGTGCTTGGCTTCGGATCATCGGATGCGCTGGCCGGCGCCTATGGCATCGCGGTATCGCTGCTGATGGCCATCACCACTTTGCTCGCCGCGCTGGTGGCGATCCAGTGGGGCTATCCACCGGTGGTCGTGATCGCCGTGAACGGCTTCTTCTTCATCATCGATTGCATCTTCTTCGCGGCCAATTCCGTCAAGCTGCTGGAGGGCGGCTGGTTTCCGCTGCTGCTCGCCGGCGCGGTGGCCTTCCTGATGCTGACCTGGCGCAGCGGCGTCAGACTGGTCGAAGCGGCGCGCGGCAAGCTGCGCCAGCCGGAGGAGGAACTGATCGAAACCGCTGTGAGCAAATGCCACGCAAGGCTACCGGGGAGCGCTGTCTTTCTGGCCTCGTCCCCTCACGGCGTGCCGCTGGCGCTGACCCAGTTCATCAAGCACAACCATGTCCTGCATGAACGCGTCCTGCTCGTCACCGTCCTCATCGAGGAGGCGCCGCGAATTCCGGATGCGGACCGCGCCGAGGTCATCGAGGTGATTCCGGGCATCACCCGCATCATCCTGCACTATGGCTTCATGCAATATCCGACCATCTCCGACGGGCTGCGTCTCGCCTCCGAACAAGGCAAGCTGCCGGGCATCGACCTCACCGACGTCAGCTACTATATCGGCAGAGAGACCATCATCCCGACCGACAAAGTCGCCGGCATGGCCGTGTGGCGGGAATCCGTGTTCGCGTTCCTGCAGCGCAACGCCGAACGCTCCGCCGCATTCTTCGGCGTGCCGACCAAACAGGTGGTGGAGTTCGGCACCGAAATCGAAATCTAGCCACAGCCCCCTGG
>BFBZ01000018.1_pt75 | contig 16787 bp, 13 predicted proteins | sample 1888401 | NCBI WGS metagenome assembly BFBZ01 (sample SAMD00112614, study PRJDB3348) | symbiont metagenome | host: Chara braunii | reverse complement strand
ACCGGCGTGCCGTCATGCCATTTCAAGCCATCGCGCAGGGTGAAGGTGTAGGTCAGCTTGTCGTCGGAGACCTTCCAGTCCGCCATCTGCGGCTGAATCTTGAAGTTCGAATCGACCGCCAGCAACGTGTCGTAGACCATGTAGCCATGGTCGCGGGTGATATAGGCGGTGGTGAAGCCGGGATCGATCACGCGCAGGTCGGAATGCATCACCGCCGTGATCGTCTTCTTGGCGGCGGCAAGCGCCTGGGTGCTCAGCGCCGTGGACAGCGAAAGCACGGAAACGGCCAGGCTCGTGGCGAGCGTAAGACCTTTCCAGCGCGGGATGTGGAACATTACGGAGTCTCCTGACGGGGATATTTTGATGCCAAACTGATCAGAGCCAGATCATTCGTTGAGCGGAGCGGTCAATCCTTGTGCGAACTAACAGACGCAAGCCGCTGAGATTCAACACTTGCACTGGCTGCCCTGCTCGTCAATCCGCATTCGCTGCATGGCAACAATGGCCGGCAACGCCGTTAACGACTGCATAGCTTTCGCTTTACAAAGCTTGCGCGACTCCATCTCGTGTGCGCCGATCGTGACCAAACCTTGAAGAGAGCAACATGAATCCAGCCAATCTTCCGTTCGATACCGAGGCCATGCTGCAGGGTTTGCGCGGCTGGGTGGAGTGCGAAAGTCCGACCTGGGATGCGGCCGCCGTCGAACGGATGCTCGACCTCGCCGCGCGCGACATGGCGATCATGGGTGCGACGATCGAGCGCATCGCCGGACGCCAGGGATTCGCCGGCTGCGTCCGCGCCCGCTTCCCGCATCCGAACCAGGGGCAGCCSGGCATCCTGATCGCCGGCCACATGGACACKGTTCACCCCGTCGGCACCCTCGCCAAGCTGTCCTTTCGCCGCGAGGGCAACAAATGCTACGGTCCCGGCATCTGTGACATGAAGGGCGGCAACTACATCACGCTGGAGGCCATCCGCCAGCTCATCAAGGCGTCGGTGACGACGCCGCTGCCGATCACCGTGCTGTTCACGCCCGACGAGGAGGTCGGCACGCCGTCGACGCGGGACATCATCGAGGCCGAGGCGCAGCGCAACAAATACGTCCTGGTGCCCGAGCCCGGCCGCCCCGACAATGGCGTGGTGACCGGCCGCTATGCGATTGCACGCTTCAATCTCGAAGCGGTCGGCCGGCCGAGCCACGCCGGCGCCCGGCTCGGCGCCGGCCGTTCCGCCATCCGGGAAATGGCCCGCCAGATCCTGGCGATCGACGCCATGACCGGCGAGGAYTGCACCTTCTCGGTCGGCATCGTGCRTGGCGGCCAATGGGTCAATTGCGTCGCYACCACCTGCACCGGCGAGGCGCTCAGCATGGCGAAGCGACAGGCCGATCTCGATCGCGGCGTCGAACGCATGCTGGCGCTGTCCGGCACCCATGACGATGTCAGCTTCACGGTCACCCGCGGCGTCACGCGTCCGGTCTGGGAGCCGGATTCCGGAACCATGGCGCTGTATGAACACGCGCGCGSCATCGCCGAGCAGCTCGGCCTGTCACTGCCGCATGGCTCGGCCGGCGGCGGCTCGGACGGCAATTTCACCGGCGCATTGGGCATCCCGACGCTTGACGGTCTGGGCGTGCGCGGTGGCGACATGCACACGCTCAACGAGCACATCGAGGTCGACAGCCTTGCCGAGCGCGGCCGCCTGATGGCCGGCCTGCTCGCCACGCTCGCCTAGATCGTGACGAGATCATGACGCTGGACGCGCCGCAGCAGCCCTGCAGCTGTGCATGGATGAGGCGGCGCGCTCATCCTCTCGCCAACGCTGATTGACGCGCGGCCATGCCAAACGGCACCACGCAACTCCGGGCGCTGCTGCGCAGCAGTTTAGTTTCATTTTACGGGACGGCGACAGCGCCGGTGGACATTCTCGCGTCGGCGCGCAAGTAATGGCAWGGGCCTTGCAAAGTTTACGCGAGCTCCTTCGCACATGCGATGAAGCGCTATGATCGCGAAATGTCGCATCCGTCGGCCGGACAGCGGAGACCTTGAAAGCGATGGACATCAGTGACATGCAGACTCGGTCGCGCAATCTGCCTTCCCCAGGGATCATGAACACGGTTCTCTCACGATGATCGGTTATCTGCTTCGCCGCATTCTCGCATCCATCCCKGTGATGGGCGTGGTGGCGCTGTTCGTCTTTCTGCTGCTGCGCCTGACACCCGGCGATCCCGCAGCGATTCTCGCCGGCGACAACGCAACGCCYGAGCAGCTCGAGCGCATCCGCACCACGCTCGGCCTGAACGAGCCGCTCTACATCCAGTTCTTCACCTGGATCAATCAGCTGCTGCATGGCGATCTCGGCGTGTCGCTGATCTCCAAGGTGCCGGTGCTGCAGATGATCGGCCAGCGCGTCGAGCCGTCGATCTCGGTTGCGATCTCGACCATCATCCTCTCGATCCTGGTCGCGGTCCCGCTCGGCGTCATCGCCGCATGGAAGCACGGCACCTGGATCGACCGCTTCGTGATGGGCCTGTCGGTGCTCGGCTTCTCGGTGCCGGTCTTCGTGATCGGCTACATCCTGATCCAGATGTTTGCGATCAATCTGCGCTGGGTCCCGGTCCARGGCTTCCGCAGCATCACGGTCGGCTTCGGCCCGTTCTTCGAGCGCATCATYCTGCCGACCTGCGCGCTGTCCTTCATCTACGTCGCGCTGATCGCACGCATGACGCGCGCCGCGATGCTCGACGTGCTCGGCGAGGATTTCGTGCGCACCGCGCGCGCCAARGGCGTCAGCGAGGTCGCYGTGCTGCTGCGCCACGCGCTGCGCAATGCCGCGGTGCCSGTCATCACCGTGATCGGCTCCGGCTTCGCGCTGCTGATCTCCGGCGTCGTCGTCACCGAGAGCGTGTTCAATCTGCCGGGCATCGGCCGGCTCACGGTCGACGCCGTGCTGGCGCGCGACTATCCGGTCATTCAGGGCATGATCCTKCTGACCTCCTTCATCTATCTCGCGGTCAATCTGCTGATCGACCTCGCTTATACGCTGCTCGACCCCCGCATCCGCTACTGAGGCCTTGTTCCGATGGCAATCGTCACCACTCCTGAGCCGTCGATTCCGGTCACCACGCGACTGGGGCCCAAATTCGGCTTTCTCACCTCGACCCCGATCATCGCCGTGGCCACGATCTGCCTGTCGCTGATCGTGCTGGTCTCGATCCTGGCGCCGCTGCTGGCGCCCCATGATCCGGTGCTGCTGGCGCCGGCACAGCGGTTGAAGCCGTCGAGCGCGCAATACCTGCTCGGCACCGACGCCTATGGCCGCGACCTGTTGTCGCGCACCATCTATGGCGGCCGGATCTCGTTGCTGGTCGGCGTCGGCGCCGCCGTYATCTCGATCGCGATCGGGCTGGTGATCGGCCTCGTCTCCGGCTTCTTCCGCTGGGTCGACGCCATCATGATGCGGGTGATGGACGGCCTGATGGCGATCCCGAGCATCCTGCTCGCGATCGCCGTGGTGTCGCTGTCGGGCGCCAGCGTCGCCACCGTGATGATCGCGATYACCATCGTCGAGATTCCGCGCGTCGCGCGCCTGGTCCGCTCGGTCGTGCTGACCGCGCGCGAGGAGCCCTATGTCGAAGCGGCGATCTCATTGGGCACCTCGATGCCCAAGATCATGTGGCGGCATCTGATGCCGAACACGATCGCGCCGCTGATCGTCCAGGGCACCTATATCTGCGCCGCCGCGATCCTGACCGAGGCGATCCTGTCGTTCCTCGGCGCCGGCATCAGCCCGGAGACGCCGACCTGGGGCAACATCATGGCCGAGGGKCGCTCCTACTTCCAGATCAAGCCGTCGCTGATCTTCTGGCCGGGCCTGCTGCTGTCGATCGCCATTCTCTCGATCAACCTGATCGGCGACGCCGCCCGCGACGCACTCGACCCGCGCATGAAGCAGCGCGAGGCCGGCAAGTGACCAACGTTATTGCCGTCATTGCGAGCGCAGCGAAGCAATCCAGGGCCGCACCCGGGACTCTGGATTGCGTCGTCGCTTCGCTCCTCGCAATGACGGAGGAGACAGGAGACCCCGGATATCGCTGCGCTCATCCGGGCTACGCATTCTTCGCCACGGCGACTGAGGCCTGAACACATGACCGACACCATCCTCGACATCGACAATCTCGTCGTCACCGTCGGCAAGACGAAGAACCCGAACGGGCCGCGCATCATCGACGGCGTGTCGATCAAGGTCGCCAAGGGCGAGACGCTGTGCGTCGTCGGCGAGAGCGGCTCGGGCAAGTCCGTGACCTCGCTGACCACGATGGGCCTGTTGCCGAAGAACGCGCTGCATGCCGTCGGCGGCAGCGTCAAGCTGGTCGGCGAGGAACTGCTCACCGCCAGCGATCGCCGGCTGCGCGAACTGCGCGCCACACGGATGGCGATGATCTTCCAGGAGCCGATGACCGCGCTCAATCCGGTCGTTCCGGTCGGCCGCCAGATCGACGAGGTGTTGCGCGCGCATACGTCCCTCGACGCAAGGGCGCGCCGCAAGCGCATCCTCGACATGATGGAGCAGGTCCACCTGCCCGACGTCGAGCGCATCTTCGCCTCCTACCCGCACCGCCTGTCCGGCGGCCAGCGCCAGCGCATCATGATCGCGATGGCTTTGGTGCTGGAGCCGAAGCTCCTGATCGCCGACGAGCCGACGACTGCCCTCGACGTCACCACGCAGAAGCAGATCCTCTCGCTGATCCGCGAACTGCAGCGCGATCACGGCACGGCGGTGYTGTTCATCACCCACGACATGGGCGTCGTCGCCGAGATCGCCGATCGCGTATCCGTCATGCGCCAGGGCCGCCTGGTCGAGACCGGCCCGCTCGACAAGATCCTGCGCAGCCCGGAAATGGACTACACGCGCAACCTGCTCGCCGCGGTGCCGAGCCTGATCCCGCGGCCGCCGCGGCCCGAGACCAGCGAGCCGGTGGTGTTGGAGACCAACGAGCTCGGCAAGGTCTATCGCGARCGCTCGTTCATCGGCAAAGCGCGCGAGGTCGTCGCCGCGCAGAACGTCACCCTCACCTTGCGCAAGGGCCGCACGCTCGGCATCGTCGGCGAGAGCGGCTCCGGCAAGTCGACGGTKGCGCGCTGCATCGTGCGCCTGATCGATCCGACTTCGGGCGGCGTCCGTCTGGCGGGCAACGAGATCTCGATCCTGACGCGCCGGCTGCTGCAGCCGCACCGCAAGCGCATCCAGATCGTGTTCCAGGATCCCTACCGCTCGCTCAACCCGCGGCTGACSGTCGGCGAGAGCATCGCCGAGGGCCCGGTCAATTACGGCACCTCGCACGAYAAGGCGATGGCGCGGGCGCGCGAGCTGCTCGAGCTGGTCGGCCTGCCCGCGGACGCGATCTCGCGCTACCCGCACCAGTTCTCCGGCGGCCAGCGCCAGCGCATCGCGATCGCGCGCGCKCTCGCGCTCGATCCGGACGTGCTGGTGGCCGACGAAGCGGTCTCCGCGCTCGACGTCTCGGTGCAGGCSCAGGTGCTGGAGCTGCTCGACGAGATCCAGCGCCGGCTCGGSATCGCGATCCTGTTCATCACCCACGATCTGCGYGTCGCCGCCCAGATCTGCGATGACGTCGTGGTGATGCAGAAGGGCCGCATCGTCGAACAGGGTCCRGCCGGCGAGATCCTGACCCACCCGAAGGAAGCCTACACCAGGTCCCTGCTCGAAGCCGCACCCGGCCGCCACTGGGATTTCGCCAACTTCCGCCCGGTGTCGGAGGCCGTGGCGTAAGTCGCGTAGCCCGCATGAGCGACAGCGTGCGCCCGAAGGGCGCAGGCGATAGCGACATGCGGGGTCTCACGCGCTTCTCGTGAGACCCCGGATATCGCTCCCACCTCCGCCCTGCGGGCTCCGTCGTCCGCTCGTCCGGGCTACGAAACGCRCGACATCGCCGGTGCCGTAGGATGGGCAAAGGCGCTGCCGTGCCGTYTCCACGCGCGAGATCACGGTGGCGCCGTGCCCACCGTCTCGCCGCCGAACACGCTGATCGACGGTGGGCACGCTGCCGCCTGCGGCGGCTGCTATGCCCACCCTACACGTCACTGCACGTTCCATCATCGTGGCCCGCATGCAAAACGGCATCGCTCCTTCGCTTGCCTGCGCCGCGAGCGCCGGTCTAACGTCAAGCCCAAATCAACGGCCTGAGGTTAAGGAATGGCGCGCGTCGCGATTGGCGGCTTCCTGCACGAAACCAATACATTCGCACCGACCAAGGCTGATTACGACGCCTTCATGCATGGCGGCGGCCGCGCCTCGATCGACGATGCRGCCAGCGTGCTCACGACCATGCGCGGCATCAATGCCGGCCAGGCCGGTTTCATCGCGGTCGCGGACGCCAATGGCTGGGACATCGTTCCGACCATCGCCTGCGCGGCCAGCCCCTCGGCGCATGTGACCGAGGAGGCGTTCGAGCGCATCACTGCAACGATGGTCGACCGCATCAAGGCCGCCGGCCCGCTCGACGGCGTCTATCTCGATCTGCACGGCGCCATGGTGACCGAGCATCGCGAGGATGGCGAGGGCGAGATTCTCGCCCGCGTGCGCCAAGTGATCGGTCCCGACGTGCCGCTGGTCGCRAGCCTCGATCTGCACGCCAATGTCACGCCCGAGATGATRGCGCAGGCCGATGCGCTGATCGCCTATCGCAAATATCCGCACACCGACATGGCCGACACCGGCCGCGCCTGCGCCGAGCATCTCGCACGGCTGCTGCGCACGCGCGCGCCGCTGGCGAAGGCTTTCCGGCAGTTGCCGTTCCTGATCCCGATCAGCTGGCAGTGCACCAACGACCAGCCGACCAAGGGCATCTATGAGCAGCTCGCGGCGCTGCAGAGCGAGGCGGTGCCGACGCTGTCTTTCGCCCCTGGCTTTCCCGCCGCCGACTTCGCCCATTGCGGCCCCAGCGTGTTCGCCTATGGCCTGACACGGGCGGATGCGGACACGGCGGCGGATGCGATCGCGGCGATCGTCACCGGCCACGAGAATGATTTCGACGGCCGCATCTACACCCCGGATGAGGGCGTGCGCCATGCGATGATGCTGGCCAAGACGGCGCGCCGCCCGATCGTGATCGCCGACACCCAGGACAATCCCGGCGCCGGCGGCGATTCCGATACGACGGGCATGCTGCGCGCGCTGGTACGCAACCGCGCCAGCCGCGCGGCGATCGGCATGATCTACGATCCGCAGGCCGCACTGGCTGCGCATGCCGCCGGCGAAGGCGCGACGGTCACGCTGTCGCTCGGCGGCAAGAGCGGCATTCCCGGCGATGCGCCGTTCGAGGAGAGCTTCATCGTCGAGACGATCTCCGATGGCCGCTTCATCGCGCCCGGCCCGTTCTATGGCGGCCGCAGGATGGAGATGGGCCCGTCGGYGTGCCTGCGCATCGGCGATGTCCGCGTCGTCGTGGCCTCGCACAAATCCCAGCTCGCGGACCAGGAGATGTACCGCTTCGTCGGCATCGAGCCCACCGAACAGGCGATCCTGGTCAACAAGAGCTCGGTGCATTTCCGCGCCGATTTCGAACCGATCGCCGAAGCCCTGCTGATCTGCGCCGCGCCCGGCGCGATGCCCGCCGATCCCTCCACTTTGCCCTGGACGCGGCTTCGCCCGGGCATCCGCCTCAAGCCGAACGGCCCGGCGTTCGGGGGCCCCATCTCCGCATACCCATCCTCATCCTGAGGAGCCCGCCTTCAGGCGGGCGTCTCGCAGGCTGGGCCGCAAGCGCGCTCGCAGACCAGCCACTCCTCACATCATAAGAACATCTCACCAAGCTCCAACGGAACCCCACATGCCCACCATCGACCGCATCCAGGCTTACGCCGACGAACTCACCGCCATCCGCCGCGACCTGCACGCCCATCCCGAGATCGGCTTCGAGGAGACGCGCACCTCCGGCATCGTCGCCGAGAAGCTGTCGCAATGGGGCATCGAGGTGCATCGCGGCCTCGGCGGCACCGGCGTGATCGGCGTGCTCAAGGGCAAGGGCGACAGCGGCAAGCGCATCGGCCTRCGCGCCGACATGGACGCGCTGCCGATGGAGGAGAACACCAACCTGCCCTGGCGCTCGACCATCCCCGGCCGCTTCCACGGCTGCGGCCATGATGGCCACACCACGATGCTGCTCGGCACCGCRCGCTATCTCGCCGAGACGCGCAATTTCGACGGCACCGTGCATTTCATCTTCCAGCCGGCCGAGGAAGGCCTCGGCGGCGCGCGGGCGATGATCAAGGACGGCCTATTCCAGAAATTCCCCTGCGACGAGCTCTACGGCCTGCACAATGCGCCTGATCTCGCGCATGGCGAGATCGCCATCCTRCCCGGCCCGGCGATGGCCGGCGCCGACTTCTTCGACATCAAGATCTCCGGCTATGGCGCCCATGGCGCGATGCCCGAACGCTCCAAGGACGCGGTGGTGATCGCCACCAGCGTGGCGCAGGCGATCCAGACCATCGTCAGCCGCAATGTCGAGCCGCTGCAGGCCGCCGTCGTCTCGATCACCCAGATCCATGCCGGCTCGGCCTACAACGTCATTCCGGGCGACGCCTGGCTGTGCGGCACAGTACGCGCGTTCTCGGACTCCGTCCGTGCGCTGGTGCGCGAGCGCATGCGCGCGATCTGCGCCGGCATGGCCGCGGCGTTCAACTGCGAGATCGATGTCGACATCCGCGACACGTTCAGCGTCCTGGTGAACCAGGAGGAACAGTCCAAGGTCGTCGAAGAGGTCGCGCGCACCGTGGTCGAGCCCTCCAAGGTGCTGACGCGCTCGACGCCGAAGATGGGCAGCGAGGATTTCGCCGACATGCTGCAGACCATCCCGGGCGCCTATTTCTGGGTCGGCCATGACGGCTCGGTGCCGGTGCATAATCCMGGCTACGTGCTCGACGACAAGATCCTGCCGATCGGCGCCAGCATGTTCGCCCGCATCATCGAAACCCGTATGCCGGCAGCTTAGCRTGATCTGACATGCGTCCATGAGCGGGTGGCGATCTCATACGAAGTTCGGCAACGGAGTTTCAGCATGCACAAGCCCGCCTCGGATGATGTCACCTCGCTGCACGACCTCTCCGCGGTCGATCTGATCGCCGGCTACCGCGCGCGCCAGTTCTCGCCGTCCGAGGTGATGGAGGATGTGCTGGCGCATGTCGCGGCCTGGGAGCCGCACATCAAGGCGCTGTACCTGCTCGACGTCGACGCCGCGCGGGCCGCCGCCAAGCTCTCGACCGAGCGCTGGGCCAATGACGAGCCGACGGGCGTGCTCGACGGTGTGCCGGCGACGGTGAAGGACAACATCGCCACCAAGGGCCAGCCGATGCCGCTCGGCGCCGCCAGCGTCACGCGCGCGCCGCTCGCGGCCGACGCGCCGCCGGCGGCACGGCTGCGCGAGGCCGGCGCGATCATCTTCGCCAAGACGACGATGCCCGATTACGGCATGCTGTCGTCGGGCCTGTCGAGCTTCCATCCGCTGACGCGCAATCCGTGGGATCTCCGGAYGAACCCTGGCGGCTCCAGCGCCGGCGCGGGCGCGGCCGCGGCGGCGGGCTATGGCCCGCTGCATGTCGGCACCGATATCGGCGGCTCGATCCGGCTGCCGGCGTCGTGGTGCGGCCTGGTCGGGCTGAAACCGAGCTTCGGCCGGGTGCCGCTCGATCCGCCCTATGTCGGCCGCGTCGCCGGCCCGATGACCCGCATCGTCGACGACGCCGCGCTGATGATGAGCGTACTGTCGAAGCCGGACCGCCGCGACGGCACCAGCCTGCCGCCGTCCGACCTGCACTGGAAGATCGCGGAGAAGCCGGTGCGCAAGCTGCGCATCGGCCTGATGCTCGATCTCGGCGGCGTCGGCCAGGCGCTGGAAGAGCCGGTGCGGGCCACGACGCTGGCCGCGGCAAAAGCCTTCGCGGACGCCGGCGCCGTCGTCAGCGAGGTCAAGGGCTTCCTGACGCGCGAGATGCTCGACGGCCTCGACAATTTYTGGCGCGCGCGGCTGTGGGACGATCTGGCCCGGCTCGCGCCCGAGGTCCGCGCCAAGACCCTGCCCTACATCCTGCAATGGGCCGAGCGCGGCGCGACACTGTCCGGCGTGGAGGTGATCAGGGGTTTCAACGTCACCATGACCCTGCGCGCGGCGGCGGCCAGACTGTTCACCGAATACGACTACATCATCTCGCCAGTCTCGCCCGGCGTGAAGTTTCCGGCCGAGTTCGCGTCCCCCGTCAACGATCCGCAGGCGCCGTTCGAACACATCACGTACACCGTGCCGTGGAACATGTCGGAGAACCCGGCGATCTCGGTCAATGCCGGTTACGACGCCGACGGCTTCCCGATCGGCCTCCAGATCGTCGGCCGCCGCTTCGACGATGTCGGCGTGCTGGGATTGGCGAAGACGTTCGAGGGCCTGCGTGGCGAGCAGCGGCCGTGGCCCTGTCTCTTATACACATCTAGATGTGTATAAGAGACAGGGCGAGCAGCGGCCGTGGCCGGCGCCGCCGGCCTTGTAGCCCGGATGCGCGCAGCGACATCCGGGTTCACCGACGCAGCGCGTGAGACCCCGCATGTCGCGACGCTCCTGCGTGCACCAGGCTTTTTGTTTGAGAAGGAGATGTTTCCACGCGTCATTGCGAGCGTCGTGTCGCAATGACCGGGAGAGAGCATGGCGCATCGCTACGGCCCCGTTCGCAGAAGTACAGGATGGCACCGAGCTTTTCGGCGCGTCCTGCGGCCAGCGGATGGGCACGCCGTCGCGCGCCGTTCCATGCTGCGGAATGATTCCGCGGGACTTTGCCACGGCGTCACGCTGAACTATTGTGTTCATGTCGCGGGTCTTGGTTGCGTCGTTATTCCGGGCTCACGCCCTACGGGCCGTGCCCCGGAATGACAGCGGCATTTTTGGCTCGCCWAACTAAGAACAACAACGGATCAGGAAACCCCCATGGCCTACCAGACCATCCTCTATGACGTCGCCGACAAGATCCTCACCATCACCTTGAACCGCCCGGAGAAGCTCAACGCCTTCACCGCGACGATGCAGCAGGAGCTGATCGATGCCTTCGATCGCGCCGACAGGGACGACGGCATCAGGGCGATCATCGTCACAGGATCGGGCCGCGCRTTCTGTGCGGGCGCCGACCTCTCCTCCGGCGCCGACACGTTCGATCGCGATGCCAAACGGGGACCGGTGAAGCGCCATGCCGATGGCCGCGTCGACTATTCCGATCCGCAGGTGCGCGACGGCGGCGGCCAGGTGACGTTGCGGATCTTCAAGTCGCTCAAGCCGGTCATCGCCGCGGTCAACGGCCCCGCCGTCGGCATCGGCGTCACCATGCAGCTCGCGATGGACATCCGCATTGCGTCGGACGCGGCGCGGTTCGGCTTCGTGTTCTCCCAGCGCGGCATCGTGCCGGAAGCCGCGTCGAGCTGGTTCCTGCCGCGCATCGTCGGCATCTCGCAGGCGCTGGAATGGTGCTACACCGGTCGCGTCTTTCCGGCGCAGGAGGCGCTCGCAGGCCGTCTCGTCAGCAAGGTCGTGCCGCCGGACGAGCTGCTGCCGACCGCGCGTGCCCTGGCGCGCGAGATCGCCGACAAGACGGCGCCGGTGTCGATCGCGCTGATCCGCCAGATGATGTGGCGCATGATGGGCGCCGACGATCCGATGGAGGCGCACAAGATCGACAGCCGCGGCATCTACGCGCGCGGCCGCTCCGATGACGTCAAGGAAGGCGTGGTGTCATTCCTGGAGAAACGCCCGGCCCAGTTCAAGAACACCGTCACTGCCGACATGCCCGACTATTTCCCGTGGTGGGACGAGCGGGAGTACAAATAGCCTCCTTTGTCATTGCGAGGAGCGGCGCAGCTTGTAGCCCGGATGAGCGCGGCGACATCCGGGTTCATCGACCCAGCTCGTGAGCCCCCGCATGTCGCTACGCTCATGCGGGCTACGCGCTGTCATTGCGGGGAGCACTTGCGACGAAGCAATCCAGACTCTTTCCGAAGCCCCTGGATTGCTTCGCTGCGCTCGCAATGACGGCACCAAACAGGAGCTGTCGTCCCGGACAAGCACGCGCGCGCCGCGCCTCAATCCATCACCAGCGCGACGCGGCCGATGGCCTTGCGGTTGATCAGCAGTCGCATCGCGCGCGCATAATCCGCAAACGGTACGCGGTGTGAGACATTGGGGCGCAGTCTGCCCTGCTCCGCAAAATCGAGCAACGCGGCCATGCGGCGCTCGCCGAGCGCGGGATCCTGGCGCACGGCCTCGCCCGCGCGGACGCCGAGGACGCTGGCGCCCTTCATCAAAATCAGATTGGTGCGGGCCAGCCCGATGCCGCCGGTGAAGCCGATCACCAGCAGCCGCGCGCCCCAGGCGATGCAGCGGACGCTGTTTTCGAACACCTCGCCACCGACAGGATCGAACACGACATCGACGCCTCGGCCRTCGGTGATGCGCTTGACCGCATCGCGAAACGGCTCGCGCGCATACAGCACGAGATGATCGGCGCCGCGCGCGCGGGCCACCGCGAGCTTCTCTTCGGACGAGGCCGCCGCGATGACGGTGGCGCCCAGCAGCTTGCCGAGYTCGACCGCGGCCAGGCCGACGCCGCCACCGGCGCCGTGCACCAGCAGCGTCTCGCCGGACCTGAGCTGGCCGCGATCGACCAGCGCATGATACGCGGTGCCGTGGCCGGCGAGATAGGTCGCGCCTTCAGCGTAGTCGAAGGTCGAGGGCAGCGGCGTGAGCTGGCGGGCTGCGACCACCGCCTCTTCTGCATAGGCGCCGAAGCGCATGCGCACGATGACACGGTCGCCGACGGAACGCCCCGTCACAGCGGTGCCGGTCTCGATGACATCGCCGGCCGCTTCCACGCCCGGCGTGAACGGCAGCTCGGGCTTGAGCTGATACTCGCCCGCCGCCATCAGAATGTCCGGAAAGTTGATGCCGGCGGCGCGGATCTTCACCCGCACCTCTCCCTCACCTGGCGCGCGCGGCGGCAGATCTTCGAGCCGCAACGCCTCCGGTGGCCCGAGCTCGCGACAGACGATCGCCCGCGGCATCAGGCCGTCCGCCGCTTCGCCAGCGCCTCGCGGATCAGCGGCAGCCGGTCATTGCCGAAATACATRTCGGTGRCATCGACGAAGATGGTCGGCGAGCCGAAGCCGCCGCGCTTCACCACCTCCTCGGTGTTGATGCGCAGCTGGTCCTTGATGCCCTGCTGGGCGATGCCGTCGAAGAACGCCTGCGGATCGATGCCGACGCGCCGGCACGCCTCGGTCAGCACCGCGTCCTGCGAAATGTCCTGGTYCTCGCCCCAGTAGATCTCGAACACGCTCCGCGCGAASGGCACCATGTCCTGCCCCAGCCAGATGCAGCCGCGCATCGCCTTGACGCTGTTCACCGGGAACACCGATGGCGGCATCTTGATTTTGAGCCCAGCCGAGCGCGCCCAGTCGCCGAGGTCTTTCAGCATGTAGGCCGCCTTGGCCGGCACCGGCTTTTCACGTTGGGCGTAGACGCTGGGATTGACAGTGTTGAAGATGCCGCCGACCAGAATGGGCCGCCAGACGATGTCGACGCCGAATTCCTTCGCGAGCGGCTGGATGTTGTGGAAGGCGAGATAGGTCCAGGGGCTRGAGCAGTCGAAGAAGAATTCGATCATCGGTTGTCCTCAATGTCTCAACAGGTTCGMCGGTGCGCGGCAAACAACGCAGACTGGTCGTGCCGCCCCTGGACTGCTTCATCGCTGCGCTCCTCGCAATGATGGAGAGCGTGAGGCCAGTTCGCTCCRCCGTCRTTGCGAGCGCAGCGAAGCAATCCAGGGGCGGCAACAAAGGGTCTGAATGGTTTGTCGCTGCCTTCCTCGCAGCAACGCAAAGTTTGCTCACTGTCTCCCCATCATCTCCTTCGCCTGCCCACCGAACATCACGTGGCGTGTCTTCTCGTTAAACGGCTCTTTGACGAACTTGCCGATCGCAAGCCCGGCCTGCAGCTTCGGCCGGGCCCGCAAGGTCGCGTACCAGCGCTTGATGTTRGAGAAGTCGTCGAGCGTGAACCCCTGCGCCTTGTGCGTCATCATCCAGGGAAAGCAGGCGATGTCGGCGATCGAGTAGTCGTCTCCTGCGACATAAGCGCCGGTCCTGCCGAGCTGCAYATCGAGCACGTGGAACAGACGYGCGACCTCGTCGCGATAGCGCTGGATCGCGTAAGGGATCTTCTCGGCCGCATAGAGCGCGAAATGTCCATGCTGGCCCATCATCGGCCCCAGCCCGGCCATCTGCCACATCACCCATTGGATCACGCGCGAGCGCGCCCGCATCTCCTGCGGCAGGAACGTCCCGGTCTTGTCGGCGAGGTAGATCAGGATCGCGCCGGTCTCGAACACCGAGAAGGGTGCCCCGCCATCGGCCGGCGCATGATCGASGATCGCAGGGATCCGATTGTTGGGGCTGATCGCCAGGAACTCCGGCTTGAACTGGTCGCCGGCGCGGATGTCGACGGGAATGACCTTGTAAGGCAGCCCGAGTTCCTCGAGCATGATCGAGATCTTCCAGCCGTTCGGCGTCGGTGCGTAATGGAGATCGATCATGCCTTCCCGCTTCCCTTTCCCGTTGTCCCGCCTCTGTACAGCCCGGACCATTATGCCGCGCTGCGGAACGCRAGCGSCGGCTTCGTTCTTCTGTACCTGAAGGGTAAGCCATGGCACACAGGCGCTCAAGCCTGACCGCCCCCTGTGCCGGAGAGTTCGACCATGCTGTTTCCATCGACCATTGCAGGATCGCTGCCGAAGCCGGAATGGCTGGCCGAGCCGAACGTGCTGTGGGCCCCGTGGAAGGCGAAGGGCGAGGAGCTCGCCCGCGCCAAACGCGATGCCACGATCCTGGCGCTCAAGCTACAGGAGGATTCCGGCATCGACATCCTCACCGAGGGCGAGCAGTCGCGGCAGCATTTCGTGCACGGCTTCCTCGAGCGCGTCAACGGCATCGACTTCGCCCACAAGGTCGAGATGGGAATCCGCAAGGACCGCTACAAGGCGATGGTGCCGCAGGTGGTGGCGCCGTTGGCGCTGAAGGGCCGCGTCCACGGCGATGAAGCGCGGATCGCGCGCACGCATACGACGCGCGCGCTGAAGTTCACGCTGCCCGGTCCGATGACGATCATCGACACCATCGCCGACAACTATTATGGCGACCGCGTCAAGATGGCGTTCGCCTTCGCCGAACTGTTGAACCAGGAGGCCAAGGCGCTGCACGACGACGGCATCGACATGATCCAGTTCGATGAGCCCGCCTTCAATGTCTATATGGACGAGGTGCGCGATTGGGGCATCAAGGCGCTGGAGCGCGCGGCCGAAGGACTGACCTGCCCGACCGCCGTCCACATCTGCTACGGCTATGGCATCAAGGCCAACACCGACTGGAAGGAGACGCTGGGCAGCGAGTGGCGRCAGTATGAGGAGACCTTCCCGGTCATCGACGCCAGCTCGATCCAGCAGGTCGCGGTCGAATGCCGCAATTCTAAGGTGCCGATCGAGCTGCTCGGCCTGTTGAAGAACAAGATTGTGCAGGCCGGCGTCATCGATGTCGCCAGCGACGAGATCGAGACCGCCGAGGACGTCTGCAAGACCATCGAGGACGTCATGAAGGTGGTGCCGAAGGAGAACATCATCGCCACCACAAATTGCGGCATGGCCCCGATGCGGCGCGAGGTCGCCGAAGCCAAGCTGAKKGCGCTCGGCACCGGCGCGAAGCTGGCGCGTCAAAGGTTCGCTTGATCGGCTGCGGGCGGCAGACGCGAGCGCTCCGTCAGCGCCTGCTGCCCATGTCTCACCGCCGGCATGTGGTGAATTGCGTGCAGGTCTTGGCGTCATCGCTCAAGCGATTCATACGAATCGCGCGCGGACGCGCAGCGTGCGACGTGCGGTMTCGCAAGACCCCGTAAGACAACGGATGAAGTCACGCGCGCGACGTCGACGTCGCCACCAGCGGCTTTTCTTGTGCAGCTTGTTGTACATTGAACAGCGCTGRCCAGCACGACATGCGTTTGTCTTACTGGCAAATCTCCCACGATTCTTTCGGCGATACCCCGCGCACAGTTTTCGAGACGCGCTGTGTCTCTGCTGCGCTTGACAATTGATGTCCGGGCATTTCATTTGATTGCTACTGTTTGGTGTAGTCGCGGCCAAGCCTGCCGCTCGAATCGGCTTCTGATTTCACTTGCCTTCATTGCTGGGGATGGGGATGACTTGCTTTGCGAGAACGAACTTTGCTGTGCCGAATTCAAAGCCGCGGCGCTGGCTCGCGCTCTCTTTCCTCCTTGCAGGCACGTTTCTGAGCACCCAGGCCCTGGCGATCGACGTCGCCAATCAGGCCGACTGGAATACGGCAGTGGCGGCGGTCGCAGCCGCAGGCGCCAACTCGACCGTGACAATCAACATCACCAGCGGCTTCACCCTGTCCAGCTCGCTTGCGCAACTGCAAGCCGCCAATAGCAACGTCACGGTGAACATCACCGGCAATGGCCAGACGATCAACGGCGCCTCCTCGTTTCAGGGCATCGTCGTCAACGGTGCCAATGCGCCGACCGTGAAYATCTCCAGCCTGTCGATCACCAACACCGCTGCGATCGGCGGCAACGGCCAGAATGGCCAGAACGGTTACTATAGCGGCGGCTTGGCCTATGGCTCCGGCGGCGGCGGCGGCGGCGGTCTCGGTGCAGGCGGCGGCCTGCTGG
>BFBZ01000286.1_pt4 | contig 16794 bp, 16 predicted proteins | sample 1888401 | NCBI WGS metagenome assembly BFBZ01 (sample SAMD00112614, study PRJDB3348) | symbiont metagenome | host: Chara braunii | reverse complement strand
AGGTGCGCATCATATCGCCCACATCGCTGATGAAATAACCGGGCATCACGGTGTCCAGGTCAATCACGCAAAGCCCTTTGCCTTCTGTATCAAACAATACATTGCTGATCTTGGTATCGTGGTGCGTTACACGCAGTTTGAACAATTTTTGTGAAGTATATGTTTCATAAGCTTTCACGATCCCGTGCTGTGACTGGAGGAAATCGATGAGTTCCCGGCTCTGCCCGATCCTTTGMGGRTTGCCCTGTTCAATGGCTTGCTCCAGTTGTTTGTAACGTAAAGTGAGGTTGTGAAAATCACGGATGGTCATGTGCAGGGATGATGTATCGAAATCTCTCAACAACCTGGTGAACCGCCCGAATTGTTGTGCAGCTTCAAATGCCAGCTGAGGCGTTGAAACAGTATCATAGGTTTGCGAAGCGGGGACAAAGGGAAGCAACCGGTAACAATCGTTTTCATACAGTACGTAACCGGCTCCGGTTGTCAAGGTCTTAACCGGTTTTACGAAGAGATAGCCCGGGTGGTAGGCATCAAAATAATCGGCCAGCGCGCCGATATTCTCACTGATGTGCACAGGGTTGCTGAATACCTGGCCGTTGATCTTTTGTAAGATGTATTCTTGTGTGTCATCCACCACCTTCCAGGTRCGGTTGATCAAACCGGTTCCGAAAGGGAGCACCCTGCAATGGGTATCGGCAAGGCCATATTGTGCTAAAATGGTTGCAAGCATAGTTGTGGGTCAGCTTGATAAAACTGCTGCTTCAAAAATAAAAGGGATTCGTGCAAGAAAACTCATTCAAACGTTTGCGTTATTTTCAGGGCTCTATCAATTCCAGGCGACTTTCAAGTTCTGTTTGAAAGAATTGCCCCTTTTGTTTGAGCTCTTCTCCACGGGTAAGCAGTTGCAGCATGATTTCCATGGCTTTTTCACCTTGTTCGCGTGGAAACTGTTCTACAGATGCCAGCGGTGGTGTATCGAGATAATGGGTGATAGGCAGGTTGGCGCAACTGACAAAAGAAAGATCCTGGTTGATCTTTTTATTATGCCTGCGGGCATAACGGATGGCATCCAGGGCCACGTAATCGTTGAAAGTGATAATAGCCGTTGGCGGATTCTTCAATGCCAGCAACTGTTTCATGGCATCTTCCGTTCCRCCGGTAGARAGATCGGTGGATACCACCAGTCCCATATCTATCTTGATCTTCTTGGCATGCAGCGCTGCGGTATATCCTTCCATGCGTTCTTTGGTAGCCAGCAAGGAGGAAGGCCCGTTGATGAGTGCAATGCGTTTGTGTCCTTTTTTGATTAAGAATTGCRCGGCCTGTGAAATACCCGGACGCAGGTTGCAACTCACATAGTGCGCAGTTTTCTGTGGAGGAATGCGATCGAAGAATACAACAGGAATATTGTATTTATCCAACTGGTTGAAATGTTCAAAATCTTTGCTGTCCTTCGCCAGGGAAATGATCAGTCCGTCTACCCGGTGGTCTTTCATAGTAGCGGTGATCCTTTTTTCCAGTTCGGGCTGGTCGTGCGACTGGCCCATCAGCACATTATAGCTGTGTTTTAAAGCGGTTTGTTCAATGCCGGTGATGGCCATGGAGAAAAACTCTTCCGACAAATTGGGCAGGATGACGCCGATGGTGAATGTCTTGCCCTGCTTAAAGAAGATAGCGGTCTTGTTGGGCTCGTAATTGAGTTCCTGTGCCAGTTGTTGCACCTGTGTACGGGTGCGCAGGCCAATACTGGGGTGATCGTGCAGGGCTCGTGAGACCGTGGATACGGAAACATTGAGTCTGCGGGCAATTTCTTTAAGCGTGGCTGGTTTGGTCATGACAGTGATTTGGGGGGCAGGGGTAAAGTTAACACAATATGAACATTACGGCATTTTTCGATTGTCTCTTTACAGCCGTTTATCCATTTCCAGTCGGTACACATCCTTTACTTTCACCAGGTCGTAATAACGCGGATACCTGGGATTCAATATATAATTGTAAGCGGTAGGCATTACAGCCGAACGTACTTTGATGCCAATGTATTCATTCGATTCAAGTATCCGGTCGCCCAGTGTCTTCAGTGCAATATTGCCAGGCAGGCGCCAGCTTTTGGGGAGTCTTTTGTCGGGATAAGCGAGTATGGGAGCCTTGTCATCTATTTCAATCCTGGTAACATACATATCCGGTGGCAGTTCCGTTTCCTGCACATGAACCAGTACTTCCAGCAGGGCTAGCGCTTCGTGCTCGCTGGTATATAAAGCAAATACATCTTCATTGTTCCACCGGCCGCCTTCATAAAAGGCGCCGGTGCCTGAAAGATCGGTTGTTCTTTTTTTGCTTTTTATAATACGGTAAACAAACATAAACGACCACCAGATTAAGTGTAAATGCCTTCTTCCAACCTACCCAGGATACGGTTAACCGTTCTGATGCCGGTAGGGGTATTCAGGTACTGGAATGGCGTAAAACCATCTAATGACCTATTCTTTTTTTGTAACCAGTGGTTGAATTTCTCACGGCTTTCAAAGAGCGATAAACCTCTTGCCACTGTGCTGGCGAGTTCTATGGAGAGGGAAGAGGTTAAGGCATCTAACACATCTGTGGTTCTTTTTCTGCTCAGTGTTTTATAGGAGACATTTAAAAGAGGCGCCATTTCTTTCATGGGTACATCCATCACTTCAGCCAGGTTCATGACAGCGCGTTTGGGAATGCCTTTATCTGTTGCTTTTACAAAGTCGTTCATTGACAAAGGTGCAGATAATGAGCTGCCTCCCAGGATATCCCATGCGATAAGATTAGCCGAACTCCTTTTTTTCACTGCCTGCTCCAGTTGATCGAGTAATTTCCGGGAGCTGCGTTTTTTTGGGGTAAGAACAACACTCGTATCCATAGTGGACATTTTTCCCAAATTTAGTGGAATTTTGTCTTTTTATCAAATTTTCCTTGTTTTCCAACGACCGCTATGCATATACCAGAATGAAGGGATCAACAGCGTGGACCAGTAAATCACTTCACTGGCCCATCCCCAGGTGATGGGAAGATTGAGTTTCTCGAGCACTATGTAGTTATAGGTGCAGTACAAAATGATTGCAGCAGTTTCTGTTGCCAGGTTCATTTTCGAATTGCCGGTGCCGGTAACCGCATTCAGCCAGATCACAGAAACAGACATCAGCACCAACGCAAATGATACAATCCGCAAAACAGGAATAGCCGCCTGGATAAAATCTTCGCCYTGTCCGTAAATAGACAAACAGGCATGCGGGAACAGGTTTAAGAATACACAAACAATCAGCGCGAATCCCACGCTCCATTTAATCAATTTATGGATCAATTCTATTACCCGGTGGTGTATATCCTGGCCAATGATATTACTAACCATAGTATTGGTAGTGGCAGCAAAAGCCCAGGTGAAACATCCAAAGAATCCAAAAATGTTCCGCATAGTATTCGATACGGCCAGGGCCTGGTCGCCATGRTGYTCTATCAGRATATAAAAGAATTCCCAACTGGTAATACTGATGGTATGCTGCAATATCAGCGGCGAAGATTGTTTCAGGATCAGTTTTGTATTAGCCGCATCAAACCCCCAACTGCGRAAAAGTTGTAATTGCCGGCTGATCCCTTTTGCATGGATAACGATGAAGATAACGACCAGTCCGGCTATCTCTGCAACAACCGAAGCATAAGCCGCCCCATTGAATCCAAGAGCGGGTAATCCCATCTTTCCGTAGATCAAACAATAATCCAAAAAAATRTTCACTACAGCTTCCGTAGCCGTTCCAAGGATCAGGTATTTGCTTTGATTGGTTCCCACCAACAGGGCATTACGCATTTGGTATACATAAAGAAAGGGGAGGCCAATGATGCGTATATTCAGGAACTGTACCGCCATTTTTACCCCTTCTTCATCATGCAGCGACCAGTGCAACACCCTCGGAGCCACCAGCCAGGTAAGCAGGATGCCAATGGCCGCAAATACCAGGGAAATGCGTACACCTTGCCAGAACAGGTTACCAATGGCATCTATGCGGTTTTCGCCGGCGCGCCTGGAAATGAGCGCCTGTAAGCCATTATTCAGTCCATGGCCCACAACAGCAAAAATGAGATAATACACACCCGTGATTCCGGCAAGGGCCAGGGATTTTTGTCCCAGTCCGCCCAGGAAAATATTGTTGGTAATAAAATTGATCTGCGGTACCACTATAGAAGCAGATATCGGCAGGGCAATGCTCAGTATCTGGCGGTTAGTGATCTTAACCTGTAAATTCATATAAAGGCAAAGCTAACTCTTAACTTTTTTATATCATTGCATAGCAATTACACGTACAGATGGCCAGAAAGATCGTTGGTTTTTATTGTGAAGACAGTGCGGCAACTGACAAACAGTTGGTGGTAGAAATTGGCCGGCACCAGTTTGCCTGCATGATTAAAAACACAGAGACGGACGAAGTGGAAGCTTTTGAATTGTTCCAGCTCGATGAAACACCGCAGGAATGGAATGATGTGTTTTATGAGATCAGGCAATACTCAACCATATTACAGCAGTTTTGCAGCAGCATCCGCCTGTTTTATAATTTCGAGGAGGCCATGCTCATGCCCGGAGAACAAAAGAATATCGTAGCGGCCGAGGATCATCTTTCTTTATTGTATGGAGAATCGGAATGGCATGAACTCAAATACGACAAAATAGGCACAAAAGATCAGCTCCTGAATGCGTACCGCATACAGCGAAGCATCCATGAACTGGCAGGACGCTATTTTCCTTCACATGAAGTGCATCATGTATATGCTCCGTTACTGGAAGATATTTTGTTGAGACACCGGCAGGACGGCAAGTTCATGAAACTGCAATTCTACAGTCACCACCTGGTACTGGTGTTGCTCAACGATCAGCAATTGCAACTGGTGCAATCATTCGAATACCAGACGGCAGARGATGTATTGTATCACMTGCTGAATACAGCRCAGCAATTTGCAYTGTCTCCTTCATCRATACCCGTGGAAGTGAGCGGCTTTTTCGATCGCRATGGAGARCTGCACCAACGRCTTGSRCARCTTTTTCAAACSGTGCAWYTYGAYGAAATRGTGGCTGGCGAYATCTTACARAAAATAGCRGAAGCRGGWTAYCCKTCWCATTAYTTYACYCCGTTCTTTAAACTGGCCGATTATGAGGATCATATCAGGTAAATGGGGGGGGAGGAGGATCAATCCGCCTGCYAATATGCCGCATACCCGTCCCACTACCGATATTGCCAAGGAAGGCCTCTTCAACATATTGCAGAACCGCATGAATTTTGAAGGAGCCAAAACCCTCGACCTGTTTGGCGGAACAGGCAGCATCAGTTATGAACTGGCTTCGCGCGGCGCAGCCGATCTTACCATCATAGAGAAAGACAATGCAATGCATGCTTTCATCCGTAAGAACGTAGACACGCTGGGGGTAGCCAATTGCCGGGTATTGAAGATGGATGTATTTTCCTACCTGGATTCAGTGACTGATGGCTTTGATTTTATTTTCGCCGGACCGCCCTATGCACTCGGCACCATTGATGAGCTGCCGAAGATCATCGTTGCCAAAAAGATGATCAATGCAGGCGGTTTTTTTGTGCTGGAACATACACCCCGTAATGCCTACGAGCGTTTCGAAGGATTCAGTTTCGTGCGAAATTATGGAACCACCTTGTTTTCTTTTTTTGTTTGCTCATAGTTATGAACCCGATTTTCATTACAGGCATCGGTACCGATGTAGGAAAGACCATCGCAGCGGCTGTAGTAACAGAAGCGCTGGACGCTGATTATTGGAAACCTGTTCAGGCGGGTTATGCAACCGGGACAGACACGCTCACCGTTGGCAGCCTGGTCAGTAATCCGCAAACAACGATACACCCCGAAGTGTACAAACTGTCTACACCAGCGTCCCCGCATATTGCAGCACGCAACGAAGGGCTGACGATTGACCTGGCAACCATTCAATCAGCCGCCATCAACATAGAAAATGGTATTCAGGATAAACCTTTGGTAATAGAAGGAGCTGGCGGTTTATTGGTGCCATTGAATGAACATGAAACGGTGGCAGATATGATCCTGGCGCTGCGCGCAAAAGTAATACTGGTAAGCAGAAACTACCTGGGAAGTATCAACCATTCCCTGATGACGGCGAACTGTTGCAGAACTTACGGCATTCCCGTATTGGGATGGATATTCAACGACGATTATATGCAGTACGAGCAGGAGATCGTTGACTGGACAGGCTATCCTTCTTTAGGTACCATACACCGCCTGGAGGAAATTAGCAGTTCAGCCATTCAAGCATTAGCTTTGCAAATGAAGCCCGCATTGATGAAAGCCATCAACCGAACAACATGACCAAACAGGAACTCAGGAAAATATACAAAGCCAAACGTATAGCCGAGGATCCGAAAAAAAGACTCCGGCTGGATGACCTGATGTTGCTGCAATTCCAGGATTTCGATTATGGGGGCATTCACAGTTTACTTACTTACTGGCCCATGGCCGAAAAAGGAGAACCCAATACGCACCTGTTCAGCAGTTACCTGCGGCACCTGTTACCCGGACTCAGGATCACGTATCCGGTAAGCGATATGCATACGCACCAGATGCAGGCGATGCTCATTGATGAAGATACCGTGTATCGTACCAATGAATGGGGTATTACAGAACCACAAAAGGGAACGATCATAGACCCGTCTGAAATAGACATGGTGCTGGTACCCATGCTTATCTGCGATGCAGAAGGATATCGCGTAGGATATGGCAAAGGCTTTTACGACCGGTACCTGGCACAGTGCAGGAACGATGTTGTTAAAATGGGATTGTCTTATTTTGAACCGGTAGCGTACATCTCAGACAGAGATCAATTTGATGTACCTTTGTCTTTCTGTATCACACCGCAACACATCTATGAATTTTAACACGATCTTTCTCAAATCATTCCGTGTTTTGCTTTTGCCGGTAGCGCTTGTATATGGTTGCATCGTGTACATACGCAACCGCCTCTTCGATAAAAATTTCCTCAAATCTGCCGACTTCAATTTTCCACTGGTATGTGTGGGTAACCTGGCGGTAGGAGGAACTGGTAAATCGCCCATGGTAGAATACCTCGTACGATTATTAAAACCCCAGTTCAAAGTAGGTACGCTGAGCAGGGGCTATAAAAGAAAGACCAGGGGCTATGCACTGGCCAATGCCAATACCACCGCCCTGGAAATAGGCGATGAACCCATGCAGTTCCACATCAAGTTCCCGGATATACCTGTTGCAGTTGGCGAAGAGCGGCTGGTGGCCATACCGCAATTATTACAGGATGCACCCTGGTTAGAAGCCATCATTCTCGACGACGCTTTCCAGCACCGTTCTGTAAAAGCGGGGTTCAATATTTTATTAACAGATTACAGTAACCTGTACACGCACGACTTTTTTCTTCCCACGGGCGACCTGCGCGATGAACGGTCTTCGGCCAAAAGAGCGCAGGTGATCGTGGTAACCAAATGCCCGGCCGACCTGAGCTTGGAGAAAAAGCAGAAGATCATACGCAGCCTGCATCCTGCAGACAATCAGCGTGTGTTCTTTACCACCATTGCGTATGGTACTCCTTATCACATCTGCGACAGGAATGATGAATGGCCACTTACACAACAGGATGAAGTATTGCTGGTGTGCGGTATTGCCAATCCCAAACCACTGAAAGATCACCTGCTGGAGTATACGCATACCTATTACCAGCAGGACTATTCAGACCATCATATTTTTTCCATCGATGACCTCAACGATATCAAAAGAAAATTCAGGGACATCCACGCAAGGGATAAACTGATCCTCACAACAGAAAAAGACGCCGTGCGCTTGTCGAAGTTCACGGAAGACCTGGCCGGCTTACCTATGTATGTATTACCCATTCAACCCCGGTTCCTGTTTGAAGAAGGTGAACAATTTAATGCGGCGGTTACTGATTTTATCAGGAACTTTAGTCACCAGCAGATAGTATGAATATGAAGAAGAAATCAAAACAGAAGCAAAGAACGAAAACCGTATCGGTTCAACAGATCAAAGGGCGACTGGAAGTAACAAGATCGGGTATGGGTTATGTGATAGTAGAAAATGGCAGCGGGGATGTATTGGTGCGACCCGGTGATTTCAATACAGCCCTGAATGGAGATGTAGTAAGGGTAAAAGTTGTAAAAGAAAATACCCGCACCGGCAAAAAAGAAGGACGGATACTGGAAGTGGTGGAGCGCAAACAAACAGAGTTCATCGGGCACCTGCAACTCTCTACCAATTATGCTTTTTTTATTCCTGATACCGACAAGCCCATGCCGGACCTGTTCATACCCCTCACAGCAATCAACGGAGCCCAGAACAAAGACAGGGTAGTGGTGCGGTTGGTGAAATGGGATAAGGAAGACAAGAAGCCGGTGGGTGAAGTGATAAGCATCATGCATCCGGAAGATGAGAACGATGCCGCTATGAAAGAATTACTGGCGCAGGCGGGCTTCCCCTTGTTTTTTCCGGAAGATGTGTTGGAAGAATCGGAACGATTACCCGATCAACTGGCACAGGCAGAAATTGCCAAAAGAAAAGATTGCCGCGATATACTCACATTCACCATCGACCCGGTGGATGCCAAGGATTTCGACGATGCCCTGTCGATACGCCAACTCAAAAACGGGAATTATGAAATAGGTGTTCATATTGCCGATGTGAGTCATTATGTACACCCCGATTCCGAACTCGATGCAGAAGCATACAAACGCGCTACTTCTGTTTACCTGCCCGATCGTGTGAATCCGATGTTGCCGGAGCGCATCTCCAATGAATTGTGTTCGTTGCGTCCGCATGAGGATAAATTCACTTTCTCCGCCATTTTTCAGATGACTACCAAAGGAGAAATCAAACAATACTGGCTGGGTAAAACMGTGATCCATTCCGATCATCGCTTTACTTACGAAGATGTGCAGGAGATCATTGAAAATAAAAAAGGATTGTACCTGGAAGAGATAGTATTGCTGAAYGATATGGCCCAGCGCCTCCGCAAAAAAAGRTTCAGYAAAGGCGCCATCAATTTTTCTTCGCAGGAAGTGCGGTTCAARCTCGATGAAAAAGGYAAGCCAATTGGTATTGTGGTGAAAGAAAGCAAGGAAGCGCACCAGTTGATAGAAGAGTTCATGCTCCTGGCCAACAGAACGGTGGCWGAAAATGTTTCCAAACTGGAAGTAAACAAAAAGCCTATTCCTTTCCCTTATCGCGTACACGACCAGCCCGRTGAAGAGAAGCTGCGACCCTTCATRGATTTCGCAAGAAAATACGGACATAAGTTCAATATCAGTTCRCCWGAAGCYATTGCCAAAAGTTTCAATGARATGYTGCACGATGTGCAGGGCAAGCCYGAACAACATGTGCTGGAGCAGTTGGGTATCCGTACCATGGCYAAAGCGGTGTACACCACCGAAAACATTGGACACTATGGACTGGCATTCGAACACTACTGTCATTTCACTTCACCCATACGCCGTTACCCMGATGTATTGGTGCACCGCGTGCTGGAATCTGTRCTGCAACAGAAACCCATCATCGATAAAAAAATGGAAGAGAAATGCAAGCACAGCAGTGAGCGGGAAAGAGCGGCCATGGAATGCGAGCGCGCCGGCAACAAATACAAACAGGTGGAATACATGCGCAATTACCTGGGCGAAACATTCGAAGGAGTAGTAAGCGGTGTAGCCAGTTTTGGTTTCTGGGTAGAAACGATCGAACATAAATGCGAAGGGCTCGTAAGCCTGGTGAGTCTCTCAGACTACGATGATTTCCGGCTGGTAGAAAGTGATTACAGTCTGGTAGGCAGAAGAAGCGGCCGCCAGTTCCGAATGGGAGACAAGGTGTGGATCAAAGTGATCGCTGCTAATTTAGAAAAGCGACAGTTGGATTATGAGTGGATGATCGACGGGGGTGATGAAAAACTCAAAATTAAAAAGTCAAAAATCAAAAAGAAGAGCTGAAGGAGGTGCTTATTTTGATTTATATGAAAAAAAATTAGCACATAACTCCTATAAGGTTGATATTATTATTGATTGACATCCGTGATTGTAAATTTTGACCCTACATTATGATGCTTATCCATTCCATAAAATTTATTATTCGTCCATAGGTAATAATATACCAAATTTAGATCTCTGGATTTTTCCCAAAATACTTGCGGTTTTTTTGACAGGATATCAAGGTTTAGATCATTGGACTCTTTATAGAATGCCATTACATAATCAGTATATTTTTTTTTCCAATGCTTGTTACTCTTTTTACGAACAAATTCATTTATATATTTATCGAGAATAAGAGAATCATTCGGGTTGTAATTTTGTATAAAAAAAATCTCTCTCTTACCAATTCCAATAATCTTTTTCTTAAAGCTATCGTATGCTGTGTCAACTCTATTACAGTCTTTAAGTTGTACAACTGTAGCTCTTTTTTCATTTTCTTGAGAATTAGCACTAGAAGAAATAAATAAAACGAATAAAAGAAAAGGGAGTCTCATACTATTTGTTATTTAGCTTATAGTAATCTTAGTTATGGCACAGCTACAAGTGAAAGTTTTCGCTGAACCCTAACAATAGTTTCAAATGGAACATAATTCCTAACATGTTGTAGTAACCACCAAGAGGCAAAACCCAAACCTATTTCAAGCGGGACATTCTGGTATTTAAGAACATCATTCTTGTCTAATCCAAAATGATCATGGATTACGATTGTTATATATGCATCCCATGTTCCATTGGGGCCGCTGTTAAACTGATCCAGAAATACTTCTGTGTATTCAGTATCATTAAGCAAGATTTTCAATCCGTCAAGCACATCACTTATATTATTGAATATTATCCGTTGCTTATTATCAATTGTAAAAGTAGCAACATTATTAATATTGCCACCTGCTAAATCAAGTTTGTTGCGTAATGAATCTCCGAATTTGCCTGCGAAATTTGCAAATTGACCACTTAGTTTGACTGCGTCATTTAAATCTGAATTACTATATTGTCCACCGACACAGCTTTTAAATCGTTGGATGAAGGCATCACCTGCATTCAACAAACCAAATATGGTAGTTTTATGAAATAATGCCGTCATATTATTAAACAAATCATTGTCACTCAACCCCAAAACATCCGCACGTATTCCTGTTATGTCTCCATTTGTTCCATATTGTAAGTCCTCAACATTACCCCTAGGAGTTGTGCTGGCAATAAGCCTTGATGGACGTGTTATTGGAATATCTACGTCAGAAATTACAAAACCTCGATTAAGGATAGGCTCTTTGGGGAAATTGCTGGTGGGGGGATTATTAGCAATATTATAAGGATTATTAGGGTCATAATAAGGGGTAGTGGTCATGCCTCCCGACACTGGCTTCCAACTAGGAGAAGTTGCATCTCCTTCGTTATAATAGAGAGTTCCATTACTAGAATACCAGCTAATAGAAGATGCACCAAGGTATGCGCCCCCGCCTCTAGGTTCCGCATCTGTCGTTGCAAAAAGATCTGCAAAAAAATCGAAGACCGATCCGAATATTCCAGCAAGCCAATCCCAAAACCCACCACCGGATGAACTCGGTGGATTTGGACAAGGTATGGGATCAGATGAATAAAGAGAAATCTCCACTGGTGGTTTATCTAAAGAATTTACAGCTACATGCAAATTTTCAGATTGATTTTTGAATATTTTATTGAAATAAAGGCCGGGCTTTTTTAAGGTAAAAATGGAATCTGGTTTATTATTATGATAAGAGACAATCTGGTATATTCTATTTGTGAAATTTGCAAACTCAACATGTCCATCAAATTGTTTTTTACTATTATCTCCCCAAACTCGTATGAAGGTTGATTGAATTATCCCATTGTCGCCTTTCGTAAAATAAAAATGCCCGTAGCTTCCTTTTACAGGTACTCTAATATAGAGTCTACCATTATAGACAGATTGCTCAGCACTGCTGAAGATAAACGAATGCTGATGGGACATAGCATTCAAAAAAGCATTAGTCCATTTATACACCTCCATAAGCGTAATGGTTTCTTTTCCAGTGGAGGACGTGTGTTGAATCACTGTTTCCTTTTTACAAGATGGGAATAAAACAAGAGTTGAAAGCAAGATGAATATACCTACGATAAATTTTTGCTTTGAAATCGATTTGAGTAAACTTTTTATCATGCGTTTTATTTTGGCAAAAGGGAGGTTGATACATTATTACCTTTTAAGCTCTAATGTTCAGGCAAAAAATCCTTCTTAGGATACTTTTCCTGATAATATCATTAATCAACCAATAAAAGTGGGGGGATTAGAACAAAGACTACTGTGTAAGTTTAGAAAATAGTTTTGAGATTTGCAATAGATGCAATAAAAAATTATTTTGCCTCCTTATATAAGTATCAATATGCACGTATAAAAGAAGTCCTCTTAGGAGGGATGAGTGCCTATTTTGATTTTTTTAAAACTAATTCCCTGCTTGGCCAGTTCAGTCAGTACCGGCTGGTAAATAGCAGGAGCGATGGGAATATGCAATCCTCTCTCCGGTATCTTACCTTCCAGCAATAAAATGGTTGCCATGCCTAGAGGTAATCCTACTGTTTTAGCCATGGCGGTATGTAAGCTGTTCTCACCTTTTACTATCAGGGAACTTTTAATAGAATTGCTCTTGCCTTTCAATTCATACTCAATTTCATGTAACATCACGATCATGTCTTTGTCCTGCGGTTGCAGCGCCAGCTTTTTTTCCAATAAATATTGCATGATATCGGCAGCAGTACAATCGCCGCGATCCAGYGTTTCATCGGAGTCGAAGCCCAGGAAACGGAATTGCTCCTGCACCACCGGGTTGTTCAATGTTGCTATGGAAAAATGAAGCTGGTGATGCTGCAAGTGTTGYTGCAGGAATGTTTTATTCGTTATGCGATCGGTTGGGTAGACAATGGTTTCATCTGTCAGTTTCAATTGCACGATCCAATTCCATCCATTACAAAAATCGGGGTAACGTAGAGTGGTACGCAGAAATGTATCCACGCTGTTTAATCCATACGTATCAATATAACCCAGCGAATCGCGGTTCGGATACCATGCTAATTTACCCAGACCATCTATGTCAACTTCTTCGCAGTTGCTGAACATGTTTTGGTAAATCCGTTCTTTGGTTACACCTCCTTCACGCCATATCGCCCCGGCTTTGCCCGACAATACWACRTTGCGYGGGTTCCAACTGATCTTATAATGCCAGGGATTGTTRTCACTCTCAGGCGCTACCAGTCCGCCGCAATGTGATTTKAAACTTYTRATARMACCACCGGCATTGCTGATCTCATGGATCAGTTGCATGGCGCTCATGTGATCGATACCGGGATCGAGTCCCATTTCRCATAAAAACAACAGGTCTTTRTTGCGGATATCCTCTTCAAATGTTTTCAACTCSGGGTCGATATAAGACGCRGTRAGCARGTGTTTGCYCAATGCAAGACAATCCTTTGCCAYCAATAAGTGCAGRGCAGGGGGCAGCATAGAAATCACTGCATCGGCCTYGCTGATCAGTTCATGGCGCCGTGTAAGATCTAAGATRTCAAGCTGAACAACCCGGGCATTCGGGTGCGTACCTACTTTGCCCGAAGCCAATGCAAGGTCATGATCGGCYACAGTCAGCTGCCAATTCCGATCMAAKACCTGTTCTTTCAGGTAATCGATGAGCACGGTGGCCGATTTCCCGGCGCCTAATAACAGGATATGCCTGGCTGGATTCATATCACCAAATATATTTACAAATGGCTGTAACAAAACAGGGATTGGATCGTATGGGCAAAAAACACCGTTATGAAAAAACGTTTTCTTCTCATTGCTTTATGGGGATTGACCCTGTCGGTTGCTTATAGCCAAAAAACAGTAAAGGATGCCAATGCCGTTAGCCGGCAGGTAAGTAGTTTTCATGCCATTGAAATATCAGGCGGTATAGACCTTTACCTGAGCCAGGGCAATRCRGARGCCGTGGCRGTTASTGCTGAGWAYAASGAAGACCGCGACAGGATCGTKACCGAAGTAGAAAACGGGGTACTGAAAATATATTTCGAAAAGAAAAGCCTGGGTATCAACTGGAGAGGTGGCCGAAAAATGAAAGCCTATGTATCGGCCAAAACAATAGACGCACTGTCGGCCTCCGGCGGATCGGATGTACAGGTTGATGGTACTTTGAATGGCTCCGCACTGCATGTATCACTTTCAGGCGGCGCCGATTTCAAGGGAAGGGTAACCATGAACGAACTGGCTTTTTCAGCCAGTGGCGGCAGCGATGTATCGGTTTCCGGTAAGGCGGRAAAACTGAACCTGAAAGCCTCCGGCGGCAGYGATGTACATGYGTATGACCTCACCAGCGATTACTGTACTGTGAGCTCCAGCGGGGGCAGCGACGTATATGTTACGGTGAACAAAGAAATCAAAGCCGAAGCCAGCGGCGGCAGCGATGTACACTATAAAGGGGGCGCTGCTGTAACCAGTTCAAAAAGCGGCGGATCGAGCGTAAAAAAAGTGGGCTGAAAGGGGCAAAAAAGGTATCTTCGCCGTTCTTGAAATTGCAAAAATCAAGTACGAGAACGAATTCATGGAAGAGAACCATTTACCCGAACAGACGAACGACAACGATCGTATCATACAGGTCAATATAGAGGAGCAAATGAAGACCGCTTACATCGAYTATTCGATGTCGGTCATTGTAGGAAGGGCCCTTCCCGATGTGCGGGATGGCTTCAAACCCGTTCATCGCCGCGTGCTCTACGCCATGAATGAGCTGGGTAACCACAGCAACAAGCCCTATAAAAAATCTGCCCGTATCGTGGGGGAAGTGATGGGTAAATACCATCCGCACGGAGATGCTTCTATTTACGATACTTTGGTGCGYATGGCGCAGGACTGGACCATGCGTTATACCCTGGTAGACGGTCAGGGTAACTTCGGTAACCAGGACGGGGACATGCCCGCTGCCATGCGTTATACCGAAGCGAGGCTGCAGCGTGTGGCCGAAGCCATGCTCGATGATATCGAAAAAGAGACCGTAGATTTTCAACTCAACTTCGACGACTCCCTCTCAGAACCCAGCGTATTACCTACCCGTATACCGCAATTGCTGGTAAACGGTTCATCGGGTATTGCCGTGGGTATGGCCACGAATATGATGCCCCATAACCTGGGTGAAGTGGTGGATGGTTGCATTGCTTATATCGACAACAAAGCGATACCTGTTGAGGAATTGTTGAACTATGTAAAAGCCCCCGACTTTCCTACAGGCGGTGTGATCTATGGCATGGAAGGCGTGCGCGAGGGCCTCATAACCGGAAGAGGACGRGKGGKATTGCGGGGCAAATGCCATGTAGATACCAAGGTCAGCGGGCGSGAACAGATCGTGATTACACAGGTGCCGTATCTCGTYAACAGGGACAARCTCACCGACCGGATCGGGCAGCTCGTGAACGATAAAACCATCGAAGGCATAGCGCATGTGAACAACGAAAGCAACATGCGCGAAGGAACCCGTATTGTGCTTGACCTCAAGCGCGATGCCGTGGCACAGGTCATCATCAACCAATTGTATAAATTCACCGAACTGCAAACCAGTTTCGGTATCAATAATGTGGCCATCAGCAAAGGAAGGCCGCGGGTGATGAACCTGAAAGACCTCATTGCCGAGTTCATCGAATTCAGGATGGACGTAGTGATACGCCGYACYCGYTATGAATTGCGYAAGGCCGAAGAGCGKGCRCATATTTTACAAGGATACCTCATTGCACTCGATCACCTCGATGAAGTGATCCAACTGATACGCAGTTCATCTACGCCTGAAGCGGCCAAAGAAAACCTGGTCAATGCAGGATGGGGATTGGATGAAGTGCAGGCCAAAGCCATACTGGAACTGAGGCTGCAAAGGCTCACCGGCATGGAGCGTGATAAGATCCGTGAAGAGTTCGATCAGTTGATGATACAGATCACTAACCTGAAAGAACTGTTGGCCAATGAAGGACTGCGTTACGATCTCATCAAAAAAGAATTGCAGGAAGTTAAAGATAAATTCGCCGACGAAAGRAAAACAGAAATACAATACCTCGCCGATGAAATGCGGATAGAAGACCTCATTGAAGAAGAAGATGTGGTCATTACTATCTCGCACTTAGGTTATATCAAACGTACTTCAGCCAGCGAATACCGCCAGCAGCGCCGCGGCGGCAGGGGAGCGGTAGGTTCCAAAACCCGCGAGGAAGATTTTGTGGAACATTTATTTGTGGCATCTACCCACGATACCATGATGTTCTTCACAGAAAAAGGACGTTGTTATTGGCTGCGTGTGTATGAAATACCGGAAGGAGATAAGCAGAGCAAGGGCAGGGCCATACAGAACCTGATACAGATCCCGAACGACGATAAGGTAAAAGCCATCATCGACGTGAAGAACCTGGACGACAAAGCATTTGTAGAGAGCCATTATATTGTGTTGTGTACCAAGAAAGGCGTGATCAAGAAAACTTCACTCGAAGATTTCAGCCGCCCACGCGCTACCGGCGTCAATGCCATTACCATTGTGGAGGGCGATGAACTGCTGGAAGCAAAAATGACCAATGGACATTCGGAGATCATGCTGGCCGTGAAGAGCGGAAGGGCCATCCGTTTCCCTGAAGAGAAAGTAAGGGCAACCGGTCGTGGCGCTATTGGTGTGGCAGGTATAGAAGTGGATGATGAAAAAGACGAAGTGATCGGAATGATCTGCATCAATAA
>BFBZ01000012.1_pt373 | contig 16796 bp, 17 predicted proteins | sample 1888401 | NCBI WGS metagenome assembly BFBZ01 (sample SAMD00112614, study PRJDB3348) | symbiont metagenome | host: Chara braunii | reverse complement strand
GAACGGCGGCGTCAGAGATCGAGATTGCGACTGGAGCGCCGTTTCGCCAAATAAGGATTGCCGGGGGGGCTCCTGAATCCAATGGCAAATTTAGACCACCTTCCCTTACCTCGCGTCGAAGGGCAGCTAGATCGCAGGAAGAAGCCCGGCTTTAATCAGCCCATCGGGCGCGATGTTGCAACCCACGCTGCCTCCATAAGCGAAAAAATTAGGGCGGTTGATGCCTCTCGAGCGAACGCCGCCGATCCAGACCAGAATGCTCCGCTGCTCCTCAGGATCGCAAGTAAAAACCCTATTGAGTCACAAGAGTGGTCACGGGTTGATATGCAAATACTGGCGACAGATCCGCGAAATACGGTTGTGCTTTTTGCTACGGATACCGAATTAAAAAAATTCAAGGGACGCCTTGAAGAATATCGGCTGCCTCCGCCTCCAGGACAAAAGGGCCAGCGATATGCAGGGTTTATTGAGCCCATTGAGGAAATCGAAGTACGAAAACCGACAGATAGAGTTGGCCCTGCACTAAAATTGCAGGGCTTCGAACAGACCAACACCTTCATCGACGGCAATGTAATGGTGTTAGATATTGAGCTCTATCGTCCTAGCGATGACTACATTGGAGTCTTCTGCAATAGAATTGAGAACATCATTGCAGAGCAGAACGGAAAAATCCTCAGCGAATACCGAGGGGGATCGTTGCTGATGATGCGCGTGGAGGCCGATGGGCCACTGATACGCAGGCTGATGAACGCTCCTGAGGTGCTCGAAATTGATCTGCCACCCGAACCTGACCTTGATCCAGCCGACATAACAAATATCCAAATCGATGGCGATATAGAAATTATTCCAGCGCGAGACGATGCAGCAACTATTGGAATCGTTGATAGCGGCCTTACCTCTGCACATCCCCTACTCGAAGCCTCGGTCGTAGGAGCATTTGGCATTCCCCCAGAAATGGGTGATGCCGACGAATGGGGGCACGGTACATCCGTAGCAGGCGTTGCAGCATTGGGTGACATACGTCCGATGCTTGAACAAAAATCCTTTTCTGCACGCTTCAAGATTGCAAGCGCACGGGTGCTAAAGTCCGACGGACGATTTCATGACAGCGAACTTGTCCCACGACAAATGGATGAGGCCATCAGGCGTCTCCATGATGAATTTGGCTGCAAAGTTATCAATATTTCGTTGAGCGATCCTGCGCGACCTGCTTCAACCAAACCCAGCGCGTGGGCAGCAGTGCTCGACGACCTTGCGCGAGAGTTAGACCTTATAATTGTTGTGGCTGCGGGTAACCGCAATGACCTAGCAAGCAGCTTTGGCGCCGCCAGAGAGGAGGTCGTCAATCGGTATCCCCAATATTTGTTCGACCCGGGAAATCGCCTCCTCGAACCCGGTACTGCCGCAAATGTCATCACGGTCGGATCGATCTCTGTAGGAAACGGTCTCCGCGCCGATGACGACGTAGCGGTGCGTGCCATAACGGGGTCTGATCAACCATCCCCGTTTTCTCGTATAGGTCCGGGCGTATCGGAGATTGTGAAGCCTGATTTCGTCGATTATGGCGGGACGTGCTTATTCGATGGCGCCGCGCAGCAACTACTAAAAGGGGATAGCCGCTCGGAGGCTGGCATAATTTGCCCGAATTCAAATTACCTCGCAGGACTGCTCGGATCGAAATGCGGGACTTCATTGGCTGCACCTCTGCTAGCGCACAAAGCGGCCATCCTGCGAGAGGCATTTCCGCAAGCGAGCGCAAATTTGATAAGAACTTTACTCGCCTTGAGTTCGGAAGTACCTGCTATGGCCAAAACCCTCCTTTCGGGTTTTGATCATGACGACATAGTTAGGATTGTCGGCAATGGCGTTTCGCAGCTGGATCGAGCGCTCTATTCCAACGATAATCGCGTAATTTTGTACGATGAGGCAGTAATTCATTCGGATCACTTTCTGGTATATGAGCTGCCGATCCCTGAGGACTTTCAATCTACCAAAGGGTCTAAACGAATTGATGTGGCTCTCGCCTTTGATCCTCCTACGCGGAGAACTCGCGAGGACTACCTTGGCCACACGATGAGCTTCGATCTATTTCGCGGGCGAACACTTGCTGACGTTTTTGACGCTTGCCGTAAATGGCTAGCTTCTGAACAGGGAGAGCCGCTCAAAATAGACGGGAAATATCGCTGCAAGCTCGAGCCAAGCATCACACGTCGCGGAGCTTCAACATTGCAGCGGGCTACTTATCTCGCATCGAAGGATATCAGTCACTACGGTGATACATGGCATCTAGTTGTCAGATGCGAAAGCGGGTGGTCCCCTGTGTCCGACCAACGCTTTGCGATTGCTGTCGAAATGAGTCATGAGGCCGACATTCAACTCCATTCGAGGCTACAAGAGCGGCTGAGGGTACGGGTGTAGCGATTTCGTTTACGATCAAAAAGCCAATTCAGATAAGAGTCTTTTGCCTTCACACGCTCACCCCTCCTCCGCCACAAACCCCTTCCAGCCGCTCATATAGGAGAGGAAGGCGGGGCTCAGGCCCTCGTCGCGCAAATGTTGCGCGGTTACCGGCAGCGGGGGTGAGGTGTAGTTGGCGTCTTTCGCCACGCGGTTGGGGAAATCGTGGCGCAGGATGGCGGCGCGGCCGATGATGCAATAATCGCATCCGGCTTCCAGAACTTCGCGGGCGGTTTGGACGCCCATGATTTTGCCTGCGGCGCCCAGCTTCACGCGGCCGCGCGCAAGCTCTGTGAAATAGCTCATCAGGGTGCGGCCCTTGAATTCTTCCTCCACCGGCTCCTTGGCGACATCCCATAGCGACAGGTCGAGATAATCGATCTTTTCCTGATGCAGGAGTTCGCGCGCCAGTTCGCGGATTTCGGCGAGCTTCAGGCCGAAACGTTCGGGCGAGAGGCGGATGCCGAGCTGGAAATCGGGGCGGCAAGAGCTGCGGATACCATCGATGATTTCGAACACGATGCGGGCGCGGTTTTCGGGGGTGCCGCCGTAACGATCCGTCCGCCTGTTGATATCGGCCGATAGAAACTGCGCGAGGATGTAGCCATGCGCGCCGTGAATCTCCACGCCGTCGAAGCCTGCTTTTTCCGCGCGCCGGGCTGCGGCGATGAAATCATCGCGCAGCTGTTCGACTTCGCCGAGCGTTAAGCCGCGCGCGCCGGTTTCCGCATCATCGGACGGGCAGACGGGGGTGCCGACCAGATCTTTCGGCGAGCGGTTTCCGGCGTGGTGCAGCTGGACCGCGCTGACCGAACCGTTTTTCCGGATCGCCGCGGCCAGCCGCGTGAGGCCTTCGAGATGTTGATCGCCGAAGATGCCGAGCTGGCCGGGGAAGCCTTGGCCCCTCGCCTGCACATGGGCAGCACACGTCATCGTAAGCGCGAAGCCGCCTTCGGCGCGCATGGTGAGCCAGCGGAATTCCTCATCCGACAATATGCCATCGGGGTGGCTTTGCAGATTGGTGAGCGGGGCCAGCATGAAGCGGTTCTTCAGCGCGGGGCCATGGGCAAGGGTGAGCGGCTCGAACAGATTGACGGTGGACATTGGATGCTCCAATTGCGGTTTCGAATTCTTTCGGGCGCGGATGGGCGCTTCATTCTTTCTCGTAGATCACCGCGTTCCAATAGCGCGCGCGGTGCACGCCGGATCTGCGGAAACCCCGGCGCTTCAATTCGCGGCCGATCAGGAAATTGAAATAGCCGTGGGCGACGAGTGCGGAGGCGCCATCCAGCCGCGCGCGCGTCATCAATATGTTGGCGGCATCGCTGGCGCGTTTGCGGGCGCGGGCATAGGGTTCGATCTCCGGGTGGTAGCCCGCATGCCACAGAAGGCGCGCGACGACCGCCCATTTCTGCACGCGCATTTTCAGCAGCGGAATCTTCGGCGCGGCGAGCGGGGCTTCCACGAACAGCGGATCGACGATCAGTTCCGCTGTGGGCGCCAGGCTGCGCGCGCTATCGAGCGCGCGCGGGCGGCCGCTGGTGAAGATTTCGGTCAGCTCTTTCACGAGATCGCGCAACTCTTCCGGGGGCGCGCTTTCGGGATCGAGGCCTGCATCTTCATAGGCATCGATATAGGTGCGAAAGCCGCTGTGTGAAGTGCGCGGCGCAAGCGCGATCGCGGGCTGGCCATGGCGGATCAGGATCACGCGCGCAGGCCCGCTTGCGGCGTGTTTTTCCTGCGCGGCCTGCAAGGATCGCCTTGTCGTCATGGGTTCTTGCGGCATGGCGCTGGCACGATAGGATCAACCCGGAAGAACATATGGGGAAAAGCTTATGGAACACAGGGACCTTGAGGGCAAAGTCGCCATTGTCACGGGCGCGGCCACGGGCATCGGGGCGGCAAGCGCGCTGGGGCTGGCCAGGCGCGGCGCCAAGGTGATCGTCAACTACGCGCGAAGCCAGGCCGATGCGGACAAAATCGCCGAACAGGCAAAGGGCTTCGGCAGCGATGCGCGCGCGGTGCAGGGCGATGTTTCCAGGGATGAGGATTGCCGCAAGCTTGCCGCCGCCGCACTCGATGCGTGGGGGCGTATCGACATCCTGGTCAACAATGCGGGCACGACCAAATTCGTCAACCACAGCGATCTGGACGGGCTGACGGCGGAAGATTTCCAGAACATCTATGCGGTGAACGTGATCGGGCCGTTTCAGATGACGCGCGCCTGCGTGCCCGCGCTGAAGAAAAGCGGCGAAGGGGCGATCGTGAATGTGTCGTCCATCGCGGGCGTGGCGGGGATCGGGTCTTCCATCGCCTACACCGCTTCCAAGGGCGCGCTCAACACGATGACATTGTCGCTCGCGCGCGCGCTGGCGCCGGAGATCCGCGTCAACGCGGTGTGCCCCGGCTATGTCGCCACCACCTGGTTCACCAAACGCTTCGGCGACGACGCGGCCGAACGCATCAAGGAAAACCAGGGCAAGGCGAACCTGCTTCCCATCACGGCGGACGGGGCGGAAATCGCGCACACGGTGCTGTTCTTCTGCGGCCCCGAATCTCGCAACGTGACGGGCGAATTCCTGCTCACCGACAGCGGGCTGCACCTGGCCGTGATGGCGGGCGCGCGCCGCTGATTGCCTAAGCTTGCGGCGGGTTGCCTAGGCATCGTGCACAATTTTGATGCATCGCAATATTTTGCCGTTCTTTGTGCAGGCGATGTTGCAAACAAGATACGTTTTTGCCCTGTTTTCACTTGTCTTTCTGCCCCTGCTCCCGAAAGTTCAATGCAGCCGACATTTTGCGGCAGCGCACAATAGGCGCGGCCCAGAGGAGAGCGGCATTGAAAGAAGAGGGACTAGCAATGACGTCGAAGGGCATGAAACTGATTTTCGGGGCAGCCGCCTTGGCCGCCTTGAGCGCGAGCGCGCCTGCGTTCGCCGATGACGACGCAAACCCGTGGGGCACGCTTTCCGCCTATGTGGCGGTCCAGTCGGACTATCGCTTCCGCGGCATCAGCCAGAACGCCAATGATCCGTCGCTGGAAGGCTCGATCAACTGGACGGGGCCGGAAGGCTTCTATGCCGGCACATGGCTTGCCAAGGTCAACTTCCAGGGCGCGCTCGACAATGGCGTGAGCATGTCGGACCACACCTCGCTGGAAACCGATTTCTACGCCGGCAAGCACACCGACCTGTGGGGCACGGACCTCAATCTCGAGGCCTATCTCTATGCCTATCCCGACCACAACATCGCGACGAACGTTTACGGTTCGCACTGGCACGATACCTATTTCGAAGCCATCGGCCAGTTGAGCCATCCCTTCGGCCCGGTGACGCTGACCGCGACCGCCGCCTATTCGCCGAACTTCTTCGCGCAATCCGGCACGGGCTGGTACATCGAAGGAACGGCCGCCTATACGGTGAACGACTGGCTCTCGCTGAGCGCCAATCTTGGCCATCAATGGGTCAGCCGCGTCGATGGTTTCAACTATGCCATCCCTTCCTCGTATGACAGCGAGGATACGCTGCAAGCCTCCGGCCTGCCCTACACGCATTGGGATATCGGCGCGACCTTCACTTACAAATCCTTCGCGCTCGACCTCCGCTATATCGACACCAACCTGTCGAAGGTCCAATGCTACTGGACGCAAGGTGCAAAAGATCTTTGCAGCCCGACCGTTGTGGCGACGCTGACCTACAACATCCCTTCGTTCCCCTGGTGAAGTAAGTCTCCAGGCCAAAACGAAGTCCTATGGTTGCCCACGCATCCCGCCCTTTTCCGAAGGGCGGGATGTTGTGTTATGGAGGCGCAAGTGGCGCGCGAGAGGGCAATGCGATGAAACCCGGCAGCTTGAAGTTCGTGTATGCGGTGGCGGCCACAGCCCTCATTGCGTGGCCCGCATTGGCCGATGACGATCTGGGCAGCCTCAGCGGCTCGGTCGCGCTCACCTCGGATTATCGCTTTCGCGGCATCAGCCAGAACGACACAGATCCCGCCGCGCAGGCCTCGCTGAACTGGAGCGGGCCTTATGGCTTCTATGTTGGAAGCTGGGCCTCGAAGATCAATTTCAACGATGGCCCGTCGGGCGCCTTCATCGCCCACCACAATTCCTCGGTGGAGTGGGATATCTATGGCGGCAAGCATATCGATATCGCGGGCTCCGATCTCAATATCGAGGCCTATTATTATGCCTATCCCGACCATTCGGGATTTCCGGGCACCGCCGATGACAGCTATTTCGAAGCGATCGCCGCGCTCTCGCACACATTCGACCAGCTCACGCTGACAGGCAGCGTCGCCGTCTCGCCGGATTATTTCGGCGGCACCGGCACGGGCGTCTGGATCGGCGGCACGGCCAGCTATGTGCTCAACGACTGGGTTTCGCTGAGCGGCAATATCGGCCGCCAATGGGTTGAAGATCTCAACAATGCGGGCACGGGTTATCCCTACACGCATTGGGATCTCGGGGCGACGGCGACATGGAACAACATCTCGCTCGACATCCGCTACGTCGACACCGACATTTCCAGATCGACCTGCGAGGGCTTTAACGGGCCGAAGAACAATTGGTGCGGCCCCACCGTGGTCGGCACGATCACCTATAACTTCACGATCTTCGGCGGCTGATCGCGTTTGCCGCGCGCGTTACGAAGAAAGCGCTGCGCGCAATTGCTCCAGGTCGAACGGCTTGGTCAGCACGATCACGTCATCGAGCGTGCCGTCGCCCTGCTGCGTTGAATAGCCCGACGCCACCACGACCTTGATATCCGGTCTGCGCTTGCGCACTTCGCCCACAAGCTCTTGCCCGCTCATGCCGGGAAGCCCGAGATCGGTCAGCAGCACGCCGATCCCGTCATCGCCATCGAGCAAGGCAAGCGCCGAGAGCCCATCGCCCGCCTCGACAGAGGCAAAACCCAGGTCTTCGAGCATATCCATCGTCGTCATGCGGATCAGCGAAACATCTTCCACCACCAGCACCTTTCGCGGTGCGACCGCGGGCGCCTGTGCGGGAGCGGTTGCAGATGCAGGTTTCGCTGCGGAGGATTCGCCGATCATCGGGGCAGCCGTCTTGCGGCCGCCACCCAGAAGCGTGCGCAGCTTGCGCGCGAGGTCATCGCGGCGATAGGGCTTGCTCAACAGCTGGATCCCATCATCGAGCCGCCCATTGTGCACGATGGCATTCTGCGTATAGCCCGAGGTGAACAACACCTGGATGCCCGGATGCAGTTCCTGCGCGCGGCGCGCCAGTTCGCGCGTCTTGRTCGGCCCCGGCATCACAACATCGGTGAACAGAAGATCGATCGTGGCGCCGCTTCCCAGAATCGTAAGCGCCTGTTCGGCATTGCCTGCCTTGAGCACGCCATAGCCAAGCTCGGTCAACATATCGATCACTGCTGCGCGCACGCCTTCATCATCTTCCACCACGAGGATAGTTTCGCTGCCGCCTTCGACGGGGGCGGTCGCCACGGGGCCCAGCCCTTCTTCCGGCGCGCGGGTGCGCGGCAGATAGAGTTTCACGGTCGTGCCCTGGCCCACTTCGCTGTAGATCTTGATGTGGCCGCCCGATTGCTTGACGAAGCCATACACCTGACTGAGCCCAAGCCCGGTGCCCTGCCCTTCGGGCTTGGTGGTGAAGAACGGTTCGAACACGCGCGCGGCAAGTTCGGGCGCCATGCCCGTTCCCGTGTCGCTCACCGCCAGCATGACATATTGCCCCGGCGCCACCTCTTCATGGGCCGATGCATAGGCATCATCGAGGAAGGCATTGGCCACTTCGATGGTCAGGTTGCCGCCATCGGGCATCGCATCGCGCGAATTGATCGCGAGATTGAGCACGGCGTTTTCGATCTGGTTGGTATCGATCAGCGTGTTCCACAATCCGCCCGCGACGACGGATTCCACCTGCACGCGTTCGCCCAATGTCCGGCGAACCATGTCGGTCATATCCTGCACGAGGCGGCCGATATTGGTCGAGCGCGGCGCCAATGTCTGGCCTGTCTCTTATACACATCTAGATGTGTATAAGAGACAGCGATCAGCGTGTTCCACAATCCGCCCGCGACGACGGATTCCACCTGCACGCGTTCGCCCAATGTCCGGCGAACCATGTCGGTCATATCCTGCACGAGGCGGCCGATATTGGTCGAGCGCGGCGCCAATGTCTGGCGCCGCGCGAAGGCCAGCAATTGCGCGGTCAACCGCGAGCCGCGATGCACGGCGGCCACGGCATTCTGCAACCGCTCGGCCACCTTGGGCAGGCCGCGCACTTCGCTCGAGATCAGATCGAGATTGGCGCTGACGACTTGCAGCAGGTTGTTGAAATCATGCGCCACGCCGCCCGTCAGATGGCCGACGGCTTCCATCTTTTGCGCCTGACGCAGGGCGGATTCGGAGCGCACGCGCGCGGTCACATCTTCCGCCGCGAACAGCACGCCGCCCGAGGGAATGGGATTGCGATAGATATCGAGCACCCGGTCGCCCAGGTGAAGCTGCTCATATTGATCCGGCTGCATGTCGCCCGTGGCCGCGAGCTTGTCGAACAGCGAATTGCCCACCTTGCGCGCGGCACTTTCGAAATCGCCAAGCGTTGCACCCGGCTGGGTCAACGATCGCGGCAATCCCAGAAGCGAGAGAAAATTTTCGTTGTAGGCGCGCAAAGCGCCTTCGGCATCGAACACGCCCACGCCATCGCGGATCGTATCCAGCGTGGCTTGCAGGATATCGGCCTGCCGCGCGCGCGCAGCTTCGCTGCGCGAAAGCCTGCGATTGTTGCGCACGACGAGGAGCAGCGCCGACAGCAGGATGCCAAGCGCCAGCACGGCACCGGCGATCACGGTGACGATCATCAGGTTTTCGTATTTGCGCTGTTCCGCCCGCCGGTCCGCGAGAAGGATTTCTTCGGCCCGCAACACATCGGAGACGACATCGCGAACGGAATCCATCCTGTCCTTGCCGAGATCCAGGGTCGCGATTGCCTTGGGCGAATGGTTTGCCGGGCCCAGCACGAGCGATGCTTCAAGGATATCCAGCCGGTCTTCGCCCAGCTTCTTCAGCCTGGCTGCCCGCACCTGTTCGGCGGGATTGTCTTGCGTCAGCTGCTTGAACTGTTTGAGATGGCGTTCGAATGCCGCGCGCCCATTGCGATAGGGCTCGAGATAGCTCTGGTCTGCCGTGAGCAGATAGCCGCGTTGGCCCGTCTCGGCATCTTGCAGCGACGACAAGGCGGCGCGCGCCTCGTTCATCACCTGATAGGTGTGGACGATCCAGCCCTGTTGCTCGCGCTCGTTGAGCGCCAGGCGGTAGGCGATCACCGAGACCACCGTGAGAAGCAGCAGCAGAGGTATGCCGAACAGCAATGTGAGGCGATTGGCAGGCAACAAGCATCCCCCAAGGCGCACGGTGGCGCGGACGGCGGCGATATTAGACAAGAAACCTCCGCCGCCAAGCGGGTTCCGCCAATCCTGAAGGGGTGCAACAAACTCGCGGAGCCGCCCGGCCTTCCGCGAGTCCTCGCCAGCGAACAATCTGGGTGGTCTTATCACAATCCGCGGGTGTGCGGTCCAGCCATGTCATGCCCGGCTGTGGGGATGCGCCCCTGCTAGGGCGGCGAAAAAGTTCCCTGTCGGGCGGCGCCACGGCCTGTTAAAAGAGCGCCACAGAAATTCCCAAAAAATCACGGAGACAGTCCATGACATTGTTCGACCTGACCGGAAAAACCTGCCTTGTGACGGGCTCCACCAAAGGCATCGGCGAGGCCATTGTTCACCGGCTGGCCGAACACGGCGCCAATGTGGTCGTTTCCAGCCGCAAGGCCGATGCCTGTGAAAAGGTGGCCGGCGATATCAACGCCAAATACGGCAAGGGCAAGACGGTTGCAGCCGCCATTCCCTGCAACATCAATTACAAGGAACAGCTTCAGGCCCTGGTCGACGCCACGCGCAAGACCTTCGGCAAGATCGACGTGCTGATCTGCAACGCGGCCCTCAATCCCTATTACGGCCCCATGGCGGAAATGCCGGACGATGCCTTCGACAAGGTGATGGCCGCCAATGTGCGATCCAATCACTGGCTTTGCCAGATGGTGCTGCCCGAAATGGTCGAGCGGAAGGACGGATCGATCGTGATCGTTTCCTCCATCGGGGGGTTGCGCGGGTCGCCGGTGATCGGGGCCTATTGCATTTCGAAGGCCGCCGACATGCAGCTTGCCCGCAACCTTGCGGTGGAATACGGGCCGCATGGCATTCGCGCCAATTGCATCGCGCCCGGCCTGATCAAAACCGATTTCGCGCGCGCGCTGTGGGAGAATCCCGAAACGTTGAAGCGTTCGACGGCGGGCGCCGCCTTGCGCCGCATCGGCGAGCCGGACGAGATCGCGGGAGCTGCTGTGTTCCTCGCCTCGAAGGCGGGCGCGTTTACCACCGGGCAGACATTTGTGATCGACGGCGGGGCGCTGGCTTAGAAACAAACCCACCGGAGGGTAATAGGCGCGCCGCTATTTCCGGCTGCTTTTGGTTTTGGACGTGTTCAAGGTCACGGCTTCGCGGATCAGCGCCTTTAGCGCCTTCTCGTTGATCTTCTCGCCTTCGCTTATATCGATGGCGCGCCTGACATTGCCATCCAGACTGGAGTTGAAAAGTTTCGACGGGTCTTCCAGGGCGGCACCTTTGGCGAAGGTCAATTTCACGAGGGCCTTGTAGGATTCGCCGGTGCAGATGATGCCGCCGTGCTCCCACACGGGCACGCCGCGCCATTTCCATTCCTCCACCATTTCGGGATCGGCTTCCTTGATGAGCTTGCGGATGCGCGCGAGCGTTTCGCCGCGCCAATCGCCCAGCTCCTTGATCCGGCCATCAATCAGCTTTGCGGGAGAACTGCTTTCCTTGGCTTTCGAGGCCGGGCTTATCTTTTTCATCATGGCGCGCGCCTCGCGGCCATATAGGGCAGCGCGAACATATAGAGGCCCGTGAACAGCATGAGAAAGAGAAACGGCAGAGGCGAATAGACAAGCCACATGGGCGGTTTGCCGAGCGCCATGGCGGCGAAATTGGCGATGACCGTCAGCGTGAAGACGATGGACAGCCAGCGATGGGTTTGCCGTATCCAGATATTCCAGTTCATGATTGCTCCTTTGAAGATCAGGACTTCGCCAATAGCTGCTCCAGATTCGCGAGGAATGCCTGCCAGCCATATTTGGCGCCCGCGTAATTCTGCGGCTGGTCGGAGCGGAAGCCGGATTGTTCCATGCGCAGATGGGTGCCGGTGCTGGTGGGCGTGAGTGTCCATGTCACCACGCTGGTCACGCGCAAGGGGCCGTTGCCGGAATCCCATGTGTAGGCAAGCGTCTTGTTCGGCTCGATCGTCAGCACCTCGCAATCGATGACGCCGTTCCAATCGCCATAGGGTTGCGTGCGCAGATTGAAGCGATGACCCATGGCGGGCTTGAAATCGTTCTGCATCAGCCATTCCGCGATCAGGTGCGGCTGGGTGAGCGCGCGCCAGATCTTTTCCGGCGGATGGGCGATCTCGCGTTCGATGACGACGGAGCGGGTTTCGGCCGCGGTGTTCATTGGTCCATCCTTTTGAGCAGACCTTCGAGCGCGTCGATTTTTTCGTGCCAGAAGGCGGTGTAGACATTCATCCAGTCGACGAGCGGCGCGAGGCCTTTGGGCGTGGCGCTGTAATGGGTTTGCCGGCCCTCGCGCCGGTCGCGCACCAGGCCTGAATGCTTGAGCACACCCAGATGTTTGGAGACGGCGGGTTGGGAGACGCCTGCCTGCTCGGTCAGCATCCAGACCGTTTGCTCGCCGCCCCGGCACAGCCGTTCGAAAATCGCCCGGCGGGTGGGATCTGCAAGGGTGCCGAAAATTTCGGTCGCTGTTGCCATGCGCGATTCATAACCCACGAGTTATGAATTAGTCAAGCAGCTTTCGCGCACGGAAAATGGAACAAATGCTGGTTACGCGCCCAGCACCTCGGCCGCGCTTTTGAACGGCAGTTTCTGCGCATCCGCGACGGCTTTGTAGGTCAGCGTGCCCTTGTAGACGTTGAGGCCGTTGGCGAGGTGCCGGTCCGCCTGCATCGCGCCTTCGGCGCCGAGGTTCGCCAGCTTGAGCACGAACGGCAGCGTCGCGTTGTTGAGCGCGAAGGTGGAGGTGCGCGCAACGCCGCCCGGCATGTTTGCCACGGCATAATGCACCACGCCGTGCACGAGATAGGTGGGATCGGCGTGGGTGGTGGCGTGGCTCGTTTCCGCGCAGCCGCCCTGATCGATGGCGACATCGACGATCACCGAGCCCTTCTTCATGTGCTTCACCATTTCCTCGGTGATGAGCTTGGGAGCGGCAGCACCCGGCAGCAGCACGCCGCCGATCACCAGATCGGCGCCCGTCACCTGTTCTTCAATGGTGTCGATGGTCGAATAGATCGTGTTCAGCATCGCGCCGAATTGCAGATCGAGTTCGTAAAGCCGGTGCAGCGAAACGTCGAGGATGGTGACATGAGCTTCCAGCCCCATCGCCATGCGCGCCGCATTGGTGCCGACCACGCCGCCGCCCAGAATCACAACCTTGGCCGCAGGCACGCCCGGCACGCCGCCCAGCAACATGCCGCGCCCGCCTTGCGCGATCTCCAGCGAATGCGCGCCCGCCTGTATCGACATGCGCCCCGCCACTTCGCTCATCGGCGCGAGCAGCGGCAGGCCGCCGCGCCCATCGGTGACGGTTTCATAGGCGATGCAGATCGCGCCGGACTCGAGCAGGCTCTTTGTCTGCTCGGGATCGGGGGCGAGGTGCAGATAGGTGAACAGCGTCTGCCCCTTGCGCAGCCGCTTGATCTCGGCCGGTTGCGGCTCTTTCACCTTCACGATCATGTCGGCGGCGGCAAACACCTCATCGGCATCCGGCAATATCTTCGCGCCGACGCGGGTGTACATCTCATCGTGCAGGCCGATGGCTTCGCCGGCCTGTGTCTGCACGAACACCTCATGGCCGCGCGCGGTGAGCTCGCGCGCCGCCGCAGGCGTCATGCCCACGCGATATTCGTGATTCTTGATTTCCCTGGGAACACCGATGCGCATGGAAGCCTCGTTCGGTTTCGGCACCGCTGACATCGCGCAAGGCCACCGAAGCCGTCAAGCGCGTTTGAAATATAATGTTTTCACGCATCTGTTATGCGCGCCCGAGGCTTCAAGCCTCAGAAGATTTCACAAATCCCTGTTCCCGCAAAAGAAAAGGCCCCGGTCGAAAGACCGGGGCCCCAGAGACTATGTATCAATTAGCGGTTGCGGTGATCGTTTGGATTGTCACCGGTGTTGTCGTCATGCCGGTCTTTGCGGTCCTGGCGAAGATCCTGCCTGTCCGACCGCCTGTCCCGATTGCCTTGACGCAGATCCTGCCGATCGTTTTGCAACTGGCTGCGATCCTGCTGGACCTCCGGCTTGGCCGCGCCCTGCTGCACATCGTTGCGCAGCTCACGACGGTCACCCCGGAAGTTCTGGCGATCGCCGCGCTGATCCTGGCGATCGTTTCTCAGATCCTGACGATCCTGGACGATATTGCGATTGTCCTGACGGATCACCGGGTTGTTGCGGCCATTGTCGCCACCGAAGCGGTTATCGCCGTTGAAGCGATTGTCGCCACGATCACGGCCATTGTCGCCGCCGAAACGATTGTCGCCATTGAAGCGATTGTCGCCACGATCACGGCGATCGTTGCTGCCACCGAAACGGCTATCGCCGCCATTGTGGCTCCAATCGTGCCCACGGCTCCAATCGCGGTGATCGCGATCCCAATCGTGGGTGCGGCTCCACACGCGATAGCGATTCCAATCGCGATCACGCACATGGAAACCATGGCTGCGGTAGTAATCGAGGCTCAACGCCGGGCCATAGCGATAGTTGCGTGCCCAGCCGGGACGAGGCCCGCGCCATTCATCGCGACGCCAGCCGCCATGCACCCAATACCAGTAGCTGCCGCGATAATAGCGATAGTAAAGCGGCCCGCGATACCACGACCCATCAAAATAGACTGGGCCATAGAACACCGGGTAACCCCAATAATCATCGGGGCAACCCCACTGGTCGCAATAGCCGCCGCTCGAAACCGAAAACGAAATGCCGCCGCCCGGCCCGATGGACAATCCGAATCCATCGGCCTTTGCAGGCGCCGCGGCAAACGTCGCCGCACTCGCCATCGCGGCCGCACCAACCAACATCTTGAAAGCGGTTCGCATCAAACTGTCCTTTCCAAAAAACCCGTTCGAATTTGCACCATGACAATCCGCACCTGAACTGACGATGAACCCATTCGTTCCAAATAAAGGCACCCCAAACAATATGACGAAACCAAATCATTGTCGCGCGGGCGCACCCAAAAAAGAAAGCGGCCCCGGCACGAATGCCGGGGCCGCTTTGCAAACCGCGTTGCCTAACTCGAGGCTCGCGATTCGCGTTCAGTGCCCGTGATGGCCGCCATGGCCGCCGCCATCTCCATGGGAGGAGGCGCCGGAATGCGAGCGCCCGTTAAACGAGCGATTGTCGAATGTGGCGCGCGAATTGAAGCTGCCGCCGCGGAATGTGTTGCCGCCGTTGAAGCGGCTGTCGCCCGATGGTCCGCCGCGCACATGGCTGCGGAAATCGCCCGGCGCCCGCGAACGGTCGGACCCGTGGAAGCCGTTGAAGCCGCCGCCATTGCGGAAGGTCACGTTGCGCGGAATGTGGCCGCCGCGCCATTCGTTGCGATGCCAGCCATTGTTCACCCAGTACCAGCGATGGCCGCCATAATAACGGGAGCGGAACGGACCGCGATACCAGCCGCCATCGAAGAAGACGACATCGCCATAGTAGGGCGCGCCATAATCATCGTAGTAGCTGTTGTAATACGGATCGCCGCAATCATACGGGTCGTAATAGGGGCTGTAGGGATCGCAATAGCGATAATAGCGATATCGCGGCCCATAATAGGAGCCCGGATAATAACCGGGATAATACCCCGGATACCCGACACCGAATCCGATTCCCACGCTCACGCGCGCGGATGCAGGCGCGGCGGCAAACGTTGCGGCACCCGCCACCATTGCGGCGCCCAGCGCGATCTTGGCAATTTTGTTCATAGCTGTTCTCCGAACGCTCAGCTTTTCCAAGCGTCACCTTCGCTCCGGGCGGCTGAACCCAGCATGAACAACGTTTTCAGGTTGGCGGCGTTCCGTGGAACCCGTGTCAGGCGGAGCGGCCGCGCGCATCCACCGGCCAGATCGCTTCCAAAATGTCGCCGCGCACGGCGTGATAGCAATCATAGAGATTGACGGTGGGATCGCAGTGCGGAACCACGCAGGAAAGAACATCTTTCGGCCGCAATTTGGCATCGCCCGGCGGATAGAACACCCCGCCCTGTTCATCGCCGAAGAAAAAATAGTTCGCGCCATCGGGCGCGCCGGACAGAATCTTCGGGGCTTCCGCATCGGTTGCAAACGCCTTCAGACCCGCATCGGTTGTGGCCATGCTTTCGCGATTGGCGCTGACCACGGTTGTCTGCACGCTCAGCGAGACTTCGAACGGCGCGCGATCCCCCGGCTTTTCCCAAACATCATTGTACTGACGATCCATGAAGACGTAGGAGCCCACCTGCAATTCGGTCAGCACGCGCGCATCGGGATCGATGTCGAAGGTTCCTGTTCCCCCGCCGGAAAGCACGGGAAGATGTGTATAAGAGACAGAGACGTAGGAGCCCACCTGCAATTCGGTCAGCACGCGCGCATCGGGATCGATGTCGAAGGTTCCTGTTCCCCCGCCGGAAAGCACGGGAACGGCAATGCCGCTGGCGACGAGCGCATCGCGCAATCCGCCAAGTTCTTTCAGTGCTTCGAGCGAGCGCGACCGGCGCTCATTGGGCGATTCCATGTGCTGAACCTGGCCCGCGTAACACTGCAATCCGCCGAATTCGAGATCCTGCGATTTCACGATCTGCTCCACCAGCGCAATCGCGCCATCGCCGGGGCGAATGCCGGTGCGCCCCAGCCCCGGATCGATATCGACGTAAACCTTCAGGGGCTTGCCGCTGGCGCGCGCGGCCTGGGCAAGCTGTTCGGCGATCACGGCATTGTCGCAGGTCACGATCAGTTCGCGCATCCGCCCGTTCAAAGCCATCACGCGGGCAATGCCCGCATCGGTCACCACCGGCGAGGTGAGGAGGATGGACTCGATCCCGCCCGCCGCCAGCACTTCGGCCTCGCCCAGCTTGGCGCAGCAGATTCCGAGCGCACCCGCCGCGAGCTGGCGCTTGGCGATTTCCACGCTCTTGTGGGTTTTGGCGTGCGGCCGCAGCGCGATGCCATGCGCCTTCGCA
>BFBZ01001339.1_pt1 | contig 16802 bp, 14 predicted proteins | sample 1888401 | NCBI WGS metagenome assembly BFBZ01 (sample SAMD00112614, study PRJDB3348) | symbiont metagenome | host: Chara braunii | reverse complement strand
TGCGATCCCGGCCGTCCGCGTCGAGGCCGGCGGCCGCCGGCCTCGACGCACCTCACAGCATGCGCTGAGGCGGCCAAAACAACATGCAAGGGTTCTCGGCACTTCCTCGGAAAAGCTTGATTTCACGCGGCCTTTCGCATCATGCCCTATTCGCCACTCGCTACTCGCTACTCGCCCCTTCACCCATTTCCTGGGGGCGCCGCCAGTCTCGCGGTTGCGCTGGCGTCTCGTTTCGCTAAACCCGGGGCCTGTCGAACAGTGTATTGTTTTCGAATCGGGAGGCGACGATGACCGGACCTCGCTACAAGCGCGCGCTGGTGAAAGTCTCCGGCGAGGCGCTGGCCGGCAAGGCTGACTTCGGCTTCGACCCGGCGGTGGTTCGTGCGATCGCCGAGGATCTGATCGCTGCCGCCAAGGCCGGAATCGACATCGCCGTCGTCGTCGGCGGCGGCAATATCTTCCGCGGCAAGCAGATCGCGGGCATCGGATTGTCGCGGGTCGACGCCGATGCCATCGGCCGGCTGGCGACCGTGATGAACGCCCTGGCGCTGGCCGGCCAGATCCAGGCGCTCGGCCATCCGGCGGTGGCCTTGTCGGCCGAGCCCGTGCCGGAAGCGCTCGACACCTATACCGTGCGCCACGCCCTGGAGCATCTGGCGCAGGGCCGGATCGTCGTGCTCGGCGGCGGCATCGGCGTGCCGCTCCTGACCACCGATACGACCGCCACCATGCGCGCGGTCGAACTGCGATGCGACGTTGTCCTGAAGGGCACGAATGTCGACGGCATTTACTCGGCTGATCCCAAAAAGGATCCGCAAGCGGTCCGTTTCGATACGCTGACCGCCGACGAAGCCATTGCCCGCGACCTCAAGGTGATGGATACCGCCGCCTTCGCTCTTGCCCGGGAGAACAGTCTTCCGATAATCGTGTTCTCTCTCGATGCCCCAAACGCCGTCACCTCCGTGCTGACCGGCACGGGGCGCTGTACGGTGGTCACGGGCTGACCAGCAATTTTCCCGCGGGCTCACCGGCCTGCGCAACGATCAAGAGGCGTATCCCATGGCCGCGTCCCCAACTTTCGACATCGCCGAGATCACGCGCCGCATGCAAGCCACCATCGGCAGTTTCAAGCACGAGCTCGGCACGCTGCGGACCGGCCGCGCGTCACCGAACCTGCTCGACCCGATCATCGTCGAGGCCTATGGCCAGACCATGCATGTGAACCAGGTCGCGACCGTCAGCGTGCCGGAGCCGAGGCTCCTGTCGGTGCAGGTCTGGGACCGTTCCATGGTGCAGGCGGTGGAAAAGGCGATCCGCGATTCGAGCCTCGGGCTCAATCCGCAGACCGAAGGCCAGGTCATCCGCCTGCGCATCCCGGAACTGACACAGGACCGCCGCAAGGACATGGTCAAGGTCGCGCATAAATATGCCGAAGGCGCCCGCGTCGCTGTGCGCCATGTGCGCCGCGACGGTCTTGATATCCTCAAGACCAAGGAAAAAGACCATACGATGAGCGAGGACGATCACGCTCGCAATGCCGATCAGGTCCAGAAAGAGACCGACAAGCACATTGCCGAGATCGACCAGCTCCTGGTGCACAAAGAAAAAGAGATCATGACGGTTTGACGGGGATTGCTGCGGCGATGACCATGATTGACCGGCAGGGCCTGGAGGCGGGCCAGGCATCGGATCCGGCCGGAGAGCGATCTCCAGGTCTGCCGCGCCATGTCGCCATCATCATGGACGGCAATGGCCGCTGGGCGACCGCCCGCGGCCTGCCGCGCGTCGAAGGCCATCGCCGCGGCGTCGAGGCGCTGCGCCGGACCTTGCGGGCGGCCCGCGAGATCGGCATCGAGATCGTCACGGTCTATTCTTTTTCGTCAGAGAACTGGTCGCGTCCACCGGCCGAGGTTTCGGCCCTGATGGGCCTGTTGAAGCGTTTCATCCGCAACGACCTGGCCGAGCTGCACGAAGCCGGCGTGAGGGTCAGGATCGCCGGGGATCGCCAGCATCTGGCGCCCGACATCGCCCGCTTGCTGGTCGAAGCCGAGGCCCTGACCGCTGGCAACCAGCGCCAGACCCTGGTTGTCGCCTTCAACTATGGCAGCCGGCAGGAAATCGCCGCCGCCGCCCGGGCGCTCGCCGTCGAGGTGGCCGCCGGACGGCGTGATCCGGCGTCGATCACGCCCGAAGCGATCGAAGCCCATCTGTCGACATCGGGCATCGCCGACCCGGACCTGATCATCCGCACCTCGGGCGAGGAGCGGCTGTCCAATTTCATGCTGTGGCAGGCCGCCTATTCGGAACTGGTGTTCCAGCCTATCCTCTGGCCGGACTATGGCCGCGAGGCGCTGCTCGAGGCGCTTGCCGAATATGCCCGGCGCGAACGCCGGTTCGGCGGGCTCGCGACCGCCGCGGGCGCCTGAGGCGATGAACCCGGACCAGCGGCCTGCCGGCGCCTTCTCCGATCCGGATCTGCTGAGACGGATCGCCTCCGCCCTGGTTCTGGTGCCGGTCGCGATCGCAGTCGCCTGGTTCGGCGGCTGGCCTTTCGCGCTGTTCTGGCTCGCCGCGGCGATCGCGGTGCTGTGGGAATGGAACCGGCTGGTGCAGACCGATGCGCCGCCGGCGCTGATCGCCGGCGAGATCGCCGCGCTGATCGCCGCGGTCGTGCTGATCCGCTACTTCCTCAATCCCGGTTTCGGCCTGGTGGCGCTCGGTATCGGCACCGGCTTCGCGCTGGCCTTCAGCCCGGCCGGCGTTTCGCGCTGGGCCATCGCGGGCCTCGTCTATGCCGCGGCGGTGGTTGCCGGCCCGGTGATCCTGCGCGACGACGCGACCTATGGCTTCATCGCCATTCTCTGGCTCTTCGCGGTGGTCTGGGGCACCGATGTCGGCGCTTATTTCGCCGGCCGGGCGATCGGCGGGCCGAAGCTCTGGCCGCGCCTGTCGCCGAAGAAGACCTGGGCCGGCTTCATCGGCGGCACACTGATCGGCAGCGCGCTCGGTTGCGCCATCGTCAAGGCGGCGGGGCTGCCGGTCGGCCTCGGACTGGTTCTGGTCAGCCTGGCGGTGGCGGCGCTGAGCCAGGCCGGCGACCTCTTCGAATCGGCGGTCAAGCGGCGCTTCGAGGCGAAGGATGCCGGCGGCTTGATTCCCGGCCATGGCGGTGTCATGGACCGGCTCGACGGTTTTCTGGTCGCGGCGATCGTCGCGGCTCTCATCGGTCTTGCGCGCGGCGGATTTGCCAATCCTGCGGCCGGCATCCTGATCTGGTAGGAGAGGGCATGCGCGCACTGACCATTCTCGGAGCCACCGGCTCCGTCGGCACCAGCACGCTCGACCTGGTCTCGCGGCATCGCGATCGTTTCCAGGTCGAAGCGGTCACCGCCAACGGCCATGCCGAGGAACTGGCGGCGATCGCGCTTGCCCATGGCGCGCGGTTCGCCGCGGTTGCCGACCGGGATGCCTATCGCGCGCTGAAGGCGGCGCTGGCCGGTTCCGGCATCGAAGCGGCCGCCGGTCCCGAAGCGATCGTGGCGGCGGCGGCCCGGCCGGCCGACATGGTGGTGGCGGCGGTTTCGGGCGCCGCCGGCGTCGCGCCGGTGCTGGCGGCGATCGGGCAGGGCACCACCGTGGCGCTCGCCAACAAGGAGAGCCTGGTCGCGGCCGGCGACCTGGTGATGGGCGAGGCGCGCCGGCGCGGCGTGACGCTGCTGCCGATGGATTCCGAGCACAATGCAGTCTTCCAGGCGCTGGCCGGATCGCGCATGGACGATGTCGAGACGGTCTGGCTGACGGCTTCCGGCGGCCCGTTCCGGACCTGGGATGCCGCCGCGATCGCGCGCGCGACCCCGGCGGATGCGCTGAAACACCCCAATTACGCGATGGGCGCCAAGATCACCGTCGATTCCGCCAGCTTGATGAACAAAGGGCTGGAACTCATTGAAGCGCATTATTTTTTCGATATTGCACCGGAGCGCCTGAAGGCCCTCGTGCACCCCCAGCAAATCGTCCACGGCATGGTCGGCTATCGTGACGGCTCGGTGGTCGCGCAGCTCGGTGTCGCCGACATGCGGGTGCCGATCGCGGTTTGCCTTGGCTTCCCCGAGCGGATCGACGGGCCGGCGAAGCGGCTGGATCTCGCGGCTCTCGGCAATCTGACCTTCGAGGAACCGGACCTCGTGCGGTTTCCGGCGCTCCGCCTGGCGATCGAGGCGATGGCGAGCGGCGGCCGGGCGCCCTGCGTGCTCAATGCGGCCAACGAAATTGCGGTCGAGGCCTTCCTGGCCGGCCGCATCCGCTTCGGAGCCATCACCGGCATTGTCGAGGATGTGTTGGCGGCGCTTGGCTCAGGCCCCGCTGCGGCCACATTGGATGACTTAAGATTCATTGACCATGCTGCGAGAGATCGGGCGCGGTCCTCTTGTATCTGACGCCAGCTCCGGCATCCTGACCTTGGGAGGGTGTGGGTCCGGGACAGAAGTGCCGGCGCATACCCAGGGACACGACTATGAATTTCATCTCCGCGTTGGGCGGTGGGGGTTGGGGCGTCGTCCTGACCGTCATTTCGTTCCTTTTCGTGCTGACGATCGTGGTGTTTTTCCACGAACTGGGCCATTTCTGGGTCGCGCGCCGCTGTGGCGTGCGGGTCGAGGCCTTTTCGATCGGCTTCGGACGGGAACTGGCCGGCTTCAATGACCGCCACGGCACGCGGTGGAAGCTGTGTGCCATTCCGCTCGGCGGCTATGTCAAATTCTTCGGTGATGCCGATGCGGCGAGCCGGCCGGATTTCGAAACCGCCGGCGCGATGACCGAGACGGAGCGTTCCGAAAGCTTCTTCCACAAGACCCTGGGGCAGCGCGCCGCGATCGTCGCGGCCGGCCCGATCGCCAATTTCATCCTGGCCATCGTCATCTTCACCTTCGTCTTCACGCTGTTCGGCAAGCCGGTCACGGCGCCGCGCGTCGATACGATCGTCGCCGGCAGCGCCGCCGAGACGGCCGGCTTCAAGCCGGGCGACCTGGTCGTGGCGATCGACGGCCGGCCGATCGACAATTTCTCCGACATGCAGCGGATTGTCGCGGGCAGCGCGGGCCGGTCGCTCGCCATCACCGTCGAACGCGACGGCCGGCGCAGTGATCTGGCGGCGACGCCGGCGGTGTTCGAATTCAAGGACCGCTTCGGCGGCACGCATCGAATCGGCCGCCTGGGCATCTCCAAGTCGACCCAGCCGGGTGACATCGAGATCCGGCGCTACGACCCGCTCACCTCGGCCTGGATGGGCGTGAACGAGACCTGGTTCGTCATTTCGAGCACCTTGAGCTACCTCGGCGGCATCATCATGGGCACGCAGAGCGCCGACCAGCTCGGCGGCCCGATCAGGATCGCGCAGGTCGCGGGCGAGGCGGCCCAGATCGGCTTCAGCACGCTGATGGGCTTTGCGGCGCTGATTTCGGTGTCGATCGGGCTGCTCAATCTGTTCCCGATCCCGCTGCTCGATGGCGGCCATCTGGTGTTTTATGCGGTGGAGGCGATCCGCGGCCGGCCGATGAGCGAAAGAGCTCAGGAAACGGCCTTCCGTATCGGCTTCGTCCTGGTCATGACGTTGATGATTTTTGCGACTTGGAACGACCTCCGGGGACCACTCGGAATGATCTTCGGAAGGTTGGTTGGATGATGGGGTGCGTGGCGTTGCGGCAACGGGCATTAAAAAACAGTCGGACGGTTTCAGGTGCGGTTTGCACTGTCCGTGAAACCGGCTACAAGCAACCCGCTCCCGGGGATTCCGCGAGTGGTCCGCGTTCGCGCGGAAAACGACAAATTGAACAGACAGGCGCGTGATTCATGACTTTTTTCGCTCGGACGGTCCGAACGGTCGTGATCGCAGGGACGGTAGTGACGTCGGGGGTGGCAGCGGCCACACTGGCCAGCACCGCGCTCTCGACAGGGGTCAATGCGCAGTCGGCGAGTTCGATTGTCGTCCAGGGTAATCGGCGCATCGAGGCCGATACGGTCAGGTCCTACTTCTCCACCGGTCCGGGCGAGCCGCTTTCGGCGGCCCGCGTCGACGAAGGCATCAAGGCGATGTACGCCACGGGCCTGTTCCGCGACGTGCGCGTCAGCCGGCAGGGTGGCCGTCTGGTGGTTACCGTCGTCGAGAACGACGTGATCAACCGCGTGGTGTTCGAAGGCAACCGGCGCCTGAAGACCGAACAGCTGATGAACGAGATCGAGTCGCGGCCGCGCGGCACCTTCTCGCGCTCGACCGTCCAGTCGGACGTGCAGCGCCTCTATGACGTCTATCGCCGCACCGGCCGCTACGACGTCGAGATCGTTCCGAAAACCATCCAGCAGCCGAATGGCCGCATGGACCTGGTTTTCGAGGTCAACGAGGGCAAGAAGGCCTCGGTCCGCTCGATCAATTTCGTCGGCAACAACAATTTCGGCCGCCAGCGGCTGCTCGACGTGATGACGACGGGCGAGACCGGCCTGTTCTCCTGGCTGCGCTCCAACGACGTCTATGACGCCGACCGGATCAATGCCGACCAGGAAGCGCTGCGCCGGCTCTATCTGCGCAACGGTTATGTCGACATGCGCGTGGTTTCCGCGCGGTCCGACTTCGATCGCGCCGCCAACGCCTTCACCATCACGATCGAGATCGAGGAAGGCCCGCAATACCGCATCGGCACGGTCGACGTTCAGTCGAACATCCGCGATGTCGACGGCGCCACGCTGCGCCGTGCGGTCCGCACCGCTCCGGGCGGCGTCTACAATGTCGAACTGGTCGACAAGTCGCTCGAGGACGTGACCCTCGAAGTGGCCCGTCGCGGCTACGCCTTCGCGAGCGTGCGTCCGCGCGGCGAACGCGACCCGTCGACGTTGACCGTCAACCTCGTCTATGTCGTCGAAGAGGGGCCGCGCGTCTATGTCGAGCGGATCAATATCCGCGGCAATACGCGCACCCAGGACCGGGTGGTCCGGCGCGAATTCGATATGGCCGAAGGCGATGCCTATAATCGCGTTCTGGTCGACCGCGCCGAGCGGCGCCTGAAGAACCTCGGCTTCTTCAAGAACGTCAAGATCACCACCGAGCCGGGCTCGGCGGCGGATCGCGTCATCGTCAATGTCGATGTCGAGGATCAGCCGACCGGCCAGTTCTCGATCTCGGGCGGCTTCTCGACCTCCGACGGCTTCATCGCCGAAGCCTCGGTGGAAGAGCGCAACTTCCTCGGCCGCGGCCAGTTCGTCCGCCTCGGCGGCACGTTCGGCCAGCGCACCCAGGGCCTGAACTTCTCGTTCACCGAGCCCTATCTGCTGGACTACCGGCTGTCGGGCGGTTTCGACCTGTTCTGGCGCCACAGCAACGTGTCGAACTACCAGGCCTATGCGTCGACCTCCTATGGCGGCACGCTCCGGCTCGGCGTTCCGATCACCGAGAACTTCGCCATTCAGGGCCGCTATACCGGCATGATGCAGCAGATCACGCTGCGTCAGGACCTGACCAACTGCTACAGCGGCTATAACAATACGCTGGGTCAGTATACCAAGGCGGATGGTTCTGTCGTCTATCTGAATGCAGGCGATCCGCAGGCGGCGGCCATCATCGCAGCTGGCGGCACTTTCAATGGTGCTCTTTCTAATGTCGGCGGCGTGCCAGTGCTAAAGGCGAGTGCGCCGGCTGGCAGCCCGGATTACACTTGTCTGGACGACGGCGAGGCTTCGGCGGCGCTGCGTGCGATCAACGGCAAGAACCGCTTCATCTCGATGCTCGGTTATTCGCTGATCTATTCCAACCTCGATCGGTCGATCAATCCGAGCCAGGGCTTGTTCGCCGAGCTCCGTCAGGACGTCGCGGGTGTCGGCGGCGACGCCAAGTTCATCCGTACCACGGGCGAATTGCGTTACTATCATGACCTGACCAATGACTGGATCCTGATGCTGCGTGGTCAGGCCGGCAATATCTTCGGCTGGGGCTCGACCAAGCCGAATGGCGGCAAGCTCGACTCGATCGATCAGTTCTTCATGGGCCCGGAACTGGTGCGCGGCTTCCAGACCGCCGGTATCGGTCCGCGTGACTTCGCGACCGCCGGCCTGTCGGGTCGCCTGCCTGATGCCGTCGGCGGCACGTCCTACTGGGGCGCTTCGGCGGAGGTCACCTTCCCGATCACCTTCCTGCCGAAGGATTTCGGCATGCGCGGTGCGCTCTATGCCGACGCCGGCGCGGTCTGGGGCTATAACAGCGTCACCGGTATCGCGACGGGCGGCGGCACTTTGCCGGTCAACCTGAACGATCCCGTCACTGGGCGTAATTCGTCCGATCACGTCGTCCGGTCGTCGGTCGGTGTCGGCCTGTTGTGGAACTCGCCTTTCGGTCCGATCCGCTTCGACTACTCCTTCGTGCTGACGAAGGCGCAGTGGGATCGCACCCAGTTCTTCCGCTTCTCGGGCGGTACGCGCTTCTGATCGACCGCGCTCCGTGCGAACGGGGCGCGGAGATCGCAAGCAGGCTGATCATGACCGATCCCGTTTTCTTCACTCCGGCCGAGGCGATGACAGTCGCCTCGGTCGCGGCTTTTCTGAAGGTCGAGGCGGCGCTCGCCGGCGGCGACCGGCCACTGAAGGGCGTCGCAGCGCTGGCTGACGCCGGGCCGGCCGACCTGACCTTTCTCGACAATCCCAAATATGCCGCCCAACTGGCATCGACCCGCGCGGCCGCCTGTCTGGTGACGGCGCGGCATCGCGACGACGTGCCGGCCGGGACGATCGCCATTGTCGTGGCACATCCGCACGCGGCCTTCGTGTCGATTACCCGCCGGATGTTCCCAGCCGCGCTCAAGCCGCAATCGATGTTCGGGTCGGTCGGGATCTCGCCAGGTGCGATCGTGCACCCCTCCGCCAGGCTGGAGGCCGGCGTGATCGTCGATCCGAGCGCGGTGATCGGTCCCGACGCGGAGATCGGCGCGGGGACGTTGATCGCCGCCGGCGCGGTGATCGGCCCGGGGGTGCGGATCGGCCGTGACGGTGCCGTCGGGGCGGGCGCTTCGGTCGCACATGCGCTCATTGGCAATCGGGTCATCATGCATGCCGGCGTCAGGATCGGCCAGGACGGTTTCGGCTTTCAGCCGGGTGCCGGCGGCCATGCCAAGATCCCGCAGATCGGCCGGGTCATCGTCCAGGACGATGTCGAGATCGGCGCCAATTCGGCCATTGACCGGGGCCATATCCGCGACACGGTGATCGGCGAAGGCACCAAGATCGACAATCTCGTGCAGATCGCGCACAACGTCGTCATCGGACGGCATTGCATCATCGTCAGCCAGGTCGGCATTTCCGGCTCGGCGACCCTGGGCGATTTCGTCATGCTGGGCGGCCAAGTGGGTGTCAACAACCATGCCGTGATCGGCTCGGGCGCACAGATCGCGGCGACCTCGGTGGTCAAGGATGACGTGCCGGCGGGTGCACGCTGGGGCGGCCGGCCGGCGAAGCCGGTCAAGGACTGGTTCCGCGAGATCGCGACCTTGGAGCGGCTCGCGCGGGCCAAGCAAACGGACTGACGGGCTTGAAGGGCCGAGGTTTCAGACGATGAACGACACGACCAGCATCGATTCCGCCGGTATTCAGAAATTGATGAGCGTGCTGCCGCACCGCTATCCGTTTCTGCTGATCGACAAGGTCATCAAGATCCGCGGCGACGAGTTCGGCGTCGGGATCAAGAACGTGACCGTCAACGAGCCGCAGTTCACCGGCCATTTCCCCGGCAATCCGATCATGCCCGGCGTGCTGATGATCGAGGGCATGGCGCAGACCGGCGGCGTGCTGGCGCTGCTTTCGCAGGGCGGCAGTGCCGGCAAGCTCGTCTTCTTCATGACCATCGACAAGGTCAAATTCCGTAAGCCCGTGGTGCCCGGAGATGTCGTCGAGTATCACATGACCAAATTCGCCAAGAAGCGGAACATCTGGTTTTACCGCGGCGAGGCCTTTGTCGACGGCAAGCTGGTGGCGGAAGCCGAATTGTCCGCCATGCTGGCCGACGCTTGAGGATATCGATGTCCGACAGATCCGTTACGATCGACCCCTTGGCGCATGTTTCGCCGGCCGCCAGGATCGGCGCCGGCGTCACCATCGGGCCGTTCTGTGTGGTCGGGCCGGATGTCGAGCTTGGCGACGACGTCACGCTGCAGGGCCATGTCAATCTGTCGGGCCACACCAGCATCGGCGCGCGGTGCCAGATCCATCCTTTCGCCGCGCTCGGTGGGCCGCCGCAGGACCTGTCCTACAAGGGCGAGCCGACGCGGCTGACGATCGGCGCGGACTGCGTCATCCGGGAGAGCGTGACGGTCAACCGCGGCACGCCGAAGACCGGGCTGACCAGCATCGGCGACCGCTGCTTCCTGATGGCCTATGCCCATGTCGCCCATGATTGCCGGGTCGGCGACAATGTCGTTTTCGCCAATGCGGCGACCCTGGGTGGTCATGTCAGCGTCGGCGACTTCGTTTTTCTCGGCGGCCTGTGCGCCGTCCACCAGTTCACCCGCATCGGCGATTTCGCCATGGTCGGCGGCCTGACCGGCGTCAAGGACGATGTCATTCCCTTCGGCATGGCCTTCGGCGCCAATGGCGTATCCGGCGAACTGATCGGCCTGAATGTCGTCGGCATGAAGCGGCGCGGCTATGCGCGCGACGACGTGAAGACGGTCCGGGCCTGCTACGAAACGCTGTTCTATGGGCCGGGCACTTTCGCCGACCGGCTGGCGCAGGCCACCGAAACCTATCGCGAGCATCCGGCGGCTGGCCGCCTGATCAGCTTCATCGAGGCGGGCGGCAAGCGCTCGGTGATGATGGCCGCGCCGAAGAAGACGCGCGTGGTCGGAGCCGATGACTGACAAGGTCGCCGGTCCCGCCGGTGAGCCGGCGCCGCTCGGTATCATCGCGGGCGCCGGCCGGTTTCCGCTGGCCTTGGCCAAGGCCGCCACCGCCCAGGGCCGGCCGGTTTTTGGTATTCTGCTGAAGGGCATTGCCGGCTCGGAGCTGCAGGCCTATCCGCATGCCTGGGTCGGCATTGGCCGGTTCGGGGCCATGCTGCGGGCGGCGCGGCGCGCCGGCTGCCGGGATCTCGTGTTCATCGGCTCGCTGGTCAGACCCAATCTCTGGACGACGGTTCCGGATGTCGGGGCTCTGCGCATCCTGCCCGAGATGCTCAAGCTCTATCGTGGCGGCGACGATCATTTGTTGCGTGGCATAGCCGGCCTTTTCGAGCGGCAGGGCTTCCGGCTGCTCGCGGCCCAGGATGTCGCGCCCGAACTGCTCATGCCGCTCGGGGCGCTGTCGCGTTGTCAGCCGCACCATCAGGATCTCCTGGATATCACTCTGGCGCTCGCGGCGATCCATGCGCTCGGGCCCTATGACGTCGGCCAGGGCATGGTGATCGGCGCCAAGCGCATCGTCGCGGTCGAAGGCGCCGAGGGCACCGACGGCATGCTCGAACGCTGCACCGCCATGCGCGCATCCGGCCGGCTGAAATGGACCGGAGCCAGCGGCATCCTGGTCAAGTCACCCAAGCCCGGCCAGGACCACCGCATCGACATGCCGGCGATCGGTCCGGCGACGGTGGAGAAGGCGGCGGCGGCGGGCTTGCGCGGCATCGCCGTCGTTGCCGGGTCGACACTCATGGTCGAGCCGCAGGAAATCGTCCGGCTGGCCGATCAACATGATCTGTTCGTCGTCGGCGTCGATGGCGGAACCGAGGGTCGCGATGGCTGAACGTGCTGATGACTGAGACCACCCGTCCGCTCGACGTTTTCATCATCGCCGGCGAGGAGTCGGGCGATCAGCTCGGCGCGCACCTGATGGACGCCTTGTCGGCTCTGGCGCCGGCCGGCGCGCGCTTTCGCGGAGTCGGCGGTCCGCGCATGGCCGATCGCGGCCTGGCGTCACGCTTCCCGATGTCCGATATCGCCTTGTTCGGCATTACCTCGATCATCGCCCATATCCCGACCATCCTGCGCCGGGTGCGCGAAACCGTCGCGGCGCTGAAGGCCAACCCGCCCGACGTGCTGGTGCTGATCGACTGCCCGGGCTTCAACCGGCGGGTCGGCCGTGCCATCCGCAAAATCCGGCCGGATATCCCTGCAGTCTTCTATGTCTCGCCGACGGTCTGGGCCTGGCGGCCGCGCCGGGCGGCCGAGATGAGGCCCTATGTCGACCATCTCCTGGCGCTGCTGCCGTTCGAGCCGGCGATCCATGCCAAGCTCGGCGGGCCGCCGACGACCTATGTCGGCCACCCGATTTCGGAGCGCATCGCCGATATCAGGCCGAACGCCGTCGAACAGGCCCGCCGCGATGCCGCGCCGCCGCGTGTCCTGGTGCTGCCGGGCAGCCGGCGGCTCGAGATCGAGCGCCTGGCGCCGCTGTTCGGCGCGACGCTCGCCAAGGTCCAGCAGATGATCGGGCCGATGGAGCTAGTGCTGCCGGCGGTGCCGCATCTGCGCGGTCAGATCGAGCAGGCGATCGCCGATTGGCCGGTCAAGCCGCGGGTCATCGATACCGAGGCCGAGAAGTTCGAAGCATTCCGCACCGCGCGCGCAGCGCTTGCCTGTTCGGGCACGGTGACGCTGGAACTGGCGGTCGCCGGCATTCCGCAGGTGGTGGCCTATCGCACCGGCTGGCTGGAAGCGCAGATCGCGCGCCGGCTGATCACCGCGGAGACGGCGGTGCTCGCCAATCTGGTACTCGGCGACACGGTCGTACCCGAATTCCTGCAGGAATACGGGTCGGTCGAGACCGTCGCGCCGGCCTTGGCCGCCGTGATCACCGACACGCCGCAGCGCCGGGCTCAGCTCGCAGCCTTTGCCAAGCTCGACACGATCATGGCCTTCGACGGCGAAGACCCGAGCCTGAGGGCGGCCAAGGTGGTGCTCGAGACGATCGACGCCAGGCGGGCAGGGCGGGCGGCGGCCTGAGCGGGCGGGAACCACTTTCCGCCACTGCGCCTCGGCAGGTGGCCCCCAGCGGCTGAGGGAGCCCAAAGAGGGAATATGCGGCGTCACGGCTCACTCGTCTTGGCCGGGCTTGTTCCGGCCATCCACGAATTGCCTTGGTTGGTGAAGACGTGGATGACCGGGACAAGCCCGGCCAAGACGCGGCCTGAGCCAACCGGCCGGCAGCGCGCGCCTCGCCATGCATTGGCGCGCGGCCAGCGCGACATTGTCCGTGTGACGGATGCCCTGCACATCCATAAAAAAAACGGGGCGCCGAAGCGCCCCGTCCTGAACCCGTATTGATCGCCGGCGCTTACTTGCGCCGGGAGATCGGCACGAAGTCGCGGCGGCCGGCACCGGTGTAGAGCTGGCGCGGACGGCCGATCTTCTGCTCGGGATCCTCGATCATTTCCTTCCACTGGGCGATCCAGCCGGCGGTGCGGGCCAGCGCGAACAGCACGGTGAACATGGTGGTCGGGAAGCCCATCGCCTTCAGCGTGATGCCCGAATAGAAGTCGATATTCGGGTAGAGCTTCTTCTCGATGAAATAGTCGTCATGCAGCGCGATGCGCTCGAGCTCGATGGCGACGTCCAGCAGCGGGTCGTCCTTGATGCCGAGTTCGCCGAGCACCTCGTGGCAGGTCTTCTGCATGATCTTGGCGCGCGGGTCGTAGTTCTTGTAGACCCGGTGGCCGAAGCCCATCAGGCGGAACGGATCGTTCTTGTCCTTGGCCTTGGCGATGAATTTCGGGATGTTGTCGACATGGCCGATTTCGCCGAGCATTTTCAGCGCGGCTTCGTTGGCGCCGCCATGCGCCGGACCCCAGAGGCAGGCAATGCCGGCGGCGATGCAGGCGAAGGGATTGGCGCCCGACGAGCCGGCGAGACGCACGGTCGAGGTCGAGGCGTTCTGCTCGTGATCGGCGTGCAGGATGAAGATCCGGTCCATGGCGCGCGCCAGCACCGGGTTCGGCTTGTATTCCTCCGCCGGCACGGCGAAGCACATGTTCAGGAAGTTCGAGGAGTAATCGAGATTGTTCTGCGGATACACGAAGGGCTGGCCGATCGTGTACTTATAGGCCATGGCCGACAGGGTCGGCAGCTTGGCGATCAGCCGGATCGACGACACCATGCGCTGGTGCGGATCGGCGATGTCGAGCGAGTCGTGGTAGAAGGCCGACAGTGCGCCGACGGCGGCGACCATGACGGCCATCGGGTGGGCGTCGCGCCGGAAGCCCTGGAAGAAGCGCGACATCTGGTCGTGCACCATGGTGTGGCGCGTGACGCGATAGTCGAAATCGGCCTTCTGGGCCGCCGTCGGCAGCTCGCCGTAAAGCAGCAGGTAGCAGGATTCCAGGAAGTCGCCGTGCTCGGCCAGCTGTTCGATCGGATAGCCGCGATAGAGCAGCACGCCCTCGTCGCCGTCGATATAGGTGATCTGGCTCTCGCAGCTCGCGGTCGAGGTAAAGCCGGGATCATAGGTGAACATGCCGGTCTGGGCGTAGAGCTTGGCGATATCGACCGTCGAAGGGCCGATCGTCCCGTCCGAAACCGGGAACTGCACCGTCTTGTCGCCGTAGGTCAAAGTGGCCGACTTAGAGTTGGCGGACATTGGCAACCTCTTGAATTTCCACAATGAATATCGTGTGCACGTGCGAAATGACCAAGTCCGGCCAGCCGACGGGCCATGACCGTTCGGATAGCCCGTTTTTGGGGGCCGGGCAAGCGCCGGTCCCCCGCGTGGCAACTACCTACGACACAGGTATGAAACCAGCGCTTGGCGCGCCCGGCGAGGGGTGGGTCAGCCGGCCGCCTGATCGGCGATCCGGGCCAGGCTTTCGTCGCGGCCGAGCACGTCGAGCACGTCGAAAATGCCCGGTGACGTGGTGCGTCCGGTCAGCGCCACGCGCAGCGGCTGGGCGAGCGCGCCGAGCTTGATGCCCTTGGCTTCGATCTCGGCGCGAACCGCCGCATCGGCGGCTTGAGCCGACCATTCCGGCAGGGCCGAAAGCCGCTGGTGGATCGCCGCGAGATGGGCGCGTGCGTCGCCGGTCAGCAGCGTCGCGGCCTTGTCTTCGATCGGCAGCGGCCGCTTGGCGGTGATGAAGGCGGCCCCGTCGATCAGTTCGAGCACGGTCTTGGCGCGCTCCTTCAAGCCGGGCATCGCCTTCAGGAGCTGGGCGCGGACCGCCGGCGTCAGGTTTGCGGCGATGGCGGCGCCTTGCGGGATATGCGGCAGGATGTCGTCGATCGCCTGGATCAGCCTGATGTCCGCGGCATGCCTGATATAGTGGCCATTGGTCGCCTCGAGCTTGGCGAAGTCGAAGCGCGCCGCCGAGCGGCCGACCGAGCCGAGATCGAAAGCCTCGATCATCTCCTCGGTCGAAAAGATCTCCTGGTCGCCATGGCTCCAGCCGAGCCGCACCAGATAATTGCGCAGGGCTTCCGGCAGATAGCCCATGGCGCGATAGGCATCGACGCCGAGGGCGCCATGGCGCTTCGACAGCTTGGCGCCATCCGGCCCGTGGATCAGCGGGATGTGGGCCATGGCCGGCACGGTCCAGCCGAGCGCCTCATAGATCTGGGTCTGGCGCGCCGCGTTGGTCAGGTGGTCGACGCCGCGGATGATATGGGTGATGTCCATGTCGTGGTCGTCGACGACGACGGCATGCATATAGGTCGGCGTGCCGTCGGAGCGCAGCAGTACGAGGTCGTCGAGATCCTTGTTGGGGATCACCACGCGGCCCTGGACCAGGTCATTGACGACGGTTTCGCCGTCCTGGCGGGCTCTGAGCCGGATCACCGGCTTGATGCCGGCGGGCGCCTCGGCGGGATCACGGTCGCGCCAGCGGCCGTCATAACGCGGCGGACGGCCTTCCTTCATGGCGAGCTCGCGCATGGCGTCGAGCTCCTCCGGCGTCGCATAGCAATAATAGGCCTTGTCGGCGGCCAGAAGCTCACGCGCCACCGCGGCGTGGCGATCGGCACGGGCGAACTGATAGGTCGTCTGACCCTCCCACTCCAGGCCGAGCCAGCTGAGGCCGTCGAGGATCGCGGCGATGGCCCCCTCGGTCGACCGCTGGCGATCGGTATCCTCGATGCGAAGCAGCATCTTGCCGCCGGTCTTCTTGGCATAAAGCCAATTGAACAGTGCCGTGCGGGCGCCGCCAATGTGCAGGAAGCCGGTCGGGGAAGGGGCGAAGCGGGTGACGACCGTCATGATTCATCCGAAGACGACAGAGTGCGCGGGAGCGCGATAGCATGATATCGCGAGGGGCGTGCCTGTAGCACGCCCGGCACGGTTTGGGGAACCGCGATTGCCTGCCCTTTGTGGCGGAGCGAAGGCGGCGAACGACCGGTTGGGGGGCGAATGTGAGGGCGCGCGCGCAAGCCATTGCCGCAGCCATCGGGCAGGGCACCAGGCCGGTCCTGTCGGGCGGCCTGCGAAGCTTTGCCGGCGCCTGGCTCGAACGGTGCGGCGAGTGGTTCGCGCTCGAGCAGGAGCGCGGCCGGGCCTTCCTGTTCTTGCCGGTCGCCTATGGCGCCGGGATCCTGCTCTATTTCACCGCCGCCGACGAGCCGAGCCTGTGGGCGCCCTTCGTCATGGCCGGGCTCTTGGGTGTCCTGGCCTACCGGGTCAGGGACCGCCGGCTTGCCTTCCTGGCCGTCGTCGTGCTGGCGGCGGTCGGCGCGGGTTTTGCCGCCGCGACCCTGCGCACGGCGATCGCCGCCCATCCGGTGCTCGCCGCCGAGAGCGGCGCCGTGACCATTTCGGGCTGGGTCGAAGTCTTCGAGCGCCGGGAGAGCGGCGACCGCCTGACG
>BFBZ01001338.1_pt1 | contig 16802 bp, 13 predicted proteins | sample 1888401 | NCBI WGS metagenome assembly BFBZ01 (sample SAMD00112614, study PRJDB3348) | symbiont metagenome | host: Chara braunii | reverse complement strand
GTTTGCGAAACCTTCCAGCTCGGCATTGCCGTGCACTCTTCTGGTGAGCTCGGCATCCAGCTTGCCACCATGCTGCATCTCGGCGCGGTGCTGCCGAACCTTGTCTACACAGCCGACGCGCATTACCACCAACTCACCGACGACATCATCGGCGGCGGCCCCATGAAATACGTCAACGGGTCGATCGCCGTGCCGACCGGCCACGGTCTCGGCGTGGAATTGGACCGCGAGAAGCTCGGGAAATATGCGGATCTCTATAAGTCGCTGGGTGGTTATCTCTATGATCGCGACCCAGCCCGCCCCGGTTGGTTTTCGACCACGCCAAATACTCGCTGGGCTGACCCGACCGATGGCCGCATTGTGGACTATTGACAGAGTGGATTGAGACCGGGGCAGCAAGCACTCAGCGTTGACGGCTAGGCCGCCTGCGAGGCTGGGTCGTGCCATCATCCAGGTGCGTGCACGTTTCCGATATCTTGCCGTTTCGGCGGCAACGAGAAGCCTTTCAGGGGATATCGCCGACCATTCAGCGTCGCCTGAAAACGATGAGAGAATTCATGGAGAAGTTGGCGATGAAGGCAATTCCGATACCGACGATCTTTGCCAGGATCGGCCAGACTCCATAGGCGGCCAGGCAAAAAGTAATCGATACGTTGATCGATAAGCCGACGAGCGCGGCGGCAAGGAAGGACAATCCGCGTGCAACAGATCGCCAATCCGTTGCAAAGACGAAGATCGACGTCGAGATGTAGTTGAAAAGGCAAGCCACGAGGAAGCCTATCGTTGCTGCAACCAGAATGGTGAACCCGAGGCTGTTCAGATAGGAAAAGACGGACACATCGATTATCGCAGCGACACCGCCGGTGACGAGATAACGCGCGAAGGTCGAGCGAATTGCAGACGAACGCAACGACTGCCTCATCAGGCGAGAGATCATCGACGGACCCAGATTTCAACATTTTGCGATGCGGACTGCCGTGTGAAATTGCTGTCGAGAAATTCAGCCAGATTTCGCACATATGGAGAATCTATCTTACGCATATCAAGCCCGTCCGTATTCAAAATGACATGGCTAACGCGCCTCGATGTTATCGCCTCGAAGTTTCTGACCCAGTCATTCAACTGCGTTACCGACGTGCTCGTCAGAACAACGAGATCCGGCTCTCTGGCATTTTCATTCGCTCTCCATTCGGGGCGATACGTGATTTGAAAATAGGGATAGGAGCCCTCGGCTTGATAGTTGCCAAGGCTGACGATGTCCCTATCACCATAGCCGCGCCCACGATGATACCAGGCCTCGAATCCGACATCAATTCCGCCTTGCTCAACGAGGATACGGCCCTCTCTGGCGATACGGCCAAGGCTGAAGGGAATGACCACCGATCCGGCCGGCACGCTCTCCTCTGCCTTCGCAAGATCACGCATGTATTGGGCGAAACGCGCATGGGCAAAAGTTCGCTCCACGCTTGAAACCGCAAGAAATAGCATGCAGAGGCCGAGAAGAGCCACACTCCATCTCCCCTTTGGACCGGCTGTGGCAAACCACAGGAACACCATGTAGTGAGCGACGGGTAGGATACGCTCGGGGATCTGCGGCACGGCTTTCGTCCCGTAAGGCAGCACAACGACCAGCGTCAAGACAGCCGCCGTCCCGGCGAAGGCCCAAGCCGGCGCCAAAGCAATTTTCCTCGCTCTCCATCGTGACAATACCCATCCCAGAGCGATCAAAACCATCATAATGAATGTGACGGCGAGCAACACACGGTCGAAAAGAGAAAACTGCACGACATCGAGACGCATCAGCACTGCATAGATGCTCTTCAGCAGATAGCGATTTGTCTGCTCGCCAACGCTTCCCGAGGACATGGTGCTCATATAGACGCCGATCAGCGCGATGGCGGGGGTTGTCGCCAAGCCCAGCGGCAAAAGCGGCCGTAGCGGCGGCAAGCCGCCTCGGACAAGCTGCCAGACCACCACCCCGATCGCTCCGCCTAGCACTGCGGTGAGAAGGACAAGCACAGACTGCACCTGAACGAAAAAAGCGATCACGGAAAGGATGACGAACAGCGCCAGATACAGCGGCTTGCCGCCCTGAAGAAAAGCCGTTGCACAGGCCAAGGCCAGAAAAACGGCAGGATAGGCCAGGACGAGGCTGATGGAGCCCATGTAGAGCATGAGCGGCATGGCCACGGGCAAGGCAAGGATTGCCCATTTCCTCTCCTTGCCGAGCAGCGATGGCGTCGTAACGATGAGAACGCAGATCAAAACCGTCGAACACAGCGCGATCAACCATTCTGCTGTGAGCGCTGAGGTTAGCGAAGAGACTCTGGTTAGCAGCCAAGGTGCGACGCCATTCGACAGCGTGGGAGCCGCGAGCTCATAAACCGAAGAGACGGTGGGCGCCGCCTTTGCAAGAAGCGCGGCAATGCGACCCGTATCCAGGTGCGCCGGAACATCCTGCGATGGGAAGGTGAAGATCAAGGAAAGCGGAAGAAGGACAAAGGCAACCCCGATCAGCGGCGCATATCTAAGCCTGTCCTTCATCGAAGCCTCGCCAATCATAGACGGGCCAGCCAAACTCCCGGGCAAGCATTCTGAGCTTCTTCGTGGGATCTACCGCGCCTGGCCAGCGAGCGGCCGAAAACAGAGGCGCGTCGCTTTCATGGTCCGAATAGAAAAACGTCGGACTGGCATCGAGGCTATGGCGCCGTAAAATCCTTGCCACTGCCGCCGCCTTGGCCGTACCTCGCAGGTTTGGACCATCGAGCTGGCCCGTGATCCTGCCGTCCGTCGACCATGCAACCTTCGTCGCGACAACATCATCAAATCCAAGTTCGCCCGCGAGTGGCACAGTGTAGATATCCAGGCTTGCCGATGCCAGCAGCAGGAAATGACCCTGCCTGCGGTGTTCAGCTACCCTTCGCAAGGCCGCGGATTTCAACATGGTCCTGCGCACGGTCTTAATAAAGCGGGCCGCCGCCTCATCCATGAAATCTCTGGAGCGGCCGCCGTAAATGCTCGCCAAGAATAGGCTCTTCAGCTGGTCGTTATTTATGACGTGGGCAAAGAACCGGACCAAGTGAGCCGGCAGCAGACAGGCAGACCCGAGATTGGCCGGTTGCCGCACCCCCTGGATCAGGAAGGCAAGATAGAGATCCTGCCTCGATATTGTCCTATCGAGATCGAATATGGCGACGGCACGCTCAGTCATCATCAATATCTCACCGGTTCCATGAGGATAGCCAGTGCCGGAATATTGATAAAGGTGAGCACGCCAACGCTCGCCGCTAGTGCAAAGACGACGATAACGAGGCTCTTTTCCTTGTAGAGTTTTTCCGGCGCCTGGGCAGCGGAATCCGCCTCCATCGACAGAGAAAAATACTGCGTAAACAAAAGCGCAAACAAAGGAACCGTCAGCAGATATTCTATTCTGTATTTGATCAGGAACACACCCAGAAGCAAGCTCGCGGTCAACGCGTAAAAGAACGATGACAGCAGCAGTGTTCTTTCGGTGTAGACATAGAAGCTGCGGCGATAAGAACCAGCGACTTCCGGATTATTGATCCTGCGATATTCGCTATACCGTTTCATTGCCATCAAAAAAGCACCACCCATCCAGTAGCAGATCAGCAGCGATGACGGTGGCAATTGTCCAGGCAAGATCGCCAGCCAGCCAATTGTCAGTCGTATAGGATTGTTGATGCTTTCCGAGAGTACGTCGAGATAGGCACGATCCTTTGTGCGTACGGGTTCGACATTATAGAGAATTCCCATGAACAAAAGAAATGCAGCTGCAACGACCATAGGCCAGCTTGCTTCGGCGGCGAGCGCAAGACCAATAACGGACAGTGCCGCCCACTGAACAGCAACAAGAGGCGCCCACAAATGCCCCTGTGCACCCGGCCTATTTTTCTTTATCGGATGGAACCGATCGAATTTTGCGTCGAGAAACTCATTGATCGTGTAGTTCGCACTGGCAATCAGACAGGTGACGATCACGGCGTGAGCGACCAGTAGTGATATCTCCGGGCCGGTGCGGCCACTCAGCGTGATCGCCAGAGCGCAACCCGGAAGAACAAATATGTTCTTCACCCAATGATCAGGCCTGGCAATTTTGAGATAGTCGCGCCAGCTCGATGCTGGACGCGCAAATTTAATCGCGTCCCTCATACTGCCTCCCCAATTTTTAGATTATATTATGTCTTTCTGCGTCTATACAACAAAATTTGAAGTACAACAACACTTGATATTAGAATATCACATTAATCAGCCTAATTAATAGATATACGTGTGAATATATTAATCGAATAGTACGTGAATTATACATATATTCGTGTTTTAAATTGTCGAAATGAGCCCCTATACATACAAAGTTGAATGAAAATGCGGGGACGATACAAACAGATTAAAACTCAGCCACCCTTCCGCTAGGGAACAACGGTCGCTTGTCTTATCTCGCGGTCCGTCGCCGCCAAGGCCTCTCGCGAACGGGCAACTCGGACAACCTTGGTAGCTACCGATGAAGCTTATTTTCGATATTCGGCAATATTGATTGGCTCCGGAAAACATTCTAGGCTAGCATAAAGCAATGCACTCTTGGAGTATCCGGGATGTTCGATGTAACAAAAGTTGCAATTTCCGGAATATCCGCTGCGGTCAGCAGATTTCACCGCAGTAAAAGAATACAGAGAGCGACGTTTAACGCAATTCGTCTTGATAGGCCGGAGATATCCCATATCATCCGCGATAACGACGCGAGATTTATCAGTTATTGTCTGGCCAGAAGAGACTGGTCTCACGCCCAGATCCTGCAGGATTTGTGGGTATGTTTCGAGCTGGCTGAAAAAAGGGACGGGTTCTTTGTCGAATTCGGCGCAACCAACGGCTTGAAAAACAGCAATAGCTGGCTGCTCGAGAAGAAATTCGGATGGACCGGTATTCTGGCCGAACCCAATCCGATCTGGCATTCGGACCTTGCGGTCAACAGATCGGGACCGATCGAGCACAGGTGCGTCTCGTCAACATCCAACGCCACGGTTGCCTTTATAACAACGGATGCATCCGACCCTGAGCTGAGCTCTATTGCCGACTTCTCTCAAGGCGATCACTTCTCAGGCGTCCGCAGCCGCGGATCGCAGATTGAGGTGCAGACGATATCGTTGGATGACCTGCTCGATATGTATCAAGCACCGAAAGTGGTCGATTATCTTTCGATAGACACGGAAGGTAGCGAGCTGGATATACTTTCGGCCTACAGTTTCAGTCGCCAATTTCGCCTTATATCTGTGGAGAATAATCCGAAGACGGAACCTGCCATTCAAAAGCTTCTGGAGGACAATGGCTATCGGCGGGTATTTGAGCAATTCTCACAGTGGGATGGCTGGTACGTATCACGGGAGCTGAGGAACGGCGAGAAACTGAATGTGGTAGCACCGGCGTCCTGAGGTCTCGCACCTCGGCCTTTACGATGCATCAATGGATGCTGTGCCTATGGCGCCGGCTCAGTCCTGCATCCCGCGCCGCGCCTTGTCTGGCCCGGTGCCCTCGGCTTTTGCAGAGAGCCGGTCATTCGAATGCACACGAAACAGATTGTAAGCAGACAGACCGGATCTTTGCTTGGGTGATCTGTTAAGGTCCCGCCCGAGTATTTTCACATAAACAAGATAGAGCAGCACATGGGGAAAAATGTAGCCAGCCTCAAGAACTGCGGCGAGCACGAAAGACCATCCAATATTGTCGAGCGTGGAGTTTGCAGAACCGATATTCGCAAGCGAATAACCGACCATCACAATCAGCACGATTATCGTGAAATGGAGGATGGGCACTCTTAGGGCGCACAAAACCCCGACTGCAAATGAGATAATGAGACCCCAGGCCATCAAAGCTCCAGCTCCGAGTAGTCCATCTTCAATCAATACGCATCATTGCAGACAGTATCAGTGATCTACGCTTGCGGAACAAGTCGAATATCGCAAGATCACGCGGTTATACGCTCCATTTTTACGTTAAAGTTCTGCCTGGAGGCATGAATTCCACTTTGCAGCGAAGAATAGATCATACAGATTGCCCGATTAGCGCGAGGCAGCCGCTTTCCGAAACCAACGGGTCAGCATGGATCTCCTAGCTATTGCCAGCCGCAATTGACGCGGCTCACGGAGAAAGAGAGGCTTTCATGCCATCATCCGTTGTCTGGGTGAGAGATGCCGGCTTTTCGTCTTCTACGCGAATGACATCTCCAGGCGCGACAGCATCATTGTCTCCGACGGCAATGATACGCAAATTGCCATCGACAACGCGATCTATGGTGGTCTTGAGCGAGCGTTGCGAATCTTCAATGGCGAGGCTTGCAGCCGCAGCTGGCGCGCGGGCCTGCACGTTGTCGAGCAGAGCTTGTGTGGTTGCCGCCTTTTCTCGGTTGGCAGCAAGACGGTCGCGCACATCTGCGGCTTCGGTCAGCGCCTGCACGCGATAGCGATTATTAACGTCGGCGATATCTCCATCCGCTTTGGCGATATCCTGCCGCGCCTTCAGATTGGCGAGGGCCACGTCGAGATTCTGGCTTTCAAGCTGAGCAAGGTTCTGGTTTGCGCCCAGCTCGCGCGACGACACCGTCAGCCCTTGCGAAATCAGCTTGCTGACCGTGCCCACGTCCTTGTTGGCCATTTCGATCTGTTTTGCAAGCGAGGCCGCCTTTGAATTGAGGGCCTCTATTTGGTTTGCGGCAAGGAGCTTTGCCTGATTAAGCGCATCGACCTCCGTACGCAACGAGCGCTGTCGCGTATCGAACAAATCCCGCTCCTGCTTCATCATTCGATCAATGAGCGGCTCGTTCGCGCGCGCCGTCAGCTCCGGTGGAAAACTGATCGAAGGTTGCCCTTGCGTGATTGCATCCAAGCGAGCTTGCCGGGTCAACAGGCTCAGGCGCTCTACCTCAAGAGATCGCAGATCACCGCGAGCAACCAGGGCTTCGCGCTGCAGGCCGACAAGATTCGGGTCGGTCAAACCAAAGGTTCCCCCACCCATGCTTAATGCCTGAATGACGGTGAGGCCAGGGCTATAGTCGTATCTCCCCGGCTTTGCGACAAGACCGGTCAGGAAAAAGGGCCGATATTCCGACACTTCAACGGATGCATTGGGGCGCTTCTGCATGCCGACCTGCGTCTTCAATCGTTCGCTGATGCTTTCTGCGACCTGCTCCGATGTCATGCCCGCGGCAGGCACCGCCCCTATGATGGGAAGAGACAGGTTGCCGGCTGCCGAGATGACGAATTCTCCGGTCAAAGGCGCCCATTCGATCGCAGCCCCGGTCGTCGGTCGCCATTCGAATACCCTGATCCGCAGCTTGTCCTGCGGACCGAGGATGTAATCCGCGGCAAAAACGCCGGTTGATCCTAGAACTGCTGACAGCATGATCGCAGCGCCAACAATCGGTAAAACCTGGCCGCGAAGATACCGAGCAACAAACGCCCGACCGGGTTTGCGGGGCATCGGACCATTTGGCGGCATGGCGTTTCACTCCTGTTCGGCACCGACAATGGCGCTCACGACGACAAACGTCCCTGCGACGGCTCCAACCAATGCGCCATATTGAGCTGCTCACCGGTTGATCTGCTGACGAAACGCCCGAATTTCTCCATGAAGACCCCGGTCCTGAACTCCGCGGCTCGCGCCACCGCGTCAGCGGGATTGAATTCCATACGCTCAAGGCGCTCAATCGCCTCAATTATCGCCTCGGTCGTCTGCACGTCAAAGAATAAGCCCGTCCTGTCAGCGATGACCGTTTCGGTGGCACCGCCGCGATTAAATGCGATGACAGGTCGACCACTCGCCATTGCCTCAACGGGCACGATCCCAAAATCCTCCTCACCGGGGAAAACAAGCGCCTTGCAGCATGCATATTGATCTTTCAGAACGCTGAACGGCTGAGGCCCCAAGATTGTCACAGTGGGACCTGCTACCTTTCGTAATCGGTCGAGCATCTCGCCGCCGCCGATGACGACGAGTTTCGCCCTCATTCGGTTGAACGCCTCGACCGCAAGATCAGGTCGCTTGTAGCCGACGAGTTCGCCGACCATGAGATAATGGTCGCCGATCTCGGATGATGGCAAGGGGCGAAATGCCGTCGTATCTACCGGCGGATGAATGATCTCGGCGCTGCGCCGATAGTAGCTTTTGATGCGTTGGGCGACAGTTAGCGAATTTGCCGCAAAATCATCGACCCGATTGGCCGTCGCGACGTCCCACGTTCTTAGATAATGGGCAAGCGGCGGCATCATCAGACGCGTCATCAAACCGGAACTGTCATAGTAACTATTATACATGTTCCAGATGTACCTCATCGGCGAATGACAGTAGCAGACATGTAAGGCGGTTGAGTTGGGTATCACTCCCTTTGCAGGTCCTGATTCACTGCTTATGACCAGATCGTATTCATTGAGATTCATCTGCTCCAAGGCCATCGGCATCAATGGAAGGTATTTTTTGTACATTTTCCTTGCATAAGGAAGGCGATCGATGAATGTCGTGCGGATCTTATGTCGCTTTATGATGTCGGAAACGGCTTCCGGGTCGTAAACATGCGTAAAGATGTCCGCGCAGGGATACATCTTGCAAAGGGCTTCCAGAACCTTTTCCCCTCCGCGCATACCAACCAACCAATAATGTATGATTGCAACGCGCATGAAGTACTCCATGAACAAGGTAGCCATTTGACGGCCACATCGAATGTATAAGTGAAGTTATGCTGAACAACACCCTCGATCTTGATGCACTTAAAGTTCTCGATATAACGTCTGCTGCGTTTTTTTGTCGAAACGCTTGCCTGACGACTTTATCTCATCGGTAGATCCTATCCATTTGTAGGGCTTCAGATTTTGACTGTGCCGTTCGATAAAGGCCCGGATGTCGGCCTCTAACTGGCTTGCGGACTTCGAAGTGCCATGCGTCGCTTGCCGACGGCTAACTTCCATAAACAAGCTCTCCACCTGGCGTAACCACAATGTCGCCGTGGGCATGAAATGCACATGATAGCGAGGCCGATGCATTAGCCAGGATCGCACCATCGCCACCTTGTGCACGTTGCAATGATCCAAGATAATATGAATGTCCAATTCCGCGTCGACGCTCACATCAATCTGCTTCAGGAAATCGAGGAATTCCCCCGCCTTATGCTGCTTGTGGTGATCATCGATCACAAAACCAGAGACGACATCAAGAGCGATGAAGAGCGACGTAGCCCCGTGCTGAACGTAGGCCGGCACTTTCCGCTCGGCAGCTGAGTGCATTGTTGTCGAAGCGATAGGCTTGCCACAGACGTCCTGTTTGCAACCTTTCTCGTTGACGCTTAGCGCCAGCGCTCGATTTGGCGGAAACATATAAAGTCCAACAATATCACAGACTTTATCCACGAAAATCGGATCGGCCGACAGTTTGTAGGACTGACCGCGATGAGGCTGAAGCCCGAACGCCGCCCAGATTCGCCGGATTGTCGTGTGGGAGAAGCCCGTTGATGCGGCCATTGAACGGATCGACCAATGAGGAGCATCGTCAGGCGCCGACTGCAGCGTGCGCTCGATGACCGCCGCAATCTGTGCATCATCTATAGTGCGCGGTCTTCCGGGGCGCTCTTCATCGAAAAGGCCATCGATGCGGTTCCTTAAAAAGCGTCGCCGCCACTTGCCGACAGTATTTTCATGAATGCCCAACTCCGCCGCCACAGCCTTGCTGGTTATGCCGTCGGCACAGCGAAGGATGATCTGACATCGCTCCGTCATGGACCGCGTCACCGTCTGATGTTGGTGAACCTGCAGCTCCAGATAATCCCGCTCTTCCCTACTCAGAACCAGGGGCTCCGTCGGTCTTCCGGTTGCACTCGCCATTGTTACGTTCCCCGTAAAAACAAGTACTTGCTAAATGATGCGAAATTCAGTTCCAGTCTATTGTCGATACAACTAAATAGACATACAACTTTATCACTACATTAGACTTAATAACACCTAATTATTGCGTGTGATAACTCGAATATATCATAATTCATGCGCATATATTGCGACGCAATAAAGTTATTGTCAATTTATTTATTGTTTGTTAACTTAACTGTACATTCACGTCAGGTGCGGGACAGCACCTTTCCAGGCATTTCAAGCAACATTTCTTTAGTCTTCCGAATACGGAGCAAGCTGATGAGGGAAATAGACCTTAGACGTGAACTCGCCCCTTTGGGTGACCTACGAACATCTCGGTTACCTGGCACGACCGCCCGCGCAGCACCATCAAGGAAGATGTACCCCCAGGCCATCAAGCGCCTTATTGACGCAACGCTGGCCGTAATTGCCTTGGTTGTATTGGCACCGATGATCCTAATGGTGGTAGCTATCCTTCTCGTGACCCAGGGTCGCCCCATCTTTCATTCACATCGGCGAATTGGCAGGCATGGCGTGCTGTTTTCCTGCTTTAAGTTCAGGACAATGGTCGTCAACAGTGAGGAGGTCCTCGCGCGCCATCTGGATACCAATCCCGCCCTCAGAGCCGAATGGAATGCGACAAGAAAACTTAAGGACGACCCGCGTGTTACCCCTTTCGGCCAGCTGCTGCGCAAGAACAGCGTCGATGAAATCCCTCAACTCCTGAACGTAATCCGGGGTGAGATGAGCCTTGTTGGTCCGCGCCCCATCGTTACAAGCGAGGCGGAGCTCTACGGGGTCCATTTTGTCGACTACATGCGGGTTCGCCCCGGCTTGACCGGCCTCTGGCAGGTAAGCGGGCGCAGCGATACCAGCTACGATACGCGCGTCGAACTCGATACGCGCTACGTGACGGAGCAAAGCCTGGTGGGCGACATTGTCATTATGGCCAAGACCATTCCGGCAGTCTTGACCTCGCGAGGCAGCTATTGATCTACCAACCAATTCCACTCGGCCATTTGGCTGTTTTGGATTTGGAGAGATGTAAGCCGGGGTCGCTTGATAGCGATCCGATATCGCCAGGTTTCTTTCGCAGTCCGCAGCAATCGAACTCTTGATGAGGAATGGTTAGCTTTGCACGACATTTATCTCACCGATCACTACGCAGAACTCAATCCAACGTGGCATGAGGAGGATTCACCGTGGAAGGCGCGTCAGATCGAAGCGATCATTCGCAAGAACCGGCTGGACTTCGACAGCCTTTGCGAAGTCGGCTGCGGCACGGGTGAAATCCTCCTGAATCTGTCGCGCACATTTCCAAAAGCGCGTTTGACAGGCTACGAAATCTCCCCGCATGCGTATCAAAGGGCCAAAACGAAGGAAACGAGCCGAGTAGCCTTCCGTATGGGCGACATTCTCCAGGAAAAGGATACGCAATACGATATTGCCGTGATTGCCGATGTCATTGAGCATGTCGAGGATTACATCACCTTTATCAAGGGGTTGCGCTCTTGCGGTCGCTACAAGATTTTCCACATCCCGCTTGATCTGTCCGTGCAATCACTGTTGCGTGCGTGGCCAATTACAAAACTGCGCGCAAATGTCGGGCATCTGCACTATTTCTTCAAGGATACTGCACTTGCGACACTTACCGACTGCGGTTATTCAATCGTCGATTATACATATACGGCGAGCCGCCTCGAGCTTCCCAATCAAGCGTTCAGCAGCATGCTGATGCGGTTGCCGCGCAAATTGCTTTATTCTCTTCATCCGGATCTGGCTGTACGGATTCTGGGCGGCTATTCTCTCCTTGTTCTTGCCGAGTAGCCGCCGATGCAGCCGCTCCGAACGTATGCTGTCGCCCGGAAATTGAGAAGCACAAAATCCGATTCATGCGTTCACTTATGGTCCGTACCCGACGGTCGGCTGCCTGCGACTTATCGTCATGAGCATCGAAAGGCCCTGCCATGAGCATCGAGCCTATCGGTATTGCCGCAATTTTATGTGGTCTCTTTTGTCTGTTTCTTGGAAACCGCGCGACAACCATCGCGCTGGCGATTGCAGCGGTATTCGGGTCAGCTGCGGCGATGTTCATAGGATCTGCAAATATTCAACCTGGCCATGTTCTTCTCGGATTTCTCGCCATTGGCATTATCACGCGTGAGCGCTCCGCCGTCGCATTTGTTCATGCATTGCGGTTTGGCGAACCAGGCTTCTGGTTTGCCCTGCTTGTCTTCTATGGCTTGCTGACCGCCTATTTCGCGCCCCGCCTTCTGTCCGGCATCACACAGATCGTTCCGCTTGGAACAACGATGTTCGATGACAGCCGCTCCACAGTTCCGCTGGTCCCTGTCTCAAGCAACCTCACGCAAAGCGTTTACATGGTAGGAAACCTGCTCTGTTTTGCGATGACGGTTGCCGTTGCATCGACCAGACAGGGCTTCAATGCCGTTCTCATAGGCCTGCTTGCCTATAGTATCGCCAACACGCTCTTTGCATTGCTCGATATTGCGACTTATTCGACGGGAACACAGAGTATGCTCGCCTTCATGCGAAATGCTCAATACGTTCTTCATACAGATGACCAGGTCGCGGGTGTCAAGCGTATCGTCGGCTCGTTTACAGAGGCGTCATCCTACGCTCGATCGACACTCGGTGTATTCGCCTTTTCCGGTACGCTCTGGCTTTGTGGCCGTCATCCCTATCTTACCGGATCAATCGCGGCAGCATCACTTGCGCTGGTTGTGATGTCGACGTCGTCGACTGGCCTCGTCGGGGCGCCCGTGATGGGATTGGTCCTCTATGGAACCGCCATCATGGTCGGAGGGCGAAAGAATGCACGCCGCTTCAGTACCCTGATCATCGTATTCGTGCCGACGATCGCGGTCGCCGCTGCGCTTCTTGTTGCAACCGATCCAACCATGTCGAAACTTGTCTACAACTACATCGATATTGTCGCACTCGGTAAATCCACGTCAAACTCGGCAATTGAACGGGGCGCGTGGAATACTGTCGCCATTCAGAATGTCTTCGACACCATGGGACTGGGCGTTGGCCTCGGCACTGCCCGCACATCCAGCTTTATACTCGCGCTTCTTGCCAATGTCGGCGTCGCCGGAACCGTCTTCTATCTGCTCTTCGCCTTTGGGGCCCTGATCAGAAAGCGTGGCATCCCGGGAAGCTTCACAGCGGATGCGCGTTTGTCGGCGTGTAATGGCTGCTTCGGGTTGCTGGTGGGCGACATGCTGGTCAGCCCCGTTATCGATCAGGGTCTTTTCTTCTGCATGCTCGCCGGCCTGGCCTCGGCGTGGCCCGAGCGCAGCAGGCAAATAGTGCATGCGAACCGCCCCATAGGAGCAATCGCCATATGAGCGCTCGCGCCCTCTTTGCGGTCAACGGCCGTTTCCTCACGCAAAATGCAACGGGAGTGCAGCGCTATGCCTCGAACGTTGTGCGAGCCCTCGACGGCGCGCTTGCTGCTGTGGACAAACACGCTGCAATCATCGCGCCTTCAGGGGCACCAGATCCCGGCTTCGGCCATATGCCGCTGGTTCAATCCGGAGCTCTTTCCGGTCACGCCTGGGAACAGATGACACTCCCTGCGCAATGGCATGGCCGGCTCCTCAACCTGTGCAATACCGCGCCCGCCACAAAGACTGATCAAATCGTCTGCATTCATGACGCCAATGTTTTCACCACCCCCGACAGCTACAGCCGCGCATTCCGTGCCGTCTATCAGACCCTGCAGCCGCTGCTCGTGCGCCGGTCCGCCCGTATCGTCACCGTATCACATGCCGCCGCGCGGCAGATCACCCGGCATTTACCGATCAAACTGGACGACATTGTCGTCCTTCCGAACGGTCACGAACACGCACTAGGCTGGGATCCGGCGCTGGCGCAAATCGCGCCGAGCTTCATAGCCCAGACCTTGAGGCGGAGCGATCGCCGGTTTATTCTCGCCCTCGGCTCCCAAGCACGTCACAAAAATCTCGCTCTCCTTATCGACGCGGCTTCGGGACTTGACGAGATCGGTGTCGACATCGTGATCGCCGGCGGAGGCGCGGATATTTTCGTTCCCGGAGCCCTCAGGGAAAGATCGAATGTCCATCTGATCGGCCGCGTCTCTGACCATGACCTAGCTTACCTGCTCGAAAGAGCACTCTGCCTTGCCTTTCCATCCTTGACTGAAGGCTTTGGCCTTCCGATCGTCGAGGCGATGGCACGGGGGTGCCCTGTCGTCGCCTCTCATTGCGCCAGCATACCGGAGGTCTGCGGCGAAGCGGCGCTGTTCGCCTCGCCCACGGATCCGGCCGCCTGGGTCCGGCAAATCCAAACTCTAAAAGAGTCCTCGGCCCTGTGCGAAGACCTCGTCGGGCGGGGATATGAACAGATCGGAAACTTCTCCTGGTCACAAACCGCAGCCGGTTACATGGAATTACTTGAACAGCCTATCGCCCGGCCAAAGACATACAAACCATCCAGTACAAGCGCTCCACGTGTCGCTGTCATCGTCGCAACGCGGGGACGCCCGGGTATCGTCAGCGCTACCGTGCGCCACCTGCTGGCCACGCAAACATTGAAGCCAATGGCCGTCATCGTTTCCTGCCCCGATATCGCGGATGCCGGCGATCTTGTCGGCCATCAGGAAGTGACAGTGGTAACCGGTGCTCCGGGCCTAACCAGCCAACGCAACACCGCCCTTCTGAGCCTCCCGGAGGACTGCGAATTCGTCGCCTTTTTCGACGACGACTTCCTGGCCGACAAGAAATGGCTGAAGGCAGCGGCTAGAGCATTCCGTGATGACCATCAGATCGTTGGTTTCACCGGACGCGTTCTTGCCGATGGCGTCGGCGGTCCGGGAATAGGGTTCGAGGAGGCATTGCGCCTTGTTGACGCAGCCAAGCCAAGCGACTGGACCTGGATTGAGCCCTATAGCCCTTATGGCTGCAACATGGCGTTCCGGGTGGAAAGCCTCGGGGAAACGCGTTTCGATGAGCGCCTGGTTCTCTACGGCTGGCTTGAGGACCGTGATTTTGCCGCGACCCTGGCCAAACGCGGTGGCCGCTTCGTCAAATCCGCGGAGGCTTTCGGCGTGCACATGGGCGTCAAAAGCGGCCGCGTCAGCGGGGAACGGTTCGGCTATTCGCAGATCGTAAACCCCATCTACATGCTCAGCAAGGGAACGATGAGCGGTGCGATGGTCGTCAATCACATCTTCTGCAACATGGCCATGAACTTCGCCCGAGCAGCGCGGCCCGAGCCCTTCGTCGACCGCCGAGGACGTCTGAGAGGCAATCTGATTGCCATCGTCGATCTTCTTCGTGGCCATCTGCAGCCCGAGCGTGCGGCTGGACTGCAGCCTAGAAACAACCCAGCGCAACTTAAGTCGGAGGTCAGGACCAGATGACGCAGAACAGCCCGTCTCTCTTGGAACGTTCGTCCCGGCTCTGGCGGCTCGACGACCTTTCCACCGACAGATCCAACGAAGGACCGATCGCGCTGCTGCGCTCGATGAGCATGCTGGCGCTGAATCACAAGACGACGCTGATCCTCTGCACTGCCGTCGGCATCGGCGTTGCGGCATTTTACGCTCATTCGTTACCGCGCATTTATACCGCAACGGCTTCAATTCTGCTTGAGCCGCATCGCTCGACGCTGGCCTCCAGTCAGGACGCGCAAAACCTGGACCCGAACAGGGCGGATAGTGAACTGCAGATTATCCGCTCGGAGCGACTGCTTTCCGCAGTTTTCGACAGTCTGGATCTGGCCAATAGCCCGGAACTCGGTCCGCAACCGCCGCGCATGCGCGATATCATCGTCAACAAAGTGGAAGGCGTTCTGGATGGATTGTGGCTCAAGATAACCGGTCCAGGTGGAGGCAAAGCTCCACGTCCGTCTGACACCACGACATCACGCAACGCCGACGGTCGCGAGGCAGCATTCCAGAATTTCGCACAACATCTCGACGTGCGCCGCGTTGGCCAATCCTATGTCATAGAGATCAGCTACTCCTCATCCGATCCGGCACTTGCCGCCCGTATCGCCAATGCCGCGGTTTCCGGCTATGTCCTCCAGGCCGTTACCTCTAAGGAAGAAATGGCGCAGGCGGGGACTGAAGTCTTGCAATGGCGCCTCGACGCATTGGCGGCACAGGTCGACGCTGCGACGATTGCCATGAAGCAAGGCGCACTGCCCGCAATCCCTACCCCCGACGGAGACGCCCGGATTATCGGCGCCGCGCAAGCACCGCTCGGCCCATCCGGCCCACGCACCACGTTAATCACAGCCCTGGGCGGCATTCTCGGTCTGCTTTGCAGCTTTTCCTTCATTGCGCTCAATCTGGCGCTTGATCGCAAGGTGCGTAACGGCAAGGATTTGGCGCGCGACACCGGAATACCCTGTCTGGGAACACTACCGGATGCGGTAAGTCGTGGGGGTGTCTTTCGGGGCTCACACCGCCGACACGTTTCCGTCGTCATCAACCAGCCAGGCAATGCTTACGCTGCTGCAATACGAGACCTTCGAACATCCATCGAAATCGCTTGTTCGGCAATTCGTAACGAACGCGGCATCATTGTCGCTGTCACCGCCTGGGACGGTGCCTCGGGCGTTTCGGCTCTGTGCCTTAGCCTGGCGCAATTCATCAATCGAAGCGGCCGGCATATCACGCTCTTCAACGCCGAGACGCATCCGTCCGATCTCAGAGATCATGATCCGGAAAGGCTGGCAACGACCTCTCTGGCCGATGCTCTCGTTGCCGACATACGTCCCGAGCAGGTGATCTTTGCCAACGGCCGCGGCGACGGCCATGGCATCGCCGTCCTTCCGATCCACTCCAACAACGCCCTGACGAACCTCTATGTCGATTTTCGTGATCGTCGGGTCGGGCGGATTGTGGAA
>BFBZ01001327.1_pt1 | contig 16805 bp, 14 predicted proteins | sample 1888401 | NCBI WGS metagenome assembly BFBZ01 (sample SAMD00112614, study PRJDB3348) | symbiont metagenome | host: Chara braunii | reverse complement strand
CCCGACGCGGCCCGGGCCGAGGCCGAAAAACGGACCCAGCCGATACCGCCGCTCAAGGTCACAGCCCCGAATCCTGACTTTCGCTCCGGGTTCCTCGTCTTTACCTCAAGCATCGAGGCGGACGTCTCGAACGGTGTGAAGGACGAGTGGAGCACAAACTCGTTCCTTCGCGTGAACGGATCGGTCCAGTACTCGGAATCGCTCCGCTTGCATTGCAACGGCATCCTGACGTCTAGACTCCGAGGACAAGTCGGCATGCTCGAACTGCACGCAAACGGGGACGTGATCGCCGACCTTGTCGAGTTGAACGCCCCGGTGATCAAAGTGCAAGCGAATGGCAACCTGCTCCTCCGAGTCGGACCGGGAACGAACACGGTTCAGGTCGAGAACGTCTCGCTGAGCTCGACGATCCTGACCCGCGGCAATAGCGGACTGAAGGTGGAGGGGGCGCAAGAGCACCCCTCCTGGCACGGGGGAGTGGCCGTGGTCGTGTACTGAGCGGCCGCAGATGATACGCGTGGTCATCGACCAGACCGCGGAAGACGAGATCGACAACGCTCACGCCGTACGGATTCGCGTTGTTGCGTTCCCAAGCGGGAGCCGGAAACCGGGGTACTGGGAAAACCGGCTGCCGAAGAACTGAAACAAGACCCACCGCATGAGGCCCTCTGACATGCGCCTTGCTTATCTGCTTGCTCTCTGCGTCCTCGGCGGTCTCTGCGGTGAGACTCGCGCGCAAACGATCGCCGTGTACCCGCCGGACATCAACCTCGAAACGGCCCGGGACCGGCAGTCGTTCGTCGTGCAGCTCACCCAGCCCGACGGCCTCACGCGCGACGTGACGGCTCAGGCGCAAGTCAGCTTCGCCAATCCGGCACTCGTGAAGCTCGACAAGCACTATGTCCTGCCCGTCGCCGATGGCGCCACCGAGATGACCGTGACCTTCGGCGGGCAGACCGTCAAGATCCCGGTGAAGGTGACAAAGGCGAAAGAGGACCGCGCCGTCTCCTTCAAACAGGACGTGATGCCGGTCTTCATGCGGACCGGGTGCAACGTCGGCGGGKGCCACGGCGCGGCCCGCGGKAAGGACGGCTTCCGGCTGTCGCTGTTCGGCTTCGACCCCGAGGGCGACCACTTCCGCCTCACCCGCGAGCTCAACGGGCGTCGCGTCAACCTCGCGCTGCCTGCTGAGAGCTTGCTCGTCGAGAAGGCGCTCGGAAAGGTGCCGCACACCGGCGGGGCGAAGATCAAAGAGGGCGACGAGTACCACCAGACGCTCCTCCGTTGGCTCGAGGCCGACGCCCCGCTCGACCCGCCCATGATCGCCATGCCGGTGAGCATGGAAGTGTTCCCGCCCGGTGCGGTCCTCGACGGTAAAGGCGAGAAGCAGCGCATCGTGGTGCGCGCGAAGTACTCCGACGGCACCGACCGCGACGTGACCAGCCTCGCCCTGTTCCTCACCAACAACGAGACCGCCGCCAAGATCGACGGCGACGGCACCGTGACGGCCGGCGACCGCGGCGAGGCGTTCGTCATGGCCCGGTTCCACACGTTCACCATCGGCGTGCCGTTCATCACGCTGCCGAAGGACCTGAAATTCACCTGGACCAACCCGCCTGAAGCAAACTACATCGACACGTTGGTCAACAACAAGTTGAAGAAGCTCCGCATCGAGCCGAGCGGTGTGTGTGACGACGCGACCTTCGTGCGCCGCGTGTACCTCGACATCATCGGCGTGCTGCCCACGCCCGACGAGTACGCCCGGTTCATGGTGTCCACGCTGCCCACGAAGCGCGAACACCTCGTGGACGAGTTGCTCGACCGCAAGGAGTTCGCGGAGTTGTGGGTGTTGAAGTGGGCCGAGCTGCTACAAATCCGCTCGTCCAACGAGGTCAGCTATAAGGCGATGCTGTTGTACTACGGCTGGCTGCAAGAGAAGATCGCCAAGAATGTTCCCACCGACGAGTGGGTGCGGGAACTGCTCGGGGCCAACGGCGGCACGTTCAAGAACCCGGCGACCAACTACTACCAGCTCGAGCGCGACGTCCTCAAGGTGACCGAAAACGTCGCCCAGGTGTTCATGGGCATGCGCATCCAGTGCGCCCAGTGCCACAACCACCCGTTCGACCGCTGGACGATGGACGACTACTACTCGTTCGCCTCGTTCTTCACCCAGATCGGGCGCAAGGGCACCGACGATGCGCGCGAACTGGTCATCTTTAACAGCGGCGGCGGCGAGGTGAATCACCCGGTCCACAAGCGACCGATGCCGCCCAAGTTCCTCGGCGGCACCGCCCTCGCGGACGTGGCCGGCAAGGACCGCCGCGTCGTGGCTGCGAACTGGCTCGCCAGCGCGGACAACCCGTACTTCGCCAAGAACCTCTCGAACATCGTCTGGGGCCACTTCTTCGGCCAGGGCATCATCAACGAAATCGACGACGTCCGTATCTCCAATCCGGCAAGCAACCAGGAGTTGCTCGACGAGTTGGGCAAGAAGTTCACCGGCTACAAGTACGACTTCAAGAAGCTGGTCCGCGACATCTGCACCTCGCAGACGTACCAGCGGTCCACTCAGCCCACCAAGACGAACGAGAGCGACACGCGGAATTTCGCCCGCGGTCCGATCCGCCGCATCCGCGCCGAGACGATGCTCGACGTCATCACACAGGTGACCGACACGAAGAACAAGTTCCAGGGGCTGCCGCTGGGCGCCCGCGCGGTACAGATCGCCGACGGCGGTGTGAGCACCTACTTCCTCACCACGTTCGGACGTCCCACCCGCGAGACCGTGTGTTCGTGCGAAGTGCGCCTCGAACCGACTCTGTCGCAAAGCTTGCACCTGCTCAACGGAGGCACGGTGGAGCCGAAGATCGCGCAGGGGAACCTCGTGGGCAAGATGCTCCAGGAGAAGAAGACCGCGTCGCAGATCATCGAGCAGATGTACGTGCGGTGCCTGAGCCGCACGCCGAAGCCGGAGGAACTCAAGGCACTGCTCGCAGCCGTGGACGCGGCCAAGGACAAGAAGCAGGCGCTGGAAGACGTGTTCTGGGCGATCATGAACTCGCGCGAGTTCATGTTCAACCACTAACGCCTTCGGTCCCGAAAGGAGCGGCGAATGACCAACGTTTCGCTCGAGAAATTGGTAGCCGCTTACGACCGCGGCATGGTCACCGGGCACGAACTCGCGTTCCGGTTGATTCAAGCCGCGGTGAACCACCCGCCGGTTGAAATCCTCCCACTCATCCCCGATGAGTTGCGATACGAAGTGGAACGACAAGGGATGAATCCGCCACCGAGTCCGGATGCGCAGCGGTTCGTTCAATTGGTTTGTTCGGTTGGACCATACGATCACGAAGCTTGGGAACGAGAACAACAGGCCGCGTATTACGACGGGGCGTGGCGTTGGTACCGGTTCCTAACCACACAACAAGCGTAGAGTTCTGCCGCCCCTCCGGGCTGAAGACAAAGACACCGACGAGGCTTCCCGATATGCGGCAATTGGCTTTCTTCTGTTCCGCGGTGTTCCTCCTCGCGGGCGGCACGCGCGTCCTCGCGGACGCCAAGAACCCGACCTACGACGACGACGTGATGCCGATCGTCAAGCAGTCGTGCCTCAACTGCCACGGCAACGACAAGCAGAAGGGCGGGCTGAATCTCGCCACCTACGCCGCGATGAACCAGGGCGGCTCATCCGGGGCCGTCGTCGTGCCGGGCAAGGCCGACAAGTCGCGCATCTATACGCTCTCGGCTCACCTCGAAGAGCCGAAGATGCCGCCGAGCGGCAACAAGATCGCCGACGCCCAACTCGCCACCCTCAAGCTGTGGGTGGAACAGGGAGCCCGCCAAAACTCCGGCAGTAAGGTGACCGTGGCCCCCACGACCACCGACATCGGCCTCAAGTCCGTGGTGAAGGGGCGCCCGCCGGGTCCGCCGCCAATGCCCGTTGCCGGCAAGATGAAGCTCGATCCGGTCGTCACCGCGCGCCGGCCGGGCGCGGTCCTCGCGCTCGCCACCAGCCCGTGGGCGCCGCTCGTCGCCGTCGGCGGGCAGAAGCAGGTGATCCTCTACAACACCGACACCAACGCCCTCGTCGGCTTCATCCCGTTCGACCACGGACAGATTCACTGCATCAAGTTCTCCCGCAACGCCAAGTTCGTCCTCGTGGCGGGCGGCCGGGGCGGGCAGTCCGGCAAAGCCGTTCTGTACAAGGTCGAGACAGGCGAGAAGGKGCTGGAAGTCGGTCTCGAGAACGACGCGATCCTCGCGGCGGACATCTCCGCCGATCAGACGCAGATCGCGGTGGGGAGCCCGTCGAAGCTCGTCCGCATCTACTCCACCACCGACGGCAAGGTGCTGCACGAGATCAAGAAGCACACCGACTGGGTGTGCGCGGTGGAGTACAGCCCGGACGGCGTGCTGCTCGCCACCGGCGACCGCAACGGCGGCGTGTTCGTGTGGGAGGCGTTCACCGGCCGCGAGTACTTCAGCCTCCGCGGCCACACCGCGATGATCACCGACGTCTCCTGGCGCGACGACTCGAACGTCCTCGCGTCGTGCAGCGAAGACACCACCATAAAACTGTGGGAGATGGAGAACGGCGGGAACATCAARAACTGGGCTGGGCACACCGGAGGCACCACCAGTGTACAGTTCACCCACGACGGCAAGCTCGCTTCGACCGGCCGCGACAAGGTCACGAAGCTCTGGGACCAGAACGGCGCCGCGCTCAAGTCGTTCGAGGCGTTCCCGGACCTGGGGTTGAAGGTCGCGGTCACGCACGACAACCTGAAGGTGATCGCAGGAGATTGGGGCGGGGCGGTGAAGTCGTGGACCGCGGCCGACGCGAAGCTCGTCGCGGCACTCGACGCGAACCCGCTCCCGATCGCCGAACGCTTGAAGAAGGCCGAAGCTGCACTTGTGGCGGCGACCGCGAAGATCGCTCCCGCTCAAGCCGCGTTCGACGCGGCGGCGCTGAAGGCGAAGCTAGCGGCCGACGCGTACAACACAGCAGCGGCAAACGCGAACAAGGTCAGCACCGACCTCGCCGCCGCGAGCAAGGCCGTGACCGATTACACGGCCGCCGCCAACACGGCCAAACCGCAGATGGACGCGGCGAAGGCCGAGGTGGACAAGGCCGCCCCGCCCGCGACCGCCGCCGCGAACAAGGCCGCGGCGCTGGAGGTAACGGTCGCCGCAGAGACCGTCGCGGCCAAGACGATCGCGGACGCCGCGGCGAAGGCGCCGGCGAATGCGGATCTGGCGGCGCAGTCCAAGAAGAAGGCCGACGCCCTGGCCGCGCTAACCGCCGAACTGACCGCCGCGAAAAAGGCCGCGGCCGACACGGCCACGGCCCTCGCCGCCGCGCAAACCAAGTTCGCCGCGCAGTCGAAGCTCTACACCGACGCCACCGCGACACTCACCACGAACCAGAAAACCGTCGGAACGCTCACGCCTATGGTGAAGCCCGCCGCGGACGCGGTCGCACCGGCGAAAGCCGCCGCCGATGCCGCCAACGCGGCCGTCCCGCCGGCCAAGGCCGCGCTCGACGCGACCGGTGCGGAAGTCACCGCCGCGAAGGCGGCCGTGGAGCACCTCAAGGCCGCGCTCCAGGAGCCGAAAAAGTAGGCCGGTGCGCGACCGTGCGGACCGGACGTCCAGAAGAACAAAGAGCCGCAGATGACGCAGACAACGCCGATAAAGACAAGAGAAATCCTGTTATTCTGATCTGCGTTGTCTGCGTCATCTGCGGCTCTTTTCTGTCCGGTTTCGTGTTTGGTATTTGGCGCTTCGAGCTTACTATTGGGAGAAGAATTACCCATACCGAGCGACGGAACTCAATCCATGACGAGCGGAACGGTCGGGCGGCGTGGCGGCCGGGCGGCGCTGTGGCTGGTGGTCGGCCTTCTGGTCGGCGGCACCGTCGGCGCCGGCGCGGTCTACCTCGTCAAGCGCGGGAAGAACGGCGTCCCCGGCGGCCCGCGACTCGGTAAGGCCGAGGAGATGGATTTCGTACCGCCCGATGCGGCCGGGTTCGTCCACGTCCGCCTGCGCGACCTGTGGCACACCGAGGGGTTCGCCGAGTTCCGCAAGCTCGCCGAAAGGGCCGGACCGCAAGCAAAAGCCGTCATCGACGACTCGTTCGTCCCCGCCCCGTCCGCGCTCGACCGCATGACACTCGTATTCGTCAAGGCGGCGCCCCAGCCCGTCATCGGGCCGGCGCCCAAGGGCAAAGGCCCGTTGCCCAAAGGCAAAGACGCGTTCCCGCCCCCACCGCCGCGGGGGCCGCTCGGCAACGATCTCGTGCCCGTGGCGGTCGATGGCGTGAAAGTCGCTGTCGTCCTCGCGTTCAACGCGCCGTTCGATGCCACGACGGTGCGCAACACGTATCTCGTAACCTCCAAACCACAGAAGATCGGCGACCGGGAGTATTGGGACGATCCGGACTCCTCGTTCGCCGCGTACTTCCCCAGCGACACCGTGATGGTGCTGAGCGACGGGGACGGCATGAAGGCGTACCTGGCCAAGCTCGGCACGCCCAACGGGTTCCTGACGACGGCCATCGAACACGCGCGTGAGGGGAGCCGGCACGTCGTCGCCGCGCTCAACTTCGGGCACCTCGGCGTGAACGCCGGAACGCTCGACGGCGTTCCGGAAGAGTACAAGCAGGCCGCAACGACCGCCCGGACGGTCCTCCGGGCGGAAACCCTTATGATCGGCTTCGCGATCGGCGAGGAGTCGAAGCTCGACGTCCGCCTCAAGTACAAGGACGCCGCCGCGGCGAATGACAGCGAGGCCGCCCTCCGCGAACTGGCGAAGATCGGCCGCGAGAAGTTGACCGAGCCCAAGAAGCAACTGGAAACGGCCCTCAACGGACCGCCGAACGCGCCGAAACCGCGCCCGATCAAGGAGCTGCCGGCGGCCCTCGGCTCGTTGTTCGGGCTCGGGTCGGTCAACGCGCTCGACGAGTGGCTCGCCGATCCGCCCCTGAAGGCCGAAGGCAACGAAGTGGTTTTCACCCCGAAGGTGCCGTCGCTCACCACCATGTACGCCGGCGCGGCGGCGGCTTCGATCGGAACGCTGTTACCGGCCGTCGATAACGTCCGGGGCGCCGCGACCCGGATGAAGGACTCCAACAACCTGAAGCAACTCGCACTCGCGATGCACGCCTACCACGACAACAACGGGCGCCTCCCGGCACAGGACGGCACGTCGCCCGACCGCCCGAAAGGCGCGCTGAGCTGGCGGGTCCATCTGCYCCCGTTCATCGAGCAGGAGGCGCTGTACAAGGAGTTCAAGCKGGACGAGCCGTGGGACAGCGACCACAACAAGAAGCTCATCGCCAAGATGCCCAGCACCTACGCGAGCCCGTTCGCGTCCGACCCGCCGAACCAGACGCGGTACAAGGTGTTCTCCGGCAGCGGCGCCGTCGTATACCCCGGCTCCAAAACCAGGCTGACCGATATCGCCGACGGTACGTCCAATACGATCCTGATCGTCGGCGGCGGCCGACCGGTAATTTGGACGCAACCGGACGACGTCCCGTTCACCGGCGCGAATGTGGCGCCGGCGGTCCTCGCACTGCCGGGACAAACGGGGKGTCACGTCGCGCTGTGCGACGGCTCGGTACTCTGGATCGAACTGTCCCGCCTGTCCCCCGATACGCTCAAAGCCGCAATCACCCGCGCCGGTGACGAGGTACTGGGGCCCGACTGGCCCGGAGGTGCGGGTCCGCGCCGGCCGAACTTTAAGGACTAACTGGCCCCACAACGGCCGGGCTCCGTCCCGGCCGGTCTCGCCCCGAACGCACGAGCCGTCCCATGCGCTGTCCGCTTTCGCGCCGCGAGCTGCTCGCTAAATCCGCTAACGGCTTCGGCGCCGCCGCGCTCGCGGCACTGCTCGCCGACGACGCCCGCGCCGACGCGCCGGCCCCCGATCCCTTTGCGCCCAAGAAGCCGCAGTTCGCCCCGAAGGCGAAATCGGTCATCGTCCTGTTCATGGACGGCGGACCGAGCCAGGTGGACACGTTCGATCCGAAGCCGGCGCTGGAGAAGTACCACGGCAAGCCGTTCCCGGCGAAGGTCGAGGCGACCCAGTTCAACAACGTCGGCAAGACGCTGGCGAGTCCCTGGAGGTTCAAGAAGTACGGCAGCTCCGGCCTGCCCGTCAGCGACCTGTTCCCGCACGTCGCCACTTGCGCCGACGACCTCGCGGTGATCCGCTCGATGGTGGCCAACTTCTCCGAGCACACGAACGCCAACTACTTCTGGCACAGCGGCCACGGGCAGCAGGGGCGGCCGAGCTTCGGGAGCTGGGTCACCTACGGGCTCGGGAGCGAGAGCCGCGCCCTGCCCGGCTTCGTCGTCCTGAGCAACGGCATGATCCCGCCCGGCGGCATCGACTGCTTCGGCAACGGGTTCCTGCCCGCCGCGTACCAGGGCTCGGTGTTCCGCGGCGGCGCGAACCCCGTCGCCGACATCACGCCCCCCGGGGGTGAGAGCGCGAAGACCCGGGCCGCCAAGCGTGACCTGCTCCGCAAGCTCGATGCGGCCGCCAAGACCCACTACGGCGACGCCGACCCGCTCGACGCGGCCATCGGCAACTACGAGCTCGCGTTCCGCATGCAAACGGCCGTGCCCGACCTCGCGGACCTGAGCACGGAGACCGCGGAAACGCACAAGCTGTACGGCATCGACGAGAAGCCGACCGAGGTGTTCGGCCGGCAGTGCCTCATGGCCCGCCGCCTCGTACAGCGCGGCGTCCGGTTCGTGGAGCTGCTGTGCCAGAACCTCGGCCACGACCGCTGGGACCAGCACTCGAACTTGAAGAAGGGGCACGAGGACAACGCCCGCGCCGTGGACAAACCGATCGCCGGCCTCCTCACCGACCTGAAGCGGACCGGCCTGTTGAAGGACACGCTCGTGATCTGGGGCGGCGAGTTCGGCCGCACCCCGGTGGCGCAGGGCAGCGACGGCCGCGACCACAACCCGTTCGGTTTCTCGATGTGGCTGGCCGGCGGCGGCACCAAGGGCGGCACCGTGGTCGGCGAGACGGACGACTTCGGCTACCACGCGGTGAAGGACAAAGTGCAGATCCACGACCTGCACGCTACCGCGCTGCACCTGCTCGGCTTCGACCACAAGAAGCTGACGTACCCGTTCGGCGGCCGGGACATGCGGCTCACGGACGTCCACGGCGAGCTGGTGGAAAAGGTCCTGGCTTGACCGGCCATTCACGGCGTATTCACCCCACCTTCTCGGCCCGGCGCGCGGCGTCGGGTAGGCTCGCAGTAGTCCGGCGGGCGCCGGACGTTCGAGTCGCTCTCCGAGAGGGTACCCCGATGACGCAGTTCCTCACGCGACCGGTCGCGGTCGTCGCTCTGTGCGTGGCCCTGGGCACCGCGGCGGCGGGCCAGCCGACCGCTGTCGCCGGGAAAGACGCCCCGGCGAAAAAGGGCGAATCCCCCAAGATCGAACTGAAAAAAGACGAGCCCAAGAAGGACGAGTTCAAGAAGGACGAGCCGAAAAAGGTCGAACCGAGCGTAGTAAAGGCCTTCGAGTTCAAGACCATCAACCCGGGCGAAGTGCAGCAACTCGTCACCAAGTACGTGGCCGCACAGACCGGGCCCAAAGGCGGGACCGTGCGGCCCCCGGTGCTGATCGCCGTGGACCCTAAGACCAAAACCCTGTTCGTGCGCGGGGCCGCCGCCGACGTCGAAACGGCCGGTAAGATCATCGCTCAGCTCGACGGCGGGGCGGCCGACGGCCCGCTCCAGGTGGTCCACCTCCAGAACGCGACCGTCGATGAGGTGATGCGGGTCCTCGGCTCGCTCGACCTCGCGGCCGCCGTTCACCCGTGCCCGGCCTCGCACTCGCTCGTCATCGCACAGGGCGCGTCGAATACCGATCAGATCAAGACCGTTATCGAAAAACTGGAAGGCTCGTCCAAGCCCGCGCTCAAGGGCGGCAAAGTGGAGCCCCAACCCAAGGCCAAGAACTGACCCGCGATGTGATGTGAGCCGGTGCGGACGACGGTGTACCGCCGTCCGCACCCCGTGCCGCTCGCGCACCTCCACCGCCTGGCCGCGCCAAGCTACACTCAAACGCGGCCCTCTGAAAGCCCGCCCCCGCGCCGCGGTATCCAGTGGTGTCACCAATGGGCATCCGGTGACACTACTGGACATACCAATGCTGACCGTTCGTAAGGGTAATGACCGCGGGGTCACGCGGTTCGGCGGCTGGCTCGACAGCCGGCACACGTTCTCGTTCGGCGAGTACCAGGACCCGAAGCACCACCAGTACCGCACGCTGCGGGTAATCAATGACGACCGGGTGGCGCCGGGCGGCGGGTTCCCCACGCACCCGCACCGCGACATGGAAATCCTCACCTGCGTGCTGAGCGGCCAGTTGGAGCACCGCGACAGCATGGGCAACGGCGAGGTGATCCACGCGGGCGAGTGGCAGGCGATGACGGCGGGGACGGGKATCACGCACAGCGAGTTCAACCCGTCGAAGACGGAACCGGTTCACCTGCTGCAAATCTGGCTGTTCCCGGACCGGCGCGGGCACACGCCCGGTTACCAGCAGAAGCAGTTCACCGACGCCGACAAGAGCGGGAAGTGGGCGGCAGTCGCGTCACCCGCGGGCGAAGGCGGGGCGCTCGTAATCCGTCAGGACGCGCGCGTGTACCAGACGAAGCTCACAGCAGGCCAAGAGGTGCGCCACGAACTCGTTTCGGGCCGGGGTGCGTTCGTCCACGTCGCTACCGGCGGTGCGGTCGTCAACGGTACGAAGTTGACCGCGGGCGATGCGGTCGCGGTCGAAGACGAACCGGAAGTCGTGGTGAGCGGTGACGGCGAGGTGCTGCTGTTCGATCTGGCGTAATGGAGTGAAGACGAAGCGGAGCCGCAGATAAGCGCAGATAAAGACAGAAATTTGAAAAATAATTTTCTGTCTTTATCTGCGCTTATCTGCGGCTCCGCTTGGTATCCGTGTTGTCAATGGGGCGGTTATTTCGCGCGCGGCATCCGGTACAGGTCCGAGCCCATCTTCATCACGTAGAGCGCATCGTTCTTCGGGTCGTACTCCAGCCAGGTCAGCGCCGAGACGCCTTTTAGTTCCTTCGGAAGTGCCGCGGGCTTCAGCCACGTTAGCCCGCCGTCAGTACTCTCGATCACCCCGCCCGACGTGAGCACAAAAAGGTGCTTCGGGTCCTTTCCGAAGATCGGACCATAGCGGGCGTCCTTTACGTCACACACCTTCTCCCACTTCGCTCCCTTCTCGGTGCCTTTGAGGAGCGCGCCCTCGCAGAGCCAGTACAGCGCGTCGCCCTGCGGTTTGGGCAAACACACCGCGACGGACTCCGCGACCTGGGAGAAGGTCCGACCACCATCCGCAGTGCGGACGAGGCCGCCCTTCGGCTTGTCCTTGGACTTCGCGAGCGCGACCACGGCCGTATCCGCATCGAACACCCACGCGCCGAGACCGTACCCCTTCGCCGTTTCGGTGAACGATTTCCCGCCGTCGCGGGTGAGCAGCAGGAGCCCGCCGGCTTCGTGCTTGAAGGCGACGGCGAACTTCATCTCCGGGTCGGTCCAGTCGGCCGCGTACCAGTCGACGTGCCCGCAGGCTTTGTCCACTTTGCGCCACGCGCGTTCCGGGTCGGTGGAACCGAGAATCACCGGCCCGCCGTATACGGTCGCCAGAACGAACCGGTTCGTCTTGCCGGTCGGGTCGAACTGGAAGCACCCGGGCGTCTCGGTGCGGCCCTTCGGCACCTCCGTCCCGTGTCGCTCCCAGGTCTTTCCGCCGTCCGCGGAGCGGAACACGCCGCGGTCACTGAGGCAGACGTAAAGCGTCCCGGTGGCGCGATCGATCACGACGCCGGACAGCCCGCCGTACCCGGTCTTCTCCTTCGCGAGGAGATCGGTAGCAACCGGCCGCCACTCGTCCGCGGCGGGGGCGGAGGTGGCACAAAGAAACACGAACAGGGAGAGGAGTCGCATGGGCGGGTCTCATGGGGTGGGAAGGGGAACCCCGCCCGCAAGGGCGGCGGGTGTTGGGCACAGGGCGCTCGACCCGTCGGTCGGCGCGTCGTCGCGGTTTCGTCGTGCGGCGGGTGTTGGGCACAGGGCGCTCGGCCCGCCGCCCTTGCGGGCGGGGCGAGCCTGACGAGGCGGGGCCTCACTTCTCGGCGACGCAGTACAGCATCTTCCGGCCTTTGAGGAACATTCGGCCCCCGGAGACGGCGGGCGACGCGGGGCAATCGTCCCCGAGGTCGTTGGTCGCGAGGATCTCGAACGTGTCGCCCGCCTTCACCACGTAGGTCTTCCCGGCGCTGGCGAAATAGACGCGCCCGTCGGGCGCCGCGACCGGACTGGCGTGAATGGACACGCCCGACAAGCGCTCACTGTAAACGACTTCGCCGGTCGCGAGTTTGAGACACTTGAGCACCCCCGGCGCGTGCAGTCGGTACAAGTAGCCGCCGACGATCACCGGCGAACCGTACCCTTCGGGCATCGTGCCGGTCTTCCACTTCAGGTGCGTTTTGGTCACGTCGCCGGTGCCGGTGGGGTCCACCGCAACGCCGGTTCCGCCACGGCCACTATCGAGATACACCAAGCCGCCGCCCAGGACCGGCGTAACGGTGTCGCCGGACGCCGCGCACGACCAGAGCACCTTGCCGTTTGCGGGGTCGAGCCCTTGCAGGGCGTTGCTCGCGGCCACGAGCAGTTGTTTCTTGCCGGCGATTTCCGCAACGACCGGCGTGCTGTGGGCGAACCCGACGGTGGGGCGCAGCGCCTCCCAAGTCACATCGCCGGTCTTCCGGTCGTAGGCGATCATCCGCGACTGCTTATCGGTCTCGTCGCACTGGAGGATCACGGTGTCGCCGTAGAGGACCGGACTGGCCGCGAGAGCGACATCGAACTTGAAGGGTTTGATCTCCTTCCGCCAGACGGGCTTGCCGTCGTGAGTCAGGGCCACGAGAACGCTCGAACCGAACGCCACGTAGACGCGTTCGTCGTCCGCGGCGGGGGKCGGCGCGGKGTAGCCGCCCCGGAGGTCGCTGAACGTCCACGGCCCCGGCTCGACCGTGACGTCCCAGAGCCGTTTGCCGTCCTCGGCCCGATAGCACGCGACGTGGTGTTCGGGCTGCTGCTTCGGGTCGAGTTGGCCCGGCCAGAAGCTCACGGTAACGAACACGCGCCCGCGGTGAACGATCGGACTGGACTGGTTCTGGTCCGCGCGGCTTTTGCCCGCGCTTCCCGGAAGGGGGAGTTCCACCTTCCACGCGATGTTCTCGCCGGTTTTGGCGTTCCAGGTGAGGGGCAACTTCTGGTCGTCGGTCCGGCCCATGCCGGTCGGCCCGCGCCAGCCCGACCAGTCCGCGGCCGGGGCCGACAGCGCCGCCCCCAGCACAAGCGCAAGCCCGCAGGAGCGCCGGGGCGCCATAACGTGTTCCTCGCTGAAGTGGGGACAGGCGGGTTTGCGGACCGCGTCAGCGGCCCTTACCGGGCACCGGGGGCGGCCCGCCGCCGGGCGGCGCGCCCGGCGGGGGACCGACGGGCGCGCCCGGCGGTCCCATGTTTTGTAGCGATCCCTTGCCGATCGGCTGCGGAGCCGCGCCGGTGTTCTCGATCTTACTGTCCGTACACCCGGCGACCACGAGCAGGGCCACTATTACGATGTGTCGCATGCGTTCAGGCTCCGTCATATGGGCGGGTGGGCGTCACCAGTCGCTGCCGAGAACTTCCCCGCCGTTGGGCGTGAGCGCGGCCCACCAGGTGCCGGTGGAGACGCCCGACGAGACGGAGCGCACGCTGCCGTCGCCCAGGCCGACCAGAAGGCCGCCGGTGTGGATCTGTTGCGTGAGCGCCGGGTTGCACATCGGGTTCCACGGGCTCATGGTGACCTGTTGGAACTTGGCGTTGGCGCCGACCATGCCGGTGAAGGCCGACGACGCGGTGTAGCCGGTGCTCCCGTCCTGCGATCCGTAAGCGAAGATCGCCATGTAGCTGATGTTCCACCACCCGTGCCCCCAGAGGGGCGAATAGTCCTGGTTGCAGCTCCGCAGCCGCTCGGCGAAAAGGACGGTGTTGGAGGAGCCGTCCCCGATCTTGGGAATCGTCAGCGTGGTCTGGAGGTTGGAGTACGCCACGTTCCCGGCCCCGGGGTTGCCGAACACCTGGAAGTTGCCGGCGTAGTTGCCCGGCATCCACAGGCCGTTCGGGTCCTCGTTACTCACCCACCCGGGCTGCCAGATCCCGGCCTCCGGCCACGACGCGTCGCTGGGGCAGAAGTACGTCTTGATGGGGTAGGTGCAGGCCATCCGCGTCAGCCCGCCGCCGGTGGGGATCTGGTAGTAGGCGTCGTTCATGGAGATGCGGTACAGGTTGTCCTGTTCGATGAACGACAGCAGGTAGTAGAACAGGGGGCCGCGGGGCGTCGGCAGATCCTTGTACATGTCCGGCAGTTTGCCCATAGCGTCTTGGTAGCCGTGACAGGCCAGGCTGATTTGCTTGAGGTTATTGGAGCAAGTCATGCGCGCGGCGGCCTCGCGCACCTTTTGCACCGCGGGCAGCAGCAAGCCGATGAGGATGGCGATGATCGCGATGACGACGAGCAACTCGATCAGCGTGAACCCACGCCGACACCGTCGGGGAGAGGACATGGAAAGGGCTCCAGAGAGGAATTGCAGGCACATACACTATGAACCCGTTGTCAACTCGTGTCAACATGTCTGATCGTCCGCCGAACCGCGTATTCCGGAGAGACGTTTGTGCGTACCGTCGCGACGCTCGAGCGGGTCGTCTCCGAAGTGCTCCGCGCGAGCGGCCCGGTACATCTGAAGGGCCTTGGCGTCAAAGATGCCAAGCGGTGGGTGCGCGAACACCTGGAGAGGGACACCGCGGAGCAAGCGAGATTCCCGGACCAGCCGTTCCTTCCGTGGACGAACGGGATCGCCTACAACGGTTGGGAGCGGGACACGTTCTTTGTGGTCCTCATCCTTCAGGAAGATGTGATCGAATTGTTCTGCGGAACCGGGTACTGGCCGGACGTGCGCACGTTCGGCGAAGGTGAAGCCGAGAGCGTTCCGGCGGCCGAACTCCACCGGGAGTGGGCGGCCCGGTTCACCGTACCGTACCCGCCGCTGATGATCGGCCGAGGGCTTGTGAAGAAGTGGCTGGGTCGCGAGTGGTCGTTGCGACTCGGAGCCCGGGCGCGGCGAACCGGTCCGTAGCGTTCAACTGCACTGCATGGACGCCCGGATGTGCGGTTCGCGGTGCTTGCGGCAAACGAACACGTACATGCATCCCGCGTCTCCGAACATGCACCCGTGCGCGCTATGAACCGGGCTTTGGTCACGGAAATCCGCGTCCAGTACGGGGCGATCTTCGATCGGCACCCAGCGCCCCCAGTTGTTGCCGCTCCATTCCCAACTGCCAAACGACAACAGGTGCTCCATCTCCGCGCCACAACCGCACCGCGGGTAGTGCGCGTCCTGAACCCAGTCGGGATAGCCGCCGACCTTCGTTCCCTCCGTCGTACTCAGGCACAGTTGATAGAGGTCCGACGGGCCGCTCGCGTGGTGGAGCGAGTCCGGAACCGGGAGCGCCTGCACGACGCGGACCGCAGCCTCCAATTCGGGGTAGCGCTCGTCTTCGCCATAACCCCACTCGATGGGATTGAACTCGAACGGGTCCGGGTACTCGACGAATCGCTCCGGGTACACCACGCACGGCTGCGGAAAGTATCCGTACCGAACGGGCGCCGGAGGGGGCGCAGAAGCTCGTGCCCGTTTCACACCCGATCGCTTCCGCCAGTACACCGCCGGCTTCGGGCAGTACATGTCGTCTTCGTCGTGTGACTCGGGGCACCAGAGGAGTTGGAAGAGATCCGTACCGGGCGGAAAGCCCAGTTCTGGCACGTCCTCTTTGCGGAGTTGAAGTGCGGTCGTGTACGGGATGTTGCCGTGAATCGGACAGATCGGCCAGGGCTCGTTCTTCGGCCACAGGAACATGCCGCCGATCTTGCTCGCATCGACTGGGGCCTCGCCCGGTCGCGGGTGCAGCCGCACGGTCGTCTTCGCCTTACCCTGAAGCTCGGGCAACACCTCCTCCACGTTCACCGGCGGCGCGGGCGTGGTGCAGCGGCGCACCGCCGCGAGCCAGTTCGCATCGAGTCGGGTCGCTAGCTCCGCGATCCGCGCGTAGAGATCGGTACACGGCTTGTCGTACCACCACTCGCGGACCAGTTCGACCTGTAGCCGGATGTACGCGGCGCGATCCGGCTCGCCGGTCTCGTCGAGCCAGTCGGCGTAAACGAGGCGCGCGGCATCATCACTGCGGTTCGCAGTGATCGCGTGCAACAGGGCGGCTTGGGTGGACACGCAGAGCGCTCCGTTGCGAAAAGCGAACGGCCGGCGGACTTCGTCCGCCGGCCGTTCCAAGTTACCACGCGAACCCGAGCTGCACTACGGGTTGAATACGAGCCCGAAAGGTGTTGTGGCCCCGGTGCCAACCGGGGGATCAGGGCGTGAGGTCGAAGTTCTTGGCCTGATCGCCGTTAACGGCCTCGAAGCCCAGACCGGATTCTTTGGCGTTGCTGTAACGAGCAGGGATTTTGACGTACTTATAGTCCTTCGGCACGGGCGCCGGGGGCGGCCCGCCGGGCACCGGATCGGCGCGCCGGTTGAACGTCTCGACGATCACCTCGACCGGCCCGGCGGGCACGTTGGCGATCTCGTAACGCCCCTCCTTGATGTCGGCCGATAGCGAGGGCCGGTTGCCGCCGGAACAGACGAATGTG
>BFBZ01001337.1_pt1 | contig 16810 bp, 20 predicted proteins | sample 1888401 | NCBI WGS metagenome assembly BFBZ01 (sample SAMD00112614, study PRJDB3348) | symbiont metagenome | host: Chara braunii | reverse complement strand
AGCCATGGCGATGGCATGGATCGAAATGATCATGGGATCCGTCGAGCAGAAGCGACGCTACCGGCAGTACAAGGCGCGTACCGAACAGCTTCCCGCGACCTATCGCGCGGCGATCGACGCGCTGGATCGGTACCTGATGTATTACGGGGCGATCGCGAAAGGCGACACCCTGGTATCGATGTTCGAGGATCTCGCTGATCTTTTCGAGCAGAGCGCGGCGAACGGAACCCCGGTCCGCGCGATCGTCGGGGAGAATCCTGTCGAATTCGCCGAGGCGTTTATGCAGAATTACTCCGAGGGTCAGTGGATCAACAAGGAGCGGAAACGGCTCACCGACGCGATCGATCGTGTCGCGGGCACAGCCTGATCGATCCGCACGCCGTCGCGCTGGCGGCCGCGGCACGAGAGTGTCCCGCACCAACGGAGTTTCTCGCCAACAAAATGGACGCCCTCGCCTTCGGCATGCGCCTGCCATCCGCCGAAATGGACCAAGGGGCGGCCTTGGCCTGGATCGGCGTCCCTCGCTTCACAAGAAACATCCGAAGCAAGGCTGCGCGCCGCCCGTCGTGAGCGGCGCGCGCGCTTCCGCCAAGGGCTCGCGACCCGAGGCGTACCTGTGGCATAGAGCGGGTTGCCCCACGAAAAGCGATTCCATGCCGCCGACCCAAGGCCTCATCGATCCGCCGTCAGGCCGAAACGGCGCGGAAAGCCCGCTTGCCGTGCTCAAGCGGGTCTACGGCTATTCCGCGTTTCGCGGCCAGCAGGCCGCCGTCGTCGAACAGGTCATTTCCGGCGGCGACGCGGTCGTGCTGTTTCCGACCGGCGCCGGCAAGTCGCTGTGTTTCCAGATACCCGCATTGTGCCGTGACGGTGTCGGCATTGTCGTTTCGCCGCTGATCGCCCTGATGCGCGACCAGGTCGAGGCGCTGAAGCAGCTGGGCGTCCGGGCCGCGGCGCTCAATTCGTCGCTGACGCGCGAGGAGTTCGTCGATGTCCGCCGGGCCATCGCCCAGGGCGATCTCGATCTCCTCTATGTCACGCCGGAACGGATCGTCACGCCCGCCTTCAAGGAGATGATCGGCAACGCCAGGATCGCACTGTTCGCGATCGACGAGGCGCATTGCGTCTCGCAATGGGGCCACGACTTCCGGCCGGAATATCGCCAGCTCGACCATCTCGCCGACGCTTATCCCGGCGTGCCGCGCCTGGCGCTGACGGCAACGGCCGATCCGCACACCCGCCAGGACATCATCGACCGGCTGCGCCTGGGCGATGCCGAGGTGTTCACGACCTCGTTCGACCGCCCCAACATCGCCTATGAGATCGTCGAACGCGACCAGCCGCGCCAGCAGCTCCTGCGCTTCCTGTCGCGCCACACGGGCTCGAGCGGCATCGTCTATTGCCTGTCGCGCGCCAAGGTCGAGGAAACGGCCGAATGGCTGAACGGCCAGGGCATCCGGGCGCGCGCCTATCATGCCGGCATGGACCGGGCCTTGCGCGACGCCAATCAGGACGCCTTCCTTCGGGAGGAGAACCTCTGCCTGGTCGCCACCGTCGCCTTCGGCATGGGCATCGACAAGCCGAATGTGCGCTACGTCGCCCATCTCGACCTGCCGGGCTCGATCGAGGCCTATTATCAGGAAACCGGTCGCGCCGGGCGCGACGGCCTGCCCTCCAACGCCTGGATGGCCTATGGCATGGCCGATGTCATTCAGCGCGGCCGGATGATCGACGAAGGCGGCTCCGCCGACGACGTCAAGCGGGTCGAGCGCGCCAAGCTCAATGCGCTGCTGGCCATTTGCGAAACGCCCGGCTGCCGCCGGCAGGCGATCCTCGCCCATTTCGGCGAGGCGCATGAAGGCCAATGCGGCAATTGCGACACCTGCCTGAAGCCGGTCGAGACCTGGGACGGCACGGATGCCGCGATCAAGGCGCTGGCGGCGGTCTACCGCACCGGCGAACGGTTCGGCGCCGGCCACCTGATCGATGTGCTCACCGGCAACCGCAACGACAAGACCACGCGGTTCGGCCATGCCGACATGCCGGTCTTCGGCGCGGGCAAGGATATTCCGGCGAAAACCTGGCAATCGGTCTACCGCCAGTTGCTCGCCGCCGGTCTCGTCGCCGTCGACCACGGAGCCTTCGGCGCGCTGAAACTGGAGCCGGAGGCGCGCGCCGTGTTCAAGCGCGAGCGCGAAGTGCGCTTCCGCAAGGACCGCCCGACGGCGGGAAAGGCGTCGCGCAGCGCTCCGTCACGGTCGGCCGGCGCCAAATCCGCGCTTGATGGCGCCGACATGGCGCTGTTCGAGGCGCTGCGCGCCGCGCGCCTGGACATCGCCCGGGAGCTCGCGGTGCCCCCTTACGTGGTCTTCCCGGACACGACCTTGATCGCCTTCGCGACCGACCGCCCGGCGAGCCGCGACGCCCTGCTCGGCATTTCCGGCGTCGGCCAGTCGAAGCTGCAGCGCTACGGCGACGTGTTCCTGAGGGTGATCCGGGAGCATCAGGCGTAGGCTCGCCGCGGCCCGGCCTTCGCTTGCATTTCCGCGGTGCGCTCAAAGGACGGGAACAACGGCGGAATGGCCGTGACCTCCGGCGTCAGGCTGGGTGGCTTGCGCCTGAGTTCGGCTTTGCCGGAGAACCTGCCAGGATCGAGTGGTGTGGAGAGGTCGCGCTGGAATTCTGAGGTTTGATGCGCTATATGACCATCTAGATGGTCAGGAACCCGACATGAGTGCGGTCAATCTGGCAGATGCCAAAGCCCATCTGAGCGAACTGGTCGACCGGGTCGAGGCGGGCGCTTCGATCGACATCACCCGCCGCGGCAAGCCAGTCGCGCGGCTCACGGCCGTGGCGAGACCGCGCAAGCCAGTCGATGCCGCTCTGCTTGAAGCGTTGACGGCGACCATGCCGCCACAAACCCTAAGCGCCGCCGACCTCGTGCGGTCGATGCGGGATGGCGATCGCTACTGATGCTCTATCTCGACACCTCGCTGATCGTCGCGGCGCTCTCCAATGAAGCGATGACGCCGCGTATTCAGTCCTGGCTGGCGGAACAAGACGCGGCGCAGCTCCTGATCAGTGATTGGACCGTCACCGAGATGTCCTCGGCTCTGGCCATCAAATTGTGGACCGGACAGATCCTCTTGGAGCAACGCGCAGCGGCTCTCGCCATGTTCAACAAGCTGGTCGCCGAGAGCTTCACCGTGCTCGGCGTCACGGGCGGGCAGTTCCGGGTCGCGGCGAAGTTCGCAGATCAGCATGCCCTTGGGCTTCGTGCCGGTGATGCGCTGCATCTCGCAATCGCATCGGAGCATGGTGCTACCGTCTATACGCTCGACCAGCGCCTCGCCGAAGCAGGTCCTGCGCTTGGCGTTCCTGCGACGTTGCTGGCATGATCTCGGTCTTCCCTTGCTTTGCCGCCCCTGTCCGAACCCGGCAGCGCCAGCGTTGCCTCGTTCGATGCGCCCGTCATTTCTCCTCGATCACCGAATTGGTACTGCGCCGGCAGTGGGTATGAAACGCCGGTGGAGATGTGACCGATGGCGAACCCGCTGATGCAGGATGCGAATGATTGCGATCCCATAGCTTGCTGGCCGAAATTAGATGACATGCTGCTCGACATTGCGTCGGCGATAGCCTGGTCTGTTCGCAGCGCAATCCTGGGATTGCTGTGGCGCTTCCGCCAAACCGGTGCAGGCTGCTTGGATAAGGGCAGCATGGCGCAGCGCCTGGGACAGGCCCCACTGCTTCACTGTGTCATCGAAGAGCCCATCAAGGTCATGCTGCGCTCTCGGACTGAGTCGATACTCAGCCATGTTGTGCGGCCTTGCGCTGCTTGAAGGCCGCGAAGTCGAATTGTTCCGGCTCGCCGCTATGCTCGCCCTCGATGAGGGCCTGGCGGATTGTCTCGATTTCGAAACCGCGTTCCTGCTCGCGCCGGATCAGGTCGCGGATCGCCTCGCTGTCATTGGTGTAGCGTCCGGCAGCAATTTGCGAGGCGATCCACGCATCCTGCTGCTCGGTCAGGGTGATGGTCTTGCGCACGGTTGCCATCGCGCCCTCCATATGGCCGTCGAGGCATGAGAATTCATACTATTGGTGCAATTTGGTGCGTCACTGGAGAGCCGGCAAAGACCTGCCGAGCGGTCGCCGCCCGCAATTGATGGCAGGGTGGCGATCACCGGGCAGATGTGGACGGCAGCGATCGGCGACGAAAAAGCTCCAACGCCGGGACCATCGAAAAGTCACGGTTTTGATCGCGAGATTGCATTCGCCCACAAGGCTTTCTACGGCCGCCTGAGCGGAACAACATTCGCGGCGCCGTTGGCGGGTCCTTCCCGCGTATCTCGATCGCGCGCGAGCATCTGCCGTTCGCCATGCTCCGGGCCGCCCGATCCGGCATCGTCGAAGTAGCGCGCAGGCGTTGTCCCGAGCATGCGCCTGAACATGGCGATGAACGCGCTGACGCTCTCGTAGCCCAGATCGCCGGCAATGGTCGTGACCCGCTCTCCGCCCGCGAGACGCTGCAGCGCCAGGCCGACATGCAGCTGCTGTCGCCAGCGCACGAAAGACATGCCCGTCTGGCGCTGGAACAGCCGGCTCAAGGTCCTGTTGCTGGCCCCGACACGCGCGCCCCATGCGTCGATGGTGAAGCGCAGGCTCGGATTTTCGATCATGGCTTCGGTCAGGCGGCGGAGCCTCTTGTCGCTCGGCATCGGCAGGTGGATCGGTTCGAGCGGCGCGGCGATCAGTTCATCGAACAGCACCGATACGAGCCGCGTCTCGCGCTCGCGCGCCATCGCCGTCAGCGGCGCTTCCGAACTGAAGCGCAGAATGAGTTCGCGCAGCAAGGGCTGGACGAACAGAATGCCGCAATCCCGATCGAGCGGAGCGGCCAGCGCGGGATCGATATACAGGCTGGCGATCTTGATGCGGCCGGCCATCCGGCCGGCATGGGAAACACCGCTCGGTATCCACAAGGCGCAATGCGGCGGGACCGTCCAGATGCCGCCCGCGGCCTGCAGGGTCAGGACGCCGCTGATGACGTACATCAATTGCGCCTTGTCGTGATGATGCGGCTCGGTCTCGCCGACAAAGCTCATTTCGGTGATGAGACTGAAGACCGGGCGCGAATGATCGTTGACGATGTCGATGCCGGCCATGCTGGGACTTTCCATCATGTCATACCGGCGGAGGCTAGGCTGATGCGGCGGCAGACCCCAAGCCTTTGCCGCGAACCTTTCACGTCGATAGACGTTCGAGCGCCGCGAGGCCGCATTTTCAGGCAGCCTCCTTATCCAGCAAGGTCAGGCCTTTCACCGCGGCATGCGCCGCGTCGATTTCAAAGTGAACGGCAAAGCCGAATGCCTTGCTGGCCGCGGCCGCAGCGAGCCGCATCGCGGCGTTCGCCGGCGCATTGCCCTGGATCACGATCATGCCACGGCAATAATCCCTCATCCGGCCCTTGATCCGCTTGAAGAACAACGCCTTCTCCTTGCGCTCCTCGGGCGTTTCGTCATCGTGGTGATCAGGCGAATGATCGGTGATCAGCACGAAAGGCGCTCGCTTTTCGAGGAGCCTTTCGAACTGTTCGTTCACGGGAGCGGTGGCCTCCGCTTGCGCACGCAGAAACACCAGGGGAAAGCAGGCATCGTCCAGGCGCATCGTTGATTTCCTTCTGTTGCCGCGTGAGCCCACGGCTCGTGACGGCGTGCCCCTTGTTATCGCTGGCAGCATCCCCGCTGCTCGCGCGGACCCGCCAATAAATGCAGCGAACCGGCCAAGGTGCCGCAGGTTTCAGACGAGGGTGCGAGACAGCCGGCGGCCGTTGAAGGGCCGGCCCCGCCACGGATCCCCGTGCCCCTCGCGCGCGGCCTCATTGCCAATCAGCCATTTCGTAGAGCGGCCGGATTTCGATCTCGCTTGGTCCCGGCATGGGGTTGGGGCAACGCTTCACCCAGGCGATCGCCTCGTCCATGTCCTTGACCTCCCAGAGCCAGAAACCGGCGACGAGCTCCCTGGTCTCGGCGAAAGGCCCGTCGATGACCGTCCGGCTGGGGCCATCGAAGGCGATGCGCTTGCCATGCGAGGACGGCTTGAGGCCCTCGGCCTCGCGCAGGATGCCAGCCTCTTGCAGCGCCTCGTTGAACCGGCCCATGGTCGCCATCATCTCGGCCGTCTCGGGCGACGGGACAAAGCCCTTTTCGCTGTCTTCAGTGGCTTTCACCAGCACCATCACGCGCATCGTCCGCCTCCTTGTTCGAGCCGGCTCCATCGGCCAGGCGTTGAAACGACGAACGGCCGTTCCGGAAATCGACATCCTCCCCCGCATTTTTCGGCAGCGAAGGCGGCGGGCATGAAGGACCGCGTCGCGGTCAGGTGGCGGCGGCTCCCTGCGCCCGGACGTAAGGCGTGCCGACAAGGGCTGCTTCGACTCCGGCGAAGCCCCGGTCCATCACACCAACGAAAGCCGCTTGGGGGTTTCGGTGCTCGCGAAAGGCGCTGAGCGCCGCGCCGTAGGCGACCACCAGCGTGGCCATCAGCATGGCCGCCGCGAGACGCGCCTCCGGATCGGCATGCGGCCGGCCCGCCGCGCCGGCCAGCATGCCGCCGAGATCATCGGCGAGCGTCACCTGAAGCTCGCGCGCACGCGCCATGAGCGCCGGGCTCTCCGCGACGGTACGCCAGAACAGGACCGCCCGCTCGGAGACCCGGAACAGCGGATGTTGCGTCTCGACCAGGCCGCGCATCAGCGCCTGGAACGCCTCGACCGGCGGCTGACCGCCGCGAGCGGCGAGCCCATCACGCACCAGCGCCCGCCCCTCCTCCTCGCGATCGAAGACCAGATCCTCCTTGCGGGCGAAGTAGTTGAACACCGTCTTTCGGGAGACGTCGGCTTCGTGCGCGATATCGTCGACCGACACCTTGTCGAAGCCGCGTTCGATGAACAGGCGTGTCGCGACATTGGAGATCGCCAGGCGCGTCTCCTGCTTCTTGCGGTCTCGGAGGCCGGATCGGTTTGACATGTCGAATTTTATACCATAGCTAATTTTACACTGAGTATAAATATTTCGACATGAGCCAAGCCGCCACGTGGCACCGTCATCGGTGGCACCTGGCGCGCATTCAAGGATTTTCGCCATGATTTATGATGTCGTGATTGCCGGAGCCGGCCCGGTCGGCCTGTTTCTCGCCTGCGAACTGCGTCTCGCCGGCGTCTCGGTGCTGGTGCTGGAACAAGCCGAGGACCCGCGCTCTCCCCTGAAGCGGCTGCCGTTCGGAATGCGCGGCCTTTCCGTCCCCACGATCGATGCCTTCGACCGACGCGGCTTGCTCAACGACATCGCGGCGCCGCAAGGCGGCTCGGGCGGCAGCGCTTCGGCTGGCGCGCATTGGATGCAACAGCCGCGCCGGCCGGGCGGCCATTTCGCCGGCATCCAGTTCTATGACGACAAGATCGATCGCTCGCAGTGGAGCTATCGCCTGCCGGGTTCGGCCGGTCCGCACCTGGTGGTCGAGATGGAGAGCCTCGAAAGTGCCTTGGCCGCGCGCGCAGGCGCCATGGGGGTCGAGATCAGGCGCGGTCTCGGCGTCGAAAGCCTCGACCCATCGGGTAATGGCGTGGCCATTCGCGCTGGGGCCGAGACCTTTCGCGGACGCTGGCTGGTCGGCTGCGATGGCGGCCGCAGCACGGTTCGCAAAGCCGCGGGCTTCGCATTCGCCGGCACCGAGCCTGAGTTCACCGGCTATTCCGTCGACGTCGAGCTGGCCGATCCGGACCAGCTCAGCCCCGGCCGCCACTACACGCCGTCAGGCATGTATACCTACGCGCGCCCCGGGACGATCGCCATGGTCGCCTTCGACGGTGGCGCTTTCCACCGAAGCCAGGCGATCACCTTGGACCACGTGCAGGCGGTCCTGCGCCAGGTCTCCGGTACCGAGGTCACCGTGACGGCCCTCAAGCTCGCCACCACCTGGACCGATCGCGCCTATCAGGCGACCGCCTATCGCAGGGGGCGCGTGCTGCTCGCCGGCGACGCCGCGCATGTCCACTCTCCGCTCGGCGGCCAGGGGCTCAACCTCGGGCTTGGCGACGCGATGAACCTGGGCTGGAAGCTGGCCGCCACGATCCGCGGCGATGCGCCGGCCGGCCTGCTCGACAGCTATGAAACTGAACGCCATCCCGTCGGCGCGCAGGTTCTCGATTGGTCGCGCGCCCAGGTCGCGCTGATGCGGCCGGCGAAGAGTTCACGCGCGCTCGCAGCCATCATCCGCGATCTCATCGCGACATCGGACGGCGCGACCTATTTCGCCGAGCGCGTGTGGGGTGTTTTGCTCCGCTACGATCTCGGCGGCAGCCACCCGCTGGTCGGCCGCAGCGCGCCCGACTTCGCACTGGAGGACGGGAGGACGCTCAGCGATCTCCTCCGGGCCGGCCAAGGCCTGTTGCTGGACTTTGACGGGCGCGCACCGCTTCGGGCGCTTGCGGCGCGCTGGCATGGTCGGATTGACTATGTCGCTGATGACGCCAGGGATCGGCTCGGCTTGAGCGCGGTTCTGGTGCGTCCCGATGGGGTGGTGGCCTGGGCGGTCGAGGGCGCACCGGACGTCGAGGAAGCGGCGCAGGCCGCGGCGCGATGGTTCGGTGAAGCGCAAGAGGTACGTGAGTGCGCCTGAGCCCGGCCATGCCGTGAGACGCATCGATTGCCATGACAACCCCAGTCCGGAGCCGGCAGGACGTTTGCCCGCGGATCATTTCGCGTCTCAAGGACTCGTGGGCTTCATCGCGGTGAGCTCACCGGGATGAAGTGGCGGGGCGCAGAGTACTGGAGTTCCCAGGCTCGCCACGCCATATGACCATCCAGATCGTCAGGAGCCCGCCATGATCGCGGTCAATCCGGCGGACGCCAAGGCTCATCTGAGCGAGCTCGTCGATCGGGTCGAAGCGGGCGATTCCATCCACATCATCCGGCGCGGCAAGCCGGTCGCGCAGCTCACAGCCGGTGCCACGGTGCACACGCGCGACCAGCGGCTTGCCGGGGCCAGGCCGGCACTCGGCATACCCACGCGTTTGCTGGCATGAGCGGCGCGCTACCCTGCGCCGCTCAATATGCGCAGAGCACCGATAGCTGGTGACTGGACCGACGAGCAGAACGACGCGATCGTCCCGGACTATTTCGCGATGCTTGCCGACGAATCCACGGGCACCACGACCGGGCTGCGAAGGAAGACTGCGCTGTCCCCGGAGCTCCCGCCGATCTTCGGCGCCGGCAAGGATATTCCGCTGAACACCTGACGGTCGGCCTACCGCCAGTAGCTTGCCGTTCTCCGTGCGGGTTCCGCAAATGAAAAGTGCACCGTCAACGGAGCTGCCGAAATCCTTGCGTTTGAGGAGCGTCTCTATCGGACCCGGTTCGTGGCCGAGAACGTTGGCCAAGCAAGCGCGCCGGCGAAGGGCTGGCTCTCGCAAACCGCACTATGAACCGGCTGCCGGCGAATACCGAGAGAATTGCAGCGCAATGTCGATGAAACCGAGAACTACCTGGGCTCCGGAGCACTGTGATATTCTAGCCGTCTGTTGATCGAATTGCCGATAATCCATTCGAACCGGCTGGGCCGACATGGGACCCGATGTGAGCGCACCCCGCCGCCCAAGCACCACCGGTCTGCTCCGATTCCTGGATCTCCAGCAGCAGCGCGATTGGATGCAGGGCAAGACGATCCTGCGCGACGCCGACGAGCGTTCGGAGTCGCTGGAACTGCGCCTCAAATACCTCGCGCGGTTCGAGAAGCTGCTGCGACGGCCTCAGGCGCAACAGGTCCTGGATATTCTCCGGCAATACGGCCGCAACTGCATCCCGATCCCGAGCCGGACCGAGCGACACTACTGGTCGGTGTCCTGTCTGCCCTCGACTCCAGGCAAGGCGCTGGTTCGCGTCAACGCGAGTTGGATGGAGCTTTTCTCGCTCTATGCGGACGGCGAGCAGATCCGCGCGCTCTTTCTGGTGCATCTTTCCGATTTCACCAGGGACCATTCGCTCGATCAGGACCAGGTGGATGACGCTTTCCTCGAGCGTTGCGTGACGACGCCGGAAGACGTCAGCTATGTCTTCCCCCGCGGCGACGACATTTTCGGCATCAAGGTCCGCGGCCTCGCCTCGATCGACAAATTCCTCGCCGCGCCCGGCGCGTTGCGAGCCATCCGGGCGTTCAACCTGACGCACATGAACCGGGGCCGGAACGCCTATCAGGCGAGCCATTGCTACAGACTGGCCGATCACATGCTGAGTGGCCACGCGGGCTGAGTAGGGGCAGCGGGCGCGGGATGCTCGCGAACATCCCCTGCCCGCTTCCGTGAAAGCACGCATCGACACCGAATGATCATTCGGCCAAGATCGCATGATGAAGCTCAAGGACGACGAGAAGCAGCGTGCGATCGCCGAGGCGACATTCCGTCTCGTCGCCGAATCCGGGCTGGCGGCGCTGACCATGGCGGACATCGCGCGCGCGGCGGGCATCGCCACGGCGACGCTCTATGTCTACCACCCGTCCAAGGACGACCTGCTGACAGAGCTCTACGAAACCGCCAAGACGGCCACCGCCGCGCGGCTGATGCAGGCCTATGATCCGAAGGCCTCGCTGCGCGCCAGGGCCCGCGCGGTCTGGCTCGCCATGCTGCACAACCGGCTCGCCCATTTCGCCGAGGCCTCGTTCCAGGAGCAGTTCGCCGCCTCGGCCTGGTTTCGCGACCGCAGCCAGAGCATGGTCGCCGCCACCATGGGCGTGTTCACCCGGGCGCTCGAGGAGGGGCGCCGGGACGAGGTGCTCAAGGACGTGCCGATCGCGCTGCTGGCGGCGCATTTCATCGCCTCCGTGCGCGAAACGGCACGGCTGATCCGCGCCGGCGACCTGCCCGACGACGAAGCCAGCCGCGCCGCGGGCTTTGCGATGTGCTGGGATGCCCTGAAGTCCTGATCCAACCTTTTTGCCCTATAACCAAATGGAGGTTCGGCAATGACACGCACCGTTCTGATCACAGGTTGTTCCTCGGGCATTGGCGCCGCTGCGGTGCGCCGCTTCGCCGAGGCGGGCTGGAACGTCGCCGCCACCCTTCGAAACCCCTCGGCTGCCCGCTTCGAGCAAGGCGCGGGGCGGGTCGAGACCTTCGCGCTCGACGTGACCGACCAGGCGTCCGTCGACGATGCCGTGGGCAAGGCGCTCGCGTGTTTCGGGTCCATCGACGTGGTGATCAACAATGCCGGCTACGGTCTGTTCGGCCCGTTCGAAAGCGCGCGCCAGGAGGCGATCCGCCGCCAGTTCCAGACCAATGTCGAGGGTGTCTTCGCCGTCACCCGCGCCGTGCTCCCTCAGATGCGCGAGCGCGCAAGCGGCGTCATCATCAACGTCGCGTCATTGACCGGGCTGGTCGCGATGCCGCTCTATTCGCTCTACGCGGCCTCGAAATATGCCGTCGTCGGCTTCTCCGAGTCCCTCAGCCACGAACTCGCGCCCTTCGGCATCCGGGTCAAGGTCGTCGCGCCCGGATCGGTGGCGACCGATTTCTCCGGGCGCTCGCTGACGCTCACCTTCGACGGTGACGGCGGCCCCTATGCGGATGCGATCCGCAAGGTCACCGGCGCCTTCGCCGCCAATCGCGCCTCCGGCGGATCTACGCCCGAGCACCTGGCCGATGCCCTCTACGGCGCGGCGACCGACGGCAGCGCCCAGGTGCGCTACGTCATCGGCGACGACGCGCTCGCCCTCATGCAGGCGCGCAAGGAGATCGGCGAGGAAGCGTTGATGGTGGGGCTCCGGCAACGCTTCGGGCTGGGCTCCTGAAGCCTGCGGCCTTGCCGAGCTGGATCGACCAATGTGCGGCGGGGGAGCCCGCCGCGCCCGACCACGGATTGCCCCCGCCGATATCGTCCGGGGAAGAGCGGGACGAAGTCTCCATAGGCCCACGCGATGGTTCAAGTCGCGCATAGCGTATTGAAATTCTTCCAGAATTGTTCCTGCGACCAAAACCATTCCGGCGCGCCAGGCGACATGAGCCGCTCCGTCGGCGAAGTCCGGCGGGCGTCTCGGCCTTGCCCATGGCCCCAGACCCGGGATCCGCGTCGATTGACGAGCCCTGTTCCACCACGATATTGCCGCCCCCAGCCAAGCCTTACCTTGCACGGGTGCTCCTTCCTGATGTGGTTCCGTCGATCGACACCCCGCGTGACCGTCGTTCTCGCGGCTTACAACCACGTCGAATTCGTCCGCGACGCGGTGATGAGCGTGCTCGACCAGACCTTGCACGACCTGGAACTGATCGTGGTCGATGACGGCTCCTCCGACGGCACGCCTGACGTCGTCGCCACCATCAGGGATCCCCGTCTCAGCTTGATCCGCATGCCGCTCAATCGCGCGGTTCACCCTCGCAATCTGGCGATCGGCCGTGCGCGGGCGCGTTTCATCGCCTTCCAGAACTCGGACGACGTCTGGTCCCCGGGCAAGCTCGCGGCACAGGTGGCGGCGATGGAAGCGCGGCGCGAAATCGCCCTCTGTTGCACGGCAACCCGCATCATCGGCGCCAATGGCGCGCCGGACGATGGCAATTGGGCAAACGGCCTGTTCGCCACCGAGAACCGGGCGGGGGCCGCGTGGCTCCGTCACTTCTTCGACCTCGGCAATTGTCTCGCCATCTCCTCCGCCATGGTGCGACGGCGGCAGCTTCTGCGCCTCGGCGGCTTCCGGGCGAGCCTCGTGCAGCTTTCCGACTTCGATCTCTGGGTGCGGCTGGCAGCCATCGGCGAGATCACCATCCTGCCCGATGCGCTGTGCGACATCCGGATCGTCGAAGGACGCAACCTCAGCGGACCTTCGCCTGCCACGGGCCGCCGAACGCAGGTCGAGCTCGCCAGCGTCCTGGAGAACTTCGCCCTTCCCCCCTTGCTCGATCGCCTGCCGGACATCTTCCCGGAGCTTGAGGGCATCACGACACGGGGCGCCCGAAAGGTCGCGCTGGCGCGCCGCTGGTGGCCGCGCGACGGCGGCTATGCCCTGTTCGCCGACCGCCTGATCGCGCAGGTGATGGAAAACGCCGCCGAACGGGCGGAGGCGGTCGCCGCCCTGGGGCCCGATTTCATCCATGCCTTCATCGCGCGCCGCGGCCAGGCCACCTTCGACATTCAGAACGGCGGCTCCCCATGACGCCGGATGCGATGGCTGAGACCGTGGCCATCCGGCAATGGCTGGAGCAGCGGCGGGAGGCGGCGGGCATGCAGGTCGTGCCGAGCGCGCTTGCCCGCTCGTCGAGCTGGCGGCTCCAGGACGGCGTGATCCGCCATGCCTCCGGGCGCTTCTTCCAGGTCGTGGGGCTATGCTGGCGCGAGGGCGGCGCCGCGCGTTGCCAGCCCTTCATCGAGCAGCGGGAGATCGGCACGCTCGGCTTCCTGGCGCGGCAGACGGCCCATGGGCTGGCCCTTCTGCTGCATGCCAAGGCCGAGCCGGGCAATGTCGGCATCGCGCAGATCGGCCCGACCTGCCAGGCCACCGCCAGCAACCGGGACCGCGTGCATGGCGGCGCCCTGCCCCCCTACGCGGCGGCCTTTGCCAACGAAGCCGGTTCCCGGATCTCGGATTCCCGGCAGAGCGAACAAGGCTCGCGATTTCTCGGCAAGTTCAACCGCAACGTCGTCGTGCTGTCCGACGGGGCGGCGCCTGATGGCGATGACCACCGCTGGGCGGTCTTCGACGCGCTCAGGCCGCTCCTGCTCGACGATTTCCTGATCAACACCGATGCACGTTCGGTGATCTGCACCACGCCGTGGGAGCTGCTGGCCGGGCGCGCGCCCTTTCCAGGCGAGGATGCGCTGTCGCGGGCTCTGTGCCAGTCCTTCCGGGCGCCTGTCCGCATGGCGGCGCTGGCGCGCGTCGACGCCGCGTTGCGGCATGGCCGTCAGGCGACGTCGCCCGCAACACTGTGCCCCGTGGACAGGCTGCCAGGCTGGCGATTTGATCACGACGGGGCGACGACCTTGACCGACGGCGAGCTGGCGCTTCGCCATATCGGCGTCCGCGCGGCATCCCGGGAGGTCGCGGCCTGGGACCAGCCGATCCTCGACAGCCAAGGGGAACAGACGATCGACCTCGATGGCCGGTACGACAATGGGGCATTGCACTTCGCGTTCCGCGCCGCCTGGGAGCCCGGCCTCGGCGCCGGCGCCGAGCTCGCGCCAACCCGGATGGGTGAGGATAGGCCCCAGGGCAAGACGCTTTTGCGGGCGCGCCAATCGGATGAAGGCGGCCGCTTCCTCCATGACGTGGCCCTGTACCGCGTGCGCGACGTGACCGGCGAGCCCGAGGCGCCCGACCTCCTGTGGCTCTCACTGTCGGAGATCCACCGCCTGCTGCCGCTGGGCTTTTTCAACAACGAGGCCCGCAGCGCGATCTCGCTGCTTCTGGCGCTCGCCTGATCCGCCTCGCCTGGCCCGCTCCTGCGTCACGGCCATCGGTGGAAGGGCGGTGACGGAACCAGCACCCAGGCTGGAATCTCAAAGAGAGCGGATCTCGTCGAGATCAATCGCGTCGGCCTGGCGCAGGATGTCGAGCTTCTCGGGCGTGATCTCGCCGGGAATGCGGATGGCGAGGCCCGGGCCCGGGAAGGGATGGCGGCCGACGAAGCTCGCGGGCAGGCCGCCGACATTGTGGTGGCTCTTGATGGTCACCGAGGGGCCGCCGGTGAACGAGATGCTCTCGATCACGTCGGGTATCCCTATCGCGCGGGAGGGCAACTCCCGCGCCGGCCTGACAGGCAGTCCGAACCATGCCGAAACACCCCACGATTGCACGGCGGCCCGGAAATACATTGCCGGTCGCAGCGGCGGCACATTCACCAATGCGCGAGCCGCTCTCAGCTTCGGAATTTCAGACAGACCCGCTGACTACACGTTCTTTGGTGGCCTTCTATTCTATGTCACAGCGACAAACTTGACGTCGATACGCTCGATCCGGAGAAACTCTCTGTTGTCACGGCATATGACCTCGCCGTGATCGCGCATGACCTAGCGTCGCTGCATGTCACCATCAATTCTCTTCGCTCGGCGGCCGGGTCCATCGCAGATTCGGACACCTCGGAAAACTGCGGATACTTCCGCCACTCAGTTGCGAGAGATCGCCGGCATATATTGGAAATCTGGACAATTTTGCCAGAAGAACACATTTCCGTGGGCTCGGAAATTTCTACCGACGAACGCACAGATTGGTAGTGACTCGCCAATGCAATGTGCGATAGTGCGCCCCGCGCTCAAATAGAGGGGGGACGCGTGGCTGAGCCGTTTCTTTCGGAAATCAGGATCATGTCCTTTGGCTTCCCGCCCAAGGGGTGGGCGCTATGCGACGGGCAACTCCTTCCCATAAACCAGAATCAGGCCCTGTTTTCGCTGCTGGGCACCACGTTCGGCGGCGACGGGCGGGTCAACTTCGCATTGCCCGACTATCGGGGGCGCGTGCCGATCCATGTCGGCAACGGCCATGCGCTCGGCGAACGGGGCGGCGAACAGGCGCACACGCTTTCGATCGGGGAACTGCCGACGCACACGCATGTCGGGCAGGCGACGAACACGAATGGCGCAGTCGCGATTCCGGCCGGTGCGTTTTTGGGCGCCGTCAACAACGCCTATAGCGCGCCCACGCAACTGACATCGATCAATCCCGGAACCATTGCAAATCAGGGCGGCAATCAGGCGCATCTCAACATGCAGCCATTCCTGACATTGAGCTTCTGCATCGCCCTGCAGGGCATCTTTCCGTCGCAGACATAAGGGAGCGGGATCATGGCACAGCCCTATGTTGGCGAGATCAGAATGTTTGCTGGCAATTTCGCGCCAGCCGGCTGGATGTTCTGCGAAGGACAGCTCGTGCCGATCTCAGAGAACGAAACCTTGTTCAATCTTATCGGCACCACTTACGGCGGAGACGGCCAGAGTACCTTCGCCCTGCCCGACCTGCGCGGACGAATTCCGATCCATCAAGGCAACAGCTTCATCCTTGCCGAGACTGGCGGGGCCGAAGAGATCACACTGACCATCAACCAGATCCCCGCGCACAGCCACCCCATGCTGGCGTCTGGCAATACGGGTACAGGCTCGAACCCGCAAGGCAACGTCCTCGACCAGATGAGCGGCGCGATCCTGCTGTACAAGGAGCAGCCTCCGACAGTTGCGATGAGCCCGGTGGCGGTCAGTTCCATCGGCGGCAACCAGCCGCACAGCAATTTCCAGCCCTATCTCTGCGTGAATTTCATCATCTCACTGTTCGGCATCTTCCCGACGCAGAGCTGAAGAGGGACCGTCATGGCCGATCCGTTCGTCGCCGAAATTCGCATCTTTCCGTTCAACTTCGCGCCCAGGGGGTGGGCGTGGTGCGACGGACAGCTTCTGCCGCTGTCGCAGAACACGGCGCTGTTTTCGCTGCTCGGCACCACCTATGGCGGCAACGGCAAATCCAACTTCGCCCTGCCCGACCTCCAAGGCAGCACGCCGATGCATCCCGGCCAAGGGCCCGGCCTTTCGCTGCACGATCTCGGCGAGACCGGCGGCTCGGACACGGTGTCATTGCTCGAATCCGAGATGCCGATGCATTCGCATGGCATGATGGCGGCGAACCTCCCTGCCGATCAGGGGGCTCCGACACCAGCCCGGTCGCTTGCCCGGTCGATCAACGCATTCGCCTATGTCCCGGGCAACCCTCAGCCGGCCTTGGTTTCGATGAGCGATCAAATGCTCGCGCCCGCCGGCGGCAACCAGCCGCACAACAATCTGCA
>BFBZ01000008.1_pt407 | contig 16812 bp, 17 predicted proteins | sample 1888401 | NCBI WGS metagenome assembly BFBZ01 (sample SAMD00112614, study PRJDB3348) | symbiont metagenome | host: Chara braunii | reverse complement strand
TCGAGGAGACCGAGCGCATGTTCGGCCCGATCGCGCTGTTCTGCTCCAATGCCGGCATCGGCGGCGGCTTCGATCCGCTCTCGAAGAACGCCGGCGGCACCTCGGACGAGCCGTGGTCGCGCAGCTGGGCGATCCATGTGATGGCGCATGTCTATGCCGCGCGGCATCTGGTGCCGCGCATGAAGGCGCGCGGYGAGGGCTATTTCCTCAACACGATCTCGGCGGCGGGCCTGTTGTCGCAGGTCGGCAGCCCGGCCTATTCCACCACCAAGCACGCCGCGGTCGGCTTCGCCGAGAACCTCGCGATCTCGCACCGCGCCGACAACATCAAGGTCTCGATCCTCTGTCCGCAAGGCGTCGACACCGACATGCTGCGCTCGATCCCGAAGGGCCCGCAATCCGGTGACGGCGATCTGTCGGCAGAGCAGGTCGCCCAGGATGCGCTCAAGGGCATCGACGAGGAGACCTTCCTGATCCTGCCGCATCCGCAGGTGCTCGGCTACATGCGCAAGAAGACCGAGAACTACGACCGCTGGATCGGCGGCATGGCCAAGATCCAGGCCAAGATGCGCGAGAGCTACGGGAAGTGACGGCCAGGGAATGCGCGTCGCTCATGTGAGGTGAGCACCCTGATCCGGCTCCCTCTCCCCTTGTGGGAGAGGGTGGGGTGAGGGGTGGCCCCGGGCGAGATGATTGTGGAAGTCTCGCTTCCTCAATCTCGCTCGCGTGTTGTTGAGACACAATCGAGAGAGCACCCGTGTGGTACCCCTCTCCCTAACCCTCCCCCGCAAGGGGGGAGGGAACCCTTCCGCCGGTAGCTTCTTCACTTGTGCGTGCGGAAGTCCATGACTTGATCAGCACAGTCTCACTCCTTGGCGAGTTGCGCGATCTTCTCGCGCAGATAGGCGTCCATCAGATCGGGTGCCGAGGCGCCGAACATCCGGATCCGGCCGGTGTGCAGCAACAGCAACAGGCCGGTGGCATGCGCAAAGCAGTCGACCATCACCGTGTTGGCCTTCTGCCTGGACGAGCCGAGCGCCGTGGCGGCCTCCGCAATCGGGTGCAGTGCGGCCTCCAGCGCTGCGTTCAGTGCGTGGTCGCGGTCATGGCCGAGCCCGGCCGGCTTCATGCCACCGCGGAACAAATAGAAGCCCAGATCGAGGTCGCGCGGGTTATCCGCGTAGTACCGGAAGAAGCCCATCCCTGCGGCATGCAGCCGCTGCTTGGCGCCGCGCGTGGTCGCGACGGCCGCGCTGACGGCTTCGCCGAGCGCGGCCAGCGACTGCCGCAGCACCTCGGCATAGATCGCCTCCTTGGAATCGAAATGGAAATACAGCGCCGCCGGGGTGTAGCCGGCCCGCGTCGCGATCGCCCGCAGGCTCGCGCCCTCGAGGCCTTCCTCGGCGAACACGCTGCGCGCCGCATCGAGGATCAGCTCCCGCTTGTGGCGGCTGACCGCCTCCTTTCTGCTCTCGCGCATCTGCATCCGGCGATTCCGTCCTTGACTCAATTCTAACAGTGTTCAATAATTTAACAATGTTCAAATGAGTGAGCAAGGGAGAAGCGTCATGCTGATGACGGCTGCGGATTACCGGGACTCCCTGCGCCGCTACAAGCCACGCGTGTTCGTCAATGGCGAGGCGGTGGCGAGCGTCGCGGACGAGCCATTGTTGGCGCCCGGCGTCGCCGGTGTCGGCGTCACCTATGATTTCGCCCATCGCGCCGAGCACGTGCCGATCATGACGGCGCGGCAGGCGACCTCGGGCAAGACCGTCAACCGCATGCTCCACATCAATGAGAGCTCGCAGGACCTGCTCTACAAGCTCGAGGCGGTGCGGCTGGTGTGCCGGACATCGGGCTGTGCGCAGCGCTATCTCACCCATGATGCGCTGAACGGGCTCTACCAGGCGACCAGGCTCACCGACGATCGCCATGGCACCGATTACAGCCAGCGCTTCCTCAATTATCTGCACGAGGTGCAGGACCAGGACCTGACGCTCGGCGTCGCGATGACCGATTCCAAGGGCGATCGCTCCAAGCGCCCCGGCCTGCAGGCCAATCCGGACGTCTACGTTCACATCAAGGAGCGTCGCCCCGACGGCATCGTGATCCGCGGCACCAAGGCGATCGTCACCGGCGCGCCTTACGTCCACGAATTCCTGATGATGCCTTGCCGCACCCATGCCAAAGGTGACGAGGATTTTGCCGTCTGCTGCGCTGTGCCCTGCGATGCCGAGGGTATCACCATCGTCGCGCGCCCGGCTGGCCGGCCCGGCGAGGCCAGCGCAAAATTCTCGGCGAAGTACGGCCAGTCAGTTGGCGTCGTGATCTTCGACGACGTGTTCGTGCCGCATGACCGCGTCTTCCTCGCCGGCGAGACCGAGGAGGGCGGCTTCCTCACCACGTCCTACGCCACCCATCACCGTCACTCCTGCATCGGCGCGCGCGCCGGTTTCGGCGATCTCCTGATCGGCGCCGGCGCGCTGATGGTGGAGGCCAACGGGCTCGATGCCGAGAAGCACGCCCATATCCGCGAGGCAATGGTCGAGCTCATCACCATCACCGAAAGCTTCTATGCCTGCGGTGTCGCGTCCTCGGTCTATTGCACCAGGGATCCCGCCGGCTCGGTGATGCCGGATGCGGTGTTCTCGAACATCGGCAAGCTGCTGCTGGCGACCAAGATCTACGACATGCACCGCGTTGCGCATTACGTATCCGGCGGGCTGATCGTCGCGCTGCCGGGACCCGACGAAGACCACAATCCGGAAACGCGCGCCTCGCTCGCCGCCGTGATGGGCGGACGGCCGGACATTCCGGCCGAGCAGCGCGCCGAGGTGGCGCGGCTGATCGAGGACCTCACGGTGTCGCACCAAGCCGGCTGGTACTCGGTGATCTCGCTGCATGGCGGCGGCTCGCCCGAGGCGATGAAGCGCGAGATCTGGCGCAACTATCCGGTGATGGAGAAGGCCGAGCTCGTCGAGAACCTGCTCGGGCGCGGTTTGGTCGACGAGGGCCAGCGCGTATCGAAGCAGCCCGGCCGCTGCTGCGCCACGGGCTGCGAGGTGCCGGCGCCGTCAGGGGCGGCGCTGGAGCCCGAGAACGTTCTTGTGAGGTGAGCACACTGATCGGGCTCCCTCCCCGGCAAGGGGGAGGGAACCTGAATGCCGGTGGCATCTTTACGAGTGTATAGTCCCGTGGGATCGGCCGTCTCGCCGCTCAGCCCTTCTGCGTGTAGAGCAGCGGCACCGCGGAATCGACCATCACCTCGATCAGGCTGGTGCCCTGCGCCGACAAGCCACGCCTGTAGGCGGCCGCGAGCTCGGCCGATTTCGTCACCCGCACCGCGTCGCAGCCCATGCCTTCGGCGAGCTTGACGAAGTCGATGCCGGGCAGATCGAGGCCTGGCACGTTGCGCACCTGCATCACCTGGCTGAACGAGCGCATCGCGCCGTAGCCGGAATTGTTCAGCACCACGACCGTCAGCGGCAGCTTGCGCTGCGCTGCCGTCCATAGCGCCTGGATCGAATACATCGCCGAGCCGTCGCCGATCAGGCAGACCGTGCGGCCTTGGCTTCGGCCGAGCGCCATGCCGACCGCGGCCGGCAGGCTGTAGCCGAGGCCGCCGCTCGCCATGGTGTAGAAACTGTCCTGGCCGCGCATCGGCATCGCCTTCTGCATCAGCGGGCGATGCGACGGCACTTCCTCGACCAGCGCATCATGCGGTCCCATCGCGGCCGACAGCGCATGCAGGGCATATTCGGCCGGAATTGGGTCGCCGGCCGCGGGCGCCGGCGGCAGGATGCGGCCGGCGGCGGCGGTGCGCTTGGTCTCGGGCAACAGCTCGAGCAGCGCCGACAGCGCCGGCTTCATGGTCGCTATGATGCTGTGGCCGGTCGGCGTCATCGCGGCGGCATCGGGATCGTCGGTGATCTGGAAGATCGTGGTCGCGCCGTCGAAGATCGCGGCGTGACCCTCGACATGGAAGGTGAACACCGGTGCGCCGACCACGACGACGAGGTCGTGCTCGCGCAGCGCGTCGGAAAGCTGGCCCGGTGCGGCATGCAGGAAGCCGGCGAACTGCGGATGCCGCTCGGGGAACGAGCAGCGCGCCGAGAACGGGCTGGCCCACACAGCAGCCTTGGTCTTCTCGGCAACCTTCACCATGAGATCGACGGCCTCGGCGCGGTCGACGGCGGGGCCGACCACGAGGGCCGGGCGCTTGGCCTCACTGAGTGCGGCCGCCAGCGCCTGCATCGCTGACCGATCGGGGCCGACCTCGCGGCTGACCTGGCGCGCGTCGAGCGGCTGGGTCGCATGCGCCCAGTCGTCGATCGGCACCGAGACGAAGGTCGGCCCGCAGGGCGGCTGCATCGCGACGTAATAGGCGCGTGCGATCGCGGCCGGCACGTCCTCGGCGCGCGCCGGCTCGACGGCGAACTTCACGTAGGGCCGCGGGAATTCGGAGGCGCGCTCGGCATAGAGGAAGGCCTGCAGCGGCATGATCGAGCGCGCCTGCTGGCCCGCGGTGATCACCAGCGGGGTCTGGTTGCGATAGGCGTTGTAGATGTTGCCGAGCGCGTTGCCGACGCCGGCCGCTGAATGCAGATTGACGAAGCCAGCATTGCGCGTCGCCAGCGCATAGCCGTCGGCCATGCCGACGACCGAGGCCTCCTGCAGGCCGAGCACGTAGTCCATGTCGTCGGGCCAGTCGCTCAGGAACGGCAGCTCGGTCGAGCCGGGATTGCCGAACACCTTCTTGATACCCCACGCGCGCAGCAGGCCGAACGTGGCGTCCTTGACGGTGACGGTCTTGCCTTTGCTGGCGGCGGGTTTGCGCGTCGACATCGGGCGGCTCCCATTGCTGTGTTGTTATGTTCCGTCATTGCGCATCGCAAAGCGGAAAGGCAATCCACCTGTCGATGGATTGCCTGAGGATGTCAAGCCGCGGCGTTGCCTATAGTTGCCCAGGCAACGGATGAAGCTACGCGACGGCTGTTCCACGTCATCCTGAGGTGCGAGCGGAGCGAGCCTCGAAGGGGGCCGTGGCCCGGGTGGGGCCGTCGACCCTTCGAGACGCGCGCCGTGCGCGCTCCTCCAGCGACAAAGGCGCAGCCCTTGCGCGGGGATGACGGGATTCCCTTTCGCCGTAGACCCTAATTGGCCTTCTGCAGCGCGGCGGTCTGCTTGGCGAGTTGCTTGTCGAAATCCTGTTCCAGCTCCGCCACATAGCTGGCGTTTTCGCCCGGCTTGACGAAGGGGTTCGGCACGCCGTCCTTCATCTGCGCCCGCTTGGCTTGCATGTCGTAGACCTCCGGGTGCGGCCCGAGCAGGACGTCGACCTTCATTGCCTTGACCTTGGCGAAGGTCAAGCGGTAGTCGTCGACGATGCCGGGATAGGTCGGACGGCCGACCAGCCGGTTCAGCGCCACGGTTCCGCTGCAGAAGAACAGCACGTTGCGCTTCTCGTTGCCGTCCTTGACCGTCATCTCCCAGCTGGTGCAGCCCGGCGAATGGCCGGGCGTGGTGTGCGCGGTCAGCGTGGTGTCGCCGAGCGTCACCTTGTCGCCTTCCTTGACGGTGCGGTCGACCTTGACCGGCGTAAAGGCAAGATCGGCGTTGCTCTCGTCACCCGGATAGTAGCCGCCCTCGAGCAGGGGCTTGTCGCGCTCGCCGGCGATCAGTTGCGCGCCGGTCTCCTGCTTGATCTCGGCAAAGCCACCGGTGTGGTCGAGATGGGCGTGGGTGTTGAGGATGATCTTGATGTCACCTTCCTTGAAGCCGAGGTTGGCGATGTGATCCTTGATCATGCCGGTCGACTGCTGCATGGCCGTGTCCATCAGGATCAGCCCTTGCGACGTCTTGATGATGTAGACCGCGATCCCGTCGGTGCCGACATAGTAGATATTGTCGATCAGCTGGTACGGTTCGAACGGCGCGGTCCATTTCTTCATGACGGTTGCCATGAAATCCTTCAGCGTCTGCGCCTCCGCACCGGTTGCGATCAGCGCGAGCGCGTACAGCGCAGCTGCGATCGTCCTCATGGTTGCCTCCCTGCTTGTTATTGTTCGTGCACGGGCGGCACTATGCGTGCTGGCAAAGCCGCCCGCAAGCGGCGGGCGGCGCGTCGCCGGACAGGTCGCTGCCCGTCCGGCGCATGCCTGTTCCGCGGTCAGGTCGCGTATTGCGCGATGCCGTTGCCGAACGACCAGTTCTCCTTGGCGACCTCGACCAGATTGATGAAGATGTCGTCCGGGCGTCCGTGCAGCCGGCTTTGGTAGTCGTCCACGATCCGCTTGTAGAACGCCTTCTTCATCTCAACCGTGCGCCCCGCATTCATGGTGATCTGGATGAAGATGAGATCGTCGCTGTAGGTGTTGCCGAGATAGTTGTCGGCGTAGTTCAGGTCGCCGCGGTCATGCTCGGTGATGACCTGAAACTTGTCGTTCTCCGGCACGTTGATGAGCTCGCGCATCGCCTTGTAGACGATCTCGCCCAGTGTCTTGCGATATTCGGCGGTCTTGCCGCGCTTCAGGTCGATACGAACGAATGGCATGGTTGTCTCCTGTGTTGCGCGAGTCCCGTGAGGCTCGCATGATCGGAATTCAGCGCCTGGCCTTGAAGGCCTCCCATCGCGCGTCGCGCTCCTTTTGATATTTGGGCGTTCGCGCGGCGGCCATGTCGGCCCAATGCAGCGGCTCGCCGCAGGACTGGCAGAGGGGACCGAGCCCGGCCGGCTGACCGCAGGTGAGGTGTGTGTAGTTCATGGAAAGGCCGTCCCTCGACGACTTGCACCAAGTTTCGCCCCAGGCGCGCAGCGCAAACATCACGGGGAAGAATGCCGTGCCTTTCTCGGTCAGATGATACTCGTGGCGCAGCGGGCGTTCGCTGTAGGCGCGCCGCGTCACCAGTCCGTCCGCCTCGAGCTTCCTCAGTCGTGCGGCGATCATCTGCGGCGTTGCGCCCGTATAGGCCTGAATCTCCTCGAAACGATGGTTGCGCGCGAACAGCTCGCGCAGCACCAGAACGGTCCAGCGATCGCCCACGACGCTCTCGGCCCGCGCCACCGGACAGAGCGTCTGATCCTCAGGGCCTTTTGGCTTTGTCATCACGTTTTCTTCATTCGGCATTGTAACTATGAATTTCATAGTAACATGGGCTATCATCACGCTGGGTGCAACGGGCATCTCGACCCGGCTCATCACGTTTCGAGGAGCAAGCCAAAGGAGCAAGCCATGAGTACTGCAGGCAAGGGTCCAGAACCGGGCGTCGACATGAAGCTCGAAGTCGTCGTGATTCCCGTTTCCGACGTCGATCGCGCTAAACGCTTCTACGAAAATCTGGGCTGGCGGCTCGACGCCGATTTCATCAGGGCCGACGGATCGCGCGCGCTGCAACTGACGCCGCCGGGCTCGCCGACTTCGATTCATCTCGACAACGGCTCCGCGCTGCCGCGCTTCCTGATCGTGAACGACATCGAGGTGGCGCGCGCCGAGTTGATCCGGCACGGCGTCGAGGTGAGCGAAGTGTTTCACCGCGGTCCGCAAGGCCGCATCAAGGGACCCGATCCGGAGCGGCCGAGCTATGGCTCGCTTGCCACCTTCAGCGATCCCGACGGCAATGCCTGGCTACTGCAGCAGGTCACGCAGCGCCTGCCCGGGCGCGTCGATGGCAACAGCACGACGTTCACGTCGGTGCCAGATCTCGCCACCGCGCTGCGCCGCGCGGCAACGGCCCATGGCGAGCATGAGAAGCGCACCGGCGGACACGATGCGAATTGGCCGGACTGGTACGCCGAGTACATCGTTCGCGAGCAGGCCGGCAAGCCGCTGCCGCAGTGAGCAGTCAACCAGGAGCATCAGTCATGACCAAACTTGCCCTCATCGCGACCGTCGAGGTTGCCCCGGAGACACGGGACCAGGTGTTGTCGCTGCTCGCAGCGCACGGCACCCGGTCGCTCAGGGATGAGCCGGGCACGTTGCACTTCGAAATTCTGGTGCCGCGCGAGGACGCCGCGAAGCTGCTGATCTACGAGGTCTATCAGGATGACGCCGCGTTCGAGGCGCATCGCAATGCGCGGTCGATCGCGCAGTTTCGCGAGGAGAGCGCTGCGCTCGGCATCAAGATCACTGCAACGCGGTGCACGCCGGCCGTGTAGGTGCGATAGTCCTGCCGCCGCGCCGCCATCTCGTCGAGCCCGGCGTGGCGGTTACACCAGCTGACGCAGCAGGCCGATCAGGCGGCCACACTCGTCGTCCGTACCGATCGTGATGCGCAGGAAATCCTCGATCCGCGGTTTCTGGAAATGCCGCACCAGGACGCCGCGCTCGCGCAACCGCGCGGCGAGATCGGCGCCGCGGTGCCCGCCATGGCGGGCGAACACGAAATTCGCCTGCGACGGCAGCACCTCGAAGCCCAGCTCGGTGAGGCCACGCGTGAGCGTCTCGCGGCTCCGGATGATGCGTTGCCGCGTCTCCTGAAACCACGTGTCATCGTCAATGGCGGCGACCGCGCCGGCAATCGCGAAGCAATCCAGCGGATAGGAATTGAAGCTGTCCTTGACCCGTTCCAGCGCCTCGATCAGCGGGCGCTGGCCGATGGCGAAGCCGACCCGCAGGCCCGCCAGCGCGCGCGACTTGGACAGGGTCTGGATCACCAGCAGATTGTCGTGGCGCGCGACCAGCGGCACCGCGCTCTCGGCACCGAAGTCGACATAGGCCTCGTCGACCACCACCAGCCGGTCGGGATGTTCGGCGAGCAGCGCCTCGATCGCTGCCTGCGGCAGCGCGGTGCCGGTCGGTGCGTTCGGATTGCACAGCAGGATGGCGCTGCCCGGCCGCCGATAGTCGGCAAGTTGCACCCGCATCGCGGTATCGAGCGGCACCGTCTCGTAGCTGACGCCATAGAGGCGGCAATAGACCGGATAGAAGCTGTAGGTGATGTCAGGGAACAGCAGCGGCGCGTCGTGCTTCAGCAGTGCCGGGAAGCTGTGCGCGAGAATCTCGTCCGAGCCATTGCCGACGAACACCTCGCCGGATGTGACGCCGTAACGCGTCGCGATCGCCTCGCGTAGAACGGTTGCGCTCGGATCCGGATAGAGCCGCAGGCGGTCCATCGCTGCGGTGATCGCTGCCAGTGCGCGCGGCGACGGCGGGTACGGGTTCTCGTTGGTATTGAGCTTGATCAGACCATCAATCTTCGGCTGCTCGCCGGGCACGTAGGGCGACAGAGTGTGGACGACCGGACTCCAGAAGCGACTCATGATTTGTGACTCGAGGGGAAATTGGATCACACAGTAGGCGATGCTCTGCCTCCGCGAAAGGCCGTAGTGGCTCAAAAGTGACAGGCCGGGAATTGTCCTGCGCGTGGGATGAGCCGGTTGCCGCATCCTGATGCGGAGATGACCCAGGAGAGGCGTGTGCACTGCTCATGAATCGATCACAGCCGCGACCGGACGAGCAATGACTGTTGCTGGTTCAACAGATGGCGAAGCTGTGATTGCTTCGTTTGCCGCGTGTGGGCCGCTTCATAAAACTGCAGCGCTCTTTCGATTAGATGTCATGCTTGGGCGGCTTTTGCGCGCCGACATTGTTGCATTTGGAATGTGAATTTTTTCTCACGTAAAGCGAATTCCTGACTGCGATCCCGGAGCTCAAGCTCCGCCTTGTCGAAATGTGTCGAACCGAATTGCGTCGAACCGGCGTGCGCGTGCCGTTTGTGCCCGCATGATTTCTGCTGACTTCCTTCTTTTCAGGGAGTGTTCCTGTCATGTGCAAGGACGAGAACTCCGCGGATTCGAACGTTTGCTTCAGTGATATCTGGGCTGCCGCACAGCGCACCCGCAGCCACCATTTTCGAACACTCGTCGCGAGAGTGTGGCGACTGGTGCTGTCGCGGGCCGCCGGCGCCAAACTCGAACGCGCCCAGGAGCTGCCGTCAGATGCGCGCAAGGAGGCCGGGGCGTGATGTCCAGCGACCGTCTGAGTCTTGCGCTTGCAGCGGAGAGACTGACAGCCGCCACGCGCGGCGCGAGCGCTGCGACCGCCCGACAGTGCGAGATCACCGAGCTCGGCGTCTGTGCGCTGTCGGATCTGATCGCCTCGCGCGCGATATCCTGTCTCGAGGTCGCGACAGCCTGCCTCGATCGCACCGAACAGGTCAATCCATTCTACAACGCCATCGTCTCGCTCCGGGATCGCGACGCGGTCGCGACCGAGGCGCGCGAAAAGGATGTCCTGCTGGCGCGCGGCGTTCGCGAGGGGTGGCTGCACGGCATCCCGCAGGCGATCAAAGATCTGGCCCCGACCAGGGGATTGCGCACGACGTTGGGCTCGCCGTTGCACCGGGATTCGGTTCCGTTGCGCGACGCTGAGTTCGTGCAGAGGGTTAAACGTTCCGGCGCCATCCTGGTCGGCAAGACCAACACCGCCGAGTTCGGGCTGGGATCGCAGACCTACAATCCGGTGTTCGGCACCACGCTGAATGCTTATGACCGGACGCGAACCTCGGGCGGCAGCAGTGGCGGCGCGGCCGTGGCGGTTGCCGCAGGGATGTTGCCGGTCGCGGACGGCAGCGACAATGCCGGCTCGATCCGCAATCCTGCCGCCTACAACAATTTGTTTTCGCTGCGGCCGACGCAGGGGCTGATGCCTCCCGAGGGACGCGATCCGCATTTGCCCTCGTTCGGCACCGTGGGGCCGATGGCGCGCTCGGTTGAAGACCTCGCGATGTTGTTTGCCGTGCAGGCCGCGGATGATGCGTGGCCGCAGCCAACTGGCGGGCAGAGCTCCGCCTGCTTTCGTGAGAGTCTGGCGCAGGGCTGGCGCGGGGCGCGGATCGGCTGGCTCGGTGATCTCGGCGGATATCTGCCGTTCGAACCCGGCGTGATCGAGCTTTGCCTGCGCGCGCTGCGGGTGTTCGCCGTGATCGGCTGCGAGGTCGATGCGGCCCGGGTCGATTATCCGTTCGAACAGCTCTGGCACGACTGGGTCGTGTTGCGGTCCTGGCTCACCGGCGGGCCGCTCGCCGGCCGCTACGCTGATCCAGCCAAGCGCGCGCTCATGAAGGACGAGGCGTGCTGGGAGGTCGAGCAGGCGATGGGCCACTCGGCCCTCGACGTGTTCGAGGCCTCCGGGCGACGCGCCAATTGGTGCCGGACCGTTGAGCAGTTGTTCAAGACCTACGACTTCCTGGCGCTGCCGACGGCGCAATGCTTTCCGTTCGACGCGCGGGTGACATGGCCGCGGAACGTCGGTGGACGCGCGATGGACACTTACTCCCGCTGGATGGAGGTCGTGATCTACGCGACGCTCGCCGGCTGTCCGGTGATCAATGTGCCGGCCGGATTCTCCCGGGACGGTCTGCCGATGGGGCTTCAGATACTGGCGCCGCGTTACCGCGATCGGGCCTGTCTGCGGTTGGCGCATGCTTACGAGCAGGTGGCGCCTTGGTGTTCGATCCGGCCGTTCGATGTGACTGCCACGACAGAGGAGCAGACCGATGGGTGCGCTTGCGCTTAGTCATACAGCGTGGCTTGCGGCGGCGCTGGCCGCGGCCGGCGCCTGCACCGGAATTCTGGCGGGGCTGTTCGGTGTTGGCGGCGGCACGGTGATCGTCCCCGTGCTCTACGAGGTCTTCGAGCTTTACGGCGTTCCCGATGACGTGATGATGCCGCTCTGCGTCGGCACCTCCCTCGCCGTCATCGTGCCGACGTCGATCTCATCGTTCCTCGGTCATTACCGCAAGGGCGCGGTGGATGTCGCCGTGCTCAGGACATGGGCGCTTCCGATCGTGGTCGGCGCGCTCGTCGGCATCGCCGCGGCCTCGGTGGCGAGGCCGATCCTGTTCAAGAGCGTCTTCATCATCGTCTGCCTGTTCCTTGCGATCAGGCTGCTTGCCGGCAAGGACACGTGGCGGCTGGGCGACGGTTTACCCGGCGTCGCGCCAATGATGGGCTATGGCCTCATCATCGGCTCGTCCGCCGCGCTGATGGGCATTGGCGGCGGCCTCGTCGCCAATGTCGTGCTGTCGCTCTATCGCTTTCCGATCCATGCCGCGATCGCGACGGCATCGGGGGTCGGACTGTTCGTCTCGATCCCGAGCACGCTCGGCTACATCGCCGCAGGCTGGAATCATCCGGACCTGCCGCCATTGTCGCTCGGCTATGTTTCGGTGATCGGATTTGCGCTGCTGACACCGCTCAGTCTGCTGACTGTGCGTTACGGCGTTGCCCTCGCGCACCAGATGCCGAAGCGTCAGATGGAGATCGCACTGTCGCTGTACCTGATCCTGATCAGCCTGCGCTTCGTGGCCACGCTCTGATCCGAAGCCGTCGGTGTCCTACCAGCTCGCCGTGCCCTTCATGGTCGGCTGGCCCTCGGCATTGGCGGTCCACAGCTCCATCCCGCCGTCCTTGTCGTTGGCATTGATCGAGAACTCGCTGCCCTCGAATAGCGGCTGCACGCCGCGATAGGACAGCTTCTTCGGCGGCTTGCCGCCGCGCAGCCTGGCGGCGAGCTCGACGATGAAGGAGGCCTGCAGCGGACCGTGGAAGATCAGCCCCGGATAGCCTTCGACCTTGGTGACATAGTCGCGGTCGTAATGGATGCGATGGCCGTTGAAGGTCAGCGCCGAATAACGGAACAGCAGCACCGGATCGGAGACATGGCTCTCGCGGTGCTGCGCGACCGGGGAAGGCGGCGGCGCCTTGGAGGGCGCGGCGGATTGCGTGCTCGTCATCTCGCGATAGACGATGTCCTGCCGCTCGCGGACTGCCAGCCCACGCGAGGTCGTCACCTCGTGATTGACCGAGACGAAGCACAGCGTGCCGGTCGAGCCGGATTTCACCGTGACGTCGGCGATCTTCGAGGTCCGCTTGGCGTCATCGCCGATCCGCAGTGCGTCGAAGAATTCGAGCTCGCCGCCGGCCCACATCCGGCGCGGCAGCGGCACCGGCGGCAGGAAGCCGCCGCGGGTCGGGTGACCGTCGGGGCCGAGCTGCGACATCGGAAACACCGGCTGTGCCAGGCACCAATGCGTGGTCCACGGTGCGGCATCGCCCGTCTTCGGCTCGCCGATCTCCTGGAACAGCGTCGCGCGCAGCCCCATCACGAGATACTTGGTGACGACGTCGGAAGCTTCCGTCGTCTTGCCGATCCACTGGCGGAGATGATCGAGGTCGAGTTTATCGGTCATGACTGTCTTGCCCGGGCAGGAGAGATTTCAGGAACGTTTGGTGCGCTCGCCGATCGCGGGCACCTTGCCGTAGTGCCTGTCCTCGCCGACCACGATTGCGGCCGGCGCCGGATAACTGACCTTGCCGTTCGGCGTGTCGACCTCGATGCGGCGCAAATGCGGATGCTTTGCGAGGTCGTCCATGCTGTTGACCTCGGCGAAAGCGATGTCGGCCTCGGCGAGCTTGGCCAATAATTCCTCGCGCGTCAGTCTGCCGAAGCTGTCGCTGACGATCTGGTCGGTCAGCGTTCGGTTCTGCACTCGCGCGACCATGTTGGCGAAGCGCGGATCGTCGGGGAGGGTGGGTTGGCCGAGCACCTTGGCGCACAGCACCTTCCACTCGCGCTCGCTCTGGATCGAGATCAGGATCTCCTTGCCGTCCTTCGAGCGGAACACGCCGTAGGGTGCGATCGAGGGATGGGCGAGGCCGATGCGCTTGGGTGACTTGCCGTCTTCCGCATTAAGCAGCGGCACGGTGAGCCAATCCGCCATTACGTCGAACATCGAGATCCGGATGTCGGCGCCCTCTCCGGTGCGGCCGCGGCCGATCAGGGCTTCGAGGATCGCGGCGTGCGCGGTGGCGCCGGTTGCGACGTCGACGATCGACATGCCGACGCGCGAGGCGCCCTCGGGACCGCCGGTAATCGAGGCGAGACCGCTCTCGGCCTGGATCAAGAGGTCATAGGCCTTGCGGTCCGCATAGGGGCCAGTGTCGCCATAGCCGGTGATCGTGCACATGATCAGCTTTGGATAGTCGTTGCGCAGCCGCTCGCGCGAGAAGCCGAGCTTGTCCATCGAGCCGGGCTTCAGGTTCTGCAACAGCACGTCGGCGCCCGCGATCAACCGTTCCAGTTCTGCGCGGCCTTCCTTGGTGGCGAGATCGACCACTGCGGAATCCTTGCCGCGGTTGAGCCAGACGAAGTAGCTGCTCTGGCCCTTTGCCGCGGCATCGTAGCCGCGGGCGAAATCGCCCTCGGGCCGCTCGATCTTGATGACATGGGCGCCGGCGTCGGCCAGTCGTGACGAGCAGAACGGCGCGGCAACCGCCTGTTCGACGGCGATGACGGTCAATCCCTCAAGCGGCAGCATGATCTGAGAACTCAGTAGGAGCGGGGCATGCCGAGCACGTGCTCGGCGACGAAGGACAGGATCAGATTGGTCGAGATCGGTGCCACCTGGTAGAGCCGGGTCTCGCGGAACTTGCGCTCGACGTCATATTCCTCGGCGAAGCCGAAGCCGCCATGGGTCTGCACGCAGGCGTTGGCCGCCTCCCAGGACGCATCCGCCGCCAGCATCTTGGCCATGTTGGCCTCGGCGCCGCAGTCGAGCCCGGCCTCGTATTTGCGGGTCGCTTCCTTCACCATCAGCTCAGCGGCGCGCATCGAGGCGTAAGCCTTGGCAATGGGAAACTGAATGCCCTGGTTCTGGCCGATCGGCCGGCCGAACACGCTACGTTCCTTGGCATAGTTGGTGGCCTTGGCGATGAACCACTTGGCGTCGCCGATGCATTCGGCAGCGATCAGGATGCGCTCGGCATTCATGCCGGACAGGATGTAGCGAAAACCCTTGCCTTCCTCGCCGATCAGATTCTCCGCCGGCACCTTCATATCGGTGAAGAACACCTCGGTCGTGGCGTGGTTCATCATGGTGCGGATCGGGCGGATCTCCAGCCCGTTGCTCTTCACCTCGCGCATGTCGACGATGAACACCGAAAGCCCGTCGGTGCGCTTCTTGGCTTCGTCCTTCGGCGTGGTGCGCGCCAGCAGCACCATCAGGTCGGAGTATTCGGCGCGGCTGGTCCAGATCTTCTGGCCGTTGACGACGTAGTGGTCGCCTTCGCGGCGCGCGAAGGTCTTCAGCGAGGACGTGTCGGTGCCGCTGGTCGGCTCGGTGACGCCGAACGCCTGCAACCGCAATTCGCCGGTCGCCACCTTCGGCAGATACTTCGCCTTCTGCGCGTCGTTGCCGTGCCGCAGCACGGTGCCCATTGTGTACATCTGGGCGTGACAGCCGCCGCCGTTGCAGCCGGCGCGCTGGATCTCCTCCAGGATCGCCGCGGCAGCGGACAGTTTCAGGCCCGCACCGCCATATTCCTCGGGGATCAGCACCGAGAGATAGCCGGCCTCGGTCAGCGCATCGACGAATTCCTTCGGATAGGCCATCTGGCGGTCGAGCTTGCGCCAGTATTCGCCGGGAAACTGCGCGCAGAGTTTTGCAACGGCGTCGCGGATGTCTGAATGGTCGTCGATTTGAGCTTCGTGTGTGGTCATTGTTTCGTCTTGCCGAGAGGTTGCGCCAGAGCATTTTCGGGCGAACCGGAAACCGGTTCGCATGAAGAAAACGCCCGCTGTTGTGGGGCCCCGGTAAACTCCCTATGCTGTTTTGTTATAGCGTATGAACCTGCCTTCCAGGATTGGCAAGTATGGATTTCCGCCAGCTTAGGACCTTTGCGTGCGTCGCGGAACTCGGGAGTCTGAGCAAGGCGTCCGATACCTTGCGGGTCGCGCAGCCGGCGTTGAGCCGCCAGATCAAGCTCTTGGAGCACGAGCTGCGCACCGAACTGTTCACGCGCAACGGCCGCGGCATGGTGCTGACCGATGCCGGCCGGCTGCTGCTGGCGCGCACCAGCGGTATCGTGCGGCAGATCGACCAGATCCGCGACGACATCCAGTCCGCAGGCGGGGCGCCGTCCGGGCGGGTGGTGCTGGGCTTGATCCCGACGGTCAGCTGCGTGCTGTCGGCGCGGCTGGCGCGGCGCACGGTCGAGCGCTATCCCGGCATCGCGCTCTGCATCGTCGAGAGCTACAGCGGCCATCTGATCGAATGGCTGCATCGCGGCGGGATGGACCTTGCGGTGATCTATGGTCCCTCGGTCGACTTGCATCTGGCGGTGCAGAGCCTCGGCCGCGACAGCGTCGTCGCGGTCGGCCCGCGCGGCAGCGGACTGAAGCAGAAGAAGCAGGTCGATATCGGCTGGCTGCTGCGCCAGCGCCTGGTGTTGCCCAGTCATTCGCACGGGCTCCGTGCGCTGATCGAGCACGCCGCGGCGAAGCGCAAGGTCAATATCGATGTCAAGCTCGAGGCGGATTCGTTCCGGGTGCTGACCAGCCTGGTCGAGGAGGGGCTCGGATACACGCTGCTGCCGCCGTCCTCGGTCCGCAGCGAGATCGCCGAAGGCCGGCTCGAGACCGCGCCGATCGCGCGACCGGCGCCGCGGCGCGAGCTCGCGTTGGCATCGCCGGTCGAGCATCCCGGCTCGAACGCGATCACGCTGATCGCAAAGCTGTTGCGCGACGAGGTCGCCGCGTGCCGCGCCGAAGGGCTCTGGGATATCCAGCTCGCCTGAGCGCGGCTTCGCATCAGCTCACCGCAAGGCCGAGCTGGCCGCGGAAGCGGTTCTTGAGATAGGTGCCGTCGCGCGGTGGCAGTGCGCGCTCGACCTCGCCGGCCGCGATGCGAATGCGTGCGAGCCGCGGACCGCCGCCGAGATCGCGCAGGCTCGTGCGGAAGCCTTCGATGCCGGCCATGTCGACGATGTCGGAGACATTGCGGATGCCCGCGCCGTCAGCGATCACCTCGAGC
>BFBZ01001335.1_pt1 | contig 16815 bp, 14 predicted proteins | sample 1888401 | NCBI WGS metagenome assembly BFBZ01 (sample SAMD00112614, study PRJDB3348) | symbiont metagenome | host: Chara braunii | reverse complement strand
TCTGACGGCCAGCGAGGCCAAGCGCATCGCGACCGCCTATTACCGGCGCCCGATCCGCTATTCCTATTGGGACGGCTGCTCGACCGGCGGCCGCCAGGGGCTGATCGAGGCCCAGCGCTACCCCGCCGATTTCGATGGCATCCTGGCCGGCGCGCCGGTGCTCAATTTCGTCGATACCGTCACCCAGAGCCTGTGGAACGGCCTGGTTCTGACCGACACGCCGGTGCCGGTCACCAAGATGGCACTCGTGACGGAGGCGGTCTATGCGCGCTGCGATGCCCGCGACGGCCTGCGTGACGGGCTGATCGACGATCCCAGGCGTTGCGACTTCGATCCCGCGCGCGACGTCAGGCAGTGCGCCGCCGGCCAGGATGATGCGACATGCCTGACGCCGGCGCAGGCGACGGCCCTGTCGCGGATCTATGCCGGCGTCACGTCGAACGGCCGTCCGGCGCATTTCGGCCAACCGGTCGGCGCCGAGGCGGTCGGACAATCCTTCACCGGCTCGGGGGCACTCGAGAGCGGCTGGGATCAGTGGCTGCTGGTCAAGCCGGGGGAGATGTCGCGCCAGCACGCCTATGGCGACAGCTTCGTCAAGTTCTTCGCCTTCGCCCGGGCCGACGCCAATTACGACGTGCGCAGCTTCAATTTCGACCGGGACCTGCCACGCCTTGCCGAAGCGCGCGCGCTGCTCAACGCGACCAATCCCGACCTTGGTCGGTTCCGCCAGCGCGGCGGCAAGCTGCTGGTCTATTTCGGCTGGGCCGACACCGCGCTGCCGCCACTGATGGGCGTCGACTATTACGAAAAGGCGCTGGCCCGGAACGGCCCCGGTACGCCGGACTTCTTCCGCCTGTTCATGGTGCCCGGCATGTTCCATTGCCGTGGCGGCGTCGGTACCGACCGGTTCGATGCCATGACCGCGCTGATCAACTGGGTCGAGACGGGGCGGGCGCCGGCCATGCTGAATGCCGCCCGCGTCGAACAGGGCAGGGTGGTGCGCACCCGGCCGCTTTGCCCCTACCCGCAGGTGGCGCGCCATCGCGGCACGGGCAGTATCGACGAGGCGGCGAACTTCGTCTGCCGGGTGGAATGAGGCCGGCCCGATCCGGGGCGCATCTGCCCGATCACGGCGCGGCCGGGCCGTCGGTGGCGCGTGCCGATCGTGGCGACAGGATCGAGGCGCTCGGCGCCGAGATTTTGCGTTGCCGCATCTGTGTCGACCAGCCGCGCGGCCGGCCATTGCCGCATGAACCCCGGCCGGTTGCCTGGCCTTCGGCGAGCGCCCGCATCCTGATCGCCGGTCAGGCACCCGGCGCCCGCGTCCATGCGTCCGGGCTGCCCTTCGACGACCGTTCCGGCGACCGGCTGCGCGACTGGATGGGCGTCGACCGGGCGGTTTTCTATGATCGCGCGCGGCTCGCCATCATCCCCATGGGCTTCTGTTTCCCCGGCTATGACGCCAAGGGCGGCGACCTGCCGCCGCGGCCCGAATGCCGCGCCGCCTGGCACGACCGGCTGATGGCCGCCATGCCGCAGGTCAGTCTGGTCTTGGCGATCGGCGCGACGGCTCAGGCCTATCACCTCGACAGGCTCGGGCTGAAGCATCTGCGCGCGCCGACGCTCACCGCCACGGTCGGGAACTGGCGCGCCATTCGACAGGCCGGCGACCAGCCGGCGGTGATGGTCCTGCCTCACCCGTCCTGGCGCAATACCGGCTGGCTCCGCCGGCACGCCTGGTTCGAGGCCGAACTCTTGCCGGTGCTGCGTGCCGAGATCGCCGCCAGATTGTCGGAGGGCTAGGGTCTTTTCCTGATGTGCCTTGTATTTGCGCGACATTCGCGCGCAACATTGCTGTAGCGGAATCCGGGGGCGCGGTCTGTCCGCAACAAGACATCAAGGGAGACCTCCATGGTCCGTCGCATTTTCGGGCTGCTCGCGGCCGCGTTCGTCGCGGTTGTCGCGGCAACGCCCGCCCTTGCCGAGACCCGCGTAGCGCTGGTGCTCGGCTCGGGTACCTACCAGACCAATCCTTTGCCCAACGCCCTCAACAATGCCGGCCTGATCGCGCAGACCCTGCGCGATCTCGGTTTTTCGACCGTCGAAGGCGCTGATCTGCCGCAGTCCGACCTGCGCGGCGCGGTCGCCAATTTCATGACCAAGGTGCGCGAGGCCGGGCCCGATTCGATCATCTTCGTCTACCTGTCCGGCCTCGGCCTGCAACACGACAGCGACAGCTACCTGATCCCCTCGGATACCGCGATCGAGCGTGAATCGGATGTCCCGATCGGCGGCGTCAGGCTGATGGACATCACCCGGGCGCTGGCCGGCCTGCCCAGCAAGGCGAAAGTGGTGCTGCTCGATCTGTCCAGCGCGCATCCTTATACCAATGTCGGCCCGCCGGTCCGGCCGGGCCTCGGGGTTCTCGACGGCGCGCCAGGCCTGCTGATCGCTTCGGCTGCCGCGCCTGGCCAGGTCGTCAGTTTCGACGACGCCGCCTATAGCCGTTTCGCCCTGGCGCTGGCCGAGCAATTGCGCGAGCCGGGCGTCCCGGTCGACCAGATCATCGCACGTGCTCGCCTGCGCGTGCACCAGCAGACCAACGGCCGCGACACGCCCTGGGAGGTTTCGGCGCTGGTCCAGCCGGCGCCCGTCCTGACCCTGCCGGCCGACCCGGCGCCGACCGGCAGCACCCCGCCGCCGCCCCAGGTGCCGCTCGCCGAGCGGCCGATGCAGGGCCTGCCGTCGCAGGAAGCCTATGCGCTGGCCATCGAGCAGGACACCATTGTCGGTTATCAGGCCTTTCTGCGCCTCTATCCGAACGACGTGCTGACACCCCGCATCAAGCGGCTGCTGGCGGCCAAGCGCGAGGCGCTCGTCTGGCGCCAGACGGTGCGCTTCGGCTCGGCGCAGGGCTATTGGACCTATCTCAGGCGTTATCCGAATGGCCCGCATGTCGAGGAGGCGCGCTGGCGTCTCGAGCGGCTGTCGGCGCCGCTCGCCCCGCCGCCGACTTTCGACGAGGTCGTCTATGAGGACATCCCGCCGCCTTTGCCGGTGATCGAGGTGATCGACGACCCGGTCTATTGGGCGCCGGCGCCCGCCGTCTTTTATGACAGCGTCGTGCTCGCACCGGTCTATCTTGGACCGCCGGTTGGCCCGATCTGGGCTCTGCCGCCGCCGCCGCCTTATTCCTGGGGCGTTCTGCCGGTGGTGGTCGGCGTTGCCGCCATCGCGGCGGTGCCCTTCATTCTGCCGCGCATCGTCCGGCCGCCGCTGGCGCCGGTCGTCCTGCGTCCGCCCATGGGCGGGCCGCGCTGGGGCATCCCGCCCGGTGGCCCGCGCCCGGGTGGTCCGGGCTTTCGGCCGCTGCCCGGCGCTCCGGGCGGACCCGGGCTGCGGCCTTTGCCGGGTGGTCCCGGCGGCGCGCCGCTTCCCGGTGCACGGTTGAACCAGCCAGGTGGTCCTGGCGCCCTCAATCCGGCTCTGCGTCCCGGCGCGCAAGGGCTTCCTCAGACCGGCGGAAAGCCGCTCAACCAGATCGGCACGACCGGCCGTGGCCCGCAGGGCGCCGCGATGAACCCGAACCTGCGGGGCCCGCAAGGCCTGCGCAATCAGGGCATCAACCCCAATGCCGGCATGCCGCGGATCGGCAATCAGGGCAATCGCCGCCAGGTGCAGCCGCGCTTGAATGTGCAACGTGCCAACATCCAGCCGCGGATCAATGTGCAACCCCGGATGAACGTGCAGCCGCGCATGAACGTTCAGCCGCGCATGTCGGCGCCCCGGATGTCGGCACCGCGCATGGCCGCTCCTCGCATGGCGGCGCCTCGGATGTCAGCCCCGCGCATGTCGGCGCCGCGTCCGTCGGCGCCCAACGTGCGGCGCCGCCATTGATTGGGTCGGGCCAGGATCGTCCTGGCCCGTCCCTCACATGACGAAGGGCCGCGAGGTGCTCCCTAGCGGCCCTTTTAATTTGCCGCCAGAGTCTCGGGCGGCGCGGCAGGTCACTTCTTCTCCAGCCGGGCGAACAGGCTGGACGTGTCCCAGCGGCCGCCGCCCATGGTCTGCACTTCGCCATAGAACTGGTCGACCAGAGCGGTGACCGGCAGGTGCGCGCCGTTGCGGCGGGATTCGGCGAGGCAGATGCCGAGATCCTTGCGCATCCAGTCGACGGCGAAGCCGAAATCGAACTTGTCCTGGTTGATGGTCTTGTGGCGGTTTTCCATCTGCCAGGATCCGGCGGCGCCCTTGGAAATGACCTCGACCAGTTGCTCGATGTCGAGGCCGGATTTCCGGGCGAAATGCAGGCCCTCCGAGAGGCCCTGGACCAGGCCCGCGATGCATATCTGGTTGACCATCTTGGCGAGCTGGCCGGCGCCGGGGTCGCCCAGCCGCTTGCAGGCGCGGGCATAGGCGGCGATCACCGGTTCGGCCCTGGCATAGTCGGCGGCCTCGCCACCGCACATGACGGTGAGCACGCCGTTCTCCGCGCCGGCCTGGCCGCCCGACACCGGAGCATCGACGAAACCGATGCCCAGGGCCTTGGCCTTGGCCTGCAGTTCGCGCGCGACATCGGCCGATGCGGTGGTGTTGTCGACGAAGATCGTGCCGCGGGCCATCGCCTGGAACGCGCCGTCGGGGCCGATCGTCACTTGCCTCAGGTCGTCGTCATTGCCGACGCAGCAGAACACGAAGTCCTGGCCCTCGGCAGCTTCGCGCGGGGTCTTCGCCGCGCGCCCGCCATGCTGTTTCACCCAGGCTTCCGCCTTGGCATAGGTCCGGTTGTAGACGGTCAGCTCGTGGCCGCCCTTGGCTTTGAGGTGGCCCGCCATGGGGTAGCCCATGACGCCGAGACCGAGAAACGCGACTTTCGCCATGGCTGAAGCTCCGATGCGGCAGGAAACCGTGAGAACGCCTAACAGCCTCGCCACCGGGGCGAGGTCAAGTCTCCCGAGCCGCAGTCTGTCCTGCGTGGCCGCGGGTTAAGTGGCAATACGTAGCCATGCGAAAAACGAGACTGAGCCATCCAGCAATGCTGGCATGCAACGATGAAGTGTGATGTCGTCGCCACGCGAGTTCGGGAAACGGACCGTTCGACAAGATATCGGGTTCAGGAGGGAACGCTCATGGAGCGCCGGACATTCATCAAGACCGCCTCGGTGGCGGCCGCAGCCACCGCCGTCGCCGCGCCTGCCGTCGCCCAGTCGATGCCGGAGATCCGCTGGCGCCTGACGTCCAGCTTTCCGAAATCGCTCGACACGCTCTATGGCGTCTCGGAAGTCTTCGCCAAGCGGCTCACCGAGATCACCGACAACCGTTTCATCATCCAGCCCTTCGCCGCCGGCGAAATCGTGCCGGGCCTGCAGGCGCTGGATGCGGTCTCGAACGGCACGGTCGAGGCCTGCCACACCGCCTCCTACTATTACGTCGGCAAGGACCCGACCTTCACCTTCGGTACGGCCTTGCCGTTCGGCATGAACCCGCGCCAGCAGAATGCCTGGTTCATCGAGGGCGGCGGCACCGACCTGCTCAACGAATTCTACAAGACCTTCAACCTCGTCGCGGTCTCCTGCGGCAATACCGGCACCCAGATGGGCGGCTGGTTCCGCAAGGAGATCCGGACGGTGGAGGATCTGCGCGGCCTGAAATTCCGGGTCGGCGGATTTGCCGGGCGCATTCTCACCCGGCTCGGCGTCGTGCCGCAGCAGATCGCCGGCGGCGATATCTACCCGGCGCTGGAAAAGGGCACGATCGACGCCGCCGAATGGGTCGGCCCGCACGACGACGAGAAGCTCGGCTTCGCCAAGGTCGCGCCCTATTATTATTATCCCGGCTGGTGGGAGGGCGGCGCGCAGGTCCAGACTTTCACCAACATCCCCAAATGGGAATCCCTGCCGAAGCACTACAAGGCGGCCTATGAGGCGGCCGCCTATCAGGCTGGAACCTGGATGCAGGCGCGTTACGACGCGTCCAACCCGGCGGCGCTGCGCCGGCTGGTCGCCCAGGGCACTCAGTTGCGTCCCTTCACGCTGGAGGTGATGGAGGCCTGCTACAAGCAGGCCCATGAACTCTACGCCGAAGTGGCGGCCCAGAACCCCTGGTTCAAGCGCGTGCTGGACCACACGCTCGCCTTTCGCAACGAGGAATACCTGTGGTTCCAGGTGGCTGAATTCAGCTTCGACAGCTTCATGATCCGGATGCGGGCGCGTTCCAACTGAGCGCTTGCCGTCATTTGCCGCGCCCCTTTCCGCCAGGCGGGAAGGGGCCTTGGCCTCAAGGGGCGAAACCTGGCGGCCGCTTGAGCCATGCACTGCCGCTGCGCCCTTCGTTGCGGCCGAATTCGAACAGCGCGTTCATGTAGACCGGGTCGAACGGCTTGTCATAGGGCATGGCGAAGCGGTTCGAGATATAGGCCAGGTTGAAATCGACATGGTCGCGCCTGGTCACCAGATACATCCGATAGATGTCGCCCATGCCATTGGCGGCAATCATCGTCGAGATCGACCGCGCGGTGACCTGGATCAGGCCGCGCGGCGTCTCGGACGGTTGTTCCTGGGTGCGGCCGTTGCGGATGATCCAGGCGACCGGACGCGTCGGGTGCAGACCGGCCGGTAGCTCGCGCAGCGGCACGTTGGACGGGTAAAGGAAGACTTGGTTGGTCGCGCCGCCGTCGACATGCAGCTCCTGACGCCGCCGGCCGCCGGCCACCACGTCCATCATGACCGGCGGGAAGGCGCCCGGGATCGAGGCCGAGGCAAGCAGGATGCTGCGGATCGCCTGGACCCGGTAGGGGTGGCTGCTGGCCGCGATCGCACCGATATTCCAGGCCACCGGCTGGGCCAGGTCGAGATCGGTGGTGCCGATCAGCAGGATTCGGCCCTTGCGATATTCGGTGGCGATCTCGGCGACCATCTCGGGTGTCACATAGGTCGCGATCAACTGGGCGAGAGGATCGCTGGACGCGACGGAATCGCCGGTCAGGATCGACGCGATCGGCAGCAGCACGGCAATATTGTCGCGTTGCACCGTGGTGTAGACGGCCTTCAGCTGCTCGTCATAGCGGCTGCCGAGAAAGGCGAAGGGCGCGATCAGCGAGCCGGTCGAAACGCCGGTCACCAGGCGGAATTCAGGTCGGTTGCCGCGCTCGGTCCAGCCGTAGAGAACGCCCGAGCCGAACGCGCCGTTGTCGCCGCCGCCCGAAATCGCCAGCATGTTGTCGCCGCCGCGCAGGCCGAGCGCGTTGCGTCGGCGCTGCGCCGCCTGCCATTCCGCCGCGAGCGGCGCGACATCGCCCCACAGGTAGAAGCGGGCGTTGGTCAGTTCGAGGAACGTCGCCGTCCGCGTCTCGTTCGGCGGCACGGCCGGCAGCCGCTCGCGCGTCGCGCAGCCGGCCGCAAGGCCGAGCGCAAGCGCGAGCGCAAGAGGACGAAACAGGCTGGAAAGCGACAACGCCATACGAAAAACTCCGCAGGCAACATACCGGCGCGGAGCAATTTTCGTCTAGGGCAGAAAAGCCACGGATCGCGACTTCCGCGTTTTGCCCCCGGATTGAGCCTTGGATTTCAATCCGGATGGCAAACGCTTTGGGTATCCTGCGTGCCGTTCGAGCCGGTCAGTTGCGGGCCGGCGGCGGCGATCCGGGTGGCGCAAGACCCGGCGGCGGTTCGAAGCCCGGCAGCCCACCGCCACCCGGCAGGCCCGGCATGTCGATGCGGATTTCCACCTTGGAAGGGTCGATCCCCGGGGCCTTGTCGAGCCAATAGGTGACCGATCCCGGCCACCAGATGACGATGACCACCAAGGCGAGCTGCAGGCCGACCCAGGGCAGAGCGCCGAGATAGATGTCGTTCGACTTGACCGAGGGCGGCGCGATGCCGCGCAGGTAGAACAGCGCGAAGCCGAAGGGCGGATGCATGAAACTGGTCTGCATGTTGACGCAGAGCAGCACGCCGAACCAGATCAGGTCGATGCCGAGCTTGGCGGCAACCGGCGCCAGCAGCGGCACGATGATGAAGGCGATCTCGAAGAAATCGAGGAAGAACGCCAGGAAGAACACGAAGATATTGACGAAGATCAGGAAGCCGGTCTGGCCGCCGGGCAGACTGACCAGCATGTGCTCGATCCAGCGCGAGCCGTCCATGCCCTGGAACACCAGGCTGAACACGGTCGAGCCGATCAGGATGAACACCACCATGGAGGTGATGCGCATGGTCGACTTCATGCCCTGGTCGACCAGCGGCCAGGTCAGCCGGCCATGCATGGCGGCCAGCACCAGCGCGCCGACGGCGCCCATGGCGCCGGCCTCGGTCGGCGTGGCGAGACCCATGAAGATGGTGCCGAGCACCAGGAAGATCAGCGCGATCGAGGGCACCATGCCCCAGAGCACCTTGGAGATCAGCTCCCAGCCGATTTCGCCGCGCGCTTCCAGCGGCAGCGGCGGCATCAATTTCGGCTTGAAGATCGACAGCACGATCACATAGGCCAGGAAGATGGCGACTTGCAGCATCGACGGGCCGATGGCGCCGAGATACATGTCGCCGACCGAGCGGCCGAGCTGGTCGGCGAGCACCACCAGCACCAGCGACGGCGGGATCAGTTGGGTGATCGTGCCGGAGGCGGCGATCACGCCGGTCGCCAGCTTCATGTCATAGCCGTAGCGCTGCATGATCGGCAGCGAAATGACGCCCATGGCGATGACGGAGGCCGCGACCGTGCCGGTGATCGCGCCCAGAATGGCGCCGACCACGATGACCGCGTAGGCGAGCCCGCCAGGCAGCGAGCCGAACAGCTTGCCGGTGCCTTCGAGCAGGTCCTCGGCCAGGCCGCAGCGCTCGAGGATGGCGCCCATGAAGGTGAAGAAGGGAATGGCCAGCAGCAGGTCGTTGGAAACGATGCCGTGAAAGCGCAACGGCAATGCCTGCAGGAAGCCCGGCTCGAAATGGCCGGTGAGAATGCCGAGGCCGCCGAAGAACAGGCCGACGGCCGCCAGCGAGAAGGCGACCGGAAAGCCGATCAGCATGAAACAGATCATTCCGCCGAACATGAGCGGGGGCATGATGCCGTGCGAGAACATCGCTCTACTCCTGAGTGGTCGTCGCGCGGCTTACTGCAGCGGTTTTTCGTATTTGGTGTCGATCGCGATCGTGCCGGTGAGCGCGGCGACGCGCTTGATCAGCTCGGAAATGCCCTGGATCGTCAGCAGCGCGAAGCCCAGCGGCAGCACGAACTTGATCGGCCAGACGAGCAGGCCGCCGGCATTCTGCGACCATTCGTGCTGGCGATAGGAGATCATGAAGAACGGCCAGGCGAGGTAGGTCAGGAAGATGGTTGTCGGCAGCAGGAACAGGATGATGCCGATGGTGTCGACCCAGAGCCGGCCGCGATCGGTCAGCGAGCCGTAGACCAGGTCGACCCGGACATGCTCGTTCATCTTCAGCGTGTAGGAGGCGCCGAGCAGCACCGTCACGCCGAACAGGTACCACTGGATCTCCAGCAGGGAGTTCGACGACATGCTGAAAAGATAACGGAATGAGGCATTGCCGGCGCTGATCAGACAGGCGAGCAGAACGCTCCAGTCGGCGATACGGCCGATCTTCTCGTTCACCGCGTCGATGGCGCGGCTGAGGGCCAGAAGTCCGTTCATGCGGGGCTGTCTCCCTTGAACCATTCAGGAAACGGGCCGCGCGGAGCCGGCGCAAGCTTGCGCCGTCCTGCGCCGACGCACCCCGCAACGATTGGAGTGCGCGGAACCTTGGGAATGTCTGTGACGGGATCGCCCGGCTGCACCTTAAGCGCGCCACGGCATCACCTGCGACAGCCCACCCCCGAAATCCTTCCCGTCTGTCGGACCCTGCGTTGTTTTTTGCAGGTACCCAGTCTTGCGACGCCGAAACGTCGCGGTTTGTCTATGCCACGGTTGCAATCCGCACAATAGATTGTTGCACGGCTGTTTCATCGGATTTGGGCCTTGTTGTGGTCGGTATGACCGCGAATTTTCGGAAAAAGCCCTGGAACGTCAACGTCGCATGCGGAGAACGACTTACGACGGAAGTTGCAGGCGGTGCTTGCGTCGCAAGGTCGCGGCGCTGTGGATCGTACCGACCGATCGGGCCTTGCGCCGGCATGTGCCGAGCGCCTAGCTTCGCCGCCGGCAGGATCGCGGTCATGAATGCCGCCCGCCTTGCCGCCCGAATGTGCCGCCCTGCCGTCACCGGACTGGCCGGAGAGGCTGAGCAGGTGTCGCTGCGTGTGAGCATCGATCTCGCCCGTGGCGGACGGCCGGGCAGCCCCGACCGGGTCGCGTTTTCCTGTTCACCGGTGGCGATATCGCCCATGCGCACCCCATGTCTTGCCGATGGTGCAGGGCGACGACATCACCTCGCGGCGCTATATCGTCCAGGACGAGGTGACCTATCGCGACGCTCCGCCGGCGACCGGCGACCAGCTCCGCGCCGCCGCGGCGGCGATCCGCCAGGCCATGGCTGAAGGCGACTGAACGCGGTGCCACGATATCGAGAAATGGCAGCACGGCCAGTGGCCGAACCCGCCTCGAGTGGGTAGGAATAGGCATGATGCAGCCACCAGAGACGTCATCGCGCCGCCCGATTTCCGCCCTGCGCGCCTTCATGGCAAGCGAAGCCAGCGGCGGCATCATCCTAATGGCGGCCGCGGCCATCGCCATGGTGTTGGCGAATTCGCCGCTGGCGCCCGGCTATTTCGCGGTCCTGAAGATCTATCTCGGTCCGCTCAGCGTGCTGCATTGGATCAACGATGCGCTGATGGCGCTGTTCTTTTTGCTGGTCGGACTGGAGATCAAACGTGAATTCGTCGACGGCCAGCTGTCGACCTGGCCGCGGCGCGTACTGCCCGGCATCGCGGCGGCCGGCGGCATGGTCGCGCCGGCGCTCATCTATCTCATGCTCAATGCCGGGATGCCGGAGACGCTGCGCGGCTGGGCCATTCCGACCGCCACCGACATCGCCTTCGCACTCGGCGTGCTCGGGCTGCTCGGGCCCCGGGTCCCGGTGTCGTTGAAGATTTTCCTCACCGCGCTCGCCATCATCGACGACCTCGGTGCGATCGCCATCATCGCTGCCTTCTACACGACCGACCTGTCGCTGGTCTGGCTGGCCGCAGGGCTCGCGACCCTGGCGGGACTGGCTGTGCTGAACCGGATGGGGGTCGAAAAGCTGCCGGTCTATCTTATTCTCGGCGCTGCGCTCTGGTTCTTCGTGTTGAAGTCCGGCGTCCACGCAACGCTCGCCGGCGTGGCGCTGGCGCTGACCATTCCGCTGCGGACGTCGCCCGGCCGGCCCGACGATCCGCAATCGCCGTTGCATGTGCTTGAACATGCGCTGCATCCGTGGGTCGCTTATCTGATCGTACCGGTTTTCGGTTTCGCCAATGCCGGAGTGTCGCTGACCGGTATCAATGTCGCCGCTCTGCTCGCCCCGGTTCCGCTGGGCATCGCGGCCGGCCTGTTTCTCGGCAAGCAGATCGGCGTCTTCCTGACCACTTGGCTCGCGGTGAAGCTCGACTGGGCGGATTGCCCGGAAAACGCCTCCTGGACGCAGGTCTATGGCGTGTCGCTCTTGTGCGGCATCGGTTTTACCATGAGCCTGTTCATTGGCCTTCTGGCCTTCCCGACGTCGGAAACCCTGCAAAGCGAGGTCAAGATCGGCGTCTTGATGGGGTCGCTGCTTTCGGCGCTGACCGGCACGCTGGTGCTGATGATGGCCAAGGGGCCGTCGCGACCGGCAAGGCCGGCCTGACGCGCCCTTGGCTTGAAGGGGTGCGGCCGGGTCAGGACGGCGGCGTGCGTACGGTCGCCTCCGCGGCGCTGATCGGCCGGCTGAGCCTTATGGTTTCGCGATGCAGGGTGTAAAGCCCCGAGACGATGATAATGGCCATGCCGAGCCAACTCGCCCAGTTCGGCCAGTCGCCGAACACGACGATGCCCGACAGCAGGGCCCAGATCATCACGCTGTAGCGGAACGGCGAGACCAGCGAGACCTCGACGCCGCGGAACGCCTGGATCATGCAGAAATTGCCGATCACCAGGACGACCGAAGCCGCGCCGAGGAGGCCGATATGCTGCCAGCTCGGGGTGACCCAGCCCTGAAACGGCACGATTGCCGCACCGAACAGCCCGACCGCGATGCAGGTCGAAAGCGTGATGACCAGGGTTGGAATGGTCGGATCGATGAAGCGGGTCACGAGATCGCGCAGCGCGCAGAACAGGACGCTGACGAGGGCCAGGGTCGTGGCGAAGCCGGCGCTGAAGCCGGCGCCGGTCGGCCTGACCACGAACAGCATGCCGATGAAGCCGGCGACGACGGCCAGGCCGCGCCGCCAGCCGACCGTCTCGCCGAGCAGCGGCACCGACAGGGCGGTGATGACCAGCGGCGTGATCAGCGAGATTGCCGTGATGTCGCCGATCGGCATGCTTTTCAACGCGGAGATGAACAGGAAGGCGACGGTCGCCTCGCTCACCGCCCGACCGAGCACCAGGGGCGACAGGATCCGGCCGATCGCCGGCAGATGGCCTGACGCGGCGATCCAGGCCAGCACCAGCGTGGTGGCGAAAACACCGCGAATAGCGATCAATTGGCCCGACGGCAGGTCGGCCGCGACGATCTTGACCAAGGTGTCGTTGGTGACGAAGAAAGCCATGGCGCCGAGCATCGCGATGATGCCGCGCCGGTTGGCGTCGGGCGTGGCGGCGGTCAGCGTCAGCGGCGTCATGTGAAGCGGTCCAGGCGAAACAGCGAGAGGTCGTGTCTGGTGCTGCCGGTGGTCGCGAGGTCGGCCAGGATTTCGCCCATGACGCTGGCGAATTTGAAGCCGTGGCCGGAGCAGGGTGAGGCCACCACCACTTGCGGGAGCCCAGGCAGGACGTCGACGACGAAATGCTCGTCCGGCGTGTTGGTGAACATGCAGGCGCGCAAAGCCAGCGTCGCGCCATCGGCGCCAGGGAAAACCTCGCGGACGACGCCACGCAGCGCCGCCTCGTCCTCGGCATCGGGCTCGCGCGACAAGCTGTCGGCGTGGCCGCTTTGCCGGCGGTGATGGAAAATGCCGATCTTGAAGCCGGGCACGCCGAAGACCGGGAACTGGTAGCAGTTGGTTTGCGCCGTCTGGACGATGGAGACGGGAAAGGCGCCGAACTTGAAATGCTCGGGCTGGCGCGGCTGGAACCAGCCGAGCACTTGGCGCTCCGGCACGGCGAGGCTGGCGAGCGCGGGGGCATGGTCGCCGATCCAGGCACCGGTCGACAGGATCAGCCGGCCGGCCTCGTAGACGCCTTTCGGTGTGGTCACCCTGACGCCTCCGCCCGATGTCGGCTCCCAGCCGGTGATCGGCTCGCGAGCCCGGATCTCGGCGCCTGCCGCGATCGCCATGGTGGCCTGGGCGATCAGCGCGCGTTCGCTCATGACGAAACCCGCGTCGGGCTGGTAGTTGCCGACATGATCGAGGGGCACCCGATAGGCCGGGAAGCGGCGCATCAGGTCCCGGGCCTCGATCACTTCGTGGTCTAGGTCATGTTCCCTGCAAGCCGCCAGCGAACCGCTGACCAGGCGTCCATCCGGCGCGCCGACATCGAGGCCACCGGTGACATGCAGCAGTTGCTCGCCGAACAGCTGTTCCGTCTCGCGCCAGACCTGGTAGGCGCGCCGAAGCAGCGGCACATAGGAGGGGTGTTCGAAATAGGCCAGCCGGATCATGCGATTGACGCCGTGCGACGAACCCATGGCATGCGGGATGTCGAAGCGCTCCAGACCGAGCACCCGCTGGCCTCGTCGGGCGAGCTGCCAGCATGCGGCGGAGCCCATGGCGCCGACGCCGGCGACGATCACGTCATAGCTGGGCACTGTCGTGCTCCGGTCGTTTCTTCCCGCATCCAGCTAACCTGTCGGAGCCGCCCGCGTCGAGCGTCGGTTGCGAAGACCAGCCGCCCATCGGATGCGGACCGATACGGCGAGCTCATCCGGACCTTGCACGGGCCGGACCCTAGTTCTGGAGCTGGCCGAAACTGCGCTGGATGTCGTTCTGAATCAGTTCGTAGACCGCGGCGGTCTTCTCCTGCTGGCCATCCTTGGCCTGAGCCTGCATCTGCATCAGCGAGATGGTCATGGCGAAGTTGACAGTCATCATCGCCGTCAGCACCACCAGCAGGGCCCGGGTCGAGACGAGGCTGCGCGCCAGCTGGAACAGCGCCGACGGACCGGCGGCGACGGTCTCGACCGGTACCGTCTCGAAAATCGGCCGGTAGGATCCCGGCACCATCTTGATCCGCGTCGAGGCATCGGCGCCGGGGCCGCTGTAATAGAGGTCGAGCGCGCCACGCAGCCGCATGGCCGCGACTCTGACGGTCGAATCGCGGTCGGGCTCGAAATTCGCCGGGCGGCCGAGCGCTTCCACCGCGATCGTATAGGCCTTGATGGAGCGATCGTCGCCGGCCAGCGTCCGCTCGACCACATAGGTCAGGACTTTCGCCAGCAGCGATCCCTCGGGAATGAAGGAAGATTGCAGAAGACGCCGCAGCTCATCCTGCACGGCGGCAGGATCGGGCCGCGACAGGGATGATTGGGTCATCGCGGTCGCCTCACCCCAAGGCCGCAAGCGTCTTTGCTCCGGCCGGGTTCATTTTTGAATGCGTAACGCCGGTCCGCCCCGCGAAACATACGCGCAGGGGCTAAAGACCATCAGCGTCTTGATGGCGCCATACGCCGTCAAAATGCGGCCAAAACGGGGCCAAATCCGGTCGTCGGCGCAGGCCTGCCCGTCATTTTGGTGTGCAAACGGTTGCCGCATGCCGGCGGCGGGTCACTGTTATGTAACGGCTGGGTTCAGCCGCCGGTCATGCTCATATGACGGGTGACGGAGGGGCGTTTGGTGCGGCGGTCGATGATGAAGTCATGGCCCTTGGGTTTGCGCGCGATGGCCCGATCGATCGCCGCGTAAAGTTGGTCATTGGCTTCCGAGGCGCGCAGCGGGGCGCGCAGGTCCGCGGCGTCCTCCTGACCGAGGCACATGAACAGCGTGCCGGTGCAGGTGATCCGGACGCGGTTGCAGCTCTCGCAGAAATTGTGGGTCATCGGTGTGATGAAGCCGATGCGGCCGCCCGTCTCGTTCACCGTGACATAACGGGCCGGCCCGCCGGTACGATGATCGCTCTCGGCGAGCGTCCAGCGGTCCATCAGGCGGGCTCGCACCATGGACAGCGGCAGATACTGGTCGAGGCGCGAAGGCTCGATATCGCCGAGGGGCATGACCTCGATGAACGAGATGTCCATGCCCTTGCCGTGAGCCCAGATGATCAGGTCCTCGATCTCCGCCTCGTTGACACCCTTCAGCGCCACCGCATTGATCTTGACGTGGATACCGGCGGTGAGCGCCGCGTCGATGCCACCGAGCACATCGTTGAGATCGCCCCAGCGGGTGATCGTGCGAAACAGGGTGGGGTTCAAGGTGTCGAGCGAGACATTGATGCGCTTGACGCCGAGGGCAGCGAGCTCGGTCGCATATTTGGCGAGCTGCGATCCGTTGGTCGTCACCGTCAATTCGTCCAGCGTGCCGGCGTCCAGATGGCGCGACAGCGAGCGGAACAAGGTCATCACGTCCTTGCGCACCAGCGGCTCGCCGCCGGTCAACCGAAGCTTCCTCACCCCCTTGTCGATGAAGGCGGAGCACAGCCGGTCGAGCTCTTCCAGCGTCAGGAGGTCCTTCTTGGGCAGGAAGGTCATGTTCTCGGCCATGCAATAGACGCAGCGAAAGTCGCAGCGGTCGGTCACCGAGACACGGAGGTAGTCGATGCCGCGCCCGAAGGGGTCGATCATCGGTGCAGGCCTTGTGGATGCGGCATGGTCGAACATGGCTTACCCCACGGCCAGCGCTCACAGGGCGTCAGCCGATTTCTGCTTATATTTAGGCGACCTTTGTGGTTTCGTCACGCCCAGCGCCGTTGAAGATCACGGGCGAAACGTCTACCTGTCCAAACAGAGGCAATAACGGGAATCGGGGAGACGCCGCGATGGCCGAAGTCAGCGCTGTTGAGAGCGCGACGGGCCGGGGCCATGCCTGGCCGGTCGAGCTGAAGCTGTCCGCCGACAAGCGTCGGCTGACGGTGAGCTTTGACGACGGGCACATTTTCGCCCTGGATGCGGAATATCTGCGCGTTGAGAGCCCCTCCGCGGAGGTCCAAGGCCATTCTCCATCGGAGCGGAAATTCGTTGCGGGCAAGAAGGACGTGCAGTTGATCGGCGTCGAGCGCGTCGGACACTACGCGGTCAAGCTGTCGTTCGACGATCTGCATTCCTCCGGGATCTTTTCATGGGACTATCTTTATGAGCTCGGACGCGACCACGCCGTCATCTGGAACCGGTACCTCGAAGGGCTCGCGGCAGCGGGCGGCGCAAGGGAGCGCCGACCGAGCTGACACGCTGGACGACAAGGACCTGGTGGTTCTGGACGAGCTGAGCGCCCTTCTGGCGGCGCCCGCCGTGCCGGAGCCGCAGGTGCAAACCCCTGGCGCGCAAACGCAAGAGCTGAAGATAGAGCACCCGAAGGTCCAGGAGGCACCGGTTCTGGGGGCACCGGCGACCCAGGCGGCCAAGGCTTCGGAAGCCGCGGTCCAGGAACTCAGGGCGCAAGATCCGGGCGAGCCGAGCCCGGATGAGCCGCCCGATCCGGTCGAGCCCGACCCGGGGCCGGCCGACCCGTTCCCCGAACCGCCTTCCTTGCCCGCCGAGCCGCATCGCCCGGTCGTCGCGCCGGAGCCGGCCCTCGCCTCTTCCGCATCCCTTCCAGCGT